>Ga0105046_10003342_pt1 | contig 25451 bp, 20 predicted proteins | sample MAT03_FD_78385 | JGI IMG/M metagenome (GOLD analysis project Ga0105046, IMG submission 78385) | Freshwater microbial communities from Lake Fryxell liftoff mats and glacier meltwater in Antarctica - MAT-03 (megahit assembly) | ecosystem: Environmental > Aquatic > Freshwater > Ice > Liftoff...
CGGCGTCATCTGCCTCGAAGAGGACCTCGGCGTGACCGAGGTCTGCAACGGCCAGGACGACACCTGCGACTGCAACAACCCCGCGCTGGTCGGCCAGGAGTGCGTCGCGTCGATCGCCAACGGTATGATCGACGAGGGCTTCGGCGTCGGCAGCAACTGCACGACCGACGAGCTCGGCCTCTGCAAGCGCCCGGGCATCACCGCCTGCGCCGAGGACGACAACACGACCTCGTTCTGCGAGCCGCTGACCCCGTCGCCCGCGCACGCCGAGACGTGCAACGCGATCGACGACGACTGCGACGGCTCGACCGACGAGCCGCGCGTCACGACCGGCCCGCCGATCGTCACGACGCTGACGTGCCTGCCGCTGGAGACGGACATTACGACCGGCCCGCCGGCAATCACCGCTTCAACGACGGCGACGTTCACGTACGTGAACCCGGTCGCGGTGCCGGTGCCCTCGCACACGACGTTCGAGTGCAGCCTGGACGGTGGTCTGTGGGTGACGTGCAACCACGTGGGTACGACGCCGAGCCTGACGTACAACAACCTCCCGCAGGGCCAGCACACGTTGCTGGTGCGCGCGACGCGAGGGGACGGGGCGGTCGACCCGACGCCTGACTTCTGGACCTGGATCATCGACACGACGTTGCCTGACACGACGATCCTTTCGGGCCCGACGAACCCGTCGCAGAACCCGAATGGGACGTTCGTGTTCGGCTCGCCGACGCCGAACCCGGCCTTCTACTCGTGTGTGCTCGACCCGACCGGTGGCATCTGCCCGCCGACCGGTGGGGCTTACGCGGTGTGCCCGGAGATCTATACGTTCACGAACCTTGGCGACGGCTCGCACACGATGTGCGTGTTCGTGACCAACACGGCGGGCACACAGGATCCTCTCCCGGCGAGCTACACGTGGATCATCGACACGACCGCTCCCGAGACGGAGATCGTCGCGCTCATCCCGCCGAAGGTGACGTCGTCGACGTCGATCATCCTGCACTACATCGACCCGACGGCACCGACGACGAACACGTTCGAGTGCAGCCTCGACGGCGACGTGTGGACCGACTGCGACGGCAAGACGATCACCTACACGGCGCTGACCGAAGGCGAGCATGTGTTCGACGTGCGCACGATCGACCCGAACGGGGTCATCGACCCGACGCCGGCGACGTTCACGTGGATTATCGATCGCACGGCGCCGTGCCCGGATATCGCGACCAAGCCGACCGACCCGGCCCAGAGTGACGTGGCGATCTTCGGCTTCAGCGCAAGCGAGGCCAACGTGACCTACTTCTGCGCGCTCGACCCGCTGGCGGCCCAGCTCGGCACCAACGGTGAGCCGCTCTTGACGGCCTACAGCGCCTGCACCGCGACGGTCACCTTCGACGGGCTCGCTGACGGCACGCACACGTTGTGGGTGTACGTGAAGGACCAGGTCGGCAACGTCGGCACCTGCCGCGCGAGCTACACCTGGCTCATCGACACGCGCTTCCCAGAGACGGAGATTACCGACGGCCCGACGCCGCTCATCGGAACGGGCGAAGTCTCGACGCTCGACTACATCGACCCGACCGACGAACAGCTCTTCACCTTCGAGTGCAGCCTCGATGGCGCGGTGTTCACGCGTTGCGACGGCGCCGGCACCATCGTCGGCGACGGCGGGACCCTCGACTATGACAACCTCCCGGTCGGCAAGCACAGCTTCCTCGTGCGGGCCTGCGACTTCACGAAGGCCGAGCCGGTTCAGTGCGACCCGACCCCGGCCCAGTGGCTCTGGGAGGTGACGGTGTCCCCGTGCCCGAACGACCGCGACGCGCCGGCCATCGCCTGCGCCGCCGATCTGGTCCTCGAGTGCAGGGATGGCGGCGCGACGGTCGACCTCGCCAAGCTTGCCCCGACCTCGATCGACGCCTGCCTGCCCGTCGCAACCACGACCAGCGCCAGCGCCGACGTGGCCCTCGGGCAGACGCCGCTGGTGTTCACGAGCCAGGACCCCAACGGCAACATCTCGTCCTGCGTGACGCTCGTGAACGTCGTCGACGTGACGAAGCCGACCATCACCTGCCCGCCGGACGTCGCTGTGGCGACCGACGTGGGGGTGTGTACGGCGTCGTTCGATCTCGCAGTCGCGACCGGCAATGACACGTGCCAGGGAACGGCCGGGCTGCTCTTCCTGAGCGACGCGCCCGACTTCTTCATCCCGGGCACGAACATCGTGACGCATCACGTGCTCGACTCGTTCGGCAACGAGGCCACCTGCGAGCAGGAGGTCGTCGTCACCGATGGGGAGGACCTCGTGCTGACCTGCAGCGAGTCGCTGACAGTCGAAGCGAACCCCGACGCGTGCGAGTGGAGTGGCGTGCAAACCGCGACCGCGACCGACAACTGCTCGGACGAGCTGACGGTGGACGTCGACGGCACCTACCCAGTGGGTGTCTCGCCGATCCTCTTCACCGCGGCGGACGCGGCCGGCAACTCGGCCGAGTGCACGACCGAGCTGACCGTGCTGGACGTGACCAACCCGGTTGCCGCCTGCGGCACTGCCGTGGGTGTGCTGCCGACTGTCATCCGCGCGACGGCGACCGACGCCTGCAAGGTGACGGTCACGCTCGAGAACGTGGTGTGCAATCGCGTGGTCGCCGGCACCTCGACGCCCTTTGAGCTCGCTGACTGCCCGATTGCGATCAATGGCGACGCGATCGAGATCACCGGTCGCCTGGCGGATGGCGAGCTGACGATCACCTACGATGCCCGTGCGGTGGACGCGTCCGGCAACTTCGCAGTGGTCTCGTGCAGCGAAGCGTACGACCCCGACAAGGATGGCGACGGCATCGTCGACGCCGAGGACAATTGCGCCCTGACCGTCAACGGTGACCAGACCGACGTCGACGACGACGGCATCGGCGACCTCTGCGACAACTGCCCGGCCACGAGCAACGAGGACCAGGCCGACGTGGACAACGACGGCGTGGGCAACGTCTGCTCGGACAAGGACAAGGACGGCGTGCTCGACGCGGCGGACAACTGCCCGGCCGACCCGAACAGCGACCAGTCCGACGTCGACGACGACACGTTCGGTGATGCCTGCGACGAAGCGCCGTTCGAAGGCCTGACGGCCGAGGGTTCGGGCGGTTGCGCCGGCGGCGGCGGCGCTGGTGGCCTGCTCGGCGGGCTGCTGGGCCTCGTCGGGATCTTCGCGGCGGTGCGTGCGCGCCGTCGTTAGGCTGCATTCTGGATGATGCTGAGGCGCGCGCTGGCGGGATACGTTCCGTCGTCGCGCGCCTCATTGCTTCCCTTGCTTCCCTGTTGCTTCCCTGTCACCACGCAGCGCGCTAGATTCTCGGCATGGTTGGGCAACGCCAATACCCAAGGACCGCGACGTACGCGGACCTCTCGCCGCGCCCGAGGAGTTCATCACGGAGCTTATCGACGGCGAACTCTTCATGAGCCCACGGCCGAAGGTGCGCCACGCCATCGCATCATCGGCGATTGGGGGCGAGCTCGGCCACGCATTCGGCTGACGCAACGCCGCCGAAGAAAGCTTGCCTGGCGGCTGGTGGATCCTGGACAAGCCCGAGTGTCACCTGACGCTCGACAAGCGCGTGACCGTGCCCGATGTCGCCCGCTGGCGGCGCGAACGCATGCCGAACCCGCCGCGCGATACCCATAAGATGATGGTCGTGCCCGACTGGGTCTGCGAAGTGCTCTCGCCAAGCAGTCGCAGCTTCGACAGCGTCACCAAGATGAACGCCTACGCCGCCGCAGGTGTCCGTTGGGCCTGGCTCGTCGAGCCGCGGGACCTGCGCGTCGATGTCTTCGAACTTCAGGACGGCAGTTGGGCTCAGGTCGCCTCGGCGGAAGGCTCGGTGCGCATGAGGCTTCCGCCCTTCGATGTGATCGAGCTCGACCTCGGTGAGTGGTGGGAAGAAGACCCTACTGCGTGACGCCCATCGCCTGCGCGAGCTGCTGATACGTCTCGCCATGTAGACCGCGAGAGCCGTTCACCGACCACGGGCTATGCCCGGTGATCGGAGATCGGCTATGCTCGGGGCGTGGTGGTTGCAACCGATCATGCGCCGATGAGGCGACCGCTGAAGCGTCACGAGTTCGAGCGACTCGTCGAGCTAGGCGCCTTCGCCGATGAGAGGGTGGAGCTCATCTTCGGGGAGTTGATCACGATGAGCCCTCCGGGTGCGCTTCATCTCTACTACTCCGTGTGGCTCCTCAATCAGCTGTTCGCGCGCCTTCAAGGGCGCGCGTGCGTTCAGGGCCACTCACCCATCAGGGGCGCCGACGAGTCCGAGCCCGAGCCCGATGTGTGCGTGTACCCCACTGCGGAGCATCGTCCCGACCGACTGCCGGAGCACTGCTACCTGGTGGTCGAGGTGGCCGACTCGTCCCGTGCTTTCGATCTCGGCACCAAGGCCCGGCTCTATGCGCGTACTGGCGTGCCCGACTACTGGTGTGTCGACGTGCGGCGCAACGCCGTGATCGTCCACAGCGACCCAACCTTCGTCGGGTACGGCACGGTAGCCACCGTCGCGCAGGGCGAAGGTGCCATTCTGACGCTCCCCGCGTTCCCCGATGTCGTAATCGAGGTCGATGCGTTGTTTGGCCGTCGACCTACTCCGTGACGCCCATCGCCTGCGCGAGCTGCTGATAGGTCTCGCCCATGTAGACCGCCAGACGTTGCATGTGCGGCAGCGTATCGCGGCAGCCGGTGAAGCCGAAGTCGAGGGTCCCCGCGTAGCTCTGGCAGGTGATGTTGAGCGCCTGGCCGTGCACGGGGATCGAGACTGGATAGACCGCCTCGAGCTGTGCGCCGCGGAAGTAGAGCGGCTTGTCGGGACCCGGCACATTCGAGATGACGATATTGAACTGCGGCCGGACAAGCCCGCTCGTGCCCGTGAGGTGCTGGAGGCCCGAGGGCAGCAACATCACCGCGGAGAGCTGCAGAATCGCGCTGCGTGAGAGTCCCTGGAGCTGCTCCTTGGCCCGCCGGGTCGAGACCATGATCGCCTCGAGCCGCTTTCGTGGATCGTCGATGTTGGTCGCCAGCGACGCGAGCATCGAGCCGACCGCGTTGCCGCCACCGGGGTCGTCGCGCGGGCGCACGCTGACCGGGATCATTGCGACCAGAGGGCGTTCTGGAAGCGCGTGCAGGTCCTGTAGAAAGCGCCGGAGTGAGCCGGCACACAACGCCAGGACCACGTCGTTGAGCGTGCCGCCAGCGGCCTTGGCGATCGCCTTGATCGCGTCGAGTTGATAGCGCTGGGTAGCGAAGCGACGGTTGCGCCCGATGCGCCCATTGAGGATGCAGCGTGGTGCGTCGAGTGGCCCGACCACGTCGGCGTCCTTGTCGCGCACGGCACGCCACAGGTCGCGCAATACCCCGCCCACGTCCTTGGCCGCGTCGAACTGCTCCTTCAGCTTGTCCATGAACCCCGGAAAACCGCCGCCTTCGCCGCTTTGGTCGCGTTCGGGAGTGGGGTGGTGCTGCGCGAAGAAGAGGGCCGTATCGCGATCGTTTGGGTCCTTCGACAGGCTCTTCTGAAGGAGGCGATTGCCCGTGAAGCCATCGATCAGCGAGTGGTGCATCTTTGTGTAGATGGCGAAGCGGCCACGCTCGAGGCCCTCGATGAAGTGGGTCTCCCAGGGCGGGTAATGGAAGTCGATCGGGTGGGCGTGCAGACGGGACACGAGGATACCGAGCTCGCGCTCGTCGCCGGGGGTTGGCAGGGCCGACCGACGGACGTGGTAGTCGAGGTCGGGGGCCTCGTCCTCGACCCAGTACTGTACCGGGTTCTTCAGGAAGTCCGGGGTCTTGAGCTTGAGGTTCCAGGGCGGGAACAGCTTCCGGTCTTCCTTGATATCGTCGACCAGCGAGCGCATCCAGTCCGGCGGCGCGTCGACCGGCGGCGTGAACGGCAACATCGACGCGACGTGGTTCATCGTCTCGCGCGACTCGCTGTACAGAAAGAGCAGGTCGGTCGGGCTCAGCCGCTTCCCCATGACGTCCCCTCCAGGGTGCATGTGCCCCGGGTGGGGCGTTACGGACCGTACCACGACCGTCTCAGGGCTGCGACGCGCCGCCATAATGCTGCGAGAACAATGCAGTTTCAAAAAAGTGCAGGTTTCGGGGTGACCGATTTGAACGTAGCGTCGTACTTACAGCGTTGTTGCACAGGCTGGGGTACGACCACGGTGCACTGGAGGGTCTCGATGAGCACGAGCCGCAAGACGACGAATACCAAGCAGGCCAGGAAGCCGAAGGCGGCCAAGGCCGCGAGATTCAGTGACTCCGACGACAAGGGCTTCCAAGAGCGCCTGACCGGCATGCTCGCCTGGCTCGCCGACAAAGATCCCGTGCGTGCGGCGCGGCTGATTGGCGACTACCTCGACGACCTCGCGGAAGAGATGGGGCCGACGTCCAAGCCCGCCAAGAGTTAACCGATGTGGCCGACACGGCCTGCGACGGGCCAGCGCACGTGTCGGCGTTGGTCTGGATCGCCCCAGGCGCTCGCGATGTCGGAGGCGAAGTCGCGACGCGGGTCGAGGCCCGTGCGCTCGCGATAACGTTGAGCGGCTGACCAGGTCGCGAGGTAGCCGAAGAAGCCATCGAGGTCGAGGTCGAGCGCGAGTGCCATATTCCGCGGCACCGTGAGCTCGGCGAACGGGAAGGGCGCGTTGGCGTAGCCCGCGTCGACGAAGCGACGCTCCGGCGGCCAGTCCGCGCGCACATGATCGATGTAGCGCAACAGGGCAGCGTCTATCGCCACATCCACGGTCGGGTGCAGGTAGGTCAGCGCGGCGACCACCCCGCTGGATACCTCGGCAGTCGCGGGCCGCAACACGCGCCGGCACTCGGCGAAGAAGCGTTCGAAGTCGAACCAATGAAAGGCCTGGGCGGCCAGTACGAGGTCGACCGAGCCTGCGTCGAGCCCCGAGGCCTCGGCCGAGGCGACGAGATACGACACGCTCGCGTGGGGCTCGGCGTGGGCGATCTGGGTGGCGCTCGCGTCGCTGGCGACCACCTCGCTGAAGTGGGCGGCGAGCCCCAGAGCGGCCTGGCCACTGCCCGTGCCGACGTCCCAGGCGCACGCATGCGCGGGCGTGAGCGTCGCGAGCCACGCGAAGACCTCCGGTGGCCATGCCGGCCGATAGCGCCGGTAGAGCTCGGCGTGCCGCGAGAAGTGGTCCTTGAAGGGGATGTGCGCCGGGTCGGATGTGCCCATGACGCTAGGCTTAGCAGGGCGGCAGGGTGCGGTCACCTTGGAAGCCGTCGCCGCTCGTGGCATATCGACGCCCGGAGGTTCCGCATGTCCGACGAGACGAAGTCCAAGTTCGATGCCGCCATTGCCCGCACCAAGACGCTGCCGACGCAGTCGACGACCGTGCAGCTCGAGCTCTATGGCCTCTTCAAGCAGGCCTCGTCGGGCGATGTCAGCGGTTCGCGTCCTGGCATGTTCGACATGCGTGGGCGCGCGAAGTGGGATGCCTGGGACAAGCGCCGGGGCATGTCTGGCGAGCAGGCGATGCAAGCCTACACCGCCTACGTTGCCGGCCTGAGCTGAGCCAGTGTGATGGGTTGACCCGCTGATCCGAGGGCGCTAGACAAGGAGACCTCGAGCCCAGGAAGGTCGTATGACCCAGCATCATCGACAGGAGGGTCGCCCCATGAGCAAGCACCTGCCCTTCGGAGATCGTCGTGACGCGCCCTGGTACGGGCAGAGCATCGTGTCGGTGCGCCAGTTCGCGCCGTCCGACCTCGAATACGTGTTCGGCGTCGCGCACGAGATGCGTGAGATGGTCGGGCGCATCGGCAGCTTCGATCTGTTGAAGGGCAAGCTCCTGGCGAACCTCTTCTACGAGCCGTCGACGCGCACCGCGAGCTCGTTTACGGCGGCAATGTTGCGCCTTGGCGGGGCGGTCATCCCGATTACCGAAGTGCGTTATTCGAGCGTGTCCAAGGGCGAGTCATTGCCCGACACGATTCGCACGCTCGAGGCGTACGCGGACTGCATCGTCCTGCGCCATCCGCAGATGGGGGCCGCGGCGGAGGCGGCGCACGTCGCGAGGAAGCCCATCATCAACGCGGGCGACGGCGTCGGTGAGCATCCGACCCAGGCGCTGCTCGACCTGTTTACGATCGCCATCGAGCTCGGGCGCTATACCCCGAGCACGGGGCTGTCGCTCGACGGGCTGACGGTGACGCTGCTCGGCGACCTGAAGTATGGGCGCACCGTGCATTCGCTGGCGCGGCTCCTGTCGCAGTTCGGGGTGCGGCTCAACCTCGTATCGCCCGACATCCTGCGCATGCCGGCGCACATCAAGGACGAACTCGACCAGGCGGAGGTCCGCTACCTCGAGACGACGAGCCTCGACGAGGTGCTGGCGACGAGCGATGTGCTGTACGTGACGCGCGTCCAGAAGGAACGCTTCGAGGACGAGGCGACCTACGCCAGCGTGAAGGATGCCTACGTCGTGACGCGCGACACACTCGCGCCGGCGAAGTCGGCGATGGTCGTGATGCATCCGTTCCCGCGCGTCGGCGAAATCGCCTACGAGGTCGACCAGGACCCGCGCGCCGCCTACTTCCGGCAGATGGAAAACGGGATGTACGTGCGCATGGCGCTCCTCGCGATGGTGCTCGGCAAGGCGTGACGGTGACACGCACCTTCTTCGAGTGGGTCACTGCCGGCATCGCACGCACCGGGGGCTGCCTCGTGGTCGGCCTCGACCCGCGGCCCGAGGAGATGACGCCCGACGAACGGGCGCTGCTCGCGAGCGATCCCGGTCGCGCGCTACGCGAGCACGCGCGCCGGTTGTACCTTGCGACGCGGGATCTGGTCGTCGCCTGGAAGCCGAATATCGCGTTCTACGAGGCCTACGGTTCGGCTGGCTGGGCCGCGTTGGAGGCGATCATCCCGATGTTGCGCGAGGCGGCGCCGGTGCTGCTCGACGCCAAGCGGGGCGACATCGGGTCGACGGCCAAGGCGTATGCGACGGCGATCTTCGATCGGCTGGGCGCGGATGCGGTGACGCTGCACCCGCTGCTCGGCGAGGACGCGCTGGCGCCGTTCCTTGGGCGGGCCGGCAAGGCGGTGTTCGTGCTCGCGCGGACCTCGAACCCGGGCGCGGCCGAGCTACAAGAGCTGGCGAGTGACGGCGAGCCGCTGTGGGCGCACATCGTGCGTGCGGCTGGGCGATGGTGCGCGAAGCATCCGGCCCAGGGGGGCTACGGGCTGGTGGTCGCTGCCACGGTGCCGGAGGCGTTGGCGGCGGTGCGGCGCATGGCGCCCGATGCGTGGATCCTGGCGCCCGGTGTCGGTGCGCAGGGCGCGGATCTCGGGGCGGCGCTGAGCGTGCGCTGGGCGGATGGCGGTGGGCTGCTGGTGCCGGTGTCGCGTGCGATCTCGGGTGCTGCTGACCCGCGGGCCGCGGCGCTGGCGATTGTCGCTGCGATGCGAAACGGCCACGCTCAGGGGATGGAACCCGCCCCAGCTCAGGGGATGGAACCCGCCCCAGCTCAGGTGGAGTTGGCCGATCTGCTGTTCGATCGCGCGTGCGTTCGCTTCGGGTCGTTTACGCTGAAATCGGGCGTGACGTCGCCTATCTACATAGACCTGCGGCGGCTGGTGACCTATCCGGACCTGATGCGGCTCGTGGCGCGGGCCTATGTCGAGGTGGCCTCGCGGCTCGTGTTCGATCGGCTCGCGGCGTTGCCGTATGCGGCGTTGCCGATCGGTACGGCGGTGTCGCTCGCGGCCGACTGGCCGCTCATCTACCCGCGGCGCGAGGCGAAGGACTACGGGACCCAGGTTGCGATCGAAGGCATCTTCGAAAAGGGCGAGGTAGCGCTCGTGCTGGATGACGTCGCGACCCGGGGCGACAGCAAGCTCGAGGCGTTCGAGCGGCTCGAAGCAGCCGGGCTGGTCGTGCACGACGTGCTCGTGTTGATCGACCGTGAGGGCGGTGCGCGCGAGCTGGTCGAGGCCGCCGGCAAGCGCTTCCACGCCGTGTTCACGTTGAGCGAGCTCGTCGCCCATTGGCAGGCGAGCGGGCGCATCGATGCCGTGCGGGCTGAGGCGGTTCATGACTTCTTGAACGCTGGGCGTACGCCTCGCGCGACCCTCAGCCCGATCTGACATGTGGCCGCTCATCAGACCGCTCCTGTTCGCGCTCGACCCGGAGCGCGCGCATGCGGTGGCGCTGCGTCTGCTACAGTTGGCGGGGGCGTTGCCGCCCTTGCGTGGGCTCGTGGGGCTTGCCTATCGGGCACCCGCGCGGCCGGTCGAGGTCTTCGGGCTGCGGTTTCGCAATGCGCTCGGGCTCGCGGCCGGTTGGGACAAGGACGGGCTCGCGCTACGCGGGCTGCCGGCGCTCGGGTTCGGTCACGTCGAGCTCGGCACCGTCACCCCGCGACCACAGCCGGGCAATCCCAAGCCGCGCGTGTTCCGGCTGGCGGCCGATCGGGCGCTGATCAATCGCATGGGATTCCCGAGCCGGGGCGCTGACTTCCTGGCCGCGCGCCTGCGCTCGAAGCCGGCGGGCATGATCGTCGGGGTGAACCTCGGCAAGAACAAGGACACGCCGAACGCAGAGGCGCTTGCGGACTATGCGAGCCTGCTCGAGCGCTTCGCGCCGCTTGCCGACTATCTGGTCGTCAATGTCTCGTCGCCGAATACGCAGGGCCTTCGCGATCTGCAGGCGCGGGCCGAGCTGGAGGCGTTATTGCGCGGGCTCGTCGCGCGGCGGCAGGCGCTGGGAAGCAAGGTGCCGGTCCTCGTGAAGCTGTCGCCCGACCTGTCCGATAGCGCGCTCGACGATGCCATCGGCGCGACCGTGGGCGCAGGCATCGACGGTATCGTCGCGACCAATACGACCTTGGCGCGTGACGCGCTCGGCGGGCCCCAGGCGCGCGAGGTCGGCGGGGCCAGTGGCGCCATCCTGTCGGCCCGATCGCTGGCGGTCGTGACGCGCATCCAAGAGGCGGCGCCGGGGCTACCGATCATTGCGGCCGGCGGCGTGATGGGTGCCGATGACGCCAAGCGGCGCCTCGACGCGGGCGCGGCGCTGGTTCAGGTTTATACTGGCCTTGTCTTCGGCGGCCCAGGGCTCGTCAAGCGCATCGTGCGCGAGCTCGGCTGACGGAACGCAGCACCCGCTGCACGACCTTGGCGGGGCGGGCGCGACGCGCTAGGCTGCGGGTCGTTCTCCCCTTCCATGGGATACTCCACTCATGTTTCGTGGCATCGCCAGCACCTTGCTCGCCATCGCGCTCCCCGGTCTGTCCGCGTGCGGCATGCTCTTCAACGAGCCGACGCGCGTCGTGATGATTGAGTCGAGCCCATCCGGGGCGCACGTCGAGGTCGACGGCAAGCGCGTCGGACGCACACCCTACGAGCTCACGGTGCCCACCGAGAAGAGCAGCGCCGTCGTGGTCGAGCTGGCGGGCCACGGGTCGAGCGTGTGCACGATCGACGCGCAGATCGAGCCGCTCTGGGTTGTGCTCGACATCTGGTTCATCGTGCCGCTGATCGTCGACGCCGTGACAGGCCGCTGGAACGATGTGCCCTCCAATTGTGTGGTCGATTTCGGGCGCAGCCCCGAGCCCGGTCCTGGCAGTCCCGTCCCCAAGCCGACCCGCCCGAAGCCCACGCCGAAGCCGGCTGACGATCCGCTCAAGCCGGATGACAAGCCCAAGCCCGACGACAAGCCCAAGCCCTTCCCCTTCCCGAAGTGAGCCGCCCCATGAAACGACCGATCTCGTTTGCACTTGTCTCGTTCGCCATCGGTGTGCCGCTCGCCGCGTGTGGCAAGGTCGACCCGGCGCTCGTCGGTGGACCGGCGGCCACTACTTCCGCGGTCGCACCCCCCGACGCCGCAGCGGTCGTGCCGCCGCTCGCGAGCGACGCCGGCGCCAATATGCTCGTCGGCACGACCGCCGCGCCGACCGCCGATGCCGGGTCGGCGCCCGTGGGTGACGCCGTCGCGCGGCCCGATCTCGCGGCCGGCGTCACCTCGATTGCGGCGCGCGCACGTCTCGCTCAGCGGCGTGAGGTCGTCGTCGACTGCGTCTGGTTTCGCGGACCCGAGGGACCCCAGGCGACTGGCGGCACGTCGCCGGTGACGGTGCGCATCGAGCCGAACTCGAAGCCCGAGGCGTCGGTCGGTGTCATCGAGGAGTATGCCGGAGGCGCCGGCGACATGTGGCGCGCGTCGGCCTGGATGGCGGCCTTCAACGCGTCCGAGACGCTCGGCTACATGCTGACCGATCACGAGTTCCTGGTGCGCGCGGGCGGGCACATCGACGGCCCGTCGGCGGGCATGCTCACGACGGCGGCGATGCTCGCGATCCTGACAGACACGCCGGTGCTCGAGAACACGACCATGTCCGGCACCATCAATCCTGATGGCTCGGCCGGTCCGGTCGGCGGGCTACCGCAGAAGATGGAAGGGGCCAAGGCCAAGGGCAAGACGCGCTTTGGCTACCCGGTCGGCACGCGCAACTCGACTGACCTCAAGACCGGCCAGATGGCCGACCTCGAGGTGGTCGGGCGCGACCTCGGGCTCGAGGTTCGCGAGATCAAAGATCTGCGCGAGGCCTACGAGTTCCTCACCGGCAAGCAACTGCCGGAGCTGACGCTCGCGTCCGAGTCCGACATGGCGCTCGAGCCGGACCTGCGCACGCGCGTCAAGGCGAAGCTCCTGAGCTGGCAGGCGGACCTCAACGGGCGTTTGCCGGGCCTCGACCAGCGCATCAAGAAGATGCGGCCCGAGGTGAAGAACTACGCGCTGCCGATCTTTGCCCAACTGAGCGGCTACCTGGACGAGGCGAAGCGCTTCGAGGACAGCGGGCTCGAGGTCCCGGCGTACAACCGCTACGTCGGCGCGGCGATGATGTTCCGAATGTGCATGGAGATGGTCGACGTGCTCGAGGCCATGCAGAAGGGCGACTTTGCGAAGGTCGAAGAGCGCATCCAGTCGCTCGCCACGGTCGAAGGCAAGCTCAAGGGACTCGAGCTCGAGCTCGGGGTCAACGCGCGTAAGCGCACGCTCGGCGGCACCGTCAACAGCGTGTCGGGCTTCGCGCTCTACAACGTCACCGAGGCGTTCATGCACCTTGGCAAGTTCCACTATGCGCGCGCGCACCAGGTGATCGAGCTCATCAACACGAACAAGATCCCAAAGAGCGAGGCGGCGATAAACCAGATGGTGAGCGACCTCCTCAAGCCGGTCGCCTACTTCGCGGCGGCCGATGCGATGCTACAGGCGGCGCGTGAGTCGATGGACTTCGCGCCCGAGGAGGGCGCCGACCTGACGCTCGACGTGGGACGTTTGTCGAGGCTCGCGAAGGCCTATGGCTCGGCCGCGTCGGCGGGCACCGCCTACTTCGAGTCGACGGTCGTGAAGTCGTCGGCGGAGAGCGCGGGCGTACCGATCGAGCAGGTGCAGGCGGCGATCGAAGGGCAGGACATGAATTACATCCTGGCGCCGATGCTGGCCGATGTCGCCGGCAATGCCGAGCGCATCACCGGCAGCGAGGACAAGCCCGAGACGGCGATGATCCGCCTCAGCGCGGGCGTGGCGGCGTTCATCCAGAGCGCTGGCCTCATCAACAAGTACTACTCGCTCGGCTTCAAGCGCCAGGACGACGGCACGCCGCTCCTCACCCAGCGGCGCGCGTTGTCGTCACAGCTCGATCTCGCGAAGCGCTCGGCGCTGGCCGCGGCGGGCGATGCGAAGCGCCTGGTCGGCTTCATCCCGGCGACGGCGCGGCTCGCGTGGGAGGATGCGACGGCGCTGCGGGAAGGCGACGACGAGGACAAGCTCGACGCGCTCACCGGGTACTGGCAGTCGGCATTCTGGTCGCGCCTGGTGCTGACGTTGGCGCGCCGTTGATCGACATGTGGGCCGCGCAAGCTTGGCCGCTACGATGTGCGGCCTGAGGGTCGTCGCCAGCTGCGGGGCTCCGCGAGGATGGTCGTCTGGCCGCTCATCATGGCGTTGGGCCCGGACTGGAACCATTCGTACGGGAAGCCGAGGTCGATGTGGCTCGCGGCGTCGAGGCGCTGGACGGCGTCGGCCGGTAGCGGGGACTCGAGCGCACGCAGGTTGTCCTCGAGTTGGCCGAGCTTGGTCGCGCCGATGATGGTCGAGCCGACACCGGGTTTGCCGGCGACCCAGGCGAGGGCGATCTGCGCCGGGCTGCGACCGAGCTCGTGCGCGATGGCGACCAAGGTATCGACGGTGTTCCAGTTCTTGTCGCTGTCGAGCTTCGCGTAGAGCGGGCTCTTCACGAGGCCCGGGTTCGACAGGCGGCCGCCTTCGTTGCTCTGGAAGCCGCGCGTGAACTTGCCGGTGAGCATGCCACGGCCAAGCGGGCTCCAGGGCGTCACCGCCAGGCCGAGCTCGAGTGCCAGCGGGATGTGCTCGCGCTCGATGTTGCGCTCGACCAGGGAGTACTCGAGCTGGAGCGCGCAGATCTTCTCGCGGTCGCGCAGGTCGGCGAGCGTCCATGCACGCGCCGCATACCAGGCCGGCGTATCCGAGAAGCCGACGTAGCGCACGAGGCCGGCGTTGACGACCTCGTCGAGGGCACGCACGACCTCTTCGACCGGTGTCACAGTGTCCCAACAGTGCAGCCAGTAGAGGTCGATGTAGTCCGTGCCGAGGCGCTTTAGCGACGCCTCCAGAGCGGCCCGTAGGGCCTTTCGTGAGTTGCCGCCAGCGTTTGGATCGCCGGGCTTGCCGGCGAACGTGTACTTCGTCGCGAGCACCATGCGGTCGCGATTCTGGCGTTCGGCGAACCACTCACCGATGAGTCGCTCGGAGGTGCCGTTGGTGTAGAGATCGGCGGTGTCGACGAAGTTGCCGCCGGCCGCGACGTAGCTGTCGAGGAGCGCGAAGACCGTCTCGCGCGGGGCACCCCAGCCCCAGTCGGTGCCAAACGTCATCGCGCCAAGACACAGCGGCGACACGCGCAGGCCCGAGCGCCCGAGCAACGAATAGGTGGCAAGCGACGGCAGTGCCATCAGAATCTCACCGTGAAGCAGCGCTCGACACAGGTGATGCCGAGGTCGCGCAGGCGCGGCGCGTCGGCCATGGCGCTGTCGATTTCCTCGATTGCCAGGCCCTCGTAGAGGCGCCGCAGCTCGGCCCCGGGCACCGAGAAAGGGGGGCCGTCGCTGAGCTCCTGCGGGTAGTCGAAGGTGACGATGAGCCCCGGCGTACCGGGCGCCAGCAGCGTGCGCACATGGTCCGCGTAGCGCGCGCGCATCTCCGGCGGTAGCGCCACGATCGCCGCGCGATCGTACAGGGCCGTGATGGTCGCTACGGCCGCAAGATGCTCGGGTGCGAGCGCGAAGAAGTCTCCGACGAACATCGCGATCCGACCCGCCGACCAGACCTCGAATGGGCCGACCGTCGCGACCGTCGGCACGAGCCCGTTCTCGGCGAAGAAGTCGGCGACTGCCTTGGCCGACAGCTCGACGCCGACCACGGTGAAGCCCTTCGAGGCGAGGTACACGAGGTCCTGCGACTTGCCTGCGAGCGGCACCAGTATTGACCTTCGCAACGATGGCGAAGCCTCGACTGCAGGCCCCGGCGGCGGTCCGAGCACCTCGACGTGGCGCGCAAGGAACGCGTTGGGGCGCCCCTCGTGGAAGCCTATCCGTCCATCACTCCATCGCTCGTGCCAGAAGTCGTGTTCCATGGTGCCTCCGGTCGGCACGGTAAACCCGTCGTCCGCGGAATGCCACCGCACGCTCGACACGCTCGACAGGGCACGCATACCTCGACTAAAGCCCATGTCATGCCTCTTCGCTTCATCGCGGCGTCCTTCGCATGCCTGTTCTTGCTGGTCGGCGTAAGGGCCCGCGCTGCCGACCCGGTGCTGGCGGTGCTCTATATCGACAACCATTCGGGTGACGCGGCCTACGACGTGCTCGAAAAGGGGCTGGCCGATATGCTGGTCACCGACCTGTCGGCGCAGGGCCTGACGGTCGTCGAGCGGTCGCGGCTGCAGGCGCTGATCGCCGAGCAGAAGCTACAACGCAGTGCGTTTTTCGACGCCAAGACCGCCGTGCGGGTGGGTCAGGGCCTCGGCGCGACGCACATCGTGATGGGCGCATTGGCGGCGATGAAGCCGGAGCTTCGCATCGACCTGCGGCTCGTCGAGGTCGCCACCGGCAAGGTGGTCGTGACCGCCAAGGTCAATGGCCCGAGCGCGTCTTTGTTCGACCTCGAGCAGCAGCTCGTCGAGCGCTTCGTCACCGCCTTCGAGCGGCGCTTCGCCAGCGCGCCAATGCCCCAGACCAAGGTGCGCGACGTCGAGGCGCTGCTCGAGTACTCGCGCGGCATCGATCTCGCTGACCGCGGCGAGCTCGAGGCGGCGAAGAAGAAGATCGATCAGACGATCAAGCTGTCGCCCTCGTTCGGTCTCGCGCGGACCCGCAAGGACGAGCTCGTCAAGCGCATCGAGGCCTCGCGCGATCGACGTGACCTGGTGATCGAAGACAACCTCGCGACGCTCGAGAAGCACTGTCGCGAGGCGCTCGCGCCGAAGGCATTGACCTCGGACGCGTCACGCCTCGCGTGGCGCAGTCTCGAGACGATGCTCATCGGGCTGCGCTTGCAGCCGCTCCTGTCGGGTGACAACTTCTCGGTCGCCGCGTTCGGGCAGGAGAAGGCGTTGCGCGCGGCGATGATCGCCAGGGCCGAGAGCGCGTCGGCCTACATCGCCGAGCTCGACGCGTTCCGCGCCAAGATGCGGCCCAATACGATGTTCGATGCACATCTGCCGGATTCGGATGAGAAGCTCGCCAAGTCGATCCGCCTCGACCCGCGCGCGCAGGACACGCCGAGCGAGGCGCGCCACCAGCTCGCCCGCTTCCTGTTGCTCGGCACGATGCGGCTCGACACCGACCGCACGATTATCATCGGCCCGCCGCTCGCGAACCTCGACAAGACCTGGGATGGGCGCGCCTGGCGACTCATCGCGGAGGCTGACAAGCTCGCGGCCGCGGGCCCGTTCGAGCACTACGCGTTAGGCACGCTCGACTCGTGGGCCGAGGCGCTGCTCCTGCGCAATCGCACCGATGAGGCGATCGCCAAGTGGCAGGAGATCCTCGATCGGTATCCGACCTCGCAGCAGTTCGACCGTTTCGAGAAGCGGATCAAAGGCCTGCTCGGAGTCGAGCACGACCACGAGACGAGCGAGCTCGCGTCCTGGAGCAACGGACTCCAGGTCTGCACCGACATGCCGTTCCGGGTCGGCATCAACACCGTGATGTATCGGCGCATGCGCATGCTCGGCCTGGACGCGCTGCCCGAGGTCGCCGCGGAGGTCGAGCGCCACTGTAAGGGCAAGCCCGGTGTCGCCGGCTACTGGTCGTCGCTCTACACGACGCTCGCGCTCGCGTATGGCCGTCACGGGCGTTGTGCCGGGTTCGAGACGTGGATGGACAAGGCGCTGAAGGCCGGCGGCAGCGCCAGCGAGATAGCCTCATATCGCAACAACTACACGAAGTGTCCGGTGCCGTGAGCGTGACGATCAAGCGAGAGGAGGCGCTATCACCTGGGCGATCCAGGCCATCACGGCGCGCACCCGCTTGGGCACGTTGCGGCCGTGGCCATGCACGAGCGAAACCGGCATCGGTTCGCACGCGGCGAGCGCCTTCAGGAGCCGCAGCCGATCATCGATCGGGAGCCCCAGGTCGCGCGCCTCGACCAGCACGCGCGCGAGGTCCTGCGCGAGCGGCCGCACCACCTCGCGCATGCCGTCGTGCAGCGTCGCCCACTGATCGGCGAGTGGCCGCCGCGCGACCCGCTCGCGCAGCGCGTGGTAGAGCATGTCGACCGTCTCCTGATGCGTTTTGGCCGAGCCGAGGGCATCGACCAGCGCGTTCAGGCGCCCGTCGGGATCGAGTTCCAAACGTTCGGAGATAGTCGAGCAGCGTCGCATCGTCGGCGGCGGCGGAGTATAGGAAGCATGTATTTCCTATGCTCGCGACAGCGATGGGCCATAAGGACATCATGCGAGTTCGGCCGTGGCTGGACACCCGGCCTCGAACGTGGTTTCAGGCAGGTCCATCACCCTTTGTACGACACACCCGAGAGCTCCCGTGACCAACCACTCCCAGATGATGCAATCGGCCGTGCGCGCTGAAGACAAAGCGACGTCTCATGCGCCGCAGGACCCGAGCGCCTTCCTGATCGCTGGGGAGTCGCTCGCGGGGGTCGTGCTGCGCCGGCTCACCAAGCACGACGATCGCCGCGGCTCGTTTGCGGAGGTCTACACCGCGGACGGGCCCGAGCTCTTCGTGCCCGCCCAATGGAGCCTCGTCACCTCGCGTCCCGGCACGCTGCGCGGCATGCACCTGCATCGGCGCCACGACGAGTCGGTGTTGTTGCTGCAGGGGCGGGTCCATATCGGCATGCGCGACGTGCGGCCCGGCTCGCCGACCGAAGGCCGTTCGGCCTTGTATGCCTTCTCGGGCGGCGACCATGTGCTCATCGCGTTCCCGCGCGGGCTCGTTCACGGTTGGCTGTTCAGCGAGCCGTCGGTGCATCTCCAGGCCGTGTCCGAGACGTACGCCGACTACGGCGCCGATGACAATCTCGGTTGTCACTGGTCGGACCCTGCCCTTGGCATCCCCTGGCCCACCACGCCGACGCTCGTCGCCGAGCGGGCCGACGCATTCCCGTCGCTCGCTATGCTCGTCGCGCAAACGCTCGCGGTCGACCCAACCTTTGGCTACGGCCCGGTATCTGCGATTGCTTCGAGTCGGCCACGCCTCGCGGCGCCCCTGGCACGGGCGCCACGGTCGGCGTGAGCGGTGCCGCGCATCGACTGTCTGCTGGTGACGGCGCAGGTCGCAGACGCCGACCACGCGGCGCTGTCGGCAGCCGCGGATGCCGAGTGCGTCTTCGTCGCGCCGGCTGATGCGGCTGCCATCGAGCGGGCGCTGGCGCGTGTCGACGTGGCGTTTCTCGACGGCGATCTCGACGCGCGCTTTCTCGCCGCGCCCGCCTTGCGGTGGGTCCATTGCGACCACGCAGGTCTCGAGCGCTCGGCATCGCCCGCATTGTTCGCGCGCAGTTCGGCGAGCAGCGATGCACGGCGAGGCGAGGGGAACAATCTCCGATTGAGCGGCGCGGCCGGACGCTCGGCGCCGGCACTGGCGGAGCACGCGCTCTATTTCATGCTCGCGCTGAGCTACGACGCCCCCCGTCTCATCGCGGCACAACTTGCGCGACGCTGGGCACCCTCGCGCCACGACACGCGGCGCGCGCTGACCGGTCGAAGCCTCGGCATCGTCGGGCTCGGGCACATCGGGCAAGCGCTGGCGGTGCGCGCGCAGGCGCTCGAGATGCGGGTCATCGGCTATCGACGGCGCGTTGCTCCGACGCCCGCCGGAGTCGACCGGGTGCTCGCGTCGGATGCGGGTGAGACGCTCTTGGACCTCTGCGCCGAGAGTGACATCGTCGTGCTTGCGACGTCACTCTCCGATCGCACCCATCACATGATCGACGGCAATGCATTCGCGGCGATGCGACCGGGGGCACTGCTCGTCAACGTAGCGCGCGGTGGCCTCGTCGATGAGGACGCTCTCTTGGCGGCGCTGCGTAGCGGTCGCCTCGCGGGGGCAGGTCTCGACTCGGTCGCACGCGAGCCGCTGCCGCCCTGGAGCCCGCTCTGGTGGGCCCCGAATCTGCTCATCACCCCGCACCAGACGCCGCCGCTGGCCGACCGCGCGGCACGCTCGCTCGCGATCGCGTGCGAGAATCTGCGCCGCTATCGAGCGGATCTGCCGCTCCTGAACGAGGTCGGTCCAGACGATGTCTATTCGCACGGACCAACGCCCGAGGGTCCGCTCGCCCGCGCGGTGCGCGCGGTATTCAGACGCATGCGCCGCTTGTCCGGCTGAGCGCGGCGGATTCGCATCATCCGCGCCGCTCCCACGCGCACGCGTAGCGCCTGCGCGAGGTTCAAGTGCATGTGCGCGAAGCCGCCTGTAAAGCAGTCGAGACGCACGAGCTCGTCGCCGAACGCATAGACCGACGCACGTGGGCCCGATCCCAGCTCCGCGAGAATCCAACCGACCTCGATCCGGATGCACGAGGTGATCGCGGCCGACTCCATTGCGAAAACATTCGGCCGACCCACGAGCGACTCGAGGTGCGTCGGCACGCGCGGCGAGGGCGGTGGACGCAGCTCGCGCTCGCGTCGCACGGCCCAGCGCGCGATCTCCGTCAGCGACGAATGCTCGCTCCAGCCGCTCGCGTGCCCCAGCTTCTGCGCCACCCAGCGCTTTAGCTGGTCGTGTTCCGCGCCGCGACGCTCGCGGCCGAGGCGGCATGTGTCCCACGAGTGCAACGACTTGGGTCGCGCCGCGCATGGCGCTGTCGGGACCGAGGTGGCTGCTGGTGCTCTTTACCATCGCCGAGGCGATCGGGCTCGCGCTGGCCCTGGTCGTGCTCGACCGCGAGGCGAAGCGCGCCTACTGGCAGCAGAGATCGGCGGCGCAAGTCGCGCCGAGCTCCCAGCCGGTCGGCAGGGTGAAGCCCGCCGTTCCGATCTGGTTCCCGATCGACAGAACGCTAGCACTGCGGTCGCGTCACGCGGTGTGCCGGGCTTCGACGGGTCGTGCAGGAAGGTCTCGCGGCAGTCGTGCTTGGCGGAGCAGAACACGTCCTCGAAGCCGACCGCGATGTCGAAGAAACCCTGGCGCGCGGCGCGCATGATCGTGAGGTCAAATTGGTCACGCGCAGCCGATACTCGACGTCGCTGACGTCGCCGAGCCCGAGCGCGCTCACCGCGACGGCGACGCGCGCGCCACTGCCCTCGCGCTCGGAGCAGCCGAGGCATGCGACGATGCCCAACGCGACGAGGCGCCACATCAGCGCACCTCCGGCGCGACGTAGAGCGCGAGCACGCTGCCGTCGAGTTCGCACTCGGGCGGGGCGTCGGCGCGATCCCAGCACCTCGCCTAGCGGATCGCGCTGCCGTCGGTGAGCGCGATCCAGAACACCTCGCCGTTACCGGGGCAGGTGGCGCCGGCGCACGGGTCGCAAGTCGTGAGCGTGTCGCTGAACTGCGCGTCGTGCTCGGCGAAGGCCGACGACGCGAAGACCGTGACCGTGTGTGAGCCGGGCGCGATCGTGAGCGACCGCGAGAACGTGGGGCCGCACACGCCGCTGCAGCTGTCGACCGGCGGCCCGCCATCGAGCACGTACCAGATCCGATCGACTCCGCCCTGACTCGTCACCCTACCGGAGAGCGTGGTCGCCAGCGTCGCCGCGTCGACGCAGCCCGCGTGCGCGTCGAGCGAGATGCCCAGCTCGGGGCTGAGCGCGACGCGCTGGCCGCAGCCGACGGTGAGGTCGATGGCGACGAAGTTGCCGCTGCTGAGCGAGAGGCTCGCGTCGACGATCGTCGCGCTCGGTGAGAGGTGGTAGGTGCCCTGCGGGACCGAGAATCCGACCCAGCCTTCGTCCGCGCGATTGTCGAGGTAGGGCTGGCTCTGGCCGTTGCCGGCGCCGACGAAGGGATGACCGTAGAACTCTCCGCTCGCGCCATAGTCGCTGTTCGTGCCCTCGTAGCCGACGCCGTCGTAGCCACCGCCTTGAGAGATCTTCGGTTGCACGAGCTGGTAGCCCGCGGCCGCTAAGAGCCGGACCACCACGTCGTTCAGGCAGTAGTGGTGATGTTGCGTCACCGTCTCGCCCGCGCCGAGCACGCGCGCGCTGAACGCATTGTAGCCGAGCCACATGCGGCCGACTCGGAAGGCCGGGCCGACCGAATCGCTCAGCGAGCCGACGCAAAAGGTGTCGAAGAAGTAGCCGGGGCGCGACGAGACAGGACCGCCGGGCTCCATCGCTCGGGCTCGTCGTAGACCAGCGGAATCGGCAGGCGGTAGCCCGTCGTGGTGACCTGGCGCCGAGGACGCCGGACGCGGGAAGCTCACCGCGGCGCTGGCGACGCTGCCCGGGCCGCCGTTGGCGAGATGGCTGCCACCGGTCGGACCTCCGCACGGGTCTCCGCCCGAGCTCGCGCAGTCGAGCCCGTAGCGTATCGTCGCGAGCGGGCTCGATGCGGTCGGGTGTGCGACGAGATAGGGATCGTCGGGCTTTGGAGGCTCGGATTGCGGCGAGTCGTGTCTCGCGAGAGGCAGCCGCGCGATGCCCGCGAATGGCCTTGGGTGGTGGCTCAACGCGCCATTGTCGGCCGCCCAGCACGCGCAGGTCCCGTTGCTCCTTCGTGAGCATCTGGCGCCTGCGGACCCGAGTGGCATGACGCACCTGTTCGATCCCGCACCGGCCGATCTGGTTCACGGCGATCGGAAGCTACGATCAAAGGCTGTATGTCCTGCCGTCGCGCGGGCTCGTCCTGGTCAGGCTTGCGCGCCGGCACGACGGCGAACCGTTCCTCGACGGCGAATTCCTGGGATTGCTTCTCTGTCTGAAGCGGTAGGTCAATGAGGGGTCGCAAATTCCGTCAACGCACTCGACTCGGCGGATAGGTGAAGTGGAAGATCGCGCCATCGCCGAGCGCCGACGTGACCCAGACGCGGCCACCTTGCTGCTCGATGAGCTTTTTGACGATCGCTAATCCGATGCCGGTGTTCTCGACCTTGTCGCGCGCCTCGAGCGTCTGGAAGAGGGCGAAAATGCGGTCGTGGTATTGCGGCTCGATGCCAGGCCCGTCGTCTGCGACGTAATAGTGCTGGTCGTCGCCGTCGCCGTGCACGCCGAGGCGGATGTGGCCGCTATGGTCACGTGTGCCGTGCTTGAGCGCGTTCGAGACGAGGTTCATCCAGATCTGGTGCAGCGGCGAGCGCGGCGCGAGGATCGTCGGCAGCGTGCCCTCGACCGTCACGCTCACGCCCGGGGGCAGCGATAGCAGCTCGACGACATCGCGCACCAGGGGTTCGAGCGCGACCGACTCGACCTCCATCGGGCTGCGGCCAGCGCGCGCATAGGCGAGCACGCCATCGACCAAAGCTCCCATGCGCGCGACGCGCGACATCAAGAGGGCCAGGTGCGCTCGTCCGTCGGCGTCGAGTTTGTCGCCGGCGTCGTCCTCGATCCAGTGGGCGAGGATGCCGATGGCGCGCAACGGGGCCTTGAGGTCGTGCGATGCGACGTAGGCGAACTGGTCGAGCTCCTTCACGAGACGCTCGAGCTGCTCGTTGCGGTCGTACAACTGATTGTGCAGGAGGCGAGATTCCAACATGTTGTGAACGCGCGCCAGCACCTCGGCCAGCTCGAACGGCTTGCTGATGAAGTCCCGCGCGCCGGCTTGGAGGGCGCGCAGCTTGTGATTCGGTTGGGCGGTGATGACGAGCACCGGAAGGTAGCCATCCGGACTCATCTCCTTCAGCGCTTCGATCACCTGGAAGCCGTCCATGCCGGGCATCAGCACATCGAGCAGGATCAGGTCGTAGCGGTTCTTGCGATGCAGGTCGCAGACCTCACGTGAGTCCATCGTCGACGTGACGGACGTATAGCCGGCAGCGCGCAATAAGCGCAGGAGCAGCTGAACATTGGCGTCCAGATCATCGACGATGAGCACGCTGGAGGCGAGGATGGCGGATGCATTGACCATACGCGGCGTCATTCGCTCACTACTGTAGTCGGAATCAAGACGTTTGGCTCCAGCGCCAGTGCCAAGCCTAGCGCCTCCATGAACTCATCGACCCTGATCGGCTTGGTGATATAGCGGAAAAACCCGGCCTTCAGGCCTCTCTCGATGTCCGTCCGCATCGCGTTCGCGCTGATGGCGATCACCGGGATATGCGCCGTGGCGGGGTCCGAGTTCAGAATCTTCAGGGCCGCGAAACCGCTGATGTCAGGCAGGTTGATGTCCATCAGGATCACGTCGGGCCGGGATGCGCGCGCGATCTCGATGCCGCTGTTGCCGTTCATGGCGGTCAGCAGGCGAATCTCGGAGTGGCGCGCGATGATCTGCTGGACCAGCTTCAGGTTCGCTGGGTTGTCTTCGACAGAGAGCACGGTTCGGATCTGCACTCCGCGACTCACGGGCGGCACGGCCAGTGCCGCTATGGCGGTTTCGTCAAAGACCAGTTTTGGCTCGGCCACCGAGATGAGCTCGAACCAGAACAGGCTTCCGACTCCGACCGTGCTGTCCGCTCCGATGCAGCCCCCCATCAGCTCGACCAGCCGCTTCGCCACCACGAGGCCGATGCCCGTACCTTCCTCGCCGCCTGCCTCCTGTCCGAGACGATTGAACGCCTGGAAGAGCTGGGCGACTTGTTCCGGCGACAGCCCCGCGCCGGTGTCTCTGATGCTGACGCGCACGCGTCCGAATTCCCTCTGGGCGCAACTCACCTCCAGCGCTCCCTGCTTGGCATTGTACTTGATCGCGTTGGAGAGCAGGTTGATGAGGACCTGCTTGACCCGAGTCCGATCGGCGATGACGAAATAGGGCAGGACGAAATTGGGGAAAGTCATGCGGATACCGCGCTGTTGGGCCTGCGGCTCGATCATGCTCTGGCACTCGAGCAGGACTTCGCTCAGCGACACCGGCTCGCACGACAGCGGCACCTGCCCGGACTCGACCTTGGCGAGATCGAGGATCTCGTTGATCAGCCTCAGCAGATGCCATCCCGCCCCAAGGATCTGGGCGATGCTCTCCTTTTGGGAAGAGGTCGGCGGCGGCGAATCGGACTCGATCAGCTGGGCGAACCCGAGGATGGCGTTGAGCGGGCTCCGAAGCTCGTGGCTCATGCTGGAAAGGAAATCCGATTTGGCCAGACTGGCTATCTCCGCCACCGACCTGGCGCTCTCCAACTCGACGTTCTTTTCCTGCAGCACCTGATCGAGGCGCTTGCGCTCGGTGACGTCGCGCGCGGCCGCGAACACTCCCTGAAGTCTCCGCTCGCGATCATAGAATGTCGTCGCATTGTAGGAGACGACAGTTTCCTTACCGTCCCGCGCGCGCGCCGTGAGCTCGTAGTCGGTGAGCTTTTTCTGGCTCAACACCAGCTTGATGGCGGCTTCGGCGCGCTCCGGATCCGTGAAACAGCTCCTGAACGGCGCGCCGATCAGCTCGTCACGGGTGCAGTCAGTGAGCGCCTCCATCTGCTTATTGACGTCCGTGATGATGCCCGCCGGATCGGTGGTAATCAGCGCGTCGATGTTCGATTCGATGAGAGAGCGCGTGTAGAAGTGCTGGTCGCGCAGGCGCTGATCGAGCACCCTTTGCTCTGCCTCTACTTGCTTGCGCGCAGTGTTGTCGGTGCCGATGAGCAGGTAGCCGATGATAGCACTCTGGGCGTCACGCAGCGCTGTGACCGACACGACTGCCGGGAAGCGACTGCCATCCTTCCTGATGTAGGTCAGCTCGTAGATGTCCTCGATGCCGCGCGAGGCCTTGAAGACCAACGCCTCGAAGCCGGGAGTAATCGGGGTCCCCA
>Ga0105046_10003346_pt1 | contig 25421 bp, 25 predicted proteins | sample MAT03_FD_78385 | JGI IMG/M metagenome (GOLD analysis project Ga0105046, IMG submission 78385) | Freshwater microbial communities from Lake Fryxell liftoff mats and glacier meltwater in Antarctica - MAT-03 (megahit assembly) | ecosystem: Environmental > Aquatic > Freshwater > Ice > Liftoff...
CCTAAATCGAATCTCAGTGACGATTTTCTGTTTGCAATCTCCCGTCGTTGTTCTGCGGTGGCGAATCCTCTAATATGAATCCATCTTTTGACAATGCGACTGTCGGCGAGAGTACGATCGTCGAGCCGGGTGTCACCGTTGGCCTCCGTTATCACCGCGATTGCGGGCCGGCGAAGATCGGCGATCACGGCATTCTTCGGCAGGGCACGATCATCTATGGCGACGTGAGTATCGGAGACTACTTCCAGTCGGGTCACTATGCCGTGATCCGCGCCAAGGTCCGCATGGGCGACTACTGCACCGTGCTCAATCACACCGCAATCGAGGGCATTGTGCGCTTTGGGAAGGGTGTGCGCGTGATGTCGAACGTGTACATCCCTTCGCGCACCTGGTTTGGCGATCATGTTTTCGTGGGGCCGGGTGTAAATTTCCTCAATGACCGCGTGCCTCTTCGCACCGGGGCGGATGAGCCATACCCGCCCGTGCGGGGCGCCACGGTCGAGGACGACGTCATGATTGGCGGCGGCTGCACAATCCTGCCGGGCATCCGCATCGGCGCGCGCAGCTTCATCGCGGCAGGCGCGGTCGTGACAAAGGACGTGCCTCCGGGCAGTTTCGTCCGGGGAGTGCCCGCTCGCAGCGAGCCCCTTCCCGCCCACCTGAATCGCCCGAACGACCGGCGGGTCACAATCCAGCCGCGCGACATCTGGCATCCGGATACGCCGGATTTGGCCGTATTTGCGTGGCCTCACGATTGGCCGGCCGAGTAGCGGCTGGATCGCCCGCATTTTTCCACCATCCATTGCGCGGAAAAATCTCCGGGGCGGATGCAGGGATTTTTCATCCGGTCCCGTCATAGGATGTAGCCGATGGCTCCGGCGCTGTGCTGAGCCCTGAGTTATTGTCCGCGAAGCCGCGCGCGGCTTCGTCACGTCCAGCTATCGCATGAAAGTCCCCGCCGCCATTGTCTCCTTTGCTGCCATACTCCTGCCTCTGCCATCGTCTCTGGCGGAAACCGAAGCGGGGCCTCCCGTGCTGCGGCGCGAGGCGGCTTCCGGTGATTTTCACCTTCCCTCCACCGGCGTATCCTCACGCGGAAACGTCCTGCTTTTGGGCATCGACAATGTGCTGCTGCCGATAAGGGAAAATGTGAGTCTGTATCTCGCGAAACCGACGCTGCGTGCCGAACCGGTGCTGGCCCCCAGCCGCGATGACCCCAAGGCGCCGGATCAGGCAGCCGCTCACTTCTACGGCGCAGTCCTGCACGACAATGGCAAGTTCCGCATGTGGTACTATGCCTGCGGCTTCAAGGAGCCCGGCGATCCCTACAAACCCGCGTTCGAGAAGCTGACGACGGGCCCGGTGTGCTACGCGGAGAGTGATGACGGCATCACCTGGACGAAGCCCAAGCTAGGCCAGGTGGAATTCTCCGGGAGCAAGGCCAACAATGCGATATTCCTGCCGGATTCGACGATCGAGGGGGTGAATGTGATCAGGGACGACGATGATCCCGATCCGGAGCGGCGGTACAAGATGGTCTATAACCCGCACAACGGGAAAACGTGGGTCATTCGGACCGCTACCAGTCCGGATGGGTACAAGTGGAAGGCAGCGGAAACGTTTGCCATCGATCAATTTCTCGAGACGGCTAGTTTTTATCGTTTCAACGGGATGTACGTGACGCATGGACAGCGTTCGACCCCCGGGGAGCACGGACACGAGAGCGGCCGGCAGGGACGCGCCATTCTCTCGGCGAATTTTGACACCTGGCTGCCGGGTGATGCCGAGGCCTTCCACTTGGTCGAGCCTGTGAATCCAGCCGATCGCGGCCTCACCAAACCGTACGACCAGGTGCATCTGGGCGTGGGTGCGGCCAGCTTCGGCAACGTCGTTGTCGGCCTTTACGGGCTGTGGCACAACCAGGCCGGCAACAATCGTGAGCAGGAGATGTGGGGTTGGTTCGGCTACGGAAAGATTTCCTGCGATTTCGGCCTGCTGCTCAGTAACGACGGCCTTACATTCCGTGAGCCCGTCAAGGGACACGTCTTCATTTCCGCTACCGACACACCAGCCTCCTCGGCGCACGCGAAGAAGTATCCCACCATTCTCACACAGTCTGGCAGCGGGATTCTGAACGTGGGCGATGAGACGCGCATCTATTTCGGCCGGTGGCTGAACGCGGCGTATGGCATGGAGTATACCGCGGACATCGCCCTGGCCACGCTGCCCCGCGATCGCTGGGGCGGGCTGGGCCTCTATCCAAAGTCGTCCACCCACTATCGTTCGCACGGATCGGTGTGGTCGGCACCAGTGCGGCTTCCACATTCTGGCTGCGAGGTTTTTTTAAATGCGGATCGCAGTGACGCCATGACGGTGGAGGTGGCCGATGCGGACTTTCATTTTCTTCCGGAATACTCTGGCGATCGGGCCGGAAAAACAGCGCAAGCGAACGGGCTCGATTGCAAAACCGGATGGAGCGGCGGCTCCCTGGCGAAGCTCGCCGGCCGGACAGTGCGCTTCAAGGTGAACATGAAGGCAGGGGCTGGCGTGGATCCGCGGCTCTATGCCGTGACGCTTCGCCCAATTTCCCGTTAAAGTGGCAGGGATGGCACCTTCACCTGATGCCGACCGGCGCGAGCCCATCCGGATGATTCCGAGGGTTCGTATCGCTCGCCTCGGTACGAGTAGGACGGAGGCGATATCTTGTATCTATTATATAGATACAACTACTGGAAATGTCAGGCGCCGCTGCCCAACATGGAGATCTTCGATCAGCCCGTGCGGACGGAGGCCCGCGTGGGCCGCGCTCCACGCCGCTGATTTTCCGGCGCGGCTCGAATTCCTCGGCCGTGTGCTTCCGGGACGTCCTTGGACTTCCTGGGTGGATCGCGGGTGCCGGTGTCTTCATTGCCTTCCACGTTCAATTCCGCGGATCTGAGGTTGGACGAGTTCTTCTCGGCACCACAACTCGACCGTCGGTCAATGCTGCTTTTGAAGAGCGCGGAGCTTGACAGCGAGAGGGTGGGTAAGGGAGGATTCGCCGCAACGAGCTGAGACGGGCTGTTTCCTTTATGCCTCCCAATCCGCGACCCGAGACAACCGAACAGGTGCGATGGTTCGCGAACGAGGTTCAGCCGCACGAATCGGCGCTCCGTGCGTTCATAAGGGTGCGGTTTCCCCGTGTGCGCGATATCGACGATATCGTGCAGGAATCGTTTCTTCGCGTGTGGCGCACGCGAGCAAGCCGACCCATTCAGTATGCCAAGGCGTTTCTCTTCAAGGTGGCGTCGCACTTGGCCATTGATCAGTCGCGACAAGCCTCGACCTCGCGAATTGACGAGGTCGGCGACGTCGAGCAGCTGGAAGTCATCCAAGAGGGAGCCGGTGTGGTAGGGTCCATCAGCACGCGTGAAAAAGTGAAGATCTTGGCGGCCGCGATTGACGACCTGCCGACGCGCTGCCGCGAAGTGGTCGTCCTGCGCAAATTCGAAGGATTCTCCCAGAGGGATGCCGCCGCGCGACTCGGGCTGGCCGAAAAGACGGTCGAGGCGCACTTGGCGAGGGGTATCGCCAAGATCAAAGAGTATATGCGGGTGCGAGGCGTGGATCAGTGCTACAACGTGGATGAATCCTTTTGACCATGACAGGGCCGAAGGCTCCTCGAAGGATGCCGACGCGCAGCCTTCGCCGGTGGAATGGGCCCGCCACAACAAGCTCACCGGCGCGGTATTGAACGAGTTGTCCGTACTGAACCGGCGCCGACAACACAGGCAGCTGCTGGCCGGTGCAGGCATGGCGGTACTTATCGTGGTCGGAGTCGCCTTCAGTTTGCTCAAGCCGCCCGTCCCAGGGCAACCGATTGATTCATCCGCCACCGTGCTGGTGGTGGGGCCGATGCTGCGCAAACTCCCCGACGGCACTCGTGTCGAGGAGAAAGAGGGGACTCAGCTCACCGTGCTTTTTGACGAGAAGACCAGGCGGGTGATCTTGAGTAGCGGAGCGGCACATTTTCAGGTCAGCCCGGACCCCACCAAGCCATTTGTAGTCGAGGCCGATGGCGCGATCGTGCGCGCGCTGGGCACCGCGTTCTGCGTTCAAGTCGACGCGGCCGGACTGGACGTGCTCGTGACCGAAGGCACGGTCTCGTTGGCGCCGCCGGCTGGAACGGTCTCCGCGGATTCCATGGCGGCCGACAAAACGCCAGCGATGTTGTCGCCTGGCCAGCGTGTGACGGTATCGCCCAGCGCGAACGATGGGCGCCGCGTAATGACACGCGGGGGATTCGAGCCCGGCGATCTGACCGAGTACGCCGCATGGAAAGCTCCCCGCCTCAAGTTTTCCCGTACGCCACTGTCCGACGTGGTGACGGCCTTCAACCGTCACAACCGGACGAGGCTTGTCATTGGCGACGAGTCCTTGGCCAACCTCGAATTGAGCGGCACGTTGCAGGCCAATCGGCTGTCGGCGATCCTCAGCATCCTTCGGTCCAACTTCGAAATCGAAACGGAAGAGATTGGTGCGAACACGATCGTGCTCAGGCGTGCGCGCTGACGCAACCCGTCGATCCCCGGGCTCCGCATCGATGGCGGAGATTCAGGTGCCCTTAATGCTTGGGTGGATACGCTGGATGTCGCTGTGAAAGATTTCGCAAATATACATGCAGGGATTTTGAAGGGGACGCCGTCACAGGATATAGACGAGATACTGCGATCGCAGCCTCGCCTACACTCAAGCCCATGCATGACCGGTGCCCATTCCCGCAATTCGACGCGAGGGGCGTGGCTGACGTTTTTGTCCTGGTGGGTCATGATCACGTTCGCGGCCTATCTTTCTCCCCTGCGCGGAGAACAGGTTCGAGTCGCGGATCGCCAGTTCTTCGACCTCCCAGCGAGCGACGCGGAAGCGTCCCTCAATCGCTTCTCACTGCAATCCGGCCTCGAAGTTCTCTTCGCCAGCCAGGTTGCAGTGGGAGTGATAGCCCGCGCAGTGCGGGGCGAGTACACTGCCATGGAGGCGCTCAGCCTCCTGTTGGAAGGCTCGGGGTTAGAGGCCGCGATCAATGAGGGTGACGGCGTGCTGACGATCAAACGTTCCACTTCAACTCATATGACCCAACATCTCCTGTCCAAGGTTCAACGGACGCTTTCCAGCGCCCTGCTAGCGATGGCGGCCCGGGGCGCACTTCCCGCCCAGGACAAATCCTCCAGCCAAACAACCGAAAAAGAAGAGGAGGTGATTCATCTTTCTCCGTTCATCGTGAAACAGGAGACGGACTCCGGCTACAAGGCCCAACAGACCTTGGTGGGCAGCCGGACGGCGAAGAACCTCATGGAAATTCCCTCCAGCATCCAGATCATCAACCGGGAGCTGCTGGACGATCTCAGCGCGATCAATGTCCACCAGGCGTTGAAATACGCGGTCAGCGGCGTGACCCAGAATCAGGTCATCAACTCCGACGTGAACATCCGCGGCTTCCGGGGGGGAGCGCTGATCGACGGCGTGGGTTCGGCCGGCAACAAGCACCAGCCCATGTACGCCGTCGAGCGCCTGGAGGTGTTGAAGGGGCCGGCCGCGATGCTGCTTGGAACGAACGTCCTCGGTGGGGCCGTCAACTTCATCACACTCTCCGCCGGCGGAACGCCATCCGGCAACGTGAAAACCACGTTCTCGGACGACAAGTACATCCGGCTCGAGGCCACCTCGGTCGGTCCGCTCTTCAAGTCGAATGATTTTCGGTTGAACTACCGGGTCACGGTCGGCGGGCACCGCGGCGAGGGACCCAAGGAAGTCATGAAGTTCGACGAGAAATACCTGGGCGGAGGACTCTCGATGTATTTTGGCGAGCGCAGCAGTCTCACCATCAACGCCTACTATTTCCAGGATCATAATATTCTGAACTATTGGTGGGACTTCCTCGATGCCCGCCCCTCCACCAAAGACGCCGCCGGACTGATGGACGCGAAGCTGAACCCCAATTCGACCGAGGATTTCGCCCCCAGCCGCGAGAAGAACAACTATTGGCGGGACGACAGCACCCGCATTCTCGCCACCTATCTCGCCCGTCTCACGGAGAACGGCAACCTGCGCGTAGCCTACACCGCGAACAAGCGCGCGGACTGGAACGATTGGGCGGGCGCAGACGGCATTGCCGCGGACAACTACACCATGCTGCGGGGATTCTATGGGGCCTACGGTGATTCCATCAGCCACACGGGGCAGCTCGACTACCTTCATCGCTGGATGGTGAAGAACGTGGTTCTCGACACCACCATTGGCGTGGACGGGACACGCAGCTCGAGCGATTCCAAGTCCAATTTCAGAACCATGCCCTCGCTGGACACTCGCGTGCGCGCCTTTCCCGAGGATGACGCCTTTTTCGCGCAGCCGCCCCCCGCCTATTCGAGCATTCGAAAGGGAACGGCAACGAACTTCTCGTATTATGCGCAGGAAAACGTCTCGTTCTGGAAAAACCGCATCACGCTCGTCGGCGGCCTTCGCTGGTTCAAATCCGACAGCACCTCGTCGAATCTGCGGACGAGCGTCAACACGGTGATCGATAATCCCCGCTTTCGGGTGCATAAGTATGGAGTGGTCTTCAAACCGCTCCCGTCCCTTTCGATCTACTATACCAATGCTGAGAACATCAATCAACAGACGGGCTTTGTGGACCTCGACCGGCAGAACGACGGGCTGGGAGGCCCCCTCCAAGACCAGCAGGGCGTGCTCGATGAATTCGGGGTGAAGTTCGACTACGCGGTCAACGACCGCATGACGGTGTACGGATCGGCCGCGATTTTCGACCAGTCGCTGACCAATGTCCGCACTTTCGGCACGCTTCGCAGCGGCCAGCAGGGACTCATCCAGTCGGCGCAGGATTCCGCGAAAGGATGGGAAACCGACCTCGGCATGCGCGCCAACTTTTCCCAAGGATTTGTCGATGTGATCGTCAGTTACTTCGACGGCGAGTCCTCCATCGCGGCAGACAACGAGAAGCCCGCGGCGCAAAAACGAGAGGCCGTCGACTTTACCCCATGGAAATACAGCCTTCTGGCGAAATACACCGGCACGCGCGGCGTTTTCCAGCGACTGACCGTCGGCGGAGGGCTGATGGATCAGGATCGCAAGCGCAATGGTGCCTACTGGGTGGACATACCGCTCACCGCCAGTGCGTTTGCCAGCTACAAATGGGACCGCCAGTGGCAGTTTCAGCTGAACGTCGACAACCTGACGGACAAGCGTTATATCGTTAAGGTCAACAGCGTCGAGCTGGTGCAGACCTCGGATCGCCTGTCCGCAAAACTGAGCGGGAGTTTCAAATGGTAACGCCATCCGTTTGGAGCGCAGCCGCAGTCTTTTTCACCGTTGGGGCTGCAACGGCCATCGCCACGAAGGACGCAGCGGCGTCCCCGATCGAGATCGGCACGCGGTTGGAACTGTTCATCGATTCGCACCTGATCGACCGTCTTGAGGGAACTCGGCTCAAGCTTCATGAACCGCGGCCCGCCGGGTCGGCGCTGACCCGGCGCGACCCTTGGGACGGGAACTATTTCGACTACGGCACGATCCTGCATGACCAGGATCTTTACCGAATGTATTATCGCTCGTGTGTTGCCGTTCTGGGGACCGATGACTGGATCGAGCTGATCTGCTATGCCGAAAGCAGGGACGGCGTCGCCTGGTCGAAGCCGGATCTCGGGCTCCATGATTTCGGAGGAAGCAAGCACAACAACATCATCCTGCGTAAGGACGATGGCACCGGAGCCATCCACAACTTCGCGCCCTTCCTCGACACTCGTCCGGGCGTGCCGAAGAAGGAGCGCTACAAAGCGATCGGCGGCGCCTGGCCCAAGGGTCTTTTCGTGCTGGTTTCCGAAGATGGCATTCGCTGGCGCAAGTGGCGCGACGAGGCGGTCTTCAAGCGCGGGGCATTTGATTCGCAAAACGTACTCTTCTGGTCCGAAGCCGAAAACTGCTACGTCCTTTACTTTCGTACTTTCAGCGGAGTCAACGAGCACGACCCGAACAATTGGATGTCTCAAGGATATCGCACCGTGTCGAAGACCACCTCACCGGACCTGATCAACTGGAGCGAGCCCAAGCGGATGAGCTTCGGGCCCGGTCTGCTGGAGCATTTTTATACAAATCAGACTCACCCGTATTTCCGTGCCCCGCATATTTATGTAGGGATGGCCATGCGCTATATGCCCGGTCGTCGATTTCTGTCGAACGAACAGTTCTCCGCGCTTGGGGTGGAGCCAGCCTATCTGAAGGGAGGCGATGTGCCAGGATCCGTTTCCGACACGGTGTTTTTCACCAGCCGCGGAGGCTACCGCTACGATCGCACGTTCATGGAAGCCTTCATCCGACCCGGTCCGAATCCCGGCAACTGGGTGGTGCGGAATGGCGTCGCGACGAGGGGAATCGTGCGTACGGGCCCTGCCGAGATGTCCGTCTATGTGGGACAGGACTACGGCCAGCCGACCGCTCACCTCGAACGCTTTGTCCTCCGATTGGACGGCTTCGCGTCTGTTCATGCCTCGGCGACAAGCGGTGAGATGGTGACAAAGCCGCTGATCGTAGGGGGCTCCAAACTGATCATCAATGCCGCGACGTCCGCCGCCGGCTCGATCCGAATTGAGCTCCAGGAGACCGATGGCGAACCCATCCCCGGCTATTCGCTGGCTGAAAGCGAAGAATTCGTCGGAGACGGCATTGAACACGGAGTCTCCTGGAAAATGGGAGCCGACATGGAAAAGCTCCAGGGGCAGGCAGTACGCGTTCGCTTCGTCATGCGTGATGCGGATGTCTACTCGATGAGATTCCGGTGATGCATCGCACAAGCCTGAACAAACCAGGACGAAAGAAATGAAAGACCAACGTGGCTTCCGGCCGGTCGTTCCGGCCCTCTATTCCGTGCGTGTGCAGCCCGGCGTGCGAATCCCCATGCGGGACGGAATCTGCTTGTCCGCGCGAATCGTTTCACCGGTGGCGGACAAAGCGTTTCCGGCGGTCATCATCTATCACCCGTACCGCAAGGACGACTTCGCTTTCGATCAGGAAGCGGTCCATCGTCATCTCGCGGAACGCGGCATCGTAGGCGTGCAGCTCGATGTGAGGGGAACCGGGAGCTCGGAAGGGCGCTGCACCGACGAATACCTTCCCGTTGAACAGCAGGACGGTTTTGACGCGGTCGAGTGGCTGGCGGCCCAGCCTTGGTGCAACGGCCGCATTGGCATGTGGGGCTGCTCCTATAGCGGGTTCACCGCGATCCAGGTGGCGATGCAGCGACCGCCCCACCTGAAGGCCATCTTTCCTATGTGCGCCACGGATGACCGCTACGCCGACGACTGCCACTATTCGCAGGGCGGGAGTCTGCGGATGTACTATGATGTCGGTTTTTATGGCGGATTCATGGTCGCGCTGAACGCGCTGCCGCCCTTGGAATCCGAGCTGGGCGAGCAATGGGCGGCGTCCTGGATGGATCGTCTCCAGGGAAGCGAGCCGTTCATTCTGCAATGGATCAAACACCAGGTCGATTCCGACTACTGGCGTGGCGCCTCGCTGCGACCGCGTTATGAACGGATTGAATGCCCAGTGTACCTGGTGGGCGGCTGGCGCGACGGGTATGTCAATGCCATGATGCGGATGTACCGTGAACTCAGCTGCCCCAAATGGCTCCTGATTGGCCCCTGGTCGCACAACCTCCCGAGCGTATCGATTCCAGGCCCCCGCATCGATTTCATCAACGAGATGGCGCGGTTTTTCCTGCACTACCTCGCGCAGGAGGACACGTCCTTCGAAACCCAGCCCGCGGTGACTGTATATATGCAGGAGGACGTGAAGCCGGGCCGCACCGCCGCCAACATTCCGGGAAATTGGAGGGAGGATGCTGGGTTGCCGGACCAAGGATCGAACGAACTTGTTCTCTTTCTAACGGCGGAGGGTGGGATGAAACGCCAGGCACCCTCCGACTCCTTCGCGCATTCACTGGACTATCGTCCTACGCTGGGAACGGGCAACGGGTACTGGTCGGGCGGCGGCCTCATGCATTACCTCGCCGCCGACCAGCGTGAGGACGAGGCTTTTTCGCTGACATATACCAGCGAACCCTTCACCGAGGACCAACATCTGCTTGGCTGGCCGGAGGTCGTTCTTCTAGGATCCTCCTCCGTGCCGGTGATGACGTTTGTCGCGAAACTGAGCGATGTCGCCCCCGATGGGAAATCGACCTTGATCGTGGATGGTTCGCTCAATGGGACGCGACGCGACTCTTTGACGACACCATCGCCCCTGGAGCCAGGTCGCATCTACGAGCTGCGCATACCGATGAATCCGACGGGCTGGGTGTTGAAGACGGGGCATCGCCTCCGGCTCGCCGTCAGTTGCGCGGATTTTCCCAACCTCTGGCCGACGCCTGAAGCGGGATCCATCCGCGTCGTAGGCGCCTCCAATGGCTTCGTCTCGCGCGTGAGACTGCCGCGCGTGACGCCCGCAGATTCCGCCTCAGCTCCCGCGCCTTTTTTACCACCTCCCGCTCTGCCTGCCGTGCTGCGCTCGAACGGCGAGTTTCCGCGGCAGGAGATTACGGTCGACCAGATCAATTCTACAGTGACCGCGCGGGCGAGCAGCGGCCGTTCGGTCGTGCTCCCGGACGGCGCACGCTTCGACTTTCGCAGCCGCTACGAATGCGTGGCCTCTGCCATTGTCCCCGCGGAAGCGACCGTCCATGGCGTGCATACGTTCCGGCGCGCCAGCCTCGGAGACATAATAGAGACCAAAGCGGATTGTATGCTACGCAGCTCCGCCACAGCGTTGCACCTGTCCATAAGCCTGGAAGTGAGGCGCAACGGAGAAATATTTTTTCAACGTCAATGGACATCGTCCGAGCCTCGCCGTCTTTTGTAAGGCGCTCCTCGACTCAGGTCCAACGGAACACCTGCACCGCACCATGGAATCGGAATCGCCCAAGTCGAAACCGCCTGGCCCCTCATCCGAGCTCCCGGCGACCTTCGACCGTCCGCCCTTGGTTCATCCGCAGCAGCCTCGGGTCCTCACCGCGGCCGACTACACGGACGAGCGAACGTATCAGGCGACACGCGCTCCTGTCACGCTGGCATCGACCATTATCCCGGATGCCTACCGCTCCGAGGAATTTTATCGAATCGAGCAGGCTCGGGTGTGGTCCGGCGGCTGGGTGTGCGCGGGCTACACCTCGCAGGCGGCCGAGCCCGGCGACACGTTTTTGACGCGCATCGCAGGGCAGTCGATTTTCGTGACGCGCGACACGAGCGGAGAATTGCGCGCATATCACAATGTCTGCCGGCATCGCGGCTCGCAGCTGGTCTGCGAAGATGGGAACTACCCGGTCATACGCTGTCCGTATCATGCCTGGGGATACGCGCTTGACGGACATCTTTTGGGCACGCCCTATTTCAAGGGGCTGGATGTTCCTCCGGAGCAGCAGGCGCTTTTCGACATGAGCGAGGCTCGTGGTTTTCGCAAGGAGGACTACCCGCTGCTTCCCGTTTCGGTGGCGAGCTGGGGCTGTTTTATATTTCTCAATCTCGGCGAAACCCCCTCGCCCCTCACGGCATGGCTCGGCGACCTGCCGGCGCGCCTCGCGCGATATCCCTTGGGTGATTTAAGGCTGGTGCGCCGGCAGTCACTCCAGATCGGAGCGAACTGGAAGCTGATCGCAGAAAACTTCATGGAGTATTACCATCTCCCGTGGGTGCATCCGGAGCTTTGCAACGTGAGCGGATTTAACGATCACTACCGCGTGCAGGGGCCGGGGATGTATACCGGCATGTGCACTTTCCCTGTGTCCGAGGACGAGGAAACGGTGAAGCTGGACCTTCCGACCCTCGCTGGATTGAACGCGGCGGAGGCGCGGACGGCGTACTGGTTTTTGATATTTCCGAACGTCGCCCTTTTCCTGTTACCGAATCATCTTTTCACTCTCGTGTTCAGGCCGGACGGCACGAACCGTTCCGTCGAGTGCGCCGACCTGCTCGTGCATCCTGACGCGCTCGCGACGGAGGGTGCGGAGGGCAAGATCGACGAGATTTTCAAGTTCTGGACCATGGTCAATCAACAGGATGTCACTGCCGTAGAGCGCGTGCAGATCGGCCTCGAATCCAAGGCGTATCCTGGCGGACGCATGTGTTATCGATTCGAGGAGCCCGTGCACCGGTATCAGAACATGGTGATTGACCGAATGGTTGGCCGCTCGACAGTCCCGCCCGGCGACAAGGAGGAAGATCCCGGCTGGCTCGAGGCCCTCCGATTGGCGAAGCCTCGCGCCAGAGTGCTGGTCGGGGGGAAGCGTCACAAGATGACGGAAGCGGCCGGGGCTCAAGGGGCATGACCTACGATGCAATTGTGGTCGGGCTGGGCGGCATGGGCAGCGCCGCGGCCTATCATCTGGCTGCACGAGGGGTGCGGGTGCTCGGGTTGGAGCAGTTCACGCCGGCTCACGACCGGGGTGCGAGCCACGGCAAGACGCGGGTGACACGGCGTGCCTACTATGAGGATTCTGCCTACGTTCCGCTGCTGCTGCGCGCGCGGGAGCTTTGGCACGCGTTGGAGCGTGAGACGGGTGCCAGCGTCTTGAGCGAAGTCGGAGGACTGATGATCGGGGCGCCGGAAAGCGCGGTCGTGGCGGGCAGCATCCTCAGCGCGACGCGATACGGACTCGACCATGAAATTCTCGATGCCAAGGAGCTCCGGCGGCGCTATCCTCCGCTGACACCCCAGTCGCATGAGATTGCCTTGTTCGAGCGCGAGGCCGGCTTCTTGCGTCCCGAGGCGGCAGTGCGGGCGCATCTCGATGCGGCTGCCCGCCGTGGCGCCGAATTGCGCTTTGAGGAGAAGGTTGTCGGATGGCAGCCGATCTCCGGTGGCGGAGTGGTTGTGCGCACGGTGCGTGGGCAATATGAAGCTGCGCATGTCGTGATTTGCCCGGGGCCTTGGGCCCCGCAGGTGCTAGCCGATTTGGGATTGCCCCTGGAAGTCGAGCGCCAGCTGCTTTTCTGGTTCGATCCAGTGGGAGGAGTGGAGCCGTTCCTGCCCAGCCGCTTTCCTATCTTCATCTGGGAGGCTGAGGGTGCCGCCACGCCCTATGGATTTCCCGCGATCGACGGTCCGAACGGCGGCGTGAAGATCGCCTTCTATCGTGCGCCTGTGAGCGAGCCCTGCACCCCGGAAACAATAGATCGCGGTATTGGAGAGCCCGAGATCGCGCGGATGCGGAGCTCGATCGCCGAACGCATTCCGGCGCTCGCCAGCCGGTTTCTCGCGGGGGTGACGTGCATGTACACGAACACCCCGGACAAGAATTTCGTCATCGCGACCCATCCCCAATGCGCGCAGGTGAGCGTCGCGTGCGGTTTCTCCGGCCACGGCTTCAAGTTCTGCAGCGTGGTGGGGGAGATCATGGCCGACCTCGCGACTACCGGCGCGACGCGGCACGATATCGCATTGTTCCGGCCCGGACGTTTCTCGGGACGGGGTTCTGTTCGAGTCGATGAATAACCTCGGCTCTCCGCTTCTCTCGTCCGGCGCCACCGCGGATGTGCCCGACTCGGCCCGCATCGTCATCGTGGGCGGAGGCGTGGTCGGGGCCAGCACGGCGTATCACCTGGCACGGCTTGGGTGGCGCGACATCGTGCTGATCGACCAGGGGCCGCTTTTCCACAACTGGGGCTCCACGTCGCATGCGCCGGGCTTGATGTTCCAGCACAACAACTCTCGCGAGCTTTGCCGGCTCGCGCAGTGGACAGTCGAGACTTACGCGGAGGTTTCTCGTCTGGCCCATGTGCCGGCCTTTTTCCAGGTCGGCAGCCTCGAGGTTGCCGCGTCGCGGGAGCGCGCTCTCGACCTCAAGCGGAAGCTCGGCAACGCCATGGCCTGGGGCCTCGAGGCCGAACTCGTCGACAACGCCGCGGTCGCGCGACTCGTCCCATTGCTGCGGACAGACGACCTGTTCGGAGCTTTGCACGTACCGAGCGATGCGAACGTGAACGCATCGGCGTTGTGCGAAACGATGGCGAGGATCTGCCGGGAGCAGGGAAGCCTGCGGGTTTTCGAGCACACGCCCCTCGTCGCGATTGAACAGGCACGAGGGCGTGTCCAAGCCGTGGTCACCTCTCGCGGACGCATCGCGACCGACTTGGTCCTGTGCGCCGCCGGAATCTGGGGGCCGGCGGTTGGCAGGCTCGCGGGTATCGAAATTCCACTTACGCCGATGCAGCACCTTTATGCGCGCACCGGTCCGCTGTCGGAGCTGGCGGGCGAAACCGCGGAGATAAGACATCCCATGGTAAGGGACCAGGATCGCGACATCTATTTTCGACAGCACGCCGACGCGTATGGGATCGGAAACTACGGGCATCGTCCGATGCCGGTCGACGTTGAGGCCATTCCAAAGCGGGACGACGCAGCGATTTTTCCGTTCACTCCGGAGCATATGATGGAGGCGCTTCGTGCGGCGCGCCACCGCATGCCTTGCCTCGCTGGTGCCTCCGTGGCGCGAGCCTTCAACGGGGTATTTTCCTTCACGCCCGACGGGCACGCGCTGCTGGGAGAGAAACCGGATCTGCGGGGATTCTGGGTGGCGGAGGCGGTCTGGGTGACGCACGGCGGCGGGGTGGGTCGCGCGATGGCCGAGTGGCTGGCGAGCGGAAGCCCCGGCCTGGATCTGCGCGAGATGGACATCAATCGCTTTCCCTCGCACGCGACAGGCCGGCGACACGTCATCGAGCGTTCCTGCCAGCAGTACGTGGAGGTCTACGACATTCTCCACCCGCTCGACCCGCCTCGCGCTCCGCGGGGCTTGCGGACATCGCCGTATCATGCCCGGCTGGAGGCGCTGGGCGCGCATTTTTACGAAAGCGCCGGCTGGGAGCGTCCCCGGTGGTATGGGGCAAATCGGGCTCGGCTCGAGAAATTGGCTGCGTTTCCCGTTCGCGATGGCTGGAGCGCGAGGAACTGGTCGCCCCTGTGCGCGGCCGAGCACTTGGCGTGCCGCGAGGCGGCGGGACTGGTCGATCTCACGGCCTTCGCCAAATTCGAGATGACGGGTATCGGTGCGCTGCACCTACTGCAGCGGCTCGCGGCCAACAACATCGACCAGGCCGTCGGTCGAGTCATCTACACCGCCATGCTCGACGAGCGTGGCGGAATCAAAGCCGACGTGACGATCCTTCGCCTGGCCGAAAGCCAGTTCATGGTCCTCACGGGCGCACGCGCGGCTGCGCCCGACCTGGCATGGATGAGACGGAAATGTCCGGCTGACGGGTCGGTGCAGATTGTCGACGCGTCGTCGGCCTACTGTGCGATCGGCCTGTGGGGACCGCGGGCGCGCGACGTGCTGACGACATTGGCGGACGCGGACATTTCCAATGCCGCATTTCCTTACCTCACGACGCGTCGGATCTTCGTGGGCCACGTGCCGGTGCTGGCCGTGCGAATCTCCTACGTGGGCGAATTGGGTTGGGAGCTATACGCGCCCGCCGAATTCGGGCTGGCGCTTTGGGATACGTTGTGGGCCGCTGGGCTGCCATTTGGGCTTGCGCCGGTCGGCGACGGCGCAATCGACTCCTTGCGTCTGGAGAAAGGGTATCGCGCGTGGGGCAGCGACCTTCACACCGAATATACTCCCTTCGAGGCGGGCCTGGCTTTTGCGGTCCGCATGAAGAAAGGCGATTTTATCGGGCGCGACGCGTTGGCAGGACAGGCCAAAATTCCGGTGCGGCGACTATGCTGTCTTGTCCTCGATAACCCAGAGATCGTCTTGATGGGCAAGGAGCCAATTTTCAGCGGGTCCGGGCAACGTGCAATCGGTCACGTTACGAGCGCAAATTTTGGCTATTCCGTTCGGCGAAGCATCGCTTACGGGTATCTGCCGGTCGACGTCGCTGTGGAAGGTACGCGGTTGGAGATCTATTCGTTTGGGCAACGTCACGCCGCCACGATCGCTCGGGAGCCGTTGTTTGATCCGAAGAACGAACGACTCCTGGTTTGATGGCGCTCGCGCCGCTTCAAAATGACGTCCGACAAGCCGCCGCAAAGGGTCGGATCAGGGATGAAGGGCGCTTAGATGAGGCGTAAAACATGCTTGTTGAGCGGTTTGCGTCGTTCGAGGTCCGGGAAGCGCAGCCGCATGATTTGACGCGAGAGTTTATACAATTCCGCCAGGATCTTCTTCAATCGGCGGTGCTCGGCGATGGCTTGATCGAACCAGTCAGCCTGATCTTCGGACAATGCCAGACTGACGGTCTTGGCTTTCACTTTGGTTGACCAGGTAAGGCGGTTGCCGGGTTGGCCCGGCGGTCTTCGATAGACGGATCCCTGACTGATAGATCCGAGTCTTCCGAGTTCGGCGCGCAATTGTGCGTAGCGCGTTTCCAAGCGATCAAGCGATGACATATCTGATCATTTTGTAGTCGAGGGAACGAAGTCAACCAACGACCGTATGTATACGGCTATATGCGGGATCCAACTCCGTATCTTCCGTCAATACGCCTCGTGTGCGCCCCTCTGGGCACCTGCATCCGACGGTCCGGCGAAATCGCCGCCGCCCTGACGGTTCTTTTTCGCTCCTATTTTTCGGGCTTGCTAGTCCCCGCAGTCCGGGCAACCGGCACGGCCGCACGGTTCGGGTGATCGACGGATCGTGTTTCTCGGTGCCTGCGATCGCCTACAATTTGATCCGGGCCTTGATGCTCGAAGCGGCACTCACCGCTGATGTTCCCCTCAATTGTGAGCGGCGGGGCCGTGAAAATGGGGTCAGGCCGAAACCTGCGTGCAGCATAACTGGCGGATTCACGGTCACGTTATCATGCGCAACCACTATCATCTCGCATTAGAAACACCGGGGACAAATCTGGTGGAGGGATTGCATGGGCCGCAGTGGCAACGTTTCGATGGGGCAGCTGGCACGTGAATATTCCGCGTTGAGCCTTGAAGCCGGATTTGAACGGGAGGAACTCCTGGAAATTGAAGAGGCGCGTTGGCGTGATGAGTTGAACGATGCTTTGACGGCAAGAGGACGGTCCTTCGAAGAGATCGCGTCGAACGACACCCCTGTGAATTGGAGAATAGAAGTGGCCGCTGCTTTACGCGTCCGCACTTACGCGCCGTATCGTTGGATTGCCGATGCTCTGAATATCGAACCCGCGGCAAGCCTGCGCAGGCAGGTTCATCGCCACCGGTTGCAGGTTTCAGCCTGAAACCTTCTTACTGCGCGATCCGCGCGGCGTGCCCGGCGATCTCGAGGTCGGTGAAGGCCATGTCAGGCGGCGGGGTGATCTATGAAACTGCGGGGCGAGCGGATGCGGATGCCGGCGTGGTCGGTGAGCACGAGCAGGTCTTTGTCGCCGGTGATGATGCAGTCGGCCGCCGCGGCGAGCGCAGTGGCGAGCACGAGGTCGTCGTCCGGATCGCGACAAACCGGGACGGGCAGCCGGAAGGGCTCCACGAGAAGGGCACGGCGGCAATAGACAAGGTAGAGGGGGGTGCGCTCGGGTTTGAGGCCCAGTTTATCGTAGAGTTTTTCCGCGAGCTCGGCGAGCAGCCCGGGTGAGGTGAACCAATCGTGCGCGAGGCCGCTGCCTTTGAGCAATTCGCGGCAGGTGCCCGGCACAAGGATGGCCGAGAGCAGGACGTTGGTGTCGAGCACGAGCCTCAAGCGGACCCCTACGAGAAGAGCTTGAACACATCGTCCTCGGTGCGGATGCCGAGGGCGCGGGCCTTGGGCTCGGCGAGGGCGGAGGTCTCGTCGAGGGCGTCGATCCAGAGCTTGGCTTCCAAGGCGTCGCGCACGTATTGGCTGAGGTTTTGACGCTTGCGCTTGGCGAGTTGGGTGAGGCGACGGCGGCTGCCTTCGGGAACGCGAATGGTGAGCACTTCTTTCATGATGTATGACAATGTAATACAACCGTGCTGGGTCAAGCGGCAAGGAGAACGGCGGGACGGGGTCAGGCCCAGGGCCGGACCCTGTCAAGACTGCCCGCTTCTACTAGGTCCCATCTCTCCGGACAAAGTGTCACTTATCTCGCCGGATCATCCATCGCTATCCGTGCGCCCCATGTGCAGACGGCAACCGGAAGGAGCCTTTGGTGCCCGCCCCGAGCTCCACGCCGTACTCGGCGCTCGTCAGGACCTTGGCGTACTCGGGCGTCTGCGACCCGTAGCGAAGGGATACGTTGCGGGCGTCGAAGACCTTCCGGGCGTTCACGAAGACCGACATGCGCTTGTTGAATTGGTAGTCGAGGTTGAGATCGAGGTGGGTCCGCGCGCCGGTGTAGTTATAGGCATCGGGACCGAAGGCGGCGAAGACCGCGTTCTTCTCCTACCCGCGTCAGTTCCACTTAGCCATCACGGTGAGGCCCTTGCGCGTGAACGTGACGCCCCAGCTCCGGCTGTCGTCGATGAAGCCGCTGAAATTCGCCTGCCGGTTGCCTTCGAGCCTCAGCTTGGTCGCGTTGAAGAACACCCGAGAAGTGCTGCCCCCATCCGCCCAGCGGCGCGAGCGAGCGGCGCAGGTTCATTTCGGCGCCGGCGTTGATCTTGGTCGTCACCTCGAACCCCGCGAAGCGCGGATCGAGGCCGGATTCCTCGGCCTCCGCCGCCGTGATCCGGCGCACGTCGTTGGCGAAGAAATCGTCGATCTCCTTCAGGAAAACGCCCGCGGTGAAGACGCCGCCCTGCCGGGTGTAGTACTCGAGCGAGACGTCGAAGTTGTCCGCCGTCCACGGCTTGAGGCCCAGCCGCATCGTGCGCCGGGCCGATCTGCAACGTGTGCTGCTTGATGCCATCCTGGCCGGAATCGTCGAGACCGGGGCCGAGACGACCGGCGTCGACTTTGACACCCGCGCGTCCCACCGTCCATTTGGCAGACGGCCGCAAGCTCTCCGCGGATCTCGTCGTGGGCGCCGATGGATTCCGCTCCGTTGTCCGCAAGGCGCTCTGGGGCGAGACGCCCGTCCGCTATTCAGGCCAGACCTGCTTCCGTGCCATCGCGAACTTCTTCGCACGAGAAACCGGCTGGCTCGGCGAGATCCAGGGCAAAGGAATCCGCTTCGGTCCGTGCCCGATCGACGCGATGCGCACCTACTGGTGGGCCGCGCAACGGTGTCCGGGACGGCGATCATATATAAGCCGAGAGACGCGCCTTAAAAAGCGGCATGGCGTCACTCCAGGGCATTTTATAGCGCAGACAATGTCGTACTAGCCGGATGTACTGACAGGTCAAAATACTGAAGCCCTGGACCATTTGCTGAGCAACCGGAGGCGGGGCTGCCGCGGTTCTTTCCGCAATTCGTCCATACACCTTCTCTTCTCTGATCCCGCGGCTTTCTAGCCGGGCGAGGAAGAGCGTTAACAAATTATGGACCAACGCCATGAGATGGCTTTGGATGAGTGCGGACGTCTCTCCCACCGCCCAGGCTTCGCGAGCCTTCAGTTTGTTCTTAAATACATCATAAACCTTCTCGATTTTCCACCTCAGGAAGTAAAGTACCGCCACAGGACGAAGTGCGTAGGTGGTTGTAATAAAAGAAAATCGTTCTCCTGTTTTTGGGTCGCAGTATTTTATCCGTCGAAGGACGGCGTTGCTATACCCAACCACTTCGTCCGCCTCCACACCGGCATTCACTGGATCGCTCGGTTCGAACGGCAGCCCTTGATAGCTTGTGCCTTTCATATTTTCTTTCTCCCGAGTGATGATCATTGCCTGCTTTTCGATCTTCTCAAGGATCCAGTACTGGGTGTCGATGTAGGCTGGATCCGCCACAATAATTGGCATGTTCTTTCGCGGTTCTCCGTCGTGCCACTTACGCCAGTTCGCCTTATGGTCGCCGCGCGCTGTTGGTTGATCGCGCGGGCCTGGCCCTCGCGAGCGCCCTCGACGACGAAGGCGGAGAGTCGCACGACCTCGGGGGAGAGTTTCACGTCGAGGGAAGCGGCCTCGCTGGCGCGGACGACTACGGGGAGAGTTTTCGTCTCGTAGCCGACGTAGCTGACACTCGCGGACCAGGTGCCGGCGGGAAACGCGGTGAGGGAAAATTCGCCGTCGCGGCCGAGGGATCGACGGCGACCCGGCCCTCGGTGACGAGCACCTCGACGGTGGCGCCATTCATCTGCACGGCGAAGGCCGTGCCTACGGCGCGCACCGACACGCTTGCGGCCGTGACGACGAACGGGCGCGCGCGATCCTTGACGACAGTGAAATGCGCCTCGCCACGCGCGAGGGTGACGCTTCACATGGGTCCGGAGAAATCGACGGAGATGTCGGCACCGTCCCGCAGCTCGACGACCGATCCGCCGGGCAGCGTTTGCCGGCTCGGCTCGGAAACGATCGTGCGCCCGCGGTCAGGAGTGCGCCAACTGGAGATCGCTGGCGATTGCCAGGCAAGTGCGCCGAAGAGCGCGACGACGACCGAGGCGGAAGCAAAACGAATGCGCGCGGCGGCGCGCGCGGGCCGCGCGGCTCGGGCGCCCCAGATGCGGAGAAACGACTCTTGCACGACGTCGTCGACGTCGCGCACCGATGGGAAGGCACCGCGCAGGTAGGCCCGCAGCGAAGACTCGTGGGGATGGACCTCTTCGGCGAACCAACGGGCCTGGTCGGTTTTAGGGGCGTGCATCTTGGCGGGGCGGACCCGGGCGGATCAGAGCAACTTGAAGAGGCGCGGGAGCCAGAGCGAGAGGGCGGGCACGAACGTGACGAGCAGCAGGACGACGAGCGTCGCGGCGAAGAACGGGAGGAGCGGGCGGATCACGCCGCGAATCGAAGTCTGGGCGACGCCGCAACCGACGAAGAGCACGCTTCCGACGGGCGGGGTGCAAAGACCGATGCAAAGGTTGAAAATCAGGATGAGGCCGAAGTGGACGGGATCGACGCCGAAGGCGACGACCACGGGGAGGAAGATCGGCGTGAAGATCAGGACGGCGGGTGTCATGTCCATGAATGTGCCGACGATGAGGAGGATAAGATTGATGACCAGGAGCAGGACGATCTTGTCGTCGGTGAGTTGCAGCAGGCCCGCGCTGATCTGCTGGGGGATGTTGGCCGAGGACATCACCCAGGACATGGCCATCGAGGCACCGATCAGCATGAGGACGATGGCGGTGGTGGCGGCGGCATCGGTGCAGACCTTGGGCAACTCGGCCCACTTGATTTCACGGTAGACGACGACGGAGAGCAGGAACGTGTAGGCGACCGCGATGGCGCTGGCCTCGGTGGGAGTGAAGTACCCGCCGATAATGCCGCCCATGATGATGAAGATCAGGGCTAGGCTGGGCAGGGCGTCCCAGAGGATGCGGGCGGCGTCGGCGAGCGGGACCTTTTCCCCGACGGGGTAACGGCTGCGTTTCGCGATGACACCGCCGACGACCATGAGCGCGAGGCCGAGCAAGATTCCCGGGATATAGCCGGCGACGAAGAGCGCGGCGATGGAAACGCCGCCGCTGGCGAGCGAGTAAACGACCATGACGTTGCTCGGCGGGATGAGCAGGCCGGTGGTGGCGGAGGAGATGTTGACGGCGGCGGCGAAGTTTTTGTCGTAGCCCTCCTTTTTCATGAGCGGGGCCATGAAACCGCCGTTGGCGGCGGCGGCGGCCACGGCGGATCCGGAGATCGCGCCGAAGAGCACGTTCGCGAGGATGTTCACGTAGGCGAGGCCGCCGGGGAGGCGGCCGACCACGACCTTGGCGAGGGCAATCAGGCGGTGAGCGATGCCGCCGCGGTTCATGAGATTGCCGGCGAGAATGAAAAACGGAATGGCGAGCAGGGCGAAGCTGTCGAGGCCGGTGGCGAGGCGCTGGGCGACGACGGTGGCAGCGGAGGCGGGATCGAGGCTGACGACCAGCGCGCAAATCGAGGCCAAACCGATGGAGAAAACGATGGGCACGCCCGCAAGGAGCAGGACGACGAAGACAAGGGCGAGGACGAGGGCTTCGTTCATGTCAGTTCAGGGCGCCGGATTGTTGGGCTGCGGCGGCCTCGCCACGGCGGGCGTCGATGAGCCAGCCAACGGTATAGAAGGCGGTGCAAAGCCCGGAGACCGGGACGACGAGGTAGACGAAGCCGGTGGGAAGTTGCAGGGCGGCGGACGTCTGGCCAAGTGCGAACGTGATCCAAACCAGCCGGCCACCCCCGCCAATGAGGACGGCGACGGCAAAGGCGAGCACGGCGAGGGCGATGAAGATCTCCAGGAGGCGGCGGCGCGCGCCGGTGACGCGGGCGGTGAGGAGATCGAGTGCAAGGTGGGATTTTTGGCCGACGCCGTAGGCGCCGCCGAGCAGGCCGATCCAGATCATCATGTAGCGGGCGAGTTCCTCGGTGTAGGAACTCGGGGTGGGCAGGACGTAGCGGGTGAGGACCTGCCAGAGGACGTTGAGAACCATCGCGGCCATGAGCAGGCCGATGGCGACGGCGAGGAGGCGGTCGAGGACGAGTTTGACGGATTTCACGGGGTGGTCTCCTGAACGCGTTGGGCGAGGGCTCCGACGCGCGGCTGGTCGCGTGCGACCTCGGCCTGCATGGAGGCGACGCGCGCGCGGAAGAGAGATTTGTCGGGCGTGATGACCTCGACGCCGGCTTTTTTCACGGCGGCGAGGGAGGCCGCGGTCGCGGTGGCCCAGAGTTCGCGCTGGCGCACGGAGGATTCGTCGGCGGCGGCCTGCACCCAGGCTTGTTGCTGCGGAGTGAGGGTGCGCCAAAGGTGGGTGCCGATGAGGAGGACGTCGGGAACGGCGGTGTGTTCGTCAAGGACGTAGTATTTGCAGAGTTCGTAGTGGCGCGAGAGATGGAAGCTCGGGGGATTGTTCTCCGCGCCGTCGACGACGCCCTGCTGGAGCGCGGTGTAAAGTTCGGCGAAGGCGATGGGGGTGGCGGCGGCGCCAAGGGCGCGCACCATTTTGAGCGCGATCTGGCTTTCCTGAATGCGGATCTTGAGGCCGGCGAGGTCTTCGGGTTTCTCCACGCGACGGTTGACGGTGTAGAAGTTGCGGGTGCCGGCGTCATAGTAGCAAAGTCCGCGGAGGAAACGGCTTTCGGCGGAGAGGAGGACATCACGGCCGACGGAGCCGTTGAGGACGGCCCAGCGATGGGCCTCGTCGCGGAAAAGATAGGGCAGGCCGAAGACACGGTATTCGGGGGCGAAACCCTCGAGCGCGGCGGAGGAAATCTTGGTCATCCCGAGGCCGCCGAGCTGGAGAAGCTCGATGCATTCGCGTTCGGAGCCGAGCTGGCCGCCAGAGTAGAGCTCGACCCGCATCGTGTCCCCACTCTTGTCGGCAAGGCGTTCGCCGAAGTAGACCATCGCGAGGTGGACGGGATGGGATTGGTCGAGGGTGTGGGCGAGCTTGATGACCGTGACCGAGCGCTGGCCGGAGCAGCCGACGAGAGCGAGAAGGAGTGCGGCGAAAAGGAGGGGACTGAAGCGGGGGGGCAGCAAGCGCAGGGGAAGGTTAAGGGTGGCGCATCAGCCGGAAAACGCACGGGCGAGCCCAAGTTACAAGCCGCGGTTTTCGTCCACGGCGGATTTTTGCGCGAGGGTCGTCGAGGGCGGACAACGCCTGAAACCCATTGGCACGGTCAACTAAATCGTCCCTTCCTACTCCGCGTCTTCTTTCCCAATGAAACTATCTGCCCTTCTGCTCGCCGTCGGTTGTCTGTTCGGTCTTGCGACCCGTTCATCGGCGGCGGTGCCGATCAAGCCCAACATCATCTTCATCCTCGCCGACGACTATGGGATCGGTGAAGTCGGCTGCTACGGTGCCGACCACTACAAAACGCCCAACCTCGATGCGCTCGCCCGCGGCGGCACGCGCTACACGAACGCCTACACCGTGCCACTCTGCGGCCCTTCCCGGGCGATGATCCTCACCGGGCGCTATCCGTTCCGCACGGGTGCGACGAATCAGGATGCCACCGGGACCTACTCACCTACATGGACAAACTCATCGCCGAGCTCGAGCGCCTCAAACTCCGCGAAAGGACGCTGATCGTTTTCTTCGGCGACAACGGCACCGCCGGCGGACGTGCCGCTCGCGCCACCATCGGCGGGCGCGCGTTGTCGGGAGCAAAGGGCTCCATGCTCGAGGGCGGCGGACTGGTGCCGCTGATCTTCAATTGGCCCGGCGTCACGCCCGCAGGAAAAACGTCCCGCGACATGGTGGACTCGAGCGACTTCTTCCCGACGTTTGCCGCACTCGCCGGTGCGAAACTTCCGGAGAAGACGCTCGTCGACGGCCGCAGCCTTGCGCCGCAGTTCCGCGGTGAAAAAGGCCAGCCCCGCGCGTGGGCCTTCAACCAACTCGCCCGCATGTGGTATGTCCGCGAAGCCGGTTGGAAACTGAACGAGAAGGGTGAGCTTTTCGACATGAGCGAGGCTCCGTTCGCCGAGAAACCGGTCCCGACCGATTCAAAAGAACCTGCCGCCATCGCGGCCCGGAAGCGCCTGCAGGGAGTGCTCAAAGAACTCAACCCTGCCGGCGGGATTGTCGACACGGGCGACCCTTCGGGCCGCCACGCCAAAAACGTCGTAGGGAAGAAGAGCCGCAAAGAAGATTGATCCCATGTCCCGCGCCGAGCTCTCGCTCGGTCCCACCTGGAAAATGAAACGACCGCTCCACTCCCACGTTTCTTCCATTACCTTGGGACATCTTGTCCTTGCACTGCCCATCGCCGCGTTCGTCGCCTGCGACGAGTTGTCTGCGCGCGAAGTTCCGGTTCCGAATCCCGCCGCTTAGCCGGCCGCGATTGCCGGGGCGATTGCGGGGGACACGCTCGTCTTGGGCAACGGCTCCTAGACCGATATCCGTTTGGCGATCAACCGTGGCGGATCTCCGGAGCGGCCCCTCGAGGTTCGGGGCCAGATTCCCGGCGAAACGATCCTGAACGGCACGTCCACGTTGGCGATCGAGGCACCCCATGCGATCGTGGATGGTCTCTTTTTCTACAAAGGGTCGATCTCGGAGGACTCGGTCATCGAGTTCAAATCTCACCACGGAACCGTGCGCAACACCGCCATCGTGGACTACAATCCGGCCGCCTTTGTCGATTGGCTGCGGGCGACCGTCGCCAGTACCCTAGTAACTTCGAGGGACTGGGTCCACACTACAGGGACGGCTCCGAGCGAACCTTTCAAGGCGAGGCGTCTGCCTTCACGATGAGCTCCTCGGGCGGCCGGGGCGCGACCCGACCGCTCGTTTGCGCCGGGTCGTAGTTGCGGTTGGCCATCGGGAAGCGCGCACCGATACTTTTCTGCCATGCCTTCAGTTCACGGCGCAGTATGAGTCGCGCGGGGAACTGTTACGATAACGCCACCATCGAGTCGTTCTGGAGTACCCTCAAAAGCGATACTGAAATGGATGTCGTCGAGCCGGCCACCCGCCACGATGCTGAACTTGCC
>Ga0105046_10003352_pt1 | contig 25409 bp, 22 predicted proteins | sample MAT03_FD_78385 | JGI IMG/M metagenome (GOLD analysis project Ga0105046, IMG submission 78385) | Freshwater microbial communities from Lake Fryxell liftoff mats and glacier meltwater in Antarctica - MAT-03 (megahit assembly) | ecosystem: Environmental > Aquatic > Freshwater > Ice > Liftoff...
ACTCGAGAGCGATGGGATCGTGGTGGTGGAGCACCCGTCGTCGCCGTGGTCGAGCCGCTTCATGTCGTGGTCGATCGGTTGGCTTCCAGCAGGAACCACGGTGATCGTCGGCTCCGGGAAGGCGCGTTGGCTGCTCCACGCGCGGCTCGCCCTCGAGCGTGGCGGTCCTGATGCGCGCGTCTATCGCGTGGCCTCCACCCCGTTGATGTGACGCGGCGAGGCGCGTGGGTCCTCGCCGTCCCGGAGGCACGCCCTCCGTGTCGAGGTCATTCGTGCGTTCGCGCGGTTTGGCGATCGTCGCCGACCGGGCGTCGTACCTCGATCGTGACGTGCGTGAGCGGGAGCTCTGTGATCCTCGCCCGGCACGCTGCCGCGTCGAAGGGCGCCTCGGCCACGACGGTCACCACGCAAGCGCGTTGGCCCTGCCCGAGCGACCAGACGTGCAGATCGGCGATCCGGGCGTCTCCAGGGGTCTCGATGGCCTGCTCCACGCGGCGCTCGACATCCCGTGATGGGTCGACATCGATGAGGTCGAAGGCAGCATGCTTGCAAAGCCCGATGCTCCACTTGAGGATGACCAGGCCGCCGAGGATCCCCGTGGCGGGGTCGAGCCACGTCCAGCTCAAGTAGCGGCCGGCGAGCAACGCGACGATCGCGAGGCCGCTGGTGAGCGCGTCGGCCACCACATGAAGGAACGCTGCACGATGGTTGTGATCGTGGTGGTGGTTGTGATGAGCGTGCTCGTGGCCATCGTGAGGGTGACTGTCGTGCGTGTGGTCCGCCGAATGAGGATGCGCATGGTGCTCATCTTCGCCGTTGTGAAGAAGAGCCACGCTCACGAGGTTGACCAAGAGCCCGACGCAGGCCACCGGCAGCGAAATCTGGTAGTCGACCGGAAACGGCGCCAGCAAGCGCCGGACCGATTCGAAGACCGTCAGCCCGCCGATGAGGCCCAGCGCAAGGGAGCTTGTGTAACCGGTCAGCGCGTGGACCTTGCCGGTGCCGAATGCGAAGGCTCGATGCGCGGCGTAACGGCGGGCAAAGGCGTACGCGAACGCGGCGAGGCCGAGCGCTCCGACGTGCGTCGCCATGTGCCAGCCGTCGGCGAGGAGCGCCATCGACCCTGCTGCGTACCCGACGGCGATCTCGACGATCATCATCACGGCCGTGAGGGCCACCACGGCGCGTACGCCGCGCTCACGACTTGCGTGGTGGCGCACCCGTCGCGCAGCGCAGTTGTCGGAGGCAGGTGCGGTGTCGGTCATCGTGCTCATACGAGCTGACGGATGACGCTCGCGAGCTCGGCGGCGGCGCTCGCTCGGGCGCGCGACGAGATGCGCGGTGCGGCGACGTGCGAGGCGAGGTGATCGCAGACGACCTCGGCGGCCAAGGCGTCGATCGCGCCCCTCGCGGCGGCGATCGTGCGGATCACGTCGATGCAGCTGCGCTCTTCCGAAAGAGCCCGCTCGACGGCATCGAGCTGGCCCTTCACCCGGCGTATGCGGCTTACGAGCTTGGACTTGAGACGTACCGTGTGCACGCGCGCAGCATACCCGGGGGGGTATCCCTCCGTCGAGGTTGCAACGGAATTGCGAGTGCGGTATCGCTGCCGGCGTGGCTGCCCCACGGGACAGCAGCCTTACGGCACAGCAGCCCTACGGCACAGCAGCCGTGCCGCATCGCTGCCCGCATCGCTGGGCGGGCACGCAATGAATGGAAAGAGAGGCGACATCATCATGAGCAAGATCCCCGTCACAGTACTCACCGGCTTCCTCGGCTCAGGAAAGACGACGCTTCTCAACCGGATCCTCACCGAGCAGCACGGCAAGCGCATCGCCGTCATCGAGAACGAATTCGGCGAGATCGGCATCGATCAGGCGCTCGTCATCAACGCCGACGAAGAAGTCTTCGAGATGAACAACGGTTGCATTTGTTGCACCGTTCGCGGGGACCTCATTCGCATCCTCGGCAATCTGATGAAGCGACGCGACAAGTTCGACCACATTCTGGTCGAGACGACGGGCATGGCGGACCCCGGGCCCGTCGCGCAGACCTTCTTCGTCGATGACGATCTCAAGGAACTCTTCTCGCTCGACGGGATCATCACGCTGGTCGACGCGCACCACTTTCATCTGCACGCCGACGACTCGAATGAGTGCAAGGAGCAGGTTGCTTTTGCCGATGTGATCGTTCTCAACAAATCGGATCTCGTGACCGACGACGAGCTGGACGCGCTCGAGCGCCGCGTCCGATCGATGAATGGGATGGCCAAGGTGCTGCGGGCTCGAAACGCGGACATCCCGATCGCCGCAGTTCTCGGGGTCGGTGGATTCGATCTCGAGCGCGCGATGGAGGTCAAGCCCACGTTCCTCGAGCCGGAGTACCCGTTCGAGTGGGCGGGTACGTTCGACCTGGAGGAGGGCGCGTACGAGATCGAGCTTCAAGAAGGGCCCGACCCGACCATGAAGCTCCTCGCGGCCTACCTCGGCAGCGAGGAAGTTGCGCACGAGAAGCTGGCTGCCGAGCGCGCGCTCCGCTGCTGGTCGGTCGACAAAGATACGCCATCCCCCCCCGGGTCGGAGCTACCGGTCGGGAGCGGCGGAGGCTTCGTCTTGAGCCTCGATGACAAGGAGAGCAATCGCTTCACACTACGGGTTCCGCGCGCAGGTCGCCTGGGGCTCTATACCGAGCACCTTCCCGCGGAGTTTCGAATGCAGATTCGCCGTGGTGGGGAGCCGACGCTCGCGACAGTCGAGCAGGAGTTTGCGGCGGGGCACACCCACGATGAGGACGTTTTTTCCGTCGGCATTCATCTCGACGGCGCGCTCGACGGAAAACGCCTCAATGAATGGCTCTCGAAGCTGCTGCGCGAAAACGGCACCGACATTTTCAGAATGAAGGGGATCCTGAACATCGAGGGCAACGACAAGCGCTATGTCTTTCAGGGCGTCCACATGTTGCTCGACGGGCGCGAGGATCGCCCCTGGGGCGAGGTGCCGCGCGCGAGCGACCTGGTGTTCATCGGCCGCAATCTCGACCGCACAGCGCTCAACGAAGGATTCCGCCGGTGCCTGGTCTGACGCCTACCGCCCCGCGCGGAAAAACAGAGCTGGTCGTCCGGTGGGAGCTCGACGTCGGCGACTACGTCGTCGCCGCCGAGGTGGGCCCCGAAGGGCGCCTCGTCGTGGTGGGAGCGGGAGACGGGAGCCTGCTCGGCGTCGATCTGGCCACGGGTCGCGAGCTGTTTCGGCAGCTCGCGCACCCGGGCGGTCTGCTCGGAGTTTCGCTGTCTCCTGACGGCGAGCGCATCGTGACCTGTGGTCCACATCAGAGCGCGAAGCTCTGGTCGAGCGCTGGCGAGCTGATAGGCGAGTTGGAGGGCGGTGGGAAACAGTGGGTGGATCGGGTCGCATGGTCTCCCCGGGGGGATAAGCTCGCGACCGCGGCTGGCCGAAAGATTCGCATCTGGACGCGAGCGGGCGCGCCTGTCGTCGAGACAGAAGAGCTTCCCAGCTCCGTGACCGAGCTTGCTTGGCGGCCCGACGGTGCGGCGCTCGCCGCGAGCTGCTACGGCGGTGTCCACATTTGGGAAATCGCAGCCCATGCGGTCGCACGCCACCTGGGCTGGAAGGGCTCACTGATATCGCTTTCGTGGAGCCCGGACGCGAAGGTTGTCGCTTGCGGAAGCCAGGACGGCTCTGTCCACTTCTGGAGACTCCCGAGCGGCAGGGACTCGCAGATGACCGGCTACCCTACCAAGCCGAAGGCACTCGCGTGGGACCGCGACTCGAAGCTCCTGGCGACCGGTGGCGACACGACGGTCACGTTATGGGACTTTCGAGGCAAGGGCCCGGAAGGCAGCAAGCCGATCCAGCTGTCGAGCCACCAGGGTGTCTGCACCTGCCTGGCCTTTAGCCCAAGGAAGGGAATCCTTGCGAGCGGTAGCCAGGACTCCTCCATCCTCCTGTGGGAGCCACGTCGCGTGACCAAGCCGACGCGGTACGCATTCCTCGAAGACGAGGTGACCGTCGTCGCCTGGCACCCCGGGCATCAGGCGCTCCTCGGTGGGGACGCGCGAGGAACACTTCGCGCCTGGGAAGTGAGCTGACGAGATGTTTGGCGAGCGCAACGACCAACGGGCCATTGCGGTTCGTGCTCTCAAGGCTCTCGCGCGAGCCGCGTTCGGTGCGGAGGAAGACGATGTCATCGTCGTGAGCGAGCTGCGCTGCACGGAACCAGGATGTCCTCCGCTGGAGACGGTCGTCGCGCTTTTGCGTGAAGGCGCGCCACCGAAGCAGGTGAAGGTCCACAAGCCCGTGGTCGAGGTGACCGAGGCCGACCTTCGCGCCGCGTTACGTGGCGACGCGCACGAGCACGATGAGGTGGAGGGCTCGTAGCCGCTCGTAGCCCCCGCGGCCCCCAGCGGCGAAACGCAGCAGCGCGCGGGAATGCGGGACGGCGGGTGAGTCGACGGCCCGCAGCGCAGCGTGGGACGGCGCGGAGTGCGTGCCGCTTGACGAGCAACACATTCGTCGATACAACACTTCAACGGTTGTTGAATTGACGAACCAAGTGCTCTCCCAGTGTGGGCCCCACGACGTGTCGCGGGCGACACCCACCCCCCGTTTTAGTGCGGCGACGTTCGAACGGGCCGCGGCGCTGTTTCGCGCTGTAGGGGACCCAGCCCGGCTCCGGCTGCTGCATCGGCTCGGCGTCGAGGAGCGGTGCGTGTCCGAGCTGGCCGAGGAGAGCGAGACGAAGCTCTCGACCCTGTCGCAACAGCTGCGCGTCCTGCACGCCGAGCGCCTCGTGAAGCGGCGACGGGAGGGCAAGCACATTCTGTATTCGCTCGCGGACGATCACGTTCGTGAGCTCGTTCGAGCCGCGCTGGAACACGCCAGCGAGCCGATTCTGCACACCCACGAACCTGCCGGAGAGCGAACATGACGCACGCCACCCACGACGACCACGCCCACGTTCACGGTCCCGACTGCGGTCACACAGCCATCAAGCACGACGGGCACGTCGACTACCTTCACGATGGGCACCTGCACTCCGCCCACGAAGGCCATTTCGACGAGCACGCGCTGGCGGTCGGCGACGCGAACCCGGAGGCATGCACGCCGGATCACCAATGCGGCGCGCACGACAAGGCGCATGTGCACGCGCCGGACTGTGGTCACGAGCCGGTTCCCCACGGCGAGCACGTCGACTACCTCGTATCGGGACATCTGCATCATCCCCACGACGGCCACTGTGATGACCACGGAGCTGTCGCTCTCGCCTGAAGCCTGAATCGAACGCAACGTGGTTGCGAAAGGCCGGTGACCGAACTAGCACGTTCGGATGACTGTGAAGACGCGGTGTCTTGTGCGCGTGCCACGCGCGGTCCCTCGCGTGGAGTACATCGAGTCGAACGCGTTTCGCGTGATTCACGTCGACGGCGCCCGAGGTGCACTGCGGGCGGACCGTCGATCCGTACACCTCACGCTCTACAGCGAGCGTCCGCGGACGCCCGATGAGGAGCCCCTGACAGTGGAGGGACCCGAAGCTCGTGTCCTCCCGACGACGCGATTGGTTCGCGAGGTGGAGGTCGAGGCGATCCTCGACACCGAAGCGGCGCGAAGGATCATCGCAGTGCTCGTCGAGGCACTCGAGCACGCGGACCGCGTCGACAGCTGACGGGCGGGAATGGGACGAGGCCATGGCTCGCGCTCGCGGGGCATTCTCCCAAACGACGCGATGCCGAGCGACACGATGCTGAGCGAGGGGACAGGGGCGGCGAGCCACCCCAGTCAGACCACTCGCGATCACACGATCACTTGTCGCTGTGCTCGTGCGCCTTGCCGTCGTAGGGGCACTCGCCCTCGCCGTTCATGTGCCCCTGGGTCTTCAGCTGACTCGCCACGTAGGTGTACATCGTGTCGAGCGGCGTGATGGGCGACCCGCCGAGCTGGTAGCGGTCGTCGAGCTCCGGGAGCTGCGCTGGCGCAATGGCTTCGAGCTCGGCCCGCGTCACGCTGCCGTCGAGATCGAGATCGCAATCAGCGAGCCACTGCGCGAGCCGCGCTGTCCCGCCTTCGTCGCCTTCCGGAAAGCCGTTGAAGAACAGATGGTCCCCGTGGATGGTCATTGCGACGGTCTGCGTCGTGTCGGCCGTGACGGAGAAGCCCGGCACCTCGTCTAGCTCGCAGGGACCGAACGTCGTCTCGGCGGTGACGCCGAAGGCGAACGCGACGCTCGGCGCGTCATAGCAGTCGTTGCCGCCCGATTGATTGCCGTTGGGCGTCTTCGTTCCGGGAGTGACGAGAGCTGCCGGGGGGCAGGACTGCCCATCCGTCTTCGAGAGAACGCCGTCGACGAGATACGTCCAGTCGCCAGCCACCATCGCGTCGTAGTCGGCCTGCGCGACGCTCTCGTGGCGCGTCGAGCCGTCGCCCGCGCCCGGGGTTGCGTAGTTGAATTCCCAGCGACCTTCCTCGAGGCCGTCGAGCGACCACAGAGGCAAACCGGTGGGCGGAACCTGCTTTAGGTCGACGACGAAGACATCGGCCGCTTCGACCTCGACGGCGTCGTCCGTGGCGAGATGCACGTCCACGTCACCGATCGTCGTGATGTACTTGTTGAACGTCACCGTCCAACCATCCTTGATGTTTTCCGCGCCGTCGCCTGGCACCATTCCGTCGAGGATGACGTCCTCGGCCTCGACGAGAACCGAGAGTGAGCCGGTGCCGGCAGGCGTCTCCGAGGTCTCGTCGTCGCCGCAACCGCCCAGGGCTGCGGTCATCACTACGAGCGACGACACACACATCGCCGAAGCGAACCAACGTACCTTGATCATGACTACTGCTCCTGTTTTCCGTTCCGTGATGCGTTCGAGCGAGACGCCCACTCGAAGGTGGGTCGACTCCCCGACGTGACAGCGTTGCGCAACGCCCGGTATGGCTCGCTGTCCGCCTGAAGTTGAAGGTGCGACTGACACCCGGTGCCTGGCAAACATGCCTGCTCGAGGGTGCCGCAGTCGCGGATGGAGACCGCTGTGCCCTCGTCGTCGCAAGTCTGTTCGATGGTGCCTGCGCAGACGATGGGCGCACCCCCGACCGCACACGCGGCGTCCTCGACGTAAGGGCGAAAGTCGACGTTCGCGAGCCATTCGCCGGCGTCGAATCGCACGATCAAGCCCGCGTCGCGAGCGTCGACGTTACGCTCGAATGCGTCGCTCGTGCTCTTTCGAAGAATGGGCACACCCAGCTCGGTGTCGTCGGTTTGCATGATGGGAATGGCGACGCGGAACGGTATCGACGCGTCGTCGACGAGCGCGCTGCCTTCCACGACGAGCGAGACCGCGCCAAGCTCCGCCGCCGCGTCGAGCACAACGGGTTCCACGCTGGTGAGCTGGGAGCTGATCCCGAGATCGAACATCCACGAACGGACGACGCCGGTCGACCCCTCGAGGTCGCCGACGCGCCGAGGGGTCTCGGACGTGAGGTCGACGACAGCCGTGCCCAGCCACTCGAGCCTTGCGGCGTCGCACAGGTCGCCCGCGGTGGTTCCGGCGCAGAGGTAGAGGGGTCCAAATGCCAGGTCGGCACGGGTTACCGAGACCGGCACGTCGCCGGCTGCCAGCGTCGTTTGCGAGAGGTCGGTACCGGCGACGTAAAGCGGGATGGTGACCTGCTCCTGGCCGGTCTCGGCGCAAGAGAGGACCGCCGCCGTAATCGCCGTCAGCGCGAGGCGGATCACAGTGTGGATGGTATATTGCCTGGCAGTGCGGCTGACGGCGCGCCTCACAGGACGACTCCCAGCGACACGAGCCACGACATGGGGGCACCGGCGGACAGGTGGCGCGCCGGTGTGCGCGGCCTCACGCCGTCATTCGGATCCCAGTCGGAAGGAAAGGAGTACTCGACGGCGGCGTACTCTGCGTCGAGGAGGTTGAAGATCTCGAGCGTGAGGTCGGCCGGTCCCCAGGTCATGCCGGCCGACGCGTCGAGCAACGCGAAGGGGTCGGCAAAGTCACCATAGGGCAGGGGACGCGAGGAGAGGAAAGAGAAGCCCAACCCACCCTTTCCGCCGAGGGGTTGCCCGGCGACGTCGTCCACGAGGCGACGCCGCACGCCGACGTCGGCGCGGACGACGACAGGCGGCACGAATGGAAGGCTCTGGCCCGGCTCGAAGGGAGGTTGCGGCTCATCGGCGGTAGCCGGGGGAGGCTCGAGCAGCGTCGCATCGACGAACGTGGCCGAAGCCGACGCCACAAGCCAGTTGGTGGGTCGAGAGACGGCGTGGACGACCGCGCCGCGTCGCTGCGTCGCCCCGATTCGCTCGAGGCGCGCTTCACCCGCGTCGAACGCGACGTCGTCCGAGAGGTGCGTGTAGAAGCCACCGACGGCGAGGCGCAGCGGGTCGCCGAAGTCGAATCGGAAACCGAGGTCCGCCGAACGCACCTTGGTGAACGGCGCCTCCTCGCCGTCTTCGAGGATGCGCGCCTGCGGGGAACGAAACCCCTCACCGTACGCGCCGAGGAGCGACATCCAGGGGGTCGCGCGGAGCTCGACGCTGGTGCGTGGACCCCAGGCGACGCCTTGCGCGCTCCGGCGATAGCCGACGATGTACGTGTCGGAGGGGCGCGTGAGCGGCGCGAAGTTTCCGAGGCGGTCGTCGACATCGTAAGACAGAATGTCCGCTCGCAGCCCGGCGCGGGCTCGAACGTACCGGGTCAACTCCCAATCGAGATCGCCCCAGGTGCCGATATCGACGCCGCGAACACTGGCGTCGACGCGTCGGTCCCACGTCTGGCTGCGCACCGATGCGTCGAGAAGGTTTTGAGCTTGATCGATGACGTCGAGACGGCCGTCGGCGCCGAGCTCAATCGTTCCGCGCGCCCAGCTGGTCGGCTTCCACGGCGCACGCTGGTATCGTCCGGTCAGGCCAAACGAGAGCGTCCGGTTCTGCTGCTCGACCAGGTCACCGCGCCCCGCGGTTCGCGCAAGCGTCCGCGACGCCTCGACGAACCCCGTGAAGTTTTGCTGGAGGCGGAGGCTGTCGTAGCCCAACCAGACGCCGATCTGCCCAGCGCCACCGTCCTCGCCGGCGTAGTCCGCGAAGAGAGCGGAGAGGAATCGATTGGCGAGCGCGTTCTGCGCTTCGGCGCTGGGGGTGGAGTACGAGCAGAGGAAACACACCTTGCCGGATTCGACGTCGTCTCTTCGGACGACGCCGGCGAGGTCGGAGCGGGCCGAGTGGAGAATCGCGAGCGCGCGGTACGTCACCGGGCCCTCGCCGAAGCGGTGTTGCAAGATGCCGCTGCCCGACTGGCCACCGCGGTTGTCCCCGAACCCGCTCGTTTGGTTGTATTGGACAGCGCCGAAGCTTTCCTCTGAGGCGTCACGGGGCGCCCACAGCGCGAGCTGGCGAAAGGTGTCGAAGGCCCCGTAGCTCGACCGAATGCGCAATCCCCGTTCGGGCTCGGCGACGCCCAGCGTGACGTCGATCGAGCCTGCAACGGCGAAGTCGCCCTGTCGCGGATCGTGAACCCCCTCGGTCACCCGGAGCCGCTGCACTCCGTCTGCGATCAAGAAGCCGAGGTCGGCGTACCCCTGGCCGTGGAGGTGGGAGGGCAAGTTGATGGGTATGCCGCCGACCTTGAAGGCGATGTCCTGTCCGTGTTCTGCGTCGAAGCCACGGAGCATGTAGTTGTGCGCCACCGCACCGCCTTCGCCGCGACCAATGTAGAGGCCGGGCACGGAGCGAAGGACCTCGGCGCCCTCCTGGCGTGGTGCTGCCGCAAGAACGTCTCGCTCAATACGAAAGTCGCTGGCGCTGCGGTTCGCGGAGTTTCCTTCGCGCGCGCCGCGGACGGAGACGTCGATAGCTGGTTTGACGTCGTCGGACGCGGGAATAGCTGGTTCGACGTCGTTGGGAGCGGGCGGCGTGGGTGCGGCCGGGGTTGCCGCGGGGGCTGCCGCTTGGGCTGCCACGGGTACCTCGACAGCGGCGGCCCTCGAAGCGGTTGGAAGCGCGAAGACGAATGGAACGCGCACCCAGCTGGAGGTTGCGACGCCGTTGCGGGTTGCCGGAGAGAAGCGAAACCCTCGCGCGGCTTCCATTGCTGATGAGTCCAGGTCCGCACCACCCGAGAGGAGCACCTCGATGTGGCCGACCACTCCGTCCACCAGGACGTTCACCCGCAGCTCGACTCGACCCTCACGTCGCTCCGCAAGTGCCCGGGCCGGATAGGCTGGCTCGACCCGATCGATGACCGTGGGGGCCTGCAACTCGGGCGCAGAAGCTCCTGACGGCGACGGCGGCGGCGCGCCGCCCTGCGCGCGTGCGACGCTCGCCGACGCGCAGCAACACGCGACCACTGCCGAGGCGACGAGGCAACGTAGCGTCGCGTGGGGGCTCGAGCTCGCGGCGCCGGTGAGAAGCACCAGGGCCACTTAGCAACGGAAGTTGATGAATGCAATCGTATTGCATTCGCGCGTGCCGACCCTGGGCCAGCGCGCGGGCTCGTGACCGGGAGGTCGTGGCCCCGCCAATCTAGCGTCCACGGGTGCGTCCGTCTGCACTGCGGGACCCCAAGTCCTGGTGTGTGCTAAATCCCGCGGGAGCGCCGAGGGCGTGTCTGCTTCCTGAACCGCCATGCTCGTCGCACTCCTCGTCGCAATCGTCGCTGTCGCCATCGGTGTCGGCATCGGCCTCGCTCGTTCGAGCGCCCATCGCACGTTGGGCCCTATCCGCACCTTCGCGCTGGTCGCGGCGTTTGCCACTGTGGTCATCGAGCTGTTGCCGCGCGCCGTCGCCGGAGGTGGCCTACTGGCGCTCGCAATCTTCGCTGCTGCGGCCGCGTTGCCGTGGGTGGCGGAGCGTCTCGGGGCGCGCGCGGGGTCGGATCGATCAGCGGCGTGGAGGCTCGAAATCGGCTACGTCGGGCTCCTCGTCCACCACGTCGGCGACGGCCTCGGCCTGGGGACGTTCACCGGCGGCGCCCACTCGGGGCACACGCACTGGGACGTGCTGCTCGCCATCGGTGGACACACCGTCCCGGTGACTGCCGTCGTCGTTCTTGCGTATGGGCGACGCGCGAGCGCGCGCGTCGCGGCGCTGCGCGGCGGGCTCTTCGCCGTCGCCATCGCGGTCGGGATCGCCCTTGCGGAGTCCGTCCCGGACGCGCCCTTCGCAGCCGTCGAGCCTTACCTCACCGCGGCGGTCGCTGGCTTGCTTCTGCACGTCGCAACACACGACTGGCTCGAGGACCCCCCGCCCACCACAGGTGCCCGCGTCGTCGATCTGGCTGCCGCGATCGTCGGGGTCCTCATCGTGGCGTCGGCGGGAGCTGCTCACGAGCATGAGCACGGGGCGCTCGAGCCGGAAGAGATTCACGCGGTCGCACTACGCCTCCTATGCCGCTACGCCCCGGCCCTGCTCGCAGCCACGGTGCTCGGGGCGCTCCTCGCCCGCTCGTCGCCGCCGCGTCCCTCGCGCCGCTCGACCTTCTTGGCGGCCGTCATGGGGGCGACCACCGGTGGCGGAGCGGACCGCGGGATGGCCCTCGCCGACGCGCGCGCCGACCGTGATCGCCGCACCTCGATCGCGTTTGCGATGGGCTCGGCGGGCATCGGGCTCGAGACAATCGCTGCGCTGTCGACCGCGTTCGGCCCCGCCTTCGCTGGCAGCTGGGCGCTGCTCTCCGCGTTGGTCATCGGCATCACCGCGCGACTCTCCGCGCGCGCACCAGCGAAGCACGAGCACGAGCACGAGCACGAGCACGACGAGCGCGCTCCGCTCGCGCCCGCCCGTCCTGCTGCGCCGGCTCGCGTTGAGCGTGGCGCATGGGCCAGCCTCGAGACGAGCTTCGGAAGGGTGGGCGCGCCGGCTCTCCTCGGCCTCGCCGTGGCGGCGGTTCTCGAGCTCGGCCTTCGCGACGGTGCGCTGGCGCCGCTCGCGCGCTGGCGCATCGACGTCCTGATTCTGCCACTCGTCGCCTTGGCCGTGGCTTTGCCGCCTCTCGCGTGGGTCCCGCCTCTGCTCGTCCTCGTCGACAAGGGCGCTTACGCGCCTGCCGCCCTCGTCGCCGTCGCGGTGGCGGCATCGAACCGACCTGCGGTCGTCGCGTGGGCAAAGCTCGCGCTGCACGCCCGAGTCGCCGGATGGGCCTTCGCGATCGGTTCGGGCGCTCTGCTTTCTTACCTGCGCTGGCCGCCGTCACCGGTCCGTGAGCGGGCTCAGGCGCTCGACCCAGTTGGGCTGGTCTGCGCGGCGGCACTCGGCGCGTTCATGCTGGCGGGCCTTCTCCGCCGCGGTGTCAGGCCCTGGCTCGCGCTCGGCGTCGGCTCGACCAACCACGATCACGGGCCCTGCTTCGAGGAGTCGGCACGCGTGACGCCGTTGCCCAAGGCGGCCGCACCGTCACCCGCCGACTGACGCGCCGGTGTTCACTCCGGGGAGTCCGCAGCGATCCGCCCGAGGTTCGATATCCTGACTCTCGGTGGCGCGTGGCACCGCCTCCTGACCCGACGTCCTCGACTGCTCGTCGGCGCGTGGCAGCGCCTCCGCAGCCGAGGTCCTCGACACCACCTCGAACTCCAGAAGGGTGCCGCGGGCCCCAATCGGATGCTCCGGGCGTGCCGCCCCGTGGCCCTCCGACTGGTGGGTCTGCCGATGCTGCTCCGCGAACGCCGGCCCGTTGCGCCACGCCTGGTACGCCTCCTCCGATGCCCACCGCGTGACGACGAAGTAGCGCGAATCTCCCGCTACGGGTCGAAGGACCAGGAGCTCCTCGAAGCCCGGCTGCTTGTCGACCTGGCCGGCCCGCGCGGCGAACCGTTGCTCGAGTGCTGGACCGCCGCCCGGGGCGACCTCGATGGCGTTGATCTTCACGACCGACATGCGCCGAGGGTGGCACGAGGTCGGCGCTCCGACGAGGTCACTCTTCGCGAGCCGCGGCAACAGCAACGGTCTCGCCCGCTCGCGACGAGCGCGTCCTTCCGAAGTTCGCTAAACGCGAACTTGGGGGCCCGATGAGGCGTCAACCTGCGTCGAAGTTCGCTTTCAGCGAACTTCGGGGTTCGCGACCTCGAGCCGTCCGCCTCAGTCTTTCACGTCGAGCGTGAAGCGCTGCGCGCGCAGGCGCGCGAGCAGCTCCTCGGGCATGGTGGACGCTGGAGTGCGTATGCCTCCGGGCGAGCTGAGCGAGTCCTTCGCGAGGCACATTGCGCTCTCACCGATCATGCGTGCCGTCGCGGCGTAGCCGGGATCGCCCTCGCCGCGCATCTGCGCGCGCACCACGCCCGCGCGCCCCGAGGCGACGAAGCGGCTCACGAAGTAACCGGTGCGTCGCAACTCTTCGCTCGGACCTTCGCCAGGCTTGGGAAGGAACCGCTTCGCGGCGAAGCGACGCAGCGGACCGCTCGAGAGCGCGAGCAGGCCTACGCCGAGGCCGGCCGAAAGCAGGGTCGCGCCGATTGCCCCTCCCGGTCCCTTGCCGGTGCTCATGCACTCCTCGTAACGAGCGTCGCCGTAGCCGCCCTTGCCTTCGCGCTCGAGGAGCGCGCTCGTGCGCCGTACGACGCGCGAGTTCACGGCCGCCATGACGAAGGGCCCGGTCCAGAGCCCGAGCTTTCGATCGAAGCGCACCCCCATCTGGTCGCCGCGATCGCGGCCGCGGTGCGGCCCGTCGACCAGGGCGTAAGGGTCGGCGAGCAGCTTGCGGATCGCCTCGTCGTGCTCGGCCTCCTCGAGCAAAAAGAGCATGCTCGCGATCGTTCCGCCGCTCGCGCCGCCGCGCGACTCGCCCGCCGCATGCACGATCGCCTCGGGGAGCTCGCCGAATCGCTCGCGGTAGGTGCGCGCGACGAGCCAGCTGCCGAGGTCCGACGGGATCGAATCGTAGCCGCAGGTGTGCACGATGCGCGCGCCGGTCTTCACCGCCTCGGCGTGGTGGCGATCGATCATGCGCCGCATGAAGGTGACCTCGCCCGAGAGGTCCGCGTAGTGCGTGCCGTGACGCGCGCACGCGCCGACGAGCGCTGTGCCGTACTTCGCGTAGGGGCCCACCGTCGTGAGGACGACGCGTGTCTTCTTGGCGATCTCGCCGAGGGCGACTTCGTCGTGCGCGTCCGCGAGAAGGATGGGCAGCTCGCTTGCGGCCGGCGTGGTTGCCGCAAGCTCGGCGCGAACGCCCTCGAGCTTCTTCGGGTCGCGCCCGGCGAGCGCGAGGCGGAGACCGCCGGCGAGGTGAGTGGAGACGAGGTGCGCCGCGGTCAGCCGACCGGTGAAGCCCGTCGCGCCGAACAGGACGATGTCGTACTCGCGTGTGTCGCTCATGCCCCGCTCCTTAGGGCCATCTTCCGTGGACGTCACGCCCGGTCGCTCGAGCAGCAGCCGAGCAGTAGATCGGTCGGCAATGGCCGACCACGCCATGCACCGCGCGCCGGGGGGTGTGTGAACGACGGTCCACGCCCCCTCCTGGGAGCCGCGCGCGCTGTCGTCGAAACAGGCCATTCGCCGCGCGGCCATCGCTTGTTCGGGAGGGTCGAGAACGGTCGATAGCCTTCTCGGCCTCGCACTTTGACTTGGCTCGTAGCTTGCGAAGAGTCTGCCTCGCGAAGCGCTCATTCAAAGAAGCTTCGCCCAGAGGTCCATATGGCATTGCATTCATTGGTCCGCGCCCTGCGGCCGGGGCATCGATCCGTCCTCAAACTCGTCGTCGCGGGGTTGCTCGTCGTGGGAAGCGCAGGCTGGAAGGGCTCTTGCTGCTCCGACGGCTGGGACGAGGACGATGACGAAAGCGAGGATGGGCGTGCCTCCTGGTGGTGCGACGACGATTCCACGGACGACTGCGACATCGGTTCGGGCAGCGGAGGTTCGGGGCCGAATGGGCCTGCGGGCGGACCTGATGGATCGGACTCAGGACAAGGCGGAGAGAGCGAGACGTCGTCCAGCGCGAGCACGGGCGGCGAAGAAGCCTGCAATGTCGAGGTTGCGTCGTGTCCGTGCGGGCCGGGCGGGGCCTGCGAAGAGGCCATGGCCTGCGTCGATGGATTGTGCGCCGCGCCTTGTCGCGATGACGCAGAATGCAACGAGGGACGCATTTGCGACGTTGGGGCCTGCCGGCCCCTTTGCGCTTCGGATGACGAGTGTCCAGATGGATATGCTTGCGGCGAAGCCGGGGGCTGCGTCGTCGACCCGACGCGCGACGCGTGCGAATGCGACGCCGACTGCGGTGAGGGGCTCACCTGCGAAGATGGCCTCTGCGCCTCAACCTGCGCAACACACGCCGACTGCCCCGATGGCTACCAATGCGACGGAGGCCGCGGACTGTGCATCCTCGACACGCGTCCTGAGGACCCCTGTCCCTGAGGCTTTCGACGTGGGCGAAGATCCCGCTTCATGGCGTCAGTCGACGAACGGTCGGGAGGTCGCAGCGAAGAAACCGATGAGGCGATAAGCTCGCGGGAAATGCGCCTCGCCAGTCTGCTCGTGGTGTCGCTTCTGGCCGCGTGCGGCAGCGCTGGAGTCGCGCCGGTCGCCAACGATCACGCGTTGGTCGTCACGTCGCCGCGTGTCGTGGAGGCGGGCGAAAAGCTCCCGCGGATAGATGAGGTGCGGGAGCTGGAGTCGCTGGTCCCCGCCTCGGCGAGCCTGGTGATTGGAATGCCCGCCGGGGGAGGGGCGTTGGACTTCCTCTCCGGGGCGGCGGGCGAGCTCGTCCTGCGCCTCGTCGCCGATCGCTCGCGTATCGCGCCGGACGCGATTCGCCTCGTCTTCGAGTCGAGCGCGGGCTGGGTCCTCTTCCGGGGACGGGACGACGAGGTCGGAGCGGTCGTCCGCGTGCGGGACGGCGGCGTCGCGGAAGAGCTCGCGTGGAGGCTCGAGCTCAGCCAGACCAGCTCCGACACATGGCGATCTGCCAGCATGTCGGCCAGGCGTGCGGCGACCGCCGGCGTCTCGATGCACCTCGACCGCTTCGCGAAGGCCGGTGTTTTCGTCGTCACCACCGGGGACGGACTTCGCGCGAGCGTTCTCGCGCGCGCCAACGGCCAGGGCGATCCGTTCGTCCGGCGGACCGCTCGCGAGCTTACCGCGGCCGGGCAGCCCACGAACGAGGCGGATGCTTCCGAGATCTGGGCGGCCGTCGACCTGGCGGTGCTCCGGGATGACGCCGACGTCATGGCGCCCGGCTCTCGACTCGATGCGTCGCTGACCCACGGTGGCTTGTCGATCGACTTCTTGCAGAAAGGCCAGAACGTCCCGCGCATCGGTCGCGTGGTCGCGCCGGCGGCGCCCACCGCGCTGGGGAGGCTCCCCGACGGAGCGTTCGCGGGCGTGGGCCTCTCGATCCGGAGATCCTCGGGAACGACGCTGCAAGATGTGCTGGTCGAGCTCGATCGAGGCTCGAACCGCGGCCTGCTCGAGGTCGCGTCCAAGCTCGCTGACGATTACGCGCATCGGTCGCTCGCTGCCGTGGACGACGCGCTCGGCGACGAGGTGGCGTTGGGACTCTATGCATCCGAGGGAGCCAGCGACGCCTTCGCTGCAATGACCCTGGTCGCGACGATCGACACGCGGAACGAGCGCGTGGCGAAGGAGCTGGTCATGGGCTTCCAGCGGGCTCGGGGACGCTCGGGTGGCGCACACAGAGGTGACGATCGGGGCGTCGAGATCGTCGCCGAGAAGGGCCGCGTCATCGTCGTCATGGGGCCCACGGAAACCGTGAGGAAGCTCCTCGCCGAAGCCCGCAAGCCAAGCCGGACGCTCGCCGCAAAGGCGTTCGGCGCTGAGCCGGCGGCGCCCGTTCATGCACACGGGTTCGTCGACCTCGCCGCCATCACGAGCCTACTTCCTGACTCCGATCGGCCTGCACCGGCGCCCGCAGGGTCGCCGTCCATCCGATCCGGTAGCCTGGTGTTCGGCCAGACCGACGACGGGATCGAGGCAATCTTCCGCTCGACCGATCGCGACGATGCGGGTCGAGGCATTCGCGTGCTGGCCGCGCTGGCGAGCAGCGGGGTGCGGCAATACATCGATCAGAGCAAGATTGCCGAGGCGAAGAACACCGTCGGTGCAATCGCCCGCTCGGCGATCGGCGCCTATGAGCGCGAACAGGTGTTTTCACCCGGCGCGCCGCTCCCGTCGCCGTCGGCCATCGTCCATGTGCTCTGCGATTCGGCGACGCCCGTTCCGGCGCAGGTTCCGAAGGGCACGAAGGTTCAGCCGTCGTCCGCGCCCGGTGCCGACTTCCAGTCGGGGACGCCCACGGCCGGATGGCGATGCCTGCGATTCGAGATGACCGCGCCTCACCATTACCAATACGAGTACCGGCGCGGCGGCCCCTACAAGGGCCCAGCCCGCGGCGGACCGGACCCGGGTCCTTTCGGCTTCGAGATCTCGGCCGAAGGCGACCTCGACGGCGACGGCAAGACCAGCCTGTTCACGAGGATCGGCACAATCGATCGGCCCAACGCGGCGGTGCGGTTGTCGACGGAGATCTTCGTGTCCGACGAGCGGGAGTAGCGACAGCGAGCACTCGCGAAAGGCGGGGCTTGTTTGGTCGCCCGCCCGCTGGGTCAGCCGCGCAGCACGATGAGCTTCGGCGCGAGCAGCTCGCGGGTGCCGTAGGACAATCCGCCAACCCCGAGGCCCGATGCTCGCCGTCCACCGAACGGCATGCCGTCGACGCGAAACGCCGTGTGGTCGTTGACGAGCACGGTCGAGGCGTCGAGCTCGCGCGCCGCGCGCATCGCACTGGCGACGTCGTTGGTGAAGATCGCCGCCTGGAACGACCAGCGCACCGCGTTCGCCTGCGCGATCGCCTCCTCGAGCGAGGCGACGCCCGACACGCAGACGACCGGCCCGAAAACCTCCTCGGTCATGACCTTCGAATCGGCGACCGCGTCGACCAGCACGGTAGGCGCCAGATGCCGGCGGCCCACTCGCTCGCCACCGGCGGCGAGCCTGGCTCCGGATGCGATCGCTTCGGCGACCCACGACTCGACGCGGGCGACGTCGGCGTCGCGCAGCAGGGGGCCCACGTCGGTGTCGGCCGAGGTTGGGTCACCGACACGCAGCGCACGCGCCGCCGCGGCCAGCATGTCGACCAGCTCGCCTTTGCGATCGGCGTGGACGAACACCCGCTGGGTGCTCACGCAGACCTGCCCCGCGTGGTAGTAGCCGCCCTTGGCGATCGCCGGCACGACCCGCGCCAGATCGGCGCTGCGATCGACGATGAGCGGAGCGGCCCCACCGTGCTCGAGGGCGCAGCGCACTCCCGGGGCGAGGATGCGGTGAAGGTGCCAGCCGACCTTCGCGCTGCCGATGAACGAAAGGTGCCCGATGCGATCGCTCCGGGCGAGCGATTCGGCGACGTCGGTGTCGCATGGCACGACGAAGCCGCACTCGACCGGCAAACCGCTGGCGCGCAGCGCGGCGACGAGGGCGATCGCGGAGAGCGGCGTCTCCACCGCGGGCTTGTGGAGGAAGGGGCAACCCGCAGCGATCGCCGGACCGATCTGGTGGACCGCCAGGTTGAGCGGATGGTTGAACGCGCTGATCGATGCCGAGATCCCGATGGGCTCGAGGGTCGTGAAGGCCAGGCGCCCGTCGCCTGCCGCGCTGCCGCCCATCGGGATCTCCTCGCCAGCCATGGAGGTCGCGAGCCCGGCCAGCTCGCCCAGGCCGCCGGCCGCGCGATCGACCTCGATCCGCGCATCGACCAGCGGCTTGCCTCCTTCGCGAGCGATCCGCCGCGCGAAGTCCTCTCGGGATGCGCGCAACAGCTCGGCGGTGCGGCGCAGGATCGCAGCCCGCTCGTACGGCTTGGGCATGCCGGGCGGGCGCCGACCCGATTCGGAGACGATGTCGAGTGCGCGCTGAAGTCCCTCGCGGGTGACCTGCTCGGCGCTTCCGACTAGCGATCCGTCGTGGGGCGAGCGGACCTCGCGCGCATCGCCGCGGTAGGAAGGGATGCCGAGGGTCTCCACCGGTCGGTCATTCATGCAGCTGTGTGTAGCGCGCGCCTCTGCCAGGTACACCTTGCTTGCGATCGAGGTCCGCGTCCGCGCATGATCTTCGGCGATGCCTGTACGTCGAATCGCGATCAACACGGGAGGAGGAGACGCTCCCGGCCTCAACGCCGTCATCCGCGCGGCCACACTCGCCGCGATCGAACGTGACTGGGAGGTGTGGGGCATCAAGCAGGGCTACCGCGGTCTCATCGAGGACGACGACGCGCCCTGGAGCGCGATGCAGGGGCACGCCGGGCTCGTCCGGCTCGATCGCGACGCCGTCCGGGGAATCGGTCATCTCGGCGGAACGATCCTGGGAACGGTCAACCGGGGCGACCCCTTCCACTACCCGACACGCGTGGCCGGACAAGACAAGCTCGAGCCGGTGGATCGCTCGCGCGACGTGGTGGAGCGCTTCGCCTCGCTCGGCTTCGACGGTCTCATCGCGATCGGAGGCGACGGCTCGATGCGGATCGCCTCCAAGCTCCACGACGCGGGGCTCCCGCTGATCATCGGCGTGCCCAAGACGATCGACAACGACGTGCTGGGGACCGATGTCACGTTTGGCTTCGACACCGCAGTCTCCATCGCGACCGACGCCATCGATCGTCTGCACACGACCACCGAGGCGCACGAGCGGGTGATGGTGGTCGAGGTGATGGGCCGCAACGCCGGTTGGATCGCGCTCACCGCTGGGCTCGCCGGAGGCGCCGACGCCATCCTCATTCCCGAAATCCCCTACCGCATCGAGTCGATCGCCGGGAAGATCGCCCAGCGCGAGCGTCGGGGCCGCCACTTCAGCATCGTGGTCGCAGCCGAAGGCGCCATGCCGGTCGGCGGAGCCGTCACCACCCGCGGCGACGGCGACGTGTTCCGTGGCGTCGCGATCCTCGGGGGTGTGGCGGAGCACCTCGCTGCCGAGCTAGGGCCCCTCACCGGCAAGGAGACTCGCTCGATGGTGCTCGGGCACCTTCAGCGAGGCGGTAGTCCCTCGAGCGCGGATCGCGTGCTCGCGCAGCGCTTCGCCGCCGCGGCGATCAGGCGTTTCGCGGATGAGCGCGGGAGCGGAATGATCGGCTTGCAGCGCGACGTCATGGAGCTCGTCCCGTTCGAGCTGTGCGCGGGCGGCACACGCACCGTTCCCGTCGATCGGGGGGCCGTGATCACGGCTCGCGCGCTCGGGATCTCGCTCGGAGACGAGGACCCCGCGTGCTTTCTTCGTTGAGCACGCATCCCTTTTGACCCGTTCGGGTCACGGGCGATATCTTCGCGGCCCTGCCGCGGTGCTTCCCGCGGCCGCGGAGCTGCCTCTTCCATGACCAAAGTTCTCGTCTTCGAAAGCGACGCGGCATTTGCCGGAGAGCTCCGCACCGAGCTCGGGAGGCTCGGCGCGTCGGTACAGGTCGTCGACGACGGAAACGTTGGACTCCAAGCAGCGGCTTCGGAGCGGCCCGATCTGATCCTGCTGTCGATCGAGCTCCCGCGGATGAACGGGTTCTCGGTCTGCAACAAACTGAAGAAGGATCCGCAGCTGAAGGATGTGCCGCTCCTCATCATGTCGAGCGAGTCGAGCGACGAGACCTTCGAGCAGCACAAGAAGTTGCGGACGCGTGCCGAGGACTACGTCCACAAGCCCCTCGCCTTCGGCGAGCTGCTCCAGCGGATCAGCGCGCTCGTCCCCGCATTGGGTGGCGGCGCGGAGAGCGACGACGATGACGCCATCGTGATCGACGACGAGGCCGAGCTACTCGGCGAGCCCGACGAGGAAGAGTCGACCGGCCTCCTGGAGGTCGATCGCGAGCAGCAGGCCATGGCTGCGGCCGCAGCCAAGCCGATCGCATCGGTGCCCCCCCCGGTTCCGCCGCCGAAGGTCCCCTTGTCGGCCGCTTCGCAGGGATCGCACGCCACTGCGGCGGAGATCGACTCGTTCCTCGGCAGCGCCTTCGATAACCTCGTTGGCGACGACCCGCCCCCGACTCCGGCGGTCCACACCCCGACGCCGCCGCCCCCCGCTCCGTCGGTTCCGCCTCCGCCTCCTGCTGCGGCTTCGCCTGCGCCGCCCGAGGTCAGGTCGCCTGCGCCGCCCGCCGTGTCCCCTGCGCCGCCCGCGGTGTCGCCTGCGCCGCCCGCTGCCGCGCCACGCGCCGCCAGCGTGCCGCCCCGAGCCCCCAGTGTTCCCCCGCGCGGTCCCGCGTCGGAGCGGCCCGGTGCGCGGGGCCCCGCCAGCGTGCGCCCGGCTCCCGTCGATACCGACATGCAGGCGGATCTCGAGCGAACCCGCGGCGAGCTGATCCGCACCAAGGACGAGGTGGTTCGCCTCTCCAAGGAGCTCGGGGCCGCCGGCGCGTCGATCTCTCGCCTCGAATCCGACCTGACCGAACGAGGCGATCCAGGTGACATCGAGCGTCTTCGCCGCGAGACGGAAGACCTGAAGACGCGCCTGTCTTCGACCGGCAAGAGCGGCGTGTCGAGCAAGGAGTTTCTCGATCTTCGCGAGTCGCTCAACAAGAAAGACAAGGAGCTGCTCGGCCTGCGCGACCAGATGTCGCGCAAGGATCGTGAGCTCATCGAGCTGCGGGATCAGTCGCTTGCCCTCGAGCGAGAGAAGGCCGACCAGAACGACAAGCTCCTCGAGCTCGACCGCGCCAAGGCGGATCTCGAGTCGAACGTGGAAGCGCTGCGCGCCGACAAGGAGCTCGCGCAGAAGCGTGGCGACGACTTCCGCGCCAAGTCCGAGAAGCTCGGCGCACAGGCGGCCGCCAAGGAATCCGAGCTCGCCGCGGCGAAGCAGGAGCAGGCCGATGCGCTGGAAGCGCACGAGCGCGCCAGCGCGGATCTGCGCGACAAGGCCGCGGTAGCCGTCGCCGATGCCGACAAGGAGCGCACCGACGCCATCACCAAGGCGGCCGGCGAGGTCGAAGCGGCTCGCAAGGATGCCGAGGCACGCGACGCTGCGGCAAAGAAGGATCGCGACGAGGCGGTCGCCGCGGCAAAGAAGGATCGCGACGAGGCGGTCGCCGCGGCAAAGAAGGATCGCGACGAGGCGGTCGCCGCAGCCAGCAAGGATCGGGATGACTCCGTCGCGACCGCGCACAGCAAGCGCGAGGAGGCGGTCGCCGCGGCCAACAAGGACCGCGACGAGAGCGTCGCCGCGGCCCAATCGGCGGCCGCTGCCGACGTCGCCAAGGCGGAGGAGAGCGCCGCCTCGGCGATCGCGGCGAACGAGGCCGAATTCGTCGCCAAGAAGAAGGAACTCGACGACAAGATCCAGCGCCTGTCGAGCGAGCTCGAGGGTACCAAGGACAAGCTTGAGGCGGCCGACAAGCGCGTTGAGGAGCTGTCCGCGGAGGGCGAGCGTCTCGGGTCCGAGCTTTCGTCCACGAAGTCGGCACTTTCCACCGCCGAAGGTCGCATCAAGGAGCTGGAGGGCGATCTCGACGGCGCCAAGTCCGCGACAGCGCGCGCCGAGTCTCGGATCAAGGAGCTGGAGGAGCTGCAGACGGGTCGCACCAAGGAGCGCGACGACGCGCGTGAGGAGCTGGCCAAGCGGTCGTCCGACCTGTCGCAGACGCGAGACAAGCTGGCGGACGTGGAGGAACAGGCGCTCGAGCTCAAGGCCTCGCTCGATCAGCGCACCAGTGAGCTTTCGGCGCGCGACAAGGAGCTGGCCGAGTCCGTCGCCAAAGGCGAGGGTTTGCAGGGAGATCTCGACCGGGAGCGGACGCGCCTCGAAAAGGCCCGCACCAAGTGGGGCGAGGATCGCCAGTCGCTCAACCGCGCCAAGGAAGCGCTCGAAGGCGCCCTGGCCCGCATCGCCGAGCCCGAGACCCGCGAGCTGGAGTAGCCCGGTCAAACTGCTGCGCGCCCCGCTGGCTGCGTTGCCGGGGGCCCACCGGTCCTCAGCGTACAGGAAGTACGCTTCCGGCCGGTCCCCCTCGGCGCCTTGCCATCGGGTCTGCTCGCGACGTTTGCCCGGGCCCACTCCTGGCGCTCGCGCAGTGCGAGTCTGATTCGAGAGTGCGAGCCCAAGCAGCAGAACGGCGGTCGGCGCAGGCGACTCGAACCCTCAGAATTGTGTCTTTATGTCAGAGCGATTCGGCGCGAAAGGCGTTCGGCAGCAGGGCTTGCAGCGTGGTGTCGATCGTCTCGCCTGCAGGGTCGATCGCGATGAGCCGCACCGGAAGGTCGAGCGCGAACTCGGCGAGAACCTGACGGCACATGCCGCACGGCGTGCCTGCCCTGGGGCCTCGGGTCGCGACGACGATCGCGATGGGATCGCGGGCGCCGGCCGAGACCATCTGGGCGATCGCGCTGCGCTCGGCGCACAAGGTGAGGCCGTAAGAAGCGTTCTCCACGTTGCAGCCGGCGAAGACCGCGCCGCTCGAGGTGAGCAGCGCCGCGCCGACCCGGTAGCTCGAGTAGGGGGCGTGGGCGTTGTCGCGTGCTGCGATCGCACGCGCTTCCAGCGTGTGCCAGTCGACGGGACCGTTGGACTTGCTGGTGGTCACTTGCTCTCGACGGCTGCGCCGACCTTGGTGGCCCAGCTCGAAAGGACCGCAACGAAGCCGTCGCGCGCCGCGCGCGCCGTCGCCTCGACTTCGGCGTGATCGAGCGTCGCGTTGCCAAGGCCCGCGGCGAGGTTGGTGATGCAGGAAATGCATCCGACGCGGATGCCCATGTGGCGCATCGCGATGGTCTCGGGGACGGTGCTCATCCCGACGGCGTCCGCGCCGATTGCGCGCAGCATCCCGATCTCCGCGGGCGTCTCGTAGCTCGGCCCCAGCATCGCGGCGTAGACGCCCTCGTGCAGGTGCACCCCCGCCCCTTGTCCGGCCTCGCGCGCGAGGTCCCGCAGCTTTCGATCGTAGGCCTCGCTCATGTCGGGAAACCGAGGCCCGAGCTGATCGTCGTTAGGTCCAGACAGGGGATTCTTTCCCATCAGGTTCAGGTGGTCGGTCACCAGCATCAGGTCGCCGGCACGCATGCCGCGGCGGATCCCGCCCGCCGCGTTGGTGAGCAGGATCGCCTTGCAGCCGATCGTCGCCAGCAGGCGTGCACCGAAGACGACCTTGTCGATCGCGTGGCCCTCATAGGCATGCACGCGGCCTTGCAGACAGGCGACGCGAACGCCGCCGACCGACCCCAGCACGAGCGTGCCGGCGTGACCTACGACGCGGGGCCGCGGCATCTCGGGGATCTCTTCGTAAGGAATCGCGACGCGATCGCCTGTCGTGTCGGCCCATGCCCCGAGACCGGAGCCGAGGACGATGCCGACTGTGGGCGCACCGCCCCTGCCGAAACGGGCGCGTACGGCCGCGGCGGCGCGGGCCAGTTCCCGGGACACCGCATCGTTGGGCTGGCTCGTCGTGCCTGAAGCAACGGATTCCATGGCCGGCGAACCTATCAAAGGCGAGCAAGCAAGAGGTGCGGAGCTTGCACTCGGACGCGGGACGTGGTTCTTTGCGCGCCCTTTCCCGAGGCAGGCAGGCGACATGGCGGACGAAAGCAGCAAGTTCAAGAATTTCTTGGCCGAGAAGAAGCTCGATGCGAGGCGCGTGATCATCGCGTCCTCCAAGCTCGAGCGGCTTCAGCCTGCGGACCGCAAGATCCGCCTCGCGAAGCGTCAGGCAAAGAAGTCTGACGACAAGAAGACCGGCGCGCCCACCGAGAAGCCCCGTTCGGGCCGACCGGTGACTCCGCGCGCGATCGCCGCCGCCCTCAGCGGCAAGTCGATCTCCGGTCCCCAGAAGACGCGCCTCCTGCGGGCGGTCAACCACCTGCTCGAGCAAAAGAAGCAGAGCCCGATCGAGCTAGGCGCCCTCTTCGACTTCCCGGTCAAGGCCGAGAAGGCCGAGGCGGCCGAAGCGGGCTGAGCCCCAAGCACCGGCCGTCGACGTTCCGGGCTTCACCCGGAACTGGACGATGCGTCGCGTCCCGCTGACGACTCGAACGTCAAAGCGATACGAGACGACCAACCGATACGACGAACCGAGAGGGCGCCCCCCGGCGCTCTCTCGTCTTATTTTGTGCTGTCCGGCTTGGGTTTCCCCAGAGCGCCGAACAGGTTGAAGGCTGAGTGGATTCGCGGGAGTTTGCGTGCGAGGCGCGCGCCCGCGGAGTGAGTGCCGGAAGACTACTCTCAGTAATCTGAGGAACTAGTAGGGCGCTGGGAAACGTCGCGAGCGACCCGATAGCAAGGCGCCGGGGGGGACCGGCCGGAAGCGTACTTCCTGTACGCTGAGGACCGGTGGGGCCCCGGCAACGCAGCTAGCGGGGCGCGCAGCAGTTTCCCAGCGCCCTCGGAGTGCGCTGGGAAACTCCTCCCGAATAGGAGGGCGCCTGGGTTTCGTCGAGACCGAGCGAGGCCGGTGGCGCGTCGCGCGGAGCGTCCTCCTGGACGTG
>Ga0105046_10003354_pt1 | contig 25403 bp, 22 predicted proteins | sample MAT03_FD_78385 | JGI IMG/M metagenome (GOLD analysis project Ga0105046, IMG submission 78385) | Freshwater microbial communities from Lake Fryxell liftoff mats and glacier meltwater in Antarctica - MAT-03 (megahit assembly) | ecosystem: Environmental > Aquatic > Freshwater > Ice > Liftoff...
CCGTCGCTGGAGCACCTGACGGCGCCGAGACCTCCTCGGTCGCATCGTCGGCCGATTCGCCGCCGCACCCAACGAGTACCAGGACTGCAACCAGGCCCAGGACCCCACCCTTGATCGATCGCCCCGTCATCGTGTGCTCCTCTCGAGGTTTCGTGTCAACGTAACGAAACAGTTCGTACCGCAGCGAATCCATCAGGGGAGGTACGGCCAGACTTCTCGGCCCGACACCAGCCTCTCTACGCTCTCGGTGGGCACGGGCGTGCCCGGGAGGCGAGGACGGTCATGTTCGAGTGGAGCGACGAGCACCAGATGATCCGCGAGGCGGTGAAGCGCTTCGTCGACGACGAGGTGCGTCCGCACGTCGACGACCTCGAGCACGGCGACTTGCCGCCGTACGACATCCTGCGCAAGATGTTCGCAACGTTCGGTATGGATGCGATGGCCCGCGAGCGGTTCAAGAAGCAGATCGAGCGTGAGCGCACGGCCGCCGATGCGATCGCCCGCGGCGAGCAGCCGCCGGCTCGCGAGGAATCCGCTGGCGGCGAGGGCGGACTGTCGCTCATCCCCATCATCGAGCTCTGCCGTGTGTGCCCCGGCATGGTGACGGCGATGGGCGTGAGCATGGGACTCACGTCGGCGGCGATCATGTCGAAGGGCACGATCGCCCAGAAGGAGCGCTGGGCCCTCGACCTGCTCACCATGGACAAGGTCGGTGCGTGGGCGATCACCGAGCCGGGCTCGGGCAGCGATGCCTTCGGCTCGATGAAGGCGACAGCGCGTCGTGATGGCGGCCAGTACGTGCTCAACGGGTCGAAGACGTTCATCACCAACGGCCCGTACGCCGACACGATCGTCTTCATCTGCAAGCTCGACGAGGGCAACCCGCCCGCCGAGCGCAAGGTGCTGAGCTTCGTGCTCGACCGCGGCATGTCCGGCCTCGTGCAGTCGAAGCCGCTGCGCAAGATGGGCATGCACTCGTCGCCCACGGGCGAGTTGTTCCTCGACGACGTGCGCGTCGGCATCGATCGCCTCATCGGCGAGACCGAGGATCTGCCGGCGGGCGGCCGCGACGGGGCCAAGGCGACGTTCCAGCAGGAGCGGGCGGGTGTGGCCGCAATGGCGCTCGGCATCATCGAGGAATGCCTGCAGCTCAGCGTGCAGTACGCGAAGGATCGCGTGCAGTTCGGCAAGCCGATCGGCGAGTTCCAGCTCATCCAGGACAAGCTCGCCCGGATGGAGGTGGCCCGCATGAACGTGCAGAACCTCGTGTTCCGCACGATGGAGATGGGAGCTGCGGGGGTGTCGATGACCCTCGCCGAGGCGAGCGCGATGAAGCTCTACTCCGCTCGTGCCGCCACCGAGGTGGCACTCGAGGCCGTGCAGTTGTTCGGCGGCAACGGATACATGAGTGAGTTCCGCGTCGAGCAACTCGCTCGCGACGCGAAGGTGCTGCAGATCTACGCCGGCACCGACGAGATCCAGATCACCCACATCGCCAAGGATCTCTTGCGGAGCTGAGGCGGCTCCGGTACCGGACTCCACGCCGCTGGGGGTCAGACCAGGCCGGCGATCACATTGATCGTGAATGCGATCGTGGCGATGCTGAACACGTACGCGAGCAGTGCGTGGCGGAGGACCGTTCGCCGGAACTCGGGATCGCTGATTGCTGTGTCGGACACCTGGAAGGTCATCCCGATGGTGAACGCCAGGCACATGAAATCGCGAGAGTCGGGAGGCGCACCACCCGGCAGATCCATGCCACCGATGGCATCTCCTCCGTAGTACAGGTGCGCATACCGGAGCATGTACACGGTGTTCACCAACAGCCATGACGCCGCCACGCTCGCGAGCGCGAGCGTGGTCAGCACCACCGCCAGACCATCGGACGAGGTCGAGGCCCGGTGGAGGGCTCATGCGGCTCTCCTCGTCGATCGCACCGGATCCGCTCCCGAACCACACGACCTGACGTCGACCGACCCACCCACATCTCGATCACCGTTGGATCGGCCCCGGGCCGACGCTGCTCACGAGGTGGCGAGTTGGAGGTCGGCCACCACGACCTCGCCGTCGATCGCCGAACGCCAGTTGCGGGCGCGCATCGTGAGCAGCCAGAACCCCACCAGGCCGATCACGGCGCCGGTCGCGAACGCAACGTGCAGGTTGATCAGGTCGCCGAGCGCCCCGATGAACAGCAGCCCGATGCCGTAGGTGATACCGAACGTGGCCTGCATCAGTGACATCACCCGGCCGCGGCTGGCGGGCGGCGCATCGCGCTGGATGACCGCCGACAGCGTGATGAACAGGCTCGACCAGGCCCCACCCAGGACGAAGACCACCGCGATCAGCGACGCCAGGTTCGGCGCCAGTGCGTAGGCGACGAGCAGGGAGCACACAGCGACGACGGTGCCGACCACAAGTGTCGAGCGGGCGAACCGTTGCGCCATGAACGAGATGACGATGCCCCCGATGATGGCGCCGACCCCCTGCGCCGAGGCGACGAGACCGACCATGCCCGTGCCCCCGCCGTAGCTGCCCTGCACATAGATCGGCACGAGCCCCATGAACGGCACGAGCATGCAGTTCAGCAGGGCGAGCATCACGAGGGCGTGCCAGCAACCCGGCGTGCTCCGCAGCGCCCGGGCGCCGGCCGTGAGCCGGTCGCGCACGGTGCCTGCATCGCCGTGGGGCGCGAAGCTGCGCCGCACCGCCACCACGGCGAGCGCCATCACCACGAACGAGAAGGCGTTGAACGCGATCGTCCACGCCGGGCCGACGGCGAGCACGAGCAACGAGCCGAGGATCGGCCCCAGCACCCGGCCGCTGTTCCAGGAGTACACGCCGAGCGACACCATCTGCATCAGCTCGTGCGGCGGCACGAGGTCGGGTTGCATCGCCGCGTAGGCCGGTGCGCCCGTGGCACCAGCGGCGCTGCCGACGAGGATCAGCAGCGTGAGCACCCAGGGCGTGCGTACGCCGCTGCCGAGAACGATGGCGAGCACCGTGGTGACGCTCGCCTGCGCGATCAGGGCCGAGGCGAACACCCGACGGCGGTCGAAGCGATCGGCCAGCAGGCCGCCGATCGGTGAAGCGATTCCCTGGGGCATGAAGGTGGCGAGCGCCACCAGACCGGTCTGCACAGCACTGCCGGTGCCCGCGGCGACGAGGCTGCCGACCACGATCAACTGCACCCAGGTACCGATGTCGCTGATGACCGCAGCACCCCACAGCAGGCGCACCGCACGGTGGCGCAGGGGGACGAACGGGTGAGTACTCACGGCGTGTCGACGATACCGACGGACCCCGTCGCGCCTCGGGTCGATTGCCGGGCGTCACACACCGGGGGTCGTGGATCCACGCTCGGTCGCGTACCTTACGACGTACACCTTATGTTGTAAGGCTACTGCTCCGAGGAGACACGCTCACCCATGATCACGATCACTGGCGTCACCAAACGCTTCACCGCACGCTCCGGAGACCGTCTCGCCGTCGACGATCTCTCGTTCGGCATCACCTCCGGGCGAGTCACCGGATTCGTCGGGCCGAACGGCGCGGGCAAGTCGACGACGATGCGGATCATGGTCGGGCTCACCCGACCCGACCGGGGCACGGTGCGCTACGACGGGATCGAACATCACGACCTGCGTCATCCGGCCCGGGTCGTGGGTTCGGTGCTCGACGCACGCTGTATGCATCCCGGGCGGACAGCGCGCGATCACCTCCGGTCGATGACTGCCCTCGGCAGCATCGCGACCCGACGAGTCGACGAGGTGCTCGGCGAGGTGGGGCTCGACACGGTCGCCGACCGGCGGGCGGGCGGCTTCTCGCTCAGCATGCGCCAGCGACTCGCGCTCGCCGGCGCGCTCCTCGGCGAACCCGACGTGCTGTTGCTCGACGAACCGTCGAACGGCCTCGACCCCGAGGGCATCCGTTGGCTGCGCGCGCGGCTCACCGGGGTCGTTGCGGCCGGCGGCACGGTCTTCATCTCGAGCCATCTCATCGGCGAGTTGGCGATCTTCGCCGACGACCTCGTCGTCGTCGGTGCCGGCCGGCTGCTCGCTGTCGAATCGGTCGACGCCATCACCCGCCGAGTCGATCACGCCGTGATCGTGGTGACGCCGCAGACGGCGGAACTCGCCGAGCTGCGCATGGCGGAACGGTTCGACGTCACCACGGTCGACGGCCACCTGCACGTGCACGGCGCCACGCTCGACGAGGTCTCGCAGGTCACGCGGCATCGGACACGAGGTACACGGCCGCTGCGGCGAAGTCCTCGTCGCGGCCGAGGCGGCCGAGGGGTTGCTTCGACGCCAGCTTCTCGAACTTGGCGTCGTCGAACCCGGAAGCCCGGTAGTAGTCGGCCGTCGGCGTATGTCCGGGAGCGATCGCGTTCACACGGATGCGGCGCGGCGCGCACTCCAACGCAAGCGTCTGGGTGAGGTGGTTCACCGCCGTTGTTCACCCAGATCGAGATCTCACCGAGCGCCGCCGTGGTCTCACGTCCGAGGCGAGCCAGCTCGTCAGCGTTCGTGACGTCGGTGGGGATGGCGACGGCTCGACGACCCATCGCGACGATCTCGTCGCGCAGCGCTTCGAGCGGTGCGAGCCGACGCCCGGCCAGCGCGACGTCGGCGCCGGCCCCTGCAAGACCGAGTGCGATCCCCCGCCCGATGCCGGTGCCACCGCCGGTGACCACCGCAACTCGCCCATTACGTCGGAACAACCCTGAGAACGCCCACGGCTGGAGTGTGTCATGACCCCCAGCGGTCCCAAACGATCGGACCACGGTGGGTCGCGCGCTCAGCTGTCGAGTCGGGCGAGTTCGGTCTCGATGCGGACGACGTCGTGCGGTTGACCAGCGGCCCGAAAGGTGCCGACGGCGTCGAGGAAGTGCTTGCGGGCGGACGCCCGATCACCGTGAGCGAGGCAGCTGTGCCCCCGCACCTCGTCGAGCGAGGCATACCAGGCCGGGAGTTGCATCACGACCTCGGCCAGCCACTGGACTGATGCCTCGTACGCCTCCAGCCGGTCGAGGTCGCCGGCCTTGGCGAGGGCGATCGCAGCCGGCACCGCGAGGGTGATCCGGCATCCGGGGCATGTCTCGAGCGGCCCGCGCACGAACTCCTCGGACTCGTCGACCGCAGCGAGCGCCGCCCCGGGATCCGATGCCAGCAGGATCCGGGTGCCGTAGATGCGGTCGAAGAGGTGGAATCCCACGTCACTCTCCCGGGCGATGGCCAGCGACTCGTCGAGCAGCCGATGCGCCGATCGGATGTCACCACGAATCGCGGTGGCCTCCGCAAGTCGTTGCAGCGAGAATGCTTCGCCCGTGGCGGCACCCATGTCGTGATGGAGTTGCCTGCCGCGACGGAGGTCTCGATCCGCGTCGTCGAGCCGGCCCGAGAGGAGTTCTGCCTCGCCGCGCAGCGTGGCTGCGAACGCGCGTGCGCGTGCGGCGCCGAGTCGCTCGGCCTCCCTGGCGAAGGTTTCGGTCCACCGGATCACGTCGTCGTAGGGACGCGATCCGTAGAGCAGCCGTTGGGTGATGCAGAGCTGTCCGTCGAACACGGAGACAGCGAGCCGCGGCAGCGACTGGGTGTCCTCGAGATCCGCACGCAGGCTGGCACGCAGCGCCCCCTGCGCATGTGCTGCCCCCGCCTGGGCCCACGAGGCGACCACGATCGCCGACGGATCACCGGCACGCAGGGCGAGGCGTCTGCCCTCTGCCGCCAGGCGCGCGCCGATCTCCGGGTCGACGTAGCCCATGAGTCCCGCTCCGCAGTACGCGAGCGCCTTCGCGAGTTTCGACTCCAGCCGCACCGGCTCTGCGCCTGCGACCACCCGCATCCCGCCCTCGGGATCCCCGAGCTTCACCATCGCGAGCGCCTGCAGTGGTCGAAGCTCGTGCACCTCTTCGGTCGTCGCCACCCGAGCCGCATCGTCGTACGCCGCGATGGCTCGCGGATCGCCCATCGCGTCGAACGCTGCCGCACGGCGGCGGAGGGCGTCGAAATGAGCGGGGGCGTGACGAAGGATCCGGTCGAGATACACGACAGCGGCGGGATAGCCGCCGAGCTCCACTGCGTCATCGGCGGCGCGCAGCAACCATTCGACAGCCCGTCCGGGACGCGAGCCGGCCAGCCAATGGTGGGCCACAACGCCTGGCCTCGCACCGATCTCGGCCAGCTGACGTGCGGCATCGCGGTGCACCGCAACCGCACGGTGTGGCGCCAGTTGATCTGCGAGCGCGCGCCGAAGGAGGTCGTGTCGGAATCGGTACTGACCCTGGTGAGCGACCAGCACTCCGCCAGCGATGGCAGTGTCGAGCAGCCGCACCAATTCGTCGTCGGTGCAGCTGGTGAGCGCGACCACGGACGTGAGATCGAACGCCCCATCGACGAGCGAGAGCCGTCGCAGCCACACAACGATGTCGTCATCGAGGTCGAGGAACCGACGGTTGATCATGTCGACGAGCGATGGCTGCAGGTCGCCGCCCGGATCCCCGGCGCGGCACAGCTCGACAGCCAGGAACGCGTTGCCGTCCGAGGCAGCAGCCAGGGCATCGATCGACGGCTGGTCAGCCGGCGCACCAAGCGACACAGCCACCGACCGGAGCGCATCGCGATCGAGCGGACCGAGGTCGACGATCGTCGTCGTCGTATGCCGCTCCGACCGGGCGATCACCCGCTGCAGACCCGTACCTGCCGCTTCCAGCCGGTACGAGAGGAGTACTGCCGCGCCACCTTCGTTCCCCTCGGCCAGATGGGCCAAGACGCCGAGCGAGCTGTCGTCGGCCCGGTGTGCATCGTCGACCACGAGAGCCACGTGCGGGCCGGCTGCCTCCACGAGTCGCTGCACGGCACCAACCAGCTGATGGCGCGTGAGTGGCATCGTGAGATCGTCGCCCTGGCGCACCACTGGAGTGAGCCGTGCAAGGACGTGACGCGTGCGGTCCGTCAACCGTGCTGCGGCACCGGGTGCCCGCAGCAGCAGCTCCTCCACGATCGATGCCAGGGTGGCGAACGCATCGTCGGGAGCCTCGGCGATGGTGAGCGCGACGACAACGTCGGCGGCCCGCCACCTGTCGGCGACGGCGCCGACGAACGACGATTTCCCGATGCCGGCCGGACCGCGCACGAGCACGAGGGCGCCGCGGTCCTGGTGGCGTCTCTGGCGCGCCAGTGCCTCCAGCACCGCGAGTTCCTGCTCGCGACCGACGAACGGCGGCGCAGGCGGCACCAGTCCGTCGAGCGAGTGGCCGTACAGCTCGTCGGTGGCGGGCTGTGGGAGCACCCCGAGTTCGAACGACAGTGCCGACCTCAGGCGTCCGTAGACATCGATGGCCCGGTGGCGCCGACCGTTGACGAGCGCGCTGCGCATGACCTCGCGCGCAGCTGTTTCGTCGAGCGGATCGAGCTCGAGCACCCGGTCCCACTGTCCGATGGCTCGAAGGAGCTCGAGATGACGAGCGGCGAGGACTCGACGAAGATCCTCCGCCCACGACTCGTACCGAGCAGAGGGCAGCAACTCACCGGAGTACAACAGCGCCGCACTTCGAGCAAGGTCGACGGCACCACTGGCGAGCGCAGCATCGGCGGCCTCGAGGAACTCCTCCACGTCGGTGGTGATCGTCGCGCCGGGGAACAACTCGACGTGAGAGTGGTGCAGCACCACCGCCTCACCGCAACCGAGGGCCCGACGCGCGTGGTGTGCTGCCTTGCGGAGGTTCGCGCCGCCGGCAGACGCGTCCAGCTGCGGCCACAGCGCGTCGATCACCTGATCGCGTACGAGCCGGTGTCCTGGCGCCAGTGCGAGTACCTGCACCAGCTCACCCGCACGCTTCGTCGGGAAGCGCGACACCACAGATGCTCCGTCGCTCCTCACGTCGATCGCCACCTCGAACGCGCCGAGGAGACGGATGCGCACCATCGAGATCGTCATCGGCAGCCCTCCCTCGCTCGAGCTCTGTCCACCCGTCGTCCCCCACGGGCCTGACCTCAATCCCGACTGTGCCACAGCGGCCTGCCTCGATCAATGTCGGGCAACAGTCGGGGAGGCCGCAGGAACGTCTCGGGAACGCCTGCTCACGCACCATGTGCTCCGCTGGCGTCACCCGACGCTCAGCACCCGACAGCACACCAGGAGCGCAGGATGACCACGACCCAGAACACACAGGACACCCAGGACACCCAGGACACCGCTTCTCCTGGAGCGGCCACCCTGTTCGAGCGAATCGGGGGCAGAGCCGGGCTGGAGCGGATCGTTCCCGATGTCGTCCAGTTGCACCTGGAGAACCCTGTCTGCGGCGAGCGCTTCCGCGCCGCGAAGAAGTCACCCGACGAGCTGACTCGTCTGGCGATCGAGTTCTTCGCCACCGGCCTCAGCGGGCTCGCAACCTATGACGGCCTCTCGATGCCCGAGGCGCATACCGGCATGGGAGTCACCGATGCCGACTACGTCGCAGTGCTCGACGACATCCTGGCCGCCCTGCAGCTGCACGGCATCGGGCAACAGGAACAGGCGGAACTGCTGTACATCGCGTACGGCATGAAGTCGGAGATCATCGGGAGATGAACACCGCCGCAACCCTCGTCGCACAGGCCGGCTCCTCCGTCACGTCACTCCCGTCCGACAGGTTCGCCGTCGAGGTCGACGACCCGAGCGCTGTCGTGATCGACGTCCGCGAGGCCGACGAGCGCGTCGCTTCCGGCAGCATCGCCGGCGCGATGCACGTCCCGCGTGGTCTGCTCGAGTTCCGAGCCGATCCCACCGATCCCGGTCACGATCCGCGACTCCAGCCTCAGGCCCGCGTGCTGCTCTACTGTGCCGACGGGACCCGCTCGGCGCTGGCGTCAGCATCACTGCGCACACTCGGGTACACCAGCGTGGCCGACCTCGAAGGAGGCCTCCGCGCGTGGGACGAGGCGTGCCTGCCACTGGTCGGCCGTCTGTCCTCGCCCTACTGACCGGCACCCCACCGGTCTCAGCGGCGAGAAGGTCGACCAGAAGCGGCTCCCGGCGGGTGCGCCACCCTGGGCCTGGCGCGGTGCGGCTGCACTTCCCGCGACACGGCCTGCACGCCGACGAGTGGTGTGTCACCGAACTGGCCGATGACGCACCCTTCGCGATCGACCGACTCCTCGAGTGGGCAGCGCGCGACGAGCGGTCCGGGGTCGCCGCCCCGGGCGAACCCGACTGACGACCGTGGGGTCTGCTGTCACCGCTATCGTGCGCGGCGTGGATGACGCAGCGATGCTCCGCCTCGCGGACCGGTGGTGGAACGAGATCTGGCGCGATGGCACCATCGCCGCCGCCGACGAGATCCTGACCGATCCGTTCGTGCGCCACACCGCCGTCGGGACGTCGGTGAACTCACGGGGCGAGTACAAGAAGATGCTCGCCGAGTTCCAACGCACCCTCTGCCGGCCCCAGACCATGATCGACGACCGCGTGGTCGTCGGCGACCGGATCTGGACGAGGGCGACGAGCCGCGGGTTCAACCGCGAGACGGGCGAACCGGCCGTGATCACGTGGATGCTCATCCAGCGGATCTCCGGCGACCGCATCGCCGAGCACTGGGCCCTCACATCGAGCGGCGTCGACTGGACCGGCTGAGGGCCGAGGGGCCCGACGGGCTCAGCCGATCTCGATCGCCCGCGTGTCACGTTGGCGCCAGTGCACCAGCGAGAACACGCCGGTCATCACGATCACGAGACCACCCATGCACGCCAGCGTCGACCTCAGCGAGATGGCGTCGGCCACCAGCCCGAGCGGCAGCGCTGCGAGCCCGAACCCGCTGAAACCCAGGATGACCATGCTCTGCAGACGACCGTGGTACTCCAGCGCGGAGATGCGCATCATCTGGGTCTGGGTCGAGGTCTGGAAGACCAGACCGCTGGCGCCGATGCCGGCGATGGCCACCAGGGCCAGCACGAACGAGTCGGCGATCCCGAGCAGGGCGACGGTGAGGCCCAATGCGGTGCTCGATCCTGCGATCGTCCGCCACGGGCGCATGCCCTTGTTGAGCGCCGCACTGAACAGCCCTGCGGCAAGCGCGCCGAGACCGGCCGCGGTCGACATCAGCCCGTAGCCGACGGCGCCGACACCGAACCGCTCGTCGGCCAGCGTGGGCAGGAACGTGAGGTACGGGAAAGCGACCATGACGACGCCGACTGTCAGCAGGGCGATCAGACCGAGGCCGGGCGTCACCCGCATGTAGGCGACGGCGTCGGCGATCTCACCGAACGGCGACCGGCTCTCGGTCGCGACCCGAACTGGTGATCGGGGCAGGCGCACGACGAGCACGAGCGCCGCGGCGCTGGCGACACCAGCCGTGATGAACACGCCGCCGACACCGAACACCGACACGCCGATCAGCACGCCCGCCAACGCCGGAGCGATCACCCGCATCGCCTCCTGCGACGTCTGTGACAGCACGATCGCATTCTGGATCAGCGACGACGGCACGACCTCGGAGATCAGCGCGATCCGGGCCGGCAGGTAGAACGCGAACGCTGCTGCCTGCACGCCGCTGACGGCGACCAGCATCCAGTACTCGATCGCGTCGACGACGACCGCAAGCCCGATGACGAGCGACGACACCATCAGCACCGCGATCGAGACGAGCAGCACGAGGCGTTTCGGGTAGCGGTCGGCAGCGACTCCGCCGAAGGGCGTGGCGACCAGCATCGATGCCCCGAACACCAGCATCACACCGCCGAGGCCTGCGTTGCTGCCGGTGAGCTCGCGGGCGAGCCAGCCGCGGGCCACCGCCTGGCCCATCACGCCGAAGATCACGATGGCCGCGCTGAAGAACAGCAGTCGGTAGGCGCGAATCGACATCGCCGCCCAGGCGCCGGTCGGAGCGGAGGTCATCGGTCCACCGTAGGCCGATTCAGCCGCGCTCAGGCCGCCCCGGTCGCTTCGAGTGGCCCCGGTCGAGTGGCCTACGCGTGGTCGTGTGCAGCCGGCGCGGCCCCACGACCGCCGCGGACCGGGATGCGCGACACGACGGCGACCACGAGGAAGCCGACGAGCAGGCCGACCAGCGCGGAGGCGGCGGTGTTGACCAGCCAGCCGAGCACCCCGCCCACCACGGCGATGTCGTGCACGGGGTCCTCGAGCGAACGCACGGTGGCGTACGGCCAGTGCCAGCCGAGTTCGTCGGCTCCCGCGAGCAGGATGTGGCCACCGACCCACACCATCGCGGCAGTGCCGACCACGGAGAGCCCGGCGAGCAGTTTCGGCATGCCGGTCACCAGCGATCGACCGATCCTGGCGGCCCTCGGCCTGCCCGAGTCGACCATGCGCAGACCGACATCGTCCATCTTCACGATCAGTGCGACCACGCCATAGACGCCAGCGGTGATGAGCACGGCCACGACCACCAGGATCACGGCTCGCGACACGAAGCCCTCGTCGAGCACTTCCTTGAGGGCGATCACCATGATCTCGGCCGACAGGATGAAGTCCGTGCGGATCGCGCTGGCGATCGTCTTCTCTTCCTGGTCCTCGTCGACGGCCGCCGCAGGAAGCTCGACCTCGGGCTCACCGTGATGGGTGAACCGGTGGTGGATCTTATGGGCGCCCTCGTACGCGAGGAAGGTGCCTCCGCACATCAAGATGATCTCGACCAGTACCGGCACGAACTCGCTGAGCAGCAACGCCGCCGGCAGGATGAACAGGATCTTGTTCTTGAGCGAGCCCTTCGCGATCCGCTTGATGATCGGTAGTTCGCGCTCGGCGGCCAGACCGTGCACGTATGCCGGGGTGACGGCGGTGTCGTCGACGACCACGCCCGCTGCCTTCACGCTGGCCCGACCAGCCGCGGCACCGACGTCGTCGATCGATGCCGCTGCCAGCTTGGCCAACGCCGCCACATCGTCCAACAGCCCAACCAGGCCACCAGCCATTGCGTTTCCTCCCGTGCCGTGCCCGACTGCCGGAGGCTACCGGCGCAGCCGACGGGCCCCGGTCGCCGGGCGGCGTTCCACTCCGCCGACGATCGGCTGTGCTATCTCTGATGTGGCGGGCTCGATGTCACACCGGTGATGCACCATCGTCGGCGACCCATCCTGGCAACCTGAACACCCACCCTGCCGCCCTGTCGATCCTGTCGCCCTGACCGAGGAACTGCATGTCCATCGCCGCCGCCTACGACGCGTCGTCCATCCAAGCGCTCAGCGGGCTCGCCCACGTGCGTCGCCGACCACTCATGTACCTCGGCTCCGCCGGTATGGGTGTCGCCGGTCTGCACCACCTCATCTGGGAGATCGTCGACAACTCCGTCGACGAGGCGATGGCCGGCAACGGCGACCGGATCGTCGTGGTGCTCCACCGCGACGGATCCGTCGAGGTGCGCGACGCCGGCCGCGGCATCCCGGTCGACCCGTTCAAGGACGGCCCGCACGCAGGCCGATCGGCGCTCGAGGTGGTGCTCACCGAGACCAACGCCGGCGGCAAGTTCGACGGCGGTTCGTACAAGGTGTCGGGCGGTCTCCACGGGGTGGGTGCGTCGGTGGTCACCGGGCTGTCCACCCGCCTCGACGCCGAGGTCTGGCGCGGTGGCCGTCGCCACGCCCTCTCGCTGCGCCTGGTGAAGGGTCGCGACGGCTCGCTCACCCCGGGCGTACCGGCCGAGGCGCTGCGCGACGTCGGACCGGCGAAGACGAAGGCCAGCAACGGCACGATCATCCGCTTCTGGCCCGACCTGTCGCTGTTCAGCGACGAACACGGCGCGGCGTTCTCGAAACCGCAGTGGTCGACCCGGCTGATCGGCGAGCGGTTCCGGCACAAGAGCTTCGTCCATCCCGGGCTCGCGTTCGAACTGCGCGACGAGCGCGACCCGGCCAACCCGCAGGTCACCGAATGGTGCTCGCAGGGCGGCGTGGCCGACCTCGTGGCCGAGCTCACCTCCGAATCCGATGCCGTGTCGCCGGTGCTCAGCTTCATCGGCGAGAGCGACGACACCACCATCCACGCCGCCATGGCCTGGACGGTCGACGGTCGCGACACCTCGATCGGGTATGCCAACGGCGTGTCCACCCCCGAGGGCGGCATGCACATCGCCGGGTTTCGCACCGCCATCACCGAAGCGGTTCAGCGGTTCATCACCGATCGTGGTCTGCTGAAGGACAAGGAGCAGGTCCCCACCACCCGCGACATCTTCGGCGCCGCGATGACCGTGGTGTCGATCATGATCCCGGGCCCGCAGTTCGCCGGCAACTCCAAGTCGAAGCTGATGAACTCCGAGGCCAGCGCCCGCACCCGTGCGATCGTGCTGCCGATCATGAGCCGCTGGCTCGAGGAGAATCCCACCGACGCCAAGCGAGTGGCCGATCTGGCCGTGTCGGCGATGCGCACGCGCACGAAGTCCAACGCCGAGCAGCAGGCGGCGCGGGCGCTGCTGTCGAAGGGCTCGAAGTCGCGCAACGGCCTGCCGCCCAAGCTGCGCGACTGCACCGGCAAGTCGGCACGGCCGAAGGAACTGCTGCTGGTCGAGGGCGACAGCGCCGGCGGCACGGCCCTCGACGCGCGCGACCCCTCGTTCCAGGCCATCCTGCCGCTGCGCGGCAAGCCGCTGAACACCTACAAGGAGACCGTCGACCGGGTGGTCAAGTCGCTGGCCGATCTCATCCTGTCGATGGGCTGCGGCATCGGTGACGACTTCGACCTCGACAGGTTCCGCTACGACCGCATCGTCTGCGTCGCCGACGCCGACAACGACGGGTTGCACATCCGCTCGCTCATCGAGGCGTTCCTCTACACGTGGTGCCCGGGGTTCATCGAGTCCGGTCGCCTGTTCTACGCCCTCCCCCCGCTGTGGTCCACCACGCTGCGCGGCGAGCGCCTGTACCTGGCCGACGATGCAGCCCTGGCGGCGTTCCGCGCCGAGCACCCCGACCACCGTGCGCACGTCAGCCGGATGAAGGGTCTGGGCGAGATGGATCACCAGGAACTGCGACTCGTCATCGGTTCGGGGCGCACCATCGGGCGCGTGGTGGTCGACGATCCGGCGGGGCTGGCCAAGCTCACCGAACGGCTGTTCGGCTCGAAGTCCGAGGGTCGCAAGGCGTGGTTCCTCGAGCGCACCGGCGAGACGCTCGACATCGCGAGGAGCAACTGATGGCCGCGAGCAAGAGCAAGAAGAACAAGCACCAGGTCGTGGCCGAGTTCGACTTCGAAGAGACCATCGTCGACCTGCCCGCCGTCGAGCAGCTCGACAAGGACTACTTCGCCTACGGCCAGCAGGTGATCGAGGACCGCGCCGTGCCCTCGGCCGCCGACGGGCTGAAGCCGGTGCACCGCCGGATCCTGTGGGACATGCACATCCAGCGGCTCTTCCCCGACCGACCGTTCGTCAAGACGGCCCGCGTCGTCGGTGACACCATGGCTCTGTTCCACCCCCACGGCGACCAGTCGATCGGCGACGCGCTCACCCGACTGGCGCAGCCCTTCGCCAACCTCGTCCCGTTGCTGGACTTCCACGGCAACTACGGCAGTCCCGACTTCGCCGCCGCTGCAGCCCGCTACACCGAGACCCGGCTCGGGTTCGCCGGGATGCTCCTGCTCGACGACATCGATCTGGCCACGGTGCCGATGGTCGAGAACTACGAGGGTTCCACCGAAGAGCCCGTCGTGCTGCCCGCAGCGTTCCCGCACCTGTTGGTCAACGGGGCCAACGGCATCGCCGTCGGACTGTCGTCGTACCTCCCGCCGCACGATCCGCGCGAGGTGTGCGCCGCCACGCTGCATCTCATCGCCAACCCGAAGGCCACCGTCGACGAGTTGATGGAGTTCCTGCCCGGGCCGTCGTTCCCGCAGGAGTGCACCATCACCAACGGCGACGAGATGACCGACATCTACCGCGCCGGCGTGGGCCGCGTGGTCGTGCGCGGCGCCTGGAAGGTCGAAGAGCTCGGCCGGGGCCGTCAGCAGCTCGTCATCACCTCGCTCCCCTACGCCGACACCACCACCGGTTCCACCGAGAAGTTCATCGCCGCCGTCGGCGACGCGATCGACGAGGGCAACCTCGCCGGCATCGTCGACTACAACGACGAGTCGTCCGACGGCGCCACCCGCATCGCCATCGGGTTGTCCACCGGTGTCGCAGCCGAGCAGATCATCCCGGCCCTGCTGCGCTGGACCAACCTGCAGGTGACCAACAAGGTGCAGATGCACTTCCTCGACGAGAACGGGTCAGTGCGTCTCTACAACCTGCGGTCGTGCCTCCAGGCCTGGATCGATCATCGGGTTCGCGTGGTGGTCCGCCGATCAGAGAACCGCTTGGCCAAGATCGCCGACCGGCTGCATCGCCTGCAGGGCTTCCTGTCGGTACTGATCGATATCGACCGCACGATCCAGATCGTGCGCACATCGAAGACGCGGGCCGTCGCGCGGGTCGCCCTCATGGCCGAGTTCGACATCGACGAGGGCCAGGCCAACGCCGTGCTCGACCTCAACCTCGGTCAGCTCACCGAGGACGCCGTGATCGAGTTCCAGAAGGAAGCACGCGAGCTCGAGAAGGAGCAGGCGAAGCTGCAACGCCTGCTGGCATCGCCCGCCGCGCTGCGGCGTCAGGTGGGCACCGAGCTCGAGCAGGTGATCCCCCAGTTCGACGGCGTGGCACCTCGCGTCACCACGATCACCACCGAGGTGGCGCAACGAGTGTCGAAGGCCGCCATGGTGCTCGACGAGCCGGTCACGGTACTGGTCGATGCCGCCGGTTACGTGCAGGCCCAACGGGCCGGCTCGAAGGCCAAGCCGAAGCTCGAGCCACTGCGCTCGTTCGAGACCTCCACCGCACAGCATCTGGTGGTGATCACCGCCACCGGCCAGCTCCATCGCGCGCTCGCCGCGTCCATCCCCACCGACAAGCCCACCGCAGCGGTCAACGTGTTCGCCGGACTCGATCCCTCCGACCGCATCCTCGGCTGGTGGGCCGACCGCACGTTCCCCACCGACCTGCTGCTCATCACCTCCGACGGGCAGGTGAAGCGCACCGCCGGCGACGACCTCGCCGGCGGCGACCGCAAGGGTGGCATCTCACTGGCGAAGGTCGCGCCCGATGCGTGCGTGGTGCAGGTGCTCGCGTTCGACCCTGCCCATCCGGTGCTCCTCGTCACCCAGGCGGGTCAGGCCGTGCGGTTCGCGCCCGACGACGTGCGCCCCATGGGCCGTGCCGCATCGGGGGTGCGCGGCATCAAGCTGGCGTCCGGCGATGCGGTCGTCGGCGCCGCACATCCGGCGCATGCCGACGATCGTCTGCTGGTCGTACAGGCCAAGGGCACCGCCAAGCGGGTGACGATCGGCGAGGTGCCGGTGCAGGGCAGGGGCAGCAAAGGCGTGAAGTGTGCAGTCGTCACCCCCAGATCGGGCCCCGTGACGGCCGTGTTCGGCACCACCGATGCCGGCACCGTCACCGTGCGCGACGCAGACGGCGCCATCCATGCATTGTCGGCGGGCGCCTTCCCGATGGGTGCACGCGACGCTGCCAGCGGCAAGATCCGCGGCTTCGACGGCATCATCGCCGGCTTCGAAGCCATCTGATCGTCGTCTGCTCGGGTCCGCAGCGACCGTTCATGACATCGTGTGTCCGCAGGAGTTCGCCGGCGTGTCGGCGAGCGTGACCGACAGGAGACGCGCATGAAGGTGGACGCTGCAGGGGCAGGGCTCGACGAGGCACGGCTCGAGCGGATCGGGCACCACATCCGAACCCGCTACATCGAGCCCGGCAAGATCGCCGGCGCACAGGTCGCCATCGTTCGCGGTGGGGTGCTCGGGCACTTCGAGAGCTTCGGTCTGCAAGACCGCGAGCGCGGTGTGCCTGTGGCCGACGACGCGATCTGGCGGCTGTACTCGATGACCAAGCCGATCACCGGCGTGGCGATGATGACGCTCTACGAGCACGGACACTTCCAGCTCGACGATCCGGTCGAGCGATGGATCCCCGAGTGGAAGAACATGACCGTGCGCGAACCCGATCCTGCCGGCATCTCGCGGGTCGTGCCCGCCCATCGGCCGCCGACCATCCGCGACATCCTCACCCACACGTCGGGCATCGGCTACGCAGCGGAGAACGACGACCTCGTCCTCGGCGAGCGCAACTGGTTGGCCGGCCACGATCTCGAATCGATGTCGAAGGCGTTCGGCCCGTGGCCACTCCGGTTCCAGCCCGGCACGCACTGGCTCTACTCCCACGGTATGGACATCGCTGCGCGCCTGGTGGAGATCATCTCGGGGATGCCGTACGACGACTACCTCCGGACGACGATCTTCGAGCCGCTCGGCATGACCGATACCGCCTTCTGGGTCGAGGCCGACAAGGTCCCTCGTTTCGCAGCCTGCTACGGACGCAACGCACGCAAGGAACTCGTCCTCATGGACGACCCGACCGAGAGCACGTATCTCCGCCGGCCGAAGCTCCTCAACGGCGGCGGCGGTCTCGTCGGCACCACCGCCGACTACGTCCGGTTCTGCACGATGCTCGCCAACGGCGGCCACCTCGACGGGCGGAGGGTGCTGTCACGCAAGACGACCGAGCTGATGACGTGCAACCACCTCCCGAACGACAGCGACATGGCCGACCTGGCGCTACCGATGGGCTACGGCGAGGTCGGCTTCGCCGGCAGCGGCTTCGGGCTCACGGTCGCCGTCTCGAAGGGACCGCGGGCCACCGGTGTGGTCGGCTCGGCCGGAGAGTTCATGTGGGGCGGCGCCGCGTCGACGGCGTTCTGGGTCGACCCGGTCGAAGAACTCGCCGTCGTGTTCATGACCCAGCTGATGCCGTCGGGCACGTTCGACTTCCGCGGCCAGCTCAAGACGCTGGTCTACGGCGCGCTGGCCTGACAGCCAGCACCGGCATCTCGCTGCGGCTTCCGGCTCGTCTCGCCGCCGGCGCGACCTGACTCCTACTGTCGGGATGCCCGGCCGACGGCCGTCGACAGCTCCGGAGTGCCCGTGAACGACATCGCCGTGTTCCTGCTGTTGGGTCTCGGCGTCGGCGCGCTGTATTCGATGCTCGCCACCGGGCTGGTGATCGTCTACCGGGGTTCTGGCGTCGTCAACTTCGCTCAGGGTGCGTTCGCGATGTACGGCGCGCTCACCTTCGACGAGGCTCGCCGGAACGGCTATCTGCAGCTCCCCACCGTCGACTTCCTGCCGACGAACACCCTGAACGTGCCGATCTCCATCCGGTTGGCAGACGACGGGGTGTCGATCCCTGTGGCCTTCGTGATCGCCGTGGCCATGGCAGTGCTGATCGGCCTGATGGCGCACTTCCTCGTCTTCCGACCGCTGCGTAGCGCAGCGCCGTTGGGCAAGGTGATCGGGTCGCTCGGCGTGATGCTCTACCTGCAGGGCGTCGCCCACCTGAACTTCGGCGGCAGCGGGCGGCTCCCGATCAGCCTTGTGCCCGACGGCGTGTACCAGAACTTCCTCGGCCTCGGCCGCCCGTTCCCGCAGGCCACCATCTGGGTGTCGGTCATCGCGATCGTGCTCGGGACATCGCTGTGGGGACTGTTCCAGTTCACACGGTTCGGACTGGCCACACGAGCCTCGGCCGAGAACGAAAAGGGCATCGTCCTGCTCGGCTACTCCCCCCAGCTGCTCGCCGCGTGCAGCTGGGTGATCGCCTCGGTGCTCGCCACGGTGGCAGCGATCGTGGTCGGCCCGATCGGCGGTTCGCTCACACCGCTCGGGCTCAGCGCCCTGGTCGTCGGAGCGCTCGCCGCCGCCCTGCTGGGGCGCCTGCGTTCGATCTCGACAGCGGTGATCGGCGGCTTCGCACTCGGCGCCGTGCAGACCCTGCTCGGCTTCTCGGCCGGCAAGGACTGGTTCCCCGTCTTCTTGCGCTCGGGAGTCCGCGACGTCGTGCCGCTCATCGCGATCTGCGCGGTGCTGTTCTTGCGGGGCCGAAGCCTGCCCGTGCGCGGCTCGGTCGAAGAGCGCCGACTGCCCATCGCGCCCGTTCCCGTCCGCGTCACCCAACACGTCGTCGTGTGGGGCGTGGTGGTGGTCGTGCTGTCGCTCCTGGTCGAGGACAGTGGGCGGCGAACGGTGTTCGCCCTCGCGCTGACCACGTCGATGGTGGCCTCGATCATCATGCTGTCGATGGTGGTGATCACCGGCTACGTCGGACAGATCTCGCTCGCCCAGATGTCGCTGGCGGGCACTGCGGCGTTCTTGATGTCGCGGATGATGGCCGACGGCTCGTCCACGATCGCGAACCCGTTCCCGGTCTTCGGTCCCGGCCTGCCATGGCCGGTGGCCGCCCTGCTCGGCATCGCTGCGGCGGTGGTCGTCGGGCTGGTCCTCGGCTTACCGGCGGTGCGCATCCGCGGCGCCCAATTGGCGATCGTCACCGTCGCCGCAGCGATCTCGCTGCAGACGCTGTACTTCGAGAACGCCGCACTCACCGGCATCACCTATGGCTCACCGGCCAACATCCGTCCGGCGAACCTGTTCGGTGTCAGCCTGGCGTCGACCGGCGACCGCGGTCTCCTCGATCGACCGGCCTTCGCCATCTTCTGCTTCGTGGTGCTCGCCTCCTGCGCCGTGATGGTGGCCAACCTCCGCAGGAGTCCCACGGGGCGCCGGTTCCTCGCCGTCCGCGCCAACGAGCGCGCGGCGGCGGCCGCCGGCATCGCCGTGCCACGGACCAAGCTCCTCGCGTTCGTCATCGCCTCGGGCATCGCTGGGGTGGGTGGTGTGATGCTCGCGTTCAGGCAGAACGACGTCTCGTCGGCTGGGTTCGTGTACCAGGCATCGCTCGCCTCTCTCGCGTTCGCGTATCTCGGCGGCATCACGTCGATCAACGGCGCGATCATCGGAGGTCTACTGGCTCCGGCCGGCCTCGTGGCCGTCTCCACCAACTACGCCCTCGCCGACACCGACATCAACCAATACCTGGCGGTGATCGGCGGCGCTGGCATGATCATCACCGCGATCGTGAATCCCAACGGCATCGCGCTCGCCCTGCAACCGCTGATGCAGCGAGTCGGCCGGCAGATCCGACGCCCGTTCCCGAGCCCCGGATCGGCTTCGCCCCGACACGGCCCCGACTCCCTCCCGATCACCGGCCCGGCCGTCAACACGTTGGTCGGCTCGACGACCGAACCCTGACCATGTCCGCAGCGAGCACCCCTGGAGCTCCGATCGCATCGACGGTGCCCCTGGCTCCTACGCTTGCCATGCATGTCTTCCAGGCAGTACGTCTTTCCCGTTCCCGGCGACGACCTCGCCGCGATCGCAGCGAGGGAACTGCCGGGCGTCGACGGTGCCGAGCAGCAGCTTCTGTCGTGGAACCTGCATCTGGCAGCTCGCGTCGGGCTCGGCCGCTCGGTCGGTCTGCTGCCCAGCGACGTCGTGTTCACCGAGCCCCCACCGGCCCGATGATGCCAGTGCTGCTGCCGACGACGGGCACCCGATGACCGCGATCATCAGTCGGGCCAGTGTGGTGGGTGGGCACGATGGACGCGCCGAGATCGAGGTCGAGCTCACCTACGACAACGGCGGCACCTCCACCATCTCGCTCGACGCGGAGGCGTGCACCGCCTCGCTCGACCGAGCCGGTGTCGGCTCGATCGACGAATTGGTGGGACGACCGTGGAGCGTCGTGCTCCCGGCACTCGACCGGCAACCGGTCGCGGAATGAGAGGGGAAGATCATGCTCGATCTCGTCATCCGTGACGGTCTGATCGTCGACGGCTCGGGGCTGCCCGGCCGGCGCGGCGACGTGTCGATCAGCGGCGGCAAGGTGGTGGCCGTCGGTGGCCGCGCCGGCGAAGCACTCCGGGTGATCGATGCCACTGGCAAGGTGGTCTCGCCTGGCTTCATCGACCCGCACACCCACTACGACGCCCAACTCTGCTTCGATCCGTACGCGTTCCCGGCGCTCGAGCACGGCGTCACCACCGTGGTCGCCGGCAACTGCTCGCTGTCGCTCGCGCCGCTGCGAGTCGATCAGCGCGATGCGTTCAGCCGAATGTTCCGGCTCATCGAGGAAATGCCCGAGGCTGCCTTCGACGCCGGCGTCGACTGGCGGTGGGGCGAAGGGTTCGGCGACTGGCTGGACGCACTCGCGCAGGACATCGCGCTCAACGTCGCGCCGCTCGTCGGGCACTCGGTGATTCGCATGTACGTGATGGGGGCAGATGCACAGGCGCGCACCGCGACCCCCGACGAGATCCGCGCGATGGCCGACCTGCTGCGGGTGTGTCTCGATGCCGGCGCAGTCGGGCTGTCGACCAGCTTCGTCGACATCGACGAGACCTACCGCCCGGTGCCCAGCCGCTGGGCTGCACCTGCCGAGCTCGACGCGCTCTCCGCCGTGCTCGGCGAGCGCAACGCCGTCCTGCAGGTCGTGCCCGAGTTCTTCGACGCCGACATCACCGTCGCTCGCGTCGAGCAACTCGCCGAGCTGTCGGTGCGCCACGGCATCACCACCACCTTCTCGCCGCTGTTCCACTCCGATGCCAACCACGGTGGTGTCGTCAAGGTGATGGAGGCGGTCGGGCGTGCTCGAGAGCGCGGTGCCGCCGTGTGGCCGCAGGTGCAGACACGCCCCATCGACATCAGCTTCACGCTCGACCAGCGCAGCCTGATGCTGCTCACGATGCCGATGTGGTGGCGGGTCGCCTCCAGTCGCGAACACGCCGAGAAGGTCGCCGCGGTGGTCGCCCAGCGCCAGGTGCTCGTCGACGAGATGAACTCACTCGCCGAGCGCCCCAACGGCGGCCTCGGGGCGGGCGGTTTCGTGGTGCGCGATGCCGTGAACGATCGCAACCGCGACCTCATCGGCCGCAGCATCGACGACATCGCTCGCGAGCGCGGCTGCTCGCACGGTGACGCGATCGTCGACCTCGCCCTCGACGAGGACCTCGGCACCTGGTTCATTCGCGCTTCGATCGGACACGACAACTCCCAGGCCGTCGGCGCACTGCTCGCCGACCCCCTCGTCCACGTCGGCGCGTCAGACGGTGGCGCGCACGTCGGTTCGTTCTCCACCTACGGCGACACCGGTTACCTGTTCTCCGAGTTCGTGCGCGGCACGGGGTCGCTCAGCCTCGAGGCAGCGGTCAAGAAGATCACGCTCGACCCCGCGACGATCTGGAACCTGAAGGGCCGAGGCCTGCTGGCCGAGGGCGCTGCCGCCGATGTCTGCGTGTTCGACGCCGACCGGATCGGGCGCGGCCCGGAGATCGCCTCCGACGACTTCCCGGGCGACAGCATCCGCTGGATCCGTCACCAGGAGGGTGTCGAGCACGTGGTGGTGAACGGCGAGGTCACCTGGAGCGCCGATGACGGCTACATCGCGGACGCACGCGCCGGCCAGATCGCCACCCGCTGATCTGGCTCGCTGATCCGACTCGCCGGCTCACCCGCCCGATTGCCAGTCTGTGCCCATGACGATCCACACGCTTCCTGCAGGGTGCCGCTCCCACGTCGTGGGTGTCGGCGGGAACCGCGTCCACTGCGTGGAAGCGGGCGAAGGTCCCCTCGTCCTGCTCGTGCACGGCTTCCCCGAGTCGTGGTACTCCTGGCGCCACCAGCTCCCTGCGCTGGCTGACGCCGGCTTTCGCGTGGTGGCCATCGACGTGCGCGGCTACGGCCGCTCGTCGAAGCCGCTCGCAGTCGAGGACTACCGGATGGTGCGCCTCGTGGCCGACAACGTCGGTCTCGTGTCGGCACTCGGCGCCGAGACGGCGACTGTCATCGGCCACGACTGGGGTGCACCCATCGCCTGGAACTCCGCGATGCTGCGGCCCGACGTGTTCACCGCCGTGGCCGGACTCTCGGTGCCGTTCGCACCGCCGTCGGAGGTGAGGCCGAGCATCGCGATGCGGGCGATGGCCGGTGACGAGGAGTTCTACGTCGAGTACTTCCAGGAGCCGGGCCGGGCCGAGGCCGAGATCGAGGCCGACGTGCGCGACTGGCTGCTCGGGTTCATGTTCAGCGGATCGGGCGACGCCCCGCCGCCCGATCCGACGAAGGGCACGATCGCGACCATCGCTCGTGGCGCCCGCATGAAGGACCGCTTCAGCCGGCCGGAGGCGATGCCCTCGTGGCTCACCGAGGCCGACCTCGATACGTACACGAGCGAGTTCGAGCACAGCGGCCTGCGCGGCCCGCTGAACCGGTATCGCAATGTCGATCGCGACTGGGAGGACCTCGCCGCGTTCCGCGGGGCGAGGATCGACGTGCCGGCGCTGTTCATCGGCGGCGACCGCGACGGCCCCACCGTGTGGGGCGCACCCGCCATCGCCGCGTTCGAGCGCACGCTGCCGAAGCTGCATCGCTCGATCATCCTCGAAGGTTGCGGCCACTGGACCCAGCAGGAGCGCCCCGACGACGTCAACGTGGCGCTCGTCGACTTCCTCAGGAGCCTCAGACCATGACGACGACCACCCCCCTGCCCACCCCCATTCCCACCCATACGACCGATCCTCAGCACATCGCGGTCGTGGGCGGCGGCATGGCCGGCATGCTGGCCGCGCTCGTGTTGGCCCGCGACGGTCACCGGGTGACGGTGTACGAACGCGACGACACCGACCTGCCCGACACCGCTGACGAGGCCTTCGACGACTGGGACCGACGCGGCGCACCACATGCGCGCCAGTCGCACGCGATCCTGGCCCGGCTCCGTCGGATCCTGCGCGAGCGGGCGCCCGACGTGCTCGACGAGCTCCTGGCACAGGGCGCCACCGAGCTCTCCGTCGAGCGGATCCTCCCGCCCGACATCACCGACCGCGAGCCGCGGCCAGGTGACGACGACCTGGTGCTGCTGTGCTGTCGACGACTCACGATCGAGTGGGTGCTGCGCCGCGCCGTCACCGCAGAGCAGGGCGTCGTCTGGCGCGGCGGCGTGGGAGTCGCCGGCCTGCTGGCCGAGGGTTCCTCGGTGCCAGGGGTTCCACGCGTGCACGGCCTCCGGTTGGACGACGGCACGACGATCGAGGCCGATCTCGTCGTCATCGGCGGCGGCCGCAACTCCCCGGTACTGGAATGGATCGGTGAGCTCGGCGGCGCGCGACCGGACGAGGAGCAGAGCGACGCCGGCATCGTCTACCTCTCTCGCTTCTACCGACTGCGCGACGGCCAGGAGCTGCCGCTGCTCACCAAGGAAGGCGGCGGTGGCGACCTCGGCTACGTCGCGTTCGCCGGGTTCTACGGTGACAACCGAACCTTCTCGATCACCTTCGGTGTGCCCACCACCGACCGCGAGCTGATGGCAATGCGCGACGAGGGTGCATGGGAAGCGGCGATCCGCACGTTGAAGCCCCTCGAGCCCTGGACCACAGATGGACTCGCCGACCCGATCACCGGAGTCGAGTCGATGGCCCGCTTGCGCAACCGGATCCGTCGTTTCGTGGTCGACGGGCAACCGGTCGTCACCGGTCTCGTCGTCATCGGCGACGCGGCCGTCGCCACCAACCCGTGGTACGGCAAGGGATGTTCGCTCGCCGGCATCGCGGCCGAGGAGCTGTCACGAGCACTCAGCGAGCACGGACGCGACCGGGTGGCACTCGCTCATGCGATGGATCAGGCGGTGCGCACCGAGCTCGAGCCGCATTACACGGTGGCGGTCCGCCAGGATGCCGACCGGATGAAGCTCCACGGCGCGATGCGCGACGGCTCCGAGCCCGACCCCATGGCGGTCGCCACCCGGGACTTCATCCTCAACGGTCTCCTGCCGGCGACCCGGGTGGACCCCGACGTGTTCCGAGCGTTCTTCCGGGCGTTCAACATGCTCGACGCCCCCGATGCGCTGATGGCCGATCCGTTGGTGCTCCAGGGAGCGATGCAGGCCCATGCCACCAAGGCCGAGCGCCCACCAGCACCGAGGCTCGGCCCCGAGCGCGACGAATTCCTGGCCGTCATGGCTGGCGCCACCGGCCGATAGCCGTCGCTCACGTCATGCTCGGCACGCGTCAGCGGTGGCCGAGCAGGAAGACGAACTCGGCGGCATCGGCGGTGGCAGGCGATCCGTCGACGCCGACCACGCGCACCACTGCGAGCCCTGCCGCCGCAGCCAGCTCGGTGAACCCCTCCTGGGTGTACCAGTGCAGGATCCAGTCACGCTCGAGCACCTCGGTGGCCCCGGTGGCGCCGGTGGTCCCTTCAAAGCGTGAGCGTTCGTACCGCAGCCGCGTGGTCTGCCGTCTGGCCAACTCGTCACGGGTCACCGACACCGTGATGCATCGCAGCACGGTGCCGTCGTCGTCGGTGTGCACCGGGCCGCTCCCGATCGCTCGCTGCCCCACGACAGGTGGGACGAGTCCCGCGTAGAAGTCAGCGGGTCGATCAGGTTCCATCGACGAAGTCCGTGACGAACGAACGACGAACGCCACTGGATTTCGGCGGCACGACCTGACCGGGTCGACGACGAGGCGGCCTGCAGCTCGTGC
>Ga0105046_10003355_pt1 | contig 25399 bp, 18 predicted proteins | sample MAT03_FD_78385 | JGI IMG/M metagenome (GOLD analysis project Ga0105046, IMG submission 78385) | Freshwater microbial communities from Lake Fryxell liftoff mats and glacier meltwater in Antarctica - MAT-03 (megahit assembly) | ecosystem: Environmental > Aquatic > Freshwater > Ice > Liftoff...
CCGGCGCCACCGCCACGGCTGTGGTTACCAACGGCGTGATCACCGGTGTGACGCTGGGTGCGGGTGGTACCGGATACACCGCGACCCCGCTGGTGGTGATCCGCAACGGCATCAAGCCGATGGTCGGCGCCAACAGCACTAGGCTGATCCCGGTGCGTGTCACCTTCAGCGAGGCGCCCAAGGCCTTCCCGACGACCGCAGTGGTGGCGTCCGCCTTTGGCAAGGATCTGGTCCTGAAGGCTCCGAAGGTCCTGCTAGCTGCGACCGCGAGCCTGGTCGGGCCGCAGCTGGTGCCCGGCACCGGAGGCCGCACCTACGAGTTCGACCTCGAAGTGCCGGTCAATGCGGTTGGTAACGTGCGGGTGGTGGTGCCGTCGCAGGGTGTGATCGACACCGCGACCAACCCCAGCGCCGCCTCGGGCGTCTACACCATGGCGGTGGACCTGATCAACGGCACGCCCGTCCAGGTCACCAGCGCCTTCGCCGACGGCTGAGCTGGGCGAACCGACAGATGCGCGACTCCTCCCGGGCAACCGGGAGGAGTCGTCGTTTCTGGACCTACCAGAACCGCCGGCAGCGGATATCACCATCACCGGAGCGATAGATGCAACTTCCCCTTCCAGTTCTCATGGCTGTCGTCCTTGCTGCCCCGGCAACGGCTGGGGAGCCAGCCCTGCTGCTGGTGGTGCCGGATCTGCCGGGCACGAGTGCGCGCTTGGCGACGGGGTCGTTCGGCCTCGCCTGGAACGACAGTGGTGTCGTGCAGTGGCGTGAAGCGCAGACGTCGGCCGCCATCAGCGCCGATTGGAAGACACTCCATGGAAAGGCTCAGGCGGCCCGCTTCGAACTGCGTTGTTCAGCAAACTATGGTGGGCTGCCATTGATCGCTGCCAATCTAGCCATGCTTGCTCCACAGGCCGCCCTGCCGCAGGTGGTCAGCGTGTTGAAGACTCAGCGGGCCGAGGCGTGGATACTAGCCACGATGGCATCGGAACCACCGTGGTTGCCTGCTTCGATCGAACCAAAGTCGCCTAGGCCAGACCTGATTGCTCACATGGCGTTCGCACCCTGGACGCACTTGATCGCACCCGAGGCGGCAGGAATGGTAAATCGTCTGCTGATTGCCATCCATGCCAGTCGCTTGGAGCTGGAGGCCCGGGTCGGCCCTGAGGGCTTCTCGGAGCGTTCCGTGGTTCCCGGAGCGAAGCTGCCGCTGCGCCCATTGGATGTCGCGGCCTTGGCAGGACTGCCTAAACCGATGGCCTTGATCGCAGCGGGCCTGGACGGCCCGGCCTTGGCGAAGCTGGCCCAGGAGATCCTGTCCGGAGACGAGGCGGTCAGGACTGCTTGGGAAGCCGCCGCCGATACGGCAATAGGCGAGATGGCGGAAGGGTGTGACGGCACCGTGGCCCTGGCCTTGCTGCCCGGTTCCGCTTCGGTGGAATGGCTGCTTATTCTGCCTCGACGACCCGTATTCGATGGAATGATCAAGGCCAGGATCGCGGCCCAGGCACCTGATGCCACGGACGCGGTGTTTGCCGCCACTGCCGAACAGTCCGTCCTGGTGGTCTGGCCTGGTTTGGGCAACCTAGCGGTGAGATGCTCTGCGGCCCGCTGGATTGTGGGCAGTTCTGCCGAGGCAATGTCGGCGATGGCAAGCGACGATCCGGCGCCATTCGCCTTGGAACAGATCTGTCCGGACGCAGGCGGTGCCAGCGCGGTGTTCTACGCCGATCTGTCAGCGGCCCTCCCGTCGATCGCGGCTCGCTTGCCGGACGGCCAGCAGGGGTTGGCCCAGGCCCTCAGTGCTGCAGCCCGCCATCTGCCTGCGACGGCGCTCGTGCTGCGTGCCGACGAGGACGGATTGGCGGTGTCCGGCAGCAACGGCCTAGGTCTGTTATTGCCGGCCATGGCCCTGCTGCCCAGTGCCGGATCAGCGTTGGCCGAGGCTTACCATGCGGCTGGCCGCAGTGAGGCGCAGACGCGCATGGCGGCCATCCTTGAGCGGAGCAAGAAATTCGCCGCTGCCACGTCAGGGCACTGGCCGCGGGATCTCGATGATCTGCGCAGTTGGGCCAAGGATCTGCCGGCGGATGCGGTCTCCCAGGCCGGACGCGCCGACATCAAGGTCCCCTTCTGCTATGTCCAGCCACGGATTGGCGCTCCTGGGGATCAGCCCGTACTGGTCCAAGATGTCGAGATCAATGGTGGAGCGGGCAGCCTGGTCGGCTTCGTATCTGGTGAAGTCCGCTACATTCCGGGCAACCTGTACTGGAACGAAGCCCGCCGGCTGGCGGCTTTGCCTGAAGCCCGCGTCGATGGTTTCGATGCCCAGTCCTGGGCGACCACCCCGCGAACCTTCTGAGCGCGTAGCTTGTTGCGTTGAGTAGCCTTGCTGGCTGGACTCCGCGGGTTAAGCCGCTGCCATGACTGCACTGATCGTTGATTTCGCCTTCAGCAAGCTGGAGCGCGACCTGGGTTTCGTGATGAGTTGCTTCCGCGATGTGCTGGCCGGCCTGGGTCAGGCCAGACTGGCCCAGCACCTGCCGTGGATGGGCGGCACGCCGCTGGGCGGTGCGTTGGAGGAGCGCGAGGTGCAGATGCTCTCGCTCGCCTTCCAACTGCTGAACATGGTCGAAGAGAACGCCGCCAACCAGGCCCGTCGCCGGCGTGAGAGCGAGGAAGGCGTCGTGGCCGAACCCGGCCAGTGGGGCGAGGCCTTGGCCAAGCTGCAGGCGCTCGGCCTGGGACCGGTCGAGGTGGCCCAGCTGCTACCCGGCATCCGCGTCGAATCCGTACTCACCGCGCATCCGACCGAGGCCAAGCGGAGCACGGTGATCGCTGCGCATCGCGAACTGTATCTCGCGCTGGTACGGCGTGAGAACACCATGTGGACGCCGGCCGAGCAGGAGCACATCCGTGATGAGGTCACTGCCCTGGTCGAGCGTCTGTGGCGGACCGGTGAAGTCCGTTTGATCAAACCCGATATCGCCTCTGAGCGGCGCAATGTCCTGCACTACCTGCGCGATGTCTTTCCTGATGCGGTGGTGCGGACCGACCAGCGCTTGCGCGTCGCCTGGAAGCAGCGCGGCTGGGATGAGTCGCTACTCGATGGACAGATGCGCATGCCGCGGATTACTTTCGGCAGCTGGGTTGGTGGCGATCGCGACGGGCATCCGGGCGTCACTGCCCAGATCACTCGCGCGACGCTGGATGAACTCCGGCGAGGAGCGTTACAATTTCATCGCGGCGCTCTGCGTCGTCTCGCCGAACGGCTCTCACTGTCGGTCCGTCTGCAGGCCCCGCCGTCTACCTTTGTCGAAGCGATTGCGCAACGGGCCGCCAGCCTGGGCGCCTTGGGCGAAACGGTCCTGGCTCGCAATCCGATGGAACCATGGCGGCAATGGTGTTCGCTGTGCATGGCCAGTCTCCCGGATGGCGGTGACGACGCCGTCTACCGCGGCTCGGCCGATCTCCTCGCTGATCTGGCGATTTTGCGTGCCGCACTTCACGAGGTCGGAGCCGGCCGCCTCGTGCGTCTCGAACTAGAGCCGGTCGAACGTGCGGTCGAATGCTTCGGCTTCCATCTCGCCGGCCTGGATGTGCGCCAGAACAGCGCCGTGCACGACGCCGCCATGTCCCAGCTGCTCTGCGCGGCCGGCATCGAGGCGTCCGGTTGGGCTCAATGGAGCGAAAAAGACCGCATCGCCTTGCTTGACGCCGAGCTCCGCTCGCCGCGTCCGCTAGTTCATCCAGACACCGTCCTTGGCGAGGAGGCGACGCGGGTGGTCAGCTCCTTCCGTGTTCTGGCCGACCATCGTACCGCGCACGGCCCCGCGGGCATCGGGTCGCTGATTGTGTCGATGACGCGTTCCCTGTCCGACCTGCTGTCTGTTTATGTACTGGCCCGCGAAGCCGGACTGGTCCATCGGCATGCCGATACCGTTCATGGCGAAGGCCTGGTGTGCGAACTGCCGGTCGTCCCGCTCTTCGAAACCATTGGTGACCTGCGTGGATCTGGCGAGATCCTCTCGGCCTTCCTTGCCCATCCGGTGACCCGGCGCAGCCGCGCCCTGCAGGGGTCCGCACCGCAACAGGTCATGCTCGGCTACAGCGATTCGTGCAAGGATGGCGGCATTCTTGCCAGCCAGTGGAATCTGCACCGTACCCAGGACCTGCTGGCCAAGGTCGGTCGCGAGGCGGGTGTAGACATTCGCTTCTTCCACGGTCGTGGCGGCACCGTGTCGCGCGGAGCCGGCCCGACCCACCGCTTCCTCGAAGCGCTCCCGCACGGTGCGCTGTCAGGCGACATCCGGGTCACCGAACAAGGCGAGACGATTGCTCAAAAGTTCGCCAATCTGGTGACGGCTACCTACCACCTGGAAATGCTGGTCGCCGGCACCACCGCCAGTACCGCGGCGCATCGCACGCCCTCGGCTTCGGGCGGCTGGGAAACCAGTCACGCCCTGGTCGACCGACTCGCCGAGGCCAGCCGAGTTGCCTATGAGGCGTTGCTGAACACCGACGGGTTCCTGACCTACTTCGTCGAAGCGACGCCGATCGACGTGCTCGAACACGCCTCGATCGGCAGCCGTCCGGCCCGACGTAGCGGCAAGCGCACCCTGGCAGATCTGCGTGCGATTCCCTGGGTTTTCTCGTGGAACCAGTCGCGTCACTACCTGCCTGGCTGGTACGGCTTGGGCACCGCGCTGGAAACGCTCGAACGTGACGATCCTGCTGGCTTCGCACAGTTGCAGCGCGGGGTCAAGGGCTGGCGCTTCCTGCACTACGCGCTGTCCAGCATCGAGAGCAACGTCGCCTCTGCCGCGCCCGACCTGATGCGCGACTACGCTGCGCTGGTCTCTGACTCCGAGATTCGCGAGGCCTTCCTTGGCCGCATTCTTGACGAGCACGCGCGCACTGCGCGGATGCTGGAGCGGGCATTCGGCCGCGGCATCGATGAGCGTCGTCCGCGCTTGGCGCGCACGCTCAGCCTGCGTGACGAGGGTCTGCGCGCGCTGCATGCGCATCAGATCGCCCTGATTCGCCGCTGGCGCGAATTGCGGCGGACTGGTGACCAGTCTGCCGCTGATGGCCTGCTGCCTTCGTTGCTGATGACCGTGAATGCCATCGCTGGTGGCCTGCGCACAACCGGCTGAAGTCGCTCAGCGGCTGCGTGGATCGGTCTTGCCGCAGCGGTGGAACTCCAGCGGCAGGGCTTCGTCCCCGATGGTCGGACGCACGTTCCATGGTCGGTCGAAGGCGAAGGTGTTGGCGCGGCGATGACGTTCCGACGTGTTCGGTCCGCTGCCATGGATGACGTAGGATCCGAAGATGATGGCGTCGCCAGGTTGCACCGGGATGCTTGTGCTGTCCCAGTCATTGAGTCCGCCTTGCAGGCCGATGCTGAAGGATTGCGAGGCGATGCGATGGATCGGCAGAAGCCCAGTGCGGTGGGTGCCATCGATCATGCGCAGACAGCCGTTCTCGTAGTCGGCGCCATCGATGTAGAGCATGCAATTGACCTGGGTCGGCAGCAGCGACTCGAACTGCCAATACTGGAAATCCTGGTGCCACGGGGTGAGCGAGCCTTCCTTCGCCGCCTTCATCATCAGCTTCGAGTGGAACAGGTAGACGTCGGGCCCGATCAGCTGGCGCATGATCGCCAGCATGGCTTCGCTCTTCGACACGGCGTCGATGGTCGGGCAGACGCGCTGCGAATGCATCAGTTGGCGGACGCGCTTGGGGCGGTTGACGTCGGTGTGCTCCTCCCACGCGGTTCCGACGCGGTGGCGCTCGTCGGCTCCTGACTCGGCCATCACTTCATGCAGGCCATCGCATTCCAGCTCCAGCTTGCTGACGGTGGAGCGGTCAACGAAGTTGCGCACGACGACCCAACCGCGCTCATGGAAATGAGCCAGTTGTTCACTGCTGAGTCCGGGCTGTCCGGCAGTCGCCGGAATGGCCGGAAGCTGGGCGGGGGCGATCAGCGGGAAGGCTGGCTCCGGCTTTAGCTGGGCGTAGGCAGGGACAGACGGGGCGGGCTTAGCGGCAGTGCTCATGCCTGGCATGCTAGGCGTTCGTGGTTCACATGACCATGGAGCGGACTGCCCTACGCCTAGAGATTCCTGCTGAGGTTCATCCGTACAGTTCATCCAGTTCGCCCAGGCGCTGGGGCATAACGCCGACCGATTCGGCAAGGATCCAGCCGTCGGATACGCGGGCTTCCAGCTGGGTGCCGGGTGGCGCATCGGCAAGACGCCGCACCAGCCGACGTTCTGAGGTTCTCATGACGCTGTAGCCGCGGCCGATGACGGCCAACGGCGACAAGGCGTTGAGCCTGGCTGCTCCCTGGCCCAGGCGGGCGTGACCGTCAGCCAGACGCCGGGCAGCCGCAGCCTGAATACGGCCGGTCAGTTCATCGAGTCGCTGCTGGCGGATCTGGATCTGGTAGGCAGGTCCGGCGAGGGCGCGGTGCGCGGCGAGTGCGGCCAGCCGGGCGCGCGCCTCGTCGAGCATGCCTCCGACCGCGTTGTCCAGCCGCACCCTGGCATCGGCCAACAGGGCAACAAGTTCGGCCTGCACCGGCACCACCAATTCTCCGGCAGCGGTCGGGGTCTTGGCGCGCAGGTCGGCAGCGAGGTCGGCCAGCGTCCAATCGGTCTCGTGACCAACCGCGCTCACCACCGGTTGGGGACTGCTGGCGAGGGCTCGTACAACGGGCTCTTCGTTGAAGGCCCACAGGTCTTCGAGCGAGCCGCCGCCCCGGCCGCACACAATGACGTCGACGTCGGGATGCGCCGCCAGACGCCCCAGGGCGGCGACGATCGAAGCCGCCGCGCCGCGACCCTGGACCAGGCAAGGGGCGACCACGATTGGCATGGCGGGAAAGCGTTCGCGGATGCTGTGCAGCATGTCGGCAAGGGCGGCGGATCCGGTTGCCGTGGCAAGGCCAACGGCACGCGGCAACATGGGCAGGGGGCGCTTGCGGTCGTCGTCAAACAGGCCTTCCGCCGCCAGCTTGGTTTTTAGCGCCTCCAGGCGGGCGGCGAGATCGCCTTGGCCGGCCTCGGCGATGCGCGTGGCGATCAACTGATAGTTACCGCGCGGCGGATAGACATCGAGCGACCCGCGCACCACCACGCGGGCACCCTCGACCGGAATGCGGCCCATGCGGGCAACGCTGCTGCGCCACATCACCAGCGACAGCACGGCGCCTTCATCCTTGAGCGTCGCGTAGAGGTGGCCGCTGGCGACCACTTTGACTTGGGACAGCTCGCCAGCGATCAGCAGAGGACCGACGTCATTGAGCGTCAGTTTGATGCGCTGGGTGAGAGCGGTGACGGAGATAGGCGTTTCGGTTTCCATGTCGCGCGTTGCGTCTCCGACCCGGGCTGGGTAGCATCCGGGGCATGTCCGACAGCATCCTCGGTCTGCAAGGTGCCGCCACCCAGAACTCCGCCGGCATCGGCGCGACCTTGGCCAGTCAGCAACTCAACAAGGCGGTGATGGCACGGTTGCTGGCGTCGATCGAACAGGCCGGCCAGACCTCAGTTGCGACCCCGCCGAACCGGGTCGATCGGGTGCAGATCAGCGCCGAGGCGCAGCAGAAACTGGCTTCAGACCCGACCTGTCAGGGCTGCTCGTAGCTAGGAGCCCGTCGGAGTTTCTCCGCCAGGCTCCTGGTTTTCGCGGATTCCGCCTCCCTTCGGTCGCGAGTTTGCGGATTCCGCGAAAACAGGCTGTTTGCGCAAGGGGGGCGAGCCCCCTTTGACCCCCTAGTCGCCTGTCTCCGACAGGCTCCTAGCTCGGACTAGAGAGTGACAGCCAGCTGCGCCACAGGGTTTCCGCCGGCAGGGTCGACAGGCAGATATTGGCCCGACAGGTCTTAAATTGTCGCGTACCCAGGCAGGGTCGGCAGGGCGCCGAACCGACCACCGCGCTGATCCGTCCCGGCCCACGAGGCAGAAAGCGAACCGGATCCGATGGGCCAAAGATGACTAGCAGGGGGCAGCCGACGGCGGCTGCGATATGGGCCGGGCCGGTGTCGACCGATACGCAGGCCTGACAGCTTGCCAGGAAGGCTGGCAGCTGGGCCAGCGACACGGCCCCGGTCAGGTCATGCAACGAGCTGCGCAAGCCCTCGGGCATTGCACTGATGATCGCGCGTGCTTCGCGCCCTTCTGGCGCCGAGCCCAGGAAGACGATCGCATCGGTCTGCTGCTCCGACAGCAGACGCGAGCAGAAGACCGACCACTGCTGCGGCGTCAGGCCTTTGAGATTCGGTTGCCGGCGCAGCCAGCGATGGGTCAGTGATGACCCGGCTTGGATGGCGACGACGCGACGTCCGAAAGCGGCGAGACGCTGTTTGGCCTCAGCTCGCAGCTCGGCAGGCAAGGTCAGGGTCGGTGCGCGATCCGTGATGGTGATGCCGGCAGCTTCAGCAGCAGCGATGTTGGCATCGACCTGATGGCTGCCAGTGCCCTGAGCGATGTGCGGCAGTACGGTGATCGGTATCGCACCGGCCCAGCCGCGGATCCACGCGGCGATGCCCGGCGTTTCGCGGTCGAGCATGATGATGCGGTCGTAACCGCGGGATTGCAGCACGGTGGTCAGCTTGGCGCGCGGCCTGCCGGCGAGCAGTTCTTGCCACCATGGCGGATTCGGTTTGTCGATCGTATGAATGGCGCTCAGGGCTGGATCGGAACCCAGCAGAGGCCGGGCCCATGGCCGCGCGCACAGCTCGACTGGCCCCTGGGCGGCGAGGGCGCGCAGCACCGGTGTCAACATGACCAGATCGCCGACACGGGCGAAGTAACAGACCAGAGTCGGCATGTGTGCAGGATCGGTCGGTCGGTGGCGCCGGCAAGTCGGGGCTGTTAGCGGGCAGCGGCGCCTAGCGAGCAGCGGCGCTTGGCGGGCAGCGGCTAGGCCGCACACTGGCGCGCGATGCGAGTCCTGCACCTCGATACCGACCTGGGCTGGCGTGGTGGCCAGCAGCAGGTCGTGCTGCTGGCGCAAGGACTGGCTGGTCACGCGCGGTTCGCTGGCGAGGCGGTGACGGTGTGCCGACCGGGCTCAGCGCTGGCCGCTCGTCTCATGGCACTCGGACTGCCGCGAGCCGAACTGGACGTCGCTTCGCCGTGGTCGCTGAGTGGGGCGTGGAAGCTACGCCGCCTGGCCGCCGAACTCGAGGTCGACATCATCCATGCCCACGCCAGTCATGCCCACAATCTGGCGGCCCTGTCGACGATCGCCAGCCGACGTCATCTGGTTGCTACACGCAGGGTCGATTTCCGCCCCAAAGGCATGTGGAAGTACCGCCGTTGCGTGCGGATCGTCGCCGTGTCGCAGGCGATCAGTCGGATCCTTAGCGAGCGTGGACTGGCTGCCGGCAGCGTCGAGGTGATCCTCGATGGCATTGATGGCCAGCGCTTTGTGGGTCGGAATCGCGACCGAGGCCGGGCTGTCCTCGGATTGGAACCCGATGATCTGGCGGTGCTGTGCGTCGCCGCACTCGAAGATCATAAGGATCACGCGACTCTGCTTGAGGCTTGGGGCCGGATCGCCGCAGCGCATCCACGGGCCCATTTGCTCCTCGCCGGCGACGGCAGCCTGCGCGGTGTGCTTGCCCAGCGGGCCGCCAACCTGCCACGGGTTCGCCTGCTCGGATTCCGCGATGACATCCCGGATCTGTTGGCTGCTGCCGATGCCGCGGTGCTGACCTCGCATCTTGAGGGTCTGGGCACGGCGATCATGGATGCCATGCACTGCGCCCTGCCCGTGCTGGTGACTTGCGCTGGAGGTCTACCCGAACTGGTCGACGACGGGGTTGATGGGCTGTCGGTTCCGGTACGCGACGCCGTTGCAGTGGCGAACGGCCTGAGTCGCATCCTGAGCGAACCGGTCTTGCGTGCGCGGCTTGGCGCAGCCGCGGCAGCCACGGCAGAGCGTCGTTTCACCGCTGCAGCCATGGTCGATGCGCATGTCGACCTCTACGACCGCATCATGAGAGGCGCATGATCTCAGCTGTCATCATCGTCAAAGATGGCGAGCGCCACCTGGAAGCCGTGCTGGCGGCACTCGCTGACTGTGCCGAGGTGCTAGTCCTCGATTCCGGTTCGACTGACCGGACCGTGGAGATTGCCCGGACTGCAGGAGCGCGCGTCGAGCACCAAGCCTGGCTGGGCTACGGACCGCAGAAGAACCGGGCCGCCGCCCTGGCCCGCCATGACTGGATCCTGTCGGTCGACGCAGATGAAGTGCTCGATGCCACGGCTCAGCAGGCCTTGGCGACGCTCGACCTGTCGGATCCGACGCGCTGCTGGCGGCTGCGCCGGCGCACCTTCGTCGGCACGCGCGAACTACGTCACGGCCATCTCAACGACGCGCCTGTACGCATGTTCAACCGCACCGCTACTCGTTTCGCCGACAGTGCGGTGCATGAATCGGTAGAGCCTCGTGGGCCGCTGGCGACCCTGTCGGGGTCGATCGCGCACTACGCCTTCCGCGACGCCGCCGACCTGATTGCCCGGGGGGCCGGCTACGCTCGCCTGAAGGCCGACGGCTATCGCAGCCGTGGTCGAACCGCCTCGGCCCCATGGCTGGTGGCGCGCGCAGGGGCCGGATTTTTCAAGAGCTACGTCCTGAAGGCGGGATTCCTCGACGGCACCCTGGGCGTGGTCAGCGCCCTGTCCCTGGCGGTGGATGCGACGACGGCGTTGGCGATGGCGACTGCCGACCCGCGTTAGCCGTTATTGGGGTCGTCGGGTTCAGACCAGCCAGTGCACCCTTCCCAAAGCATCACATCCAGCCATCTTCCCGGCATGTCCAAGGTCGCGCTCGCCCTGCTCACCGTTGTCGCCCTTCTCCTTGTTGTGCAGATCATCGACCGTTGGCGGGAACCGGCCCAGCTACAAGCGGTGATGAATGCGAGCGAACGTGCTGCCAGCGCCCAGGAGCGCATGCTGCAGGAATTGAAGGCCATGCGCCACGAACTAGCCCGGCGGTCGGCCACGGCTTCTACCGATGCGGCAGTCGAGCCGTTGTCGCCAGCGGACAAGCGCGATGACAAGCGCGATGGCAAGCCGCGCCTGGGTGCGAACTTCCTCCTGCCCTACGACCGCACTCATGTCCATCCCGCCTGGTTCGGCGGCACTATCCGGGAATTCAACGTCACGCCGAAAGGGTTCAATCCGATCGTCGAGAACAGTGCTGACGCAAACGAAGCACTGGGTTTGGTCAACGACAGTTTGTGCACGTCCCATCCGGCGACTCCCCAGTTGTGGAGCGAAAGTCTTGCCGAGTCGGTGGTCGTATCAGACGACTGGAAGACCTACACCTTCAGGTTGCGTCCCGGGGTGGTGTGGCAGCGGCCGAACTGCGCCAAGCAGAAGGAGTTCGCCTGGTTGGACCGTGATGTTCCTTTGACCTCGGCTGACTTCGCCTTCTATGTTGAGATGGTGCAGAACCCAGAGGTCGAATGCCCACAGCTGAAGTCATACTATGACGATCTGGAACGGATCGAAACGCCCGACGATCGCACTATCGTCCTGCACTGGAAGAAGAAAGTCTTCACCAGCATGTCATTTAGCTTCGGTATGTCGCCGCTGCCCCGCCATATTTACGCGTTCAGTCGCGACGGTTCACCGATCGCAGCCAAGGCAATCGGCACGGTGTTCAACAAGCACTGGTTCGACGACCTCGGCGGCATTGCCGGCGTTGGTGGTTACACCCTGGACGTTAACGAGAGCGACAAGCTGGTCCGCTTTCGTAGGAATCCCACCTATTGGGGAGCGACCTATCACTTTGATGCGATGGAGTGGGATGCCGAGGTGAAACTCCCCGATCCACAACTGGTCGCCTTCAAGAACGGCCAAGTGCATAGCCTCACCCTGCAGCCTGCCCAATGGAAGAGCCAGATCGTCGACGGTGGCGAGTCGCGCTTCGCCCGCCCGGATCCGAAGGATCCGAAAGCCGGCCGGACCGGCGAGCTGGGTTGGGAGAAGGTCAAGGGTAACTCTTATTCGTACATCGGGTGGAACCTTCGTCGGGCGATCTTTGCCGACAAGCGCACGCGCCAGGCCCTGGCCTGTGCCATGCCCAAGCAGCGCCTTATCGATGAGATCTGGTTCGGCCTTGGACGTCCGCAGATTGGACCGGTCCATCTCGACAACCCGTACTTCAATTCCGAGATCAAGGATTTCGCCTACGATCCGACGCGCGCCAAAGCGTTGCTGAGCGAGTCTGGCTGGCGCGACAGCGACAATGATGGCTGGCTCGATCGCGAGATCGACGGCAAGCGCGTGCCGCTGCGCATCACGCTGAAATTCCTCGCCAACCGCCCGACCTGGGAGGCCGGCCTGCTCGTCTATCGCGACGAGCTCAAGCGCCTGGGTGTCGATCTACGGACCGAAACCTACGAGTGGAAGGAAATGCTGCGCATCTACGAAGAAAAGGACTTTGATGCGGTGGTCGGCGGCTGGCAGCTTGGCAGCCTCGAACCCGACTTCGTCCAGGTTTGGAACTCGGCCAGCGCCGATGAGCCGCGTTCATCCAACCACGTCGGCTTCCGCAATGCCCGGGTCGATGAACTGTCGCTGCGTCTGCGGGAGAGCTTCGAGCCGGAGACGCGCATGCCGATCATCAAAGAGATCCAGGCGATCATCTTCGAGGATCAACCCTACCTGTTCTTCATGTCCACCGGCTCGGTCTTCGTCTGGCAAAACCGTGGTGCGCCGGCCAAAGACCGCTGGTTGGCCGGGGTCGCCGAGGGTCTTGACGCCTACCATCCGCTGTTCAACCGCTCGCCGCTGCTGTGGCATTTCGTTCGCGAGTGATGGCCTAGCAGATCCACATGTGGTCCTACGCCTTCCGCCGTCTGCTGTGGATGATCCCGACCTTTCTCGGGATCCTGGTGATCAATTTCGCCGTCCTGCGCATGCAGGGTCTGTCGCTCACTGACACCATCGCCAGCGGCATGGGCAAGGGTGATGGCGAGCGCAAGGCGGAGAGCGCCAGCCAAGCGATCGAGACCTGGCTGGGCCGTTTCCATCGCACCGGCAACGATCTGCCTGCTCTGATCAACCTGCGGGGATTCACCACCAGCGACGGGGTGCGCGGACGACTGCTGGCTGCCGAACGCGGCCCGCAGGTTGACGAAGCGAAGCGCAGCCGGGCCGAGCTGGAGGACCTGTGGTTGCAGGGTCCGCTGCTAGTTGAACCATTGCTGGCCGTCTTGAAGGACGACGGCGCGGCGCGGTTGCATGGCCCGGCAAGCATGGCGCTGTCCTTGTGCGCGTACCGTCCGCTGCTCCCCGAGGATGCCTACCTGCTGGCGCCGGCCGAGCAGGACCGCATCCGCGTGCGCAACGAGCGCCTCAAGCAGCTCCGCATCGCCTACCGCAATGATCGGGAGCAGGGCTTTATCACCGCTGACCCCGAAGCTGCGCGAAAACGAGACGCGCTGATCGCTTTGCTGCATGCAGATGCGTTCGAGTTCTCGCGTTCAAGCCGGCGCTGGAGCGCAATCGTCTCCGAGACCGGTTTTGTCGACTTCGCCCACCGGCTGTTTACCGGCCGGCTCTACTCGGAGACGCGCAAGGCATTGGCCTTCGACGTCATCGCCGAGCGCTGGTCGGTGACCGCCTGGCTGAACCTGCTGTCCATTCTGATCGCCTGGGCGGTGTCGATTCCTCTGGGGGTGTGGTCGGCCAGGCGGGCCGGATCGTTCGCTGACCGCGCGGTGACCGGCCTGCTGTTCTCGCTCTGGTCGATCCCGTCCTTTTTTGTCGCCACCGTACTGCTGCATCATTTCTGCACCCAGGACGCCTCCGGCGCGGCGTGGTTCCCCAATCGTGGCCTGTCCAGTCCGGACAGCCTGTGGCTGTCGACGCCAGCCTACCTAGCCGATCTGGCCTGGCACGCGGCGTTGCCGCTGTTCTGCCTGACCTACGGGTCGTTCACCTCGCTGAGCCGCTATTTGCGCGCCAACGTCCAGGAACAGCTGGCCTCCGACTACGTGCGCAGTGCCAGAGCCAAGGGCGTGTCTGAGGATGTGGTGGTGTGGAGCCACGCCACGCGCAACAGCATGGTCACGATGATCACGTTAGGGGCTGGCCTGCTAGCCGAACTGTTCGGCGGGTTCGTCTTCGTTGAGTACGTTTTCTCGATTCCCGGCCTGGGCATGCTGACGCTGGAGGCCGCCAAGCAGATGGACGCGCCACTGATGATGGCCGCGACGGTCGTCTCGGTCGGCCTGCTGCTAGTTGGCATACTTATCGCGGATCTGCTGTATGCCGTAGCGGATCCGCGCATCCGGAGCCGCTATGTCTGAGGCGTCTCCCGCACAGCGCGCGCTCGCCGCCGCCTGGCGTCATTCCTGGTTCCGCCTTGGTTGCGCGATGCTCGGCCTGTTCGTGTTACTGGCGGTCTATGCGCCGTTCCTCGCCAATGAGGCGGCGATCGTCTGGTGGGACGCCGGCGGCATCAGCTTGCCGGTGATCGCGGATCTGTTCAACCGCAACACCTTCGGCAAACAGCATGAACTGCTGTTCAATCTGTTCGCCCTGCTGCTGCCGGTCTACGTGCTGCTCTGGCGGATGCTGCCCGGTCGAACGATCGGCAGACGCATCAGCGTGTGCGCGCTGATCCTGCTGGCCTGCTGGGCGGTGGTCCAGGTTCCGCTGCTGCCGCGGCCATCCGGTGGTTACCAGGCGTTGTGGGCAGAGCGGCCAACGACCCAGCGAACGAGTACCACGGTGCATCGGGATGCCGGTGCGGCTCGCTGGTGTCTGCTCGCCCCGATTCCACATCGTTGGGACGCCACCTATCCCAGTGCCGTGCTGAAACCGCCGGGCTGGACCAACCCGGCAACCGGGGCGAAGACATGGCTGGGCACCGATCCGGCCGGGCATGACGTGATGGCGCGCATGCTCTTCGGCAGCCGGATCAGCTTGACCATCGGCTTCATCGCCACCGGCATCGCCTTACTCATCGGCACCTTCATTGGAGCCATCAGCGGGTTTGCTGGCGGTTGGATTGATCTCGTGCTGCAGCGGCTGGTGGAGATCATGATGTGCTTTCCGACCTTCCTTCTGATCCTGGCGGTCGTGGCGATGACTGGTCGGGACATCTTTGTCATCACGCTGGTCATCGGCTTGACCAGTTGGGCTGGCATCGCCCGGCTGGTGCGCGGCGAATTCCTCGCCCAATCGGTGCGCGATTACGTCACTGCCGGTCGCAGTCTTGGCCTGTCGTCAGGTCGACTGATGTTCATGCATGTCCTGCCCAACACCATGGCACCGTTGCTGATCACCGCGACCTTCGGGATAGCCGGTGCGATCTTGGGCGAGAGCGGCCTGTCCTTCCTCGGCCTGGGTGATCCACGTGTGGCATCGTGGGGACAGCTGCTCAATCATGGTCGTGAGAATCCGGCCTTTGCCTGGCTGATATATGCTCCGGGCTTCGCCATTTTCGTCCTCGTCCTCGCTCTCAACGCCGTGGGCGAAGGACTGCGTCAGGCATTCGATCCGAAAGCAGCGCCATGACCGATCCGATCCTTACCTTCGACGGCCTGCGCGTCGCCTTTGGCCCGACCGAAGTAGTGCATGGACTGTCGCTGACCGTCGCACCCGGCGAGGTTGTCGCCCTGGTTGGTGAATCCGGTTCAGGCAAGAGCGTCAGTGCAATGAGCGTGCTGCGACTGCTGCAGGAACCGCCCGCACACTATCCCGGCGGGCGGATCCTGTGGCGCGGCGAAGACGTGTTGCATATGGAGGCCAAACGCCTGCGCCGCCTACGAGGCGGTGAAGTCGGAATGGTCTTCCAGGAGCCGATGACGGCGTTGAATCCCACCATGACGGTTGGCCGCCAGGTTGAGGAAGCTTTGGAGATCCACACCAGTCTGGATGCCGCTGCAAGGATGGCCCGCGTGGTCGAGTTGTTCGCAGCGGTCGGCATACCCCAACCGGCGGGTCGGGTGGCGTCGTACCCGCACGAACTCAGCGGTGGCCAGCGCCAGCGTATCTGCATCGCCATGGCCCTGGCCTGCGAACCGCAGCTGCTGATCGCCGATGAGCCGACCACGGCGCTCGATGTCACTATCCAGGCGCAGATCCTCGACCTGCTGAAGGCGCTGCAGAAGTCGCGGGGGCTAGCCGTGCTGTTCATCACGCATGACCTCGGCCTGGTGCGGGAACTGGCCGATCGCGTGGTCGTTATGCGTCATGGCGAGGCGGTCGAGCAGGGCACAGTTGCTGAAGTGTTCGCCCGTCCGCAGCACGCCTACACCCGCGGGCTGCTCTCCTGCAAGCCTGTGCTGGGGCACCGTGTCGCACGATTGAGCACGGTCGCTGACGTCATGATGGAAAAATGAACTGGTCGTTCCGTGGCTGGGAACGCGTGCGCTTTTCGTGGGGCGGACATGGCTTGGCGGTCTATCCGGCAGGAGCAAATTTCGGCCCGCGCACCATCGGCGACTTCGAACTGGTCTGGATCATCGATGGTGATGTGACGTGGATCGCGGACGGGGTCGAACATCCGGCTCCACCCGGGACTGTCACCCTGGTCCGTCCGGGCATGCGCGACAGCTACCGTTGGGACGCCAAGCGTGATTCGCGGCATGGGTTCGTCCATTTTTCGGTCGATCTGTCCGGGGCCGATTGCCCGCCACCGGAGCAATGGCCGCTGCTGCGGCGTTACGGCGCCGACAGCGTCGTGCCTCCGTTGTTGCGCCATCTCCTGCGTCTGATCGAAGAACACGGTTCGGCCTGGGAGGAACTCGCCCAGGGCGCGGCCCGGCAGATCCTGCTCGCCTTTTTGGCTGGCGGGGACGGCGTTTCCGGCGACGAGCTGCCGCACCCGCCCGAGCCGGTAGCGCGGGCCCTCGAACGGTTGCGCGAGGCGTGGCGTGGCGAGTTGTGGGGACCGCTGTCGATCAGCGCCCTGGCGCGCGCGGCCGGGGTTTCCCGCGAGCATCTGGCGCGCTCATTCCAGCGGCATTTCGGAGCCAGTCCGCGTGAGGCACAACTTGCCCTGCGGCTTGATCGGTCGGCCCACCTACTGGCGCGAACCGACCTGCCAATCAACGAGATCGCCAGGCTGTGCGGCTTCTGCGACCAGTTCCATTTCTCGCGTCGTTTCCGCTCGGCCTACGGCTTCAGTCCGCGACCATTCCGCAAGCGGATCGCCGAGGGCGCGCCGATGCCGATGAATCCGTTGGTACAGGTACGCAACTTGGTCATTGGCTAAGTCTGCGCAGCGTCACGGCTGCAGCCAGTCCTCGCCCCACACCATGGCTCCACCGATGTGGCCGGTCCAGGCGACCAGCGCTGCGGTCAACACCAGGACGGCGAACAGCGGCCAACGCTTCAATGGTACCCAGCGCATGGCGATCAGCATGCCGGAGGCTATCAGGGCGCCCGAGAAGGTCAGCCAACCAAGCAATTCGTGACGCTCCAACATCAGCGGATCCTGTGCACCTTTTAACTGGAGTCCCGACAGTATGGCCAAGGCCGCGCCGGCGGTGCCGCAGGTCACCAGGATGGCGGTTGCCGGCTTCCAGCGCTCGCCGCGCAGCAAGACCAGAAATTCGGCCAGGACCGCCAGCATGAGGCAGGCGATCGGACCATGCACGAACACCGGGTGCAGCCGACCCAGGAAAGGAGGCTTGGGCGGAGTTGGCGCAGCTACGACCACGGTTGCGCTGGCATCAGGCCACGGCGCGCCGATGGCGATCCAGTGCTCAAAGTCCTTGATCACCTCGGCGGGCAACTGGTTGTTGGGCGGCATGTTCAGGTCGCTGTCGCCTTCGTACCGTAGGGCCTTGAGCATGGCGCTGTTGACGGTGTCTCCTGGGATAACTGCTGGACCCGCTTCATTGTCAGCAAGCAGGCTTTCAAAGGAGTCGACCTTGAGACCTCCTTTGCGCTTGCCGCCGCCATGGCATTCATGGCAGTGTTCGACCAAGACGGGCCTAATTTTTGATTCGAAAAATGCTACAGCAGACGGGTTCGGCCCAACCCTGATGGCCCCTGGAACTTTGACAGGAGGGAGTGTGACGACCGGCTTGACTTCCTCGGCTGCGTTGACCGCGCAGACGGCGACGAGCAGCAGGAGGCAGAAGCGCATGACGCGATCATTACGCCGTGATGGCGAGGGCCAGCGTCACCATGCGCCGCTGCCGGGCAGCGGGGTGCCGGCCGCGGGATGGCCCTGTTTGCCGTACTTGGCGAAATAGCGCTCTAGTACGCGCTTGGCCACCGGCACGCAGGCTTTGCCGCCAAATGTGCCGCTATGGATGAACACGGCGAAGGCGACGGTTGGACTATCCGCCGGGGCATAGCCGATCAGCCAGGCATGATCTGGGGTGCGGCCGGCAGCGCGGCTGTCGGGACTGCCCCATTCGGCTGTGCCTGTTTTCGCTGCCACCTTGATGCCGGCCGCTTCGCCTTCCAACTGAAGGCGCTTGGCCGTGGCGCCTGGTAGGTTGCTCGTGACGTTTTCCATGCCGGTGCGCACATCATCGAGGTAGGCCGCCTTGATCGACAGGTCAGTGACGACCGGACCGGTGTCGGGTCGGACCAGGAATGGCCGTACGACATGACCACCATTGGCCACTGCCGCCGCGATCGGCACGACGTTCAGCGGTGAGGCCTGACAATTCTGGCCGATGCCCATGCGCCAGGTGTCGCTGGGGTACCAGTTCGGCTCCTTGGGCCTGATCACCGACAGATTCTCCGGCGTCGGCAGAGCCAGCGGGCCGACCCGCTGGCTGGATACGTCCAGCGCATTGACCCAGCCGATGCCGACTCTGCGGGCATATTCAGGCAGAACGGCCTGACCAAGGCGTTTGCCGATGCGGTCGGCCATGATCGCGAAATAAACATTCGACGAGATCTGGATTGCCTCGGCGAGATCATAGGTGCCGGCCGGGGCGTGGTCGCGCAGTACGGGCTTGCCGTGCGACATCGCCATGTAGCCCTGGCACCAGACGTTTTCCCCAGGCACCATCAGGCCGTTCTCCAGGGCGCATAATGCGGTGAGTATTTTGAACGACGAGCCTGGTGGCTGCTCGGCGACAGCGGCATGATCGATCAGCGGTTGGCGCGGATCCTTTAGCAGTTCGGCGTAGTGGTTCGCAATGCCAGCCAACTCGAAGGTCGGGTTGGAGGCCAGAGCGATGATGCCCCCGGTCCGGCAATCGATCATGCAGAATCCAGCCCGTCCTTTGCCAACGGCGAAGGCTGCCTGCATCTTCTCGGTATTGCCATCGGGATCCAACGCTCCGGCCAGTTCGATGTAGCGTTCGAGACTGTCCTCGGCCAGCATCTGCATCTCCATGTCGATCTCGGTAAGCAGATCGGTGCCAGGCAACGGATCAGTGTCGCGCAGGGTGACGAATCCGTCTGGGGTGCGAGCGCGTATGCGGCCTCCCGGAGAGCCACGCAGGATCGCGTCGTAGCGTGCCTCCAGCCCATTGGTTCCGCGCAAGCTGTCCGAGCCGTCGCCCGATCTGGTGACCATGCCGATGATGTGCGGAGCAGACTTCGGGAAGGGGTAGCTGCGGCCGACATCGGTCGCGATTGTAAGCCCCGGTAGGGCCGCGTCGGCGCCATCATACAGTCGGCGCAGGCTGTCTGGCGGCTGGCCTCCGGTGCCGCACAGCCGTACGGCGAGGGCGTGTGGTACGTCGCGCAGAATCGGGATGGGGTCACGCCGGGTGCGTCCTGACAATTCACGCTCAGCCAACCGTCGCAGTTCAGCCAGTCGTCGTTCAATCTCGATCGCCGGCATCGGCCGACCCTGGGCCGTGAGCCGGGTTGCCAAGCCATCGATCAGCCTGGAGAGCTTCTCTGGGTCCAGGACCAGATGGTAGATGCGGTGTTCACGACCACTGCCGGCAGGGCCGATGCGCTCGGCATGGTTTTCGATTAGGGCCTGGATCAGGATTGGATCGCGCGTCCCCAGGCTTGCTGCCAAGCGTCGCGAAAGCTGGGTAAGCAGACCTTCGCTGCCCTGCGGATCGCCCTGGATGATGATGATGCGTTCGCGGGCGCCGACCACATCGGGCAAGTCGATCTCGTCGAGGGCGGCGTCGATCGGCAGCAACGGAGCAACCTGGTCGGCGTCGGCACTCGCGGCATAATAGCGGCTGCCCACAGGCGGCTTGCGGGCGGCCCGGCTAAGCGCGCGATCCAGGCGTTCGCGGATCACCTCGACTTCGCGTCCACTCACCCGGGCGAGGGTGATCTCGGCCTGCTGGCGGCGCTCGGACAGGATCAAGCGTAGGGCTACCGTCTCGTTCCGTCCGTCACCCAGCGGATACGACATCGTGCAGCGGTCGGTAAACGGATCGAGCACGCTGGCGGCGTGGTCGCCGGCCAGATCCAATTCGCGATCGACCTCGTCGCAAGCAGCGATGAATCCCGCCTCTGGCACTGCCTGGGCTTCGATCTGCCAGCGCACATGGATCTCGCGGACCAGGGCGTCGAGCGGCTCTTCGGTCAGCAGATCGCCTTCGACCAGGCGGCGCACCGCATCCTCATCACCCTTGCCGGGGGCGAGCAGAGACCGTTCGACCGCTACCAGTCCGAGTGTGCCGCTCTCGGCGCGCGCCCCGAGGCGGACCGCGGTGCCGGGATGGGCCAGGATGTCGTCGAGTAGGGTGTCCTTCAGACTTTTCGGTCGATTCACCCAGCGCAAACGGGTAGTCAGGTCGCCGACCAGGGCGTCGAAGTGGCGGCGGTCCAGCTGCCACAGGTCCTGCTCGCGACGCGCGCGTCCTTCGATCTCCAGTTCGGCCATCACGACCGACAGGTGGTACATCGGCTTGGTTTCGGCCATCGCCGTGCCGGTGCGGTCAAGGATGCGGCCGCGGCGGGCCGGTAGCGGTTCAACCACGACCAGCGAGCGCTCGACCGCCAGGGCGTGCATGCTGCCCTCCAGCACCTGCAGCTGGAACAGCCGCACCAGGAAGGCGAAGCCGGCCAGGGTGAACAGCAGCGCAAGGAGGACGAGACGGGACGGCATTCAGGGCAGGCTGGCGTGCGCGAGGATCAGGGCCGGTAGCCGTTCGGATTCTGCTGCTGCCAGTTCCAGCCGTCACGGCACATCGCGTCCATGTTCAAGATGGCCTTCCAGCCGAGGAAGGCCGTGGCGTAGGCCGGATCGGCATACGAGGTAGCGACATCGCCGGCGCGACGAGCAGTGATGGTGTAGGGCACCGGCCGTCCCGAGGCAGTCGACAGCGCCTTGACGACGTCGAGTACCGACGAACCGCGACCGGTGCCGAGGTTGACCTCGACACAGCCATCGACCTGCGGCAGCTTGGCCAGGGCGGCGAGGTGGCCCTGGGCAAGATCGACGACATGGATGTAATCGCGCACCCCGGTGCCGTCAGGCGTCGGCCAGTCGCCGCCGTAGACCGACAGCATCGGACGCTTGCCCACCGCGACCTGCAGGGCGAACGGCATGAGGTTGTTGGGAATTCCTGCCGGGTCTTCACCGATCAAGCCGCTCGGGTGCGAGCCAACCGGATTGAAGTAGCGCAGCGGGATGATGTGCCAGCCGGGTTCTGACCTGGCCACGTCGCGCAGGATCTCTTCGATGAACAGCTTGGTGCGGCCATAGGGGTTGGTCGCGTTGAGGCGCGAGGCCTCGGTGATCGGCACGCGCTCGGGGTCGCCATAGACCGTTGCCGATGAGCTGAACACCAGCTTGCGGCAACCGTTCCGGCGCATCGCCTCAAGCAGGACGATGGTGCCGCCGACGTTGTTGTCGTAATAACGCAGCGGGATCTGCACTGACTCGCCGACTGCCTTCAAGCCGGCGAAGTGAATGACCGCCTCGGGATGCTCAGCGGCAAAGACGCGCTCGACCGCAGCCGCATCGCAGAGATCGACCTGGTGCAGGCGCAGCTTGGTCGTCCCACCGACGATGGAGCGGACGCGGTCCAGGGCGACGGCCGACGAGTTCGCGAGATTGTCGAGCACCGCGACCTCGTGTCCGGCGAGCAGCAGTTCGACGCAGGTGTGGGATCCGATGTAGCCGGCGCCGCCGGTGACGAGGATGGTCATGGCCTCATCGTGACCAGCATTGGGAGGCGTCCAGCGGCGAGCGGACCGCGACCCGGCAGATCAAGCTCGGTGTTCGGCGCGGAATGCCGTGGGTGGAACCCCGGCGACGCGGCGGAACAGCTTGTTGAAGTGGTGCGCGTCGGGCAGGCCAATCCGCCTGCCGATCTCGCCGACCGACAGCTCGGTGCACGCGAGCAGGGCTTGGGCTGAACCAATGCGTTGGGCCAGTTGGAAACGTGCCAAGGTCGAGCCATAGCGCTGGCGGAACCGACGGGCGAGGTAGGCCGGACTGACCCCGACAGTGCGCGCCAAGTGCGGCACCCGCCACCCCCGAGCGGGATCTTCGCGCAGCAAGGAGGCGGCGCGCTCGACCGCCCGACCGCCGCGCTGCTGTGGCCCATCAGGCAACCGGTCGGCCAGCCAGGCGACCAGTTCCAGCACCGCTGCGCCGGCCGCGGTCGAGGATGCCAAGGCCTCGTGCCGTCCGCGCCCACGGCGCTGATACGCGGTAATGCGGGCCAGGCGTTCGCGGGCAATCGTGGCGTCGCTGCCCAGGCGGATGTGCAGGGGCAGCCGAAGGGGGGTGCCGATAGTTGCAGGCAAGACATGAACGCACCAATGCCGACCAGCGGCAGGCAGATCGTAGGTGGTAGCCATGCCGACTGGGGTCAGGGTCAGATCACCGGAACGTAATTCGATGGGTCGGCCATCCATACGCACCGTTCCTGCGTAATCGTAGAGATGCATGGCGACGGCCTGAATCTGGTAGATCGTCCGGAAGCCTTTGTCCTTGAGTGGAAAGTAGCCGCTGAGCAGTACCTGGGGCACGCCCCCGGTTGGCCACGAAAGTGTCGGATTCATACCAACAGCATGGAAAGCATCCCACCTTGGCCAGCGCCGGTCAGCCATCATCACGGACGTGGAGGTCAGCATGGATTCACGCACCCGCATCCGCAGCATCATCGGCCGGGGCAATCCCGACCGTTCCGGCTTCTGGCTGGGCAATCCGGATCCGGCAGCATGGCCGATTCTGCATCGACACTTCGGAACCAGCGATGGTGAGGTGCTGCGGCGACGTTTGGGCGACGACTTTCGCTGGATCGCCCCGTGGACCTACCGCGCTCCTGACGGATCGGGCATGTTTGCCGTCGACAAGAAGGCACATGGAGCTGCCGGGCCGCTTGCTCATTGCGAGACGGTTGCCGAAGTCGAGGCGTGGCCGCATTGGCCGCAGGCCTGCTACATGGACTTCACCGGGGCGATAGCTGAACTGCGCGCGGCTGGTCCGCACTACCGCGCCAGTGGCATGTGGACCTGCTTCTACCACAACGTCATGGACCTGTTCGGGTTCGAAGACTACCTCGCGAAGATGCACACGCATCCGGAGGTGGTCGAGGCGGCGACGGAACGGGTGTGCCAGTTCTACCACGAAGCTAATGAACTGTTCTTTCCACAGGTACGCGGAGAAGTGGATGCCTTCTTCTTCGGCAATGACTTCGGCACCCAGCAGGATTGCATCTGTAGTCCCAAGATGTTCGACCGGTTCGTGATGCCGTGGTTCCGCCGCTTCACTGAGCAAGGGCATCGCCACGGTCTGCAGGTCATCCTGCATTCCTGTGGCTCGATCCATCGGGTGATTCCACGCCTGATTGATGCTGGGGTCGATTGTCTGCATCCGCTGCAGGCCAAGGCCAAAGGGATGGATGCCGCCGAGCTGGCGCGGCAGTTTCGCGGCAAGATCGCGTTCCTCGGTGGTATCGATGCGCAGGATCTGCTGCCGAACGGCACGCTGGCGCAGATCCGCGATGAAGTCCGGCGGGTGCGTGATCTGCTGGGGCCGTACGTCATCATCAGCCCAAGCCACGAGGCGGTACTACCCGACGTCCCGCCTGAGAACATTGCGGCGATGGCCGAGGCGGCTGCCGGCTGAACGCGGATCAGCGCGGCGGCCAGCTTGCCGAAGCGCCGCCAGGTACGACGAAGCGGAATCCCAGCCAGGTCTTGAGGTCGCCCGGATCGGCGGCGGCCCTGGCGGCGCTGCGCGCCGAGGCTGGCGGCTGCAGCCAGCTGCCCCCACGAATGACGTTCAGACTGCCGAACTGGCCGAGTGGATCAGCGCGCTGCTGGTCGCCATAGGCGCTTTCGCCATCCCAGCGATCAGCGCACCATTCCGCAAGGTTGCCGTGCATCCCGCTGATGCCCCAGGCATTGATCGCCGCGCCGGTGGTGGCCAGCGGCGCGAACAGCGGGTTGTCGCGGTCGAGCAGCCAAGCGTTCTCGGCAGCGAACAGCCCGCCTTCACGCCAGGCGCTGACCACCGCGGGCACACGGCACGAACGCGGCTGGGCGTCGGTGGCGAACGGGCCAGAGGTACCGGCTCGGCAGGCGTATTCCCATTCCGCCTCGCTCGGCAGGCGGGCTCCCAGGCCGGGGTGCAGGCGGTTCAGCCGCTCGATCCAGGCGACGCACGCGTCGAGGTTCAACTCGCTGACGGGCATGTCGGGAGCGCCGCGCGGCTCGCCAGGAACCAGCGCAGCATAAAGTCCGTTGCTGACTTCGTTACCGAGGATCCAGAAACCTTTGGTCAGCTGCACGGCATGCAGCTCTTCGTTCGCCGTGCGATCAGGTTCCTCGGCAGGGCTGCCCATGACGAAGCGACCTGGCGGACACCAGCGCAGTTCAGCGACTTGGCCGGAAACCGGCAGACGCACCAGGGCGCCATTGCCATCACGCAGCAGCTCTCCGGTCGATCCGATTCCAATGCCACCAGTCGGATTGGGTTCGCTGGGTCGGGACTTGCGTTCCAGCAGCCAGGTGGCGCCGCTGAGCACACCGATGAGCAGTGCGGCCGGCAGACCGAGTCGTAGGATCGGCCCCCACGGAATACCGGAGAACGCGGATCCGGGATTCGACACGTAGGCCCCGTGCGTCCGTTTCGGAGCCGGGCTGCCGGTGACCTCGGCGAAGACCATGCTGGCGGGCGAAGGCAAGCCGGCGCTATGCATCGGCATCTTGCCTTCGCTGAGCCGTTCGAGGTCGAGCAGCAGTTCGCCGACATCGCGGTGGCGCTGCTCGCGCACCTTGCTCATCGCCTTCTCGACCACCGAGACCGCGCCGGCGCTGACGTGGGGGCTGAATCTGCGGATGTCTGGCACCGGCTTCGTCAGCACCTCATGGGTGAGGACGTAGATGGTCGGTCCGTCGAATGGCTTCCGGCCGGTCAGCAGGTTGTAGAGCGTGGCCCCGAGGGCGTAGACATCGACGCGATGGTCGAGATCACCATCACCACGGATCTGCTCGGGGGCCATGAACGCCGGGGTTCC
>Ga0105046_10003359_pt1 | contig 25386 bp, 24 predicted proteins | sample MAT03_FD_78385 | JGI IMG/M metagenome (GOLD analysis project Ga0105046, IMG submission 78385) | Freshwater microbial communities from Lake Fryxell liftoff mats and glacier meltwater in Antarctica - MAT-03 (megahit assembly) | ecosystem: Environmental > Aquatic > Freshwater > Ice > Liftoff...
TAAGACTAAAAACAGGTTTCAGATTTGCGATCATCACAAGCAGTTTGAATATTTTAATCGGTTTGGCGCTTTTCTACATGGGCCTCGTGGACTATTCAGGAGGATCGAGTGGTTGGGTCACATTTCTGATACTATTATTGGGAATTTATATTTCTTCAGAGCATTTCAAGAAAACAAATGAAGGATATATGAGCTCCAAAGACTTGATTGTAACCGCTTTATGGCTTGGTCTTTTTACAGGAATTATAAGCGGGATTTATGCCGTGATCTACATGCAGATAGATCCAAGTATGATGGAAAAGGCAAAAAATCTGGCCGAATCAAACATGGAAGAACAGGGCACCAGCGAAGAGCAAATCAAAATGGCGATGTCGATGATGGAAAAATTTATGAGTCCTGGCTTTTTGATTGCCATGAGTGTGTTGATGAATGTAATTTTGGCACTTATTATCGGAGCGATTTTGGGCAATTTTTTAAAAAAAGAACGCCCGATTTTTGAGTAGAAACCACCAAATTTTATAAGACCAAAAGAGTGAATAAAGACCTTTCCATTATTGTTCCGCTATACAACGAGGAAGAATCGCTGCCAGAATTGTGTGCCTGGATTGACAAAGTTGTCAAAAAAATGGAGCTTCAATTTGAGATCATTCTGATTGATGATGGAAGTACAGATTTAAGCTGGAAGACAATTCAATCGCTGTGGGAGCAATATCCGGTAATCAGGGCTTATCGCTTTGGCAGAAATTATGGAAAATCGGCTGCTTTAGACATGGGCTTTCGGATGTGTCAAGGAAAAGTGGTCATTACTATGGATGCCGACCTTCAAGATAGCCCAGATGAAATCCCAAAGTTGTACGAAATGATTGCAGTCAAAGGCTTTCATATGGTTTCTGGTTGGAAACAAAAACGATTTGATCCAATCTCAAAAACCATTCCTAGTAAACTTTTCAACAATGTTACTTCTTGGTTTTCAGGCATTAAACTGCATGATTTCAACTGTGGATTAAAAGCCTATCAAAACAGAGTGGTTAAAACCATTTCTCTTTATGGAGAAATGCATCGATACATTCCCGTAATTTCCAAGCAAAATGGCTTTGGAAAAATAGGAGAACTGATTGTTGAACATCGAGCCAGAAAATACGGAATTACAAAGTTTGGCCTGGAAAGATTCATCTATGGATTTCTGGATCTACTGAGCATCAGCTTTGTATCTAAATTCAAAAAAAGACCCATGCATTTTTTTGGAAGCCTTGGCACACTTTCCTTTTTAATGGGTTTTGGCATTACAATATGGCTTATTTGGGACAAATTATATAACCTCAAACACCATTTAAAGGTAAGAGATGTTGTAGATCAGCCTTTGTTCTTTTTAGCACTTGTAGCCATAATCGTTGGTGTTCAGTTGTTTATGGCTGGATTTTTGGGAGAGATAATGGCCAATCAAAACAAAAAGGAAGAATATGTGATCGTTGATGAGCTTTAAATGCAGCCTTCAATTGGCTATCTGATTTTTGAAACAGGATTTCCAGCATAGGAACCTGCTTCTGAAATAGAATTCAATACAACGGAGCCCATTCCAATGTAAACATCGTCTGCAAGTTGAACGCCTTGCTTCAATGCAGCATTTGAACCAAGATAAACCCTTTGCCCTGCTTTGCAATTCCCATTCACATGGCTTCCAGGCCCAGCTGAATAAAAATCACCTCCTTCAAAATCATGCCCAATGGTAGAACCATAATTGATATGCGTATGCTTGCCCAAAGTGATGTCACAAGTCAAAATGCTCCCAGCCGAAATCACGCTCCCTTCTCCAACTGCGATCCACTCAGAAACAACACAAGACGGGTGAATGATGGTTCCATATTTGGTTTCCGTGGGCATGGATCCAATTGCCTTGGCCCGAGTTTGAGAATCACCAATTGCCAGAATTGCATGAAACCGATTTGGATCGAACATAGCCATTGAAATAACCGGAAATCCAAGCAAGCTCCTGGAAACAAACCCGTGATCAGGCTCAACAAATATAATCCTATCCTTAGAATCTTGGCCCATCGCCTTCCATGCATCCACAATTTGGCACAAAATATCTTTTGCCGCCCCGCCAGAACCAACCAATGCAATTTTATCGCCTATGACCACAATTGATATCCAATAAATATGTAAATCATCCACCTAATTCTTTAGGTCTATCTTTTCATCAGAAGCAAATTTTCGGATTTGGATTGCCACTTCTTTACAAATCCGATTGACCTTTTGAATAAACTCTTTTGCCTCAATAGCATTTACTCCTTTGGCCCTTTCAGTCATCTTAATAGAATCTTTTAGAACCTTGTCTAGTGATTTAATCTCAAATGTTTTGATCGTTGCTTGAATTTTATGAAGCAGAAACTTTAATTCCTCAGTCTCATTCTTCTCAATATGCTGTGCAAATTTTGCCATGCATTCATCAAGACTATTCAAATAAGATTTAAACAAATTGAGCATGAATTTCTTATCTCCCTCGGTGATATCCAGCACTTTGGCAAAATTTAAAACAAACTCTTGTTTGGATTTTTCCTTTTGGTCAAGTTTTTGATCAAAATCCTGATCTGTTTTCGAAAGCATCCAAACCAGCTCTAAAACACCCTCTGTAGATTCTGGAATATATCTTGGATATACTTGCATTGGATGAAAGGACATATCTGGTTTAAAATCAGCGTTTGAATATAAAAACAAAACAGAGCAATCCTTTTCTTGAAGCACATTAAAATCTAGCTCATGTAATTCAACCAACTGCTTTCCCCACCAAACCACCAAATGAAAATCATTTTGCTGCAGAGACCTGTTGATTGCCTGTATAGATTGTGCAACTTGTACATCGGCACCATTAATAGTGAATTTATCTCTCAGCCAGTCAATGGGCTTTTCTAAAGTTGGGCCAATAAGCAATTTCTTTTGTTTCAGCAGATTTATAGGATTGTTAAGCTTCTCATTGTCAGGACTTATAATTGAATCAAGAGCAAAATTCAAGCTTAAAAAACCATCTGACTCTTCTAAAGGATAGCCCTCTTCTTGCCATATTTTCTTAATGGCTATAAGCTCATATTCAATAGACTTTTTATGCAAACTATGCAGATGCGTAAGATCGATAACAATGGATATTGATACCTTTTGTACGCTAGCTAAATTTGAAAAAACAGAAGATTTGGCTCTATGTGGAACGTTCAGTTTCGATATATCTGAAAGAATATTGAATACTAAAATCTTAGGAATTAAATAGATATTTTGATCCTCAATCGATAAGGATTGGTTCAAATCTAATCCGGGCCATTTTTGACTATTGACAACAAGAAGTTCCGAAAATCCATGAATGGTGGACGCATAGGCATGTAGCATAATCTTTTTGTTCAACCTTGGCGAAAAATATATTTCGTTGTGGGCTTGCCTAAAAGATTTAGATAGCTCAAGAATTTTTGAATTTTCTTTAGAATGATCATTCGATTCCAATATTAGAATTTCCTCTTTCCTTATTAGGTATAACCAATGGTCCAGGGTTTCATGTTGAAGCTCTAGCCGTTTATACTTATCAGTAAAATTGATACCTGAACTTATAAAATACGTTAAGTCATTTGCAGAATTATAAACGGGTGAAAGCTCCCTGACATAATAAGAAATCTCATTTCTTCTGTCGAGATTGAATTCTTCAAATTGAATGGCTTTACCTGTTGCCGATATTTTGTCAAATATTGCTTTCCTTGAAATTAACTTTTTTAGATTCTGGGTTCTTTTTTTCACATAATCCTCATCGCTTTTTCCGATAATCCAGTTCCGGACATTTTCGTCTTTCACTGCATTTTTATTTACATATAAGTATTTCTCATCCGCAGAGAATACAACGAAATCATACTTACATTCACCAACGATCATCTCGAAAAAGCTTTTATCTGCATAAGCATTCTCTAAATCACTGAAATCCTTGGAAAAATCGCTGAGGAACACAACAATCAGATTGTCTTTCCTGCCTGATTCAACTTTATATTTCAAATCTGGTTTCGATTTAGGGCTCCAAATCAGCTCTTTATCTCCTTCCAGTTTACTAGAAATTAACAACAAAAGTGTGCTTGCGGCTTCATTTAAATTGAAATCTGCATTTTCTGCCAATCCAAAAAGGTTGGCGGCAATCTTGTTAATCCATCTAATCTTTGTTTTTTCAACATTTATAACTTTGTTTTCAATTTCAAATATTATGAATGGATTTGACGAGTTCTTAAACATCTCTCCAAGTGCAGAAACCAAGACATTTATTGATGAGACCTTAACGTGCAATTCGGACAAATCCTTTCCAATAAATTTCAACTTTTCAAGACTTCCGTCTGAATTATATTGAAAACTCGTGTGCAATCCAATTTGCATTTCCTCACTAAACCGATTGATGGCCAAACACTCATAAAAACAGTCCAGGCTTTGCTTTGCAATATTCTCTTTAAAGTATTTTACTAAGCTTTCTTTGTCATTTGGATGGATAAGATCAGAATAAGTTAAGTCTTGAAATTCAAGATCGCTGTAACCCATTTTGCTTTGCAAGGCATGGTTGGTAAAAATGAATTTCCCTTTTTCATCAAGCTCAAAAATAAATTTTTCAGTATTCTCAATCAGGAATCGAAATTTTTCCAGAAGATCTGCATTCCGCTTAAAAGCCTCTTCATTGGAAATTAACAAAGATTGGGTGCTAATTCTCTCCTTCTCTGAGATTTTCAGATGCGCTTCAATCTTTGATTTTTCAGACTCTAAAATTGCTTTCTGACCTAAAATCGATTGTAAAATATCCTTTTGCTTTTTCTGACTTCGGAAAAAGTAAACAAATGCTATACAAGAAATTAGGGAAATGCCAAATAGTAAAAAAAGCACCCACATATTTGCCAAAATCACACGCATGAAAGATTGAGGAAGCAAGATTAATCTTTTTTGCGCTATACTTTTGACATCGCTCAAAAATGAATCCTATTTTGGCTTTTTGCTAAGCTTTGAAATCAACCAAAACAATACTCTACCGAAATAAAAATACGATTAATCGAGGTTTAACCTTCCTTCACCCCAGCACTCAAAATATAAAGCGAAATGCATTAAACTTAGATAGTATTCTATTATCTTTGTTACAGTTTTAAGTGGTTGAGTAGTTTAAGTTGTATGGACGTCGTACTAGTTTAGTTCGATGTCCATTTTTTTTAAAAAGGTACAAGGCTAGTTTACTTTCACAGTTCAGGAAATTTATAAGTTTAGAAATTAAATCTTTGTAACCGAAATCCAATAGAGCATTCTCCATTGGAATCTGTGATTAAACTTAATTTCTATTTTAATGAACGCAGGCTTACTGGCTGATATTATTCTTGGTGAAAGTCCTCATCTTAAAGGACTTGCCAGACATTTCAATATGGTCGTTTTAGATTCCAGTGGTAGAATCACAGGATTTAACAACCAATTTTTGAAAAACATTAAGAAGCGGGAAGATCAGATTATCAATCAAACTTTTGCGAAATATTTTGATTGCGATGAAGGCAAGGCCGATTTGATGATGAGCATTAAATGCGCCTGCAAAGGCCAGCCGACTTCGATTCAGTTCAGCGTTTTGGAAAACAAAGTAACTTTTAAGGGTGTTATTCTACCGGTTTATGACAATGGACAAAATCCATCTAGTCTAATCATAATCGCAAAAGAGGAACACTATATTTCTATTGACGAAGATGAAATTGAGGATTTTTGGTCAATGGCCAGTAAAATGATGGAAGAGGCAGGCATTGCTTCTTCAACACCGGAAATAACGAAAAGATTAAAAATGCAGAAACCAAGAATTTTGTTTGTAGAAGATCAAAACGGATTGATTGTCAAGATTTTCAAGAAAGTTCTTTCCAACAGAAATAAGGAATTTCTTATTGCACCAAGCTCAGAGGCTGCCATTTTAATGGCTTCTGAATTTAAGCCAAATGTTGTGATCAGTCATCACAATCCAATTGGCAACCTGGCACTGGACAATATGGCTTCCACCTTTAAAAAAGAGTTTAATGCAAATACCATTTTTCTAAGTTCTTCTGGAAACGAACTCAGAATTGAAGATGGCTGGTTAGATATTCATGTAAAGAATCATCCGGATTCTGTGCCTAAAATATTGGAATTGATAAACCAATTGTATTGGTAATCAAGACCATAAGAATGTGTAAAATACTTACTTGAGAAAATTTGGAAAGTGTGTTCTCCAAATATTGTGGTTGGCATAGGCCCTGCCCATACCCACCCAACTCAAGTAATTTATTTACACTATAATTTAAAAGTCACCCAAGAAATTGGGTGACTTTTTTTCTATGACTTCTAAACTAATGTTGATTGATCCGCTCCCGAATCATTGAAAGGCATCGTATTAATTGCCTATTTTTTCAGAATCTGCTGTTCTGCCAAGCCTAATATAAGTGTTTTTTAAGGATTTTCTAACACCCTCATCGGTTTTATTGATTTGATAGCAGGCTTCAAAATAAGGCAATGCGGCTTTGAATTCTGTTTGGGCTGATACTTCCATTTTCTTACCCTTAATTTGGTACGTTTGAATGTCCATGTCATTCACCTTTTTGAGTATTTCTGCGCCTCGGTTGTAATAGTAAACACCAAGATTGAAACTTGATTCTAAATTATTTGGATCTAGCTTCAAAGCCTTCCTATAGGCATCTAACGCCTTTTGCTTTGAGCCATCACGTTCTTTGGCTGACCTTTTAACATCTGCTGCTTCCTGGTCGTAAAGATTGCCGAGAATGGCATAAAGTCCGGAATTTGTAGAATCCAGTTTTACAGTTTCCTCTAACTTCGACTTGGCTTCGCTTCCTCTTCCAAGATCAAAGTAAAGTTGTAATTCCTCTAACGCAAGCATCTTATTGTTAGGATATTGAACTCGTCCGGCAACAACGTGAGCCAATGCTGAATCTTTCTTGGCAGCGTTTTTTGCCTGGCGGGAAAGTGAAATATACATTTCAGGAGATTTCCTTCCCATAGAAACCAACTTATTGGTTACAGTTCTAACCTTTTCATAGTCGCCCATAGATTCTGCAGAATACAAGGTATAAACAAAAGCTGTGGTATCAGTTGGTTTAATCAATTGAGAGATTTCATAAGAAGCAATAGACTCTTCAAATTTCTTAATTGACTCTTCCTTATTCCCCTCCTTCTGTTTTGCCGCCCCAGCTTGATACTTTGCAATACCATCATTGAGAAATGTCCCCCAAAGCAATTCTACTTTGGCTAAAGAATTGTCATGATATTCGTCTCCTTTGCCCGAAAGGCTTACTGCTTTTGAATATGAATCATACGTTTGCTTTGCAGCATCAGGAGCCAAAGCAGTAAACTTTGGATTCTTAGAATTTAGAATGTTCTCATAAATCATGCCTCTGAAATACCATGTTTTAGCCTTTTCTTTGGTTTTTTCATGCTGTGAAGCTTTGTCAATCTCTTCTTTGGCCTTGTCGTATTCTCCATCCTTGTTGTAGAGAAAAGCTGAAGTAACTGCATCATTTTGCCCAAAAGAATATCCCGATACGAGAAAGAAACCGGCGACTACAAATTTTTTCATTTCTATTTTCTGGTTTAAAAATTGATCAAATTGAATTAAACTATTTCATCTGCTTCCGGAGTATCGGCTTCGGCATCATCGCCTTCTCCCTCTCCCTCTTCTTCAGCCTCTTCGTCTATATCTTCAGAATCATCTTCCGGCACTATTTCTTCATTCAATTCTTCGCCACCTTCGCCCAGGATTACTCTTTCAATATTGCCATCCATCAACTCATCTTCTGGCACTTCCACTTCATCGGGCATCTCAATTTTAGCAATTGAAGAAATTTCATCGTCATCATTTAGTCGGATCAATCGAACTCCCTGCGTATTCCTTCCCATAACCCGAAGAGAATCTACAGAAGTTCTAATCATAACGCCTGACTTGTTAATAATCATCAGATCATCTTTGTCTGTTACGTCCAAAACGCCAACTACACTTCCTGTTTTTGGCGTAATATTTAGAGTCAATACGCCTTTAGTTCCCCTGTTTGTAACCCGATATACGTCTGTACCATCTTCCGGATCAACCAGATAGGTCCTTTTTCCATAACCTTTTTCTGAAACCACAAGCAAGGTGGTTGACTTATCAGCAACACAAACAAGACCAACCACATAATCGGCTTCTCCATTTAAGCGAACACCTCGAACACCAGCGGCACCACGACCCATTGGTCTAACGGTAGCTTCAGGGAATCTTACAGCTCTGCCTTTATAAGTAGCGATGATAATTTCATCATTTCCTGAAGTCATTTTTACATCCAGGAGTTGATCGCCTTCATTGATTCTGATGGCAATGATACCTGCTTGACGAGGCCGACTGAATGCTTCTAACGTAGTTTTCTTAATCGTACCTTTTACGGTACACATTACCAGATAATTGTTGTTGATGTAATCATCATCTTTCAGACTTTTCACATTGATAACAGCTTTAACCTTGTCATCTTTTTCAATGTTGATGATGTTTTGAATCGGTCTTCCTTTTGCAGTTTTGCTGCCCTCAGGGAGTTCATATACCTTTTTCCAGAACATACGGCCATTGTCTGTAAACACGAGCAAATAGTTGTGCATCGTGGCCACGAAAAGATGTTCCGTAAAGTCATCGTCTTTTATGGCTGTGGCCTTCGAACCTACTCCTCCCCTATTCTGGACTCTATAATCAGTCAAAGGTGTTCTTTTGATATAGCCCTGATGAGAAATGGTAATGACCATTTCATCATCAGAAATCATATCTTCTATTGTCAGATCATCAAAAGAGTGGACAATTTCAGTTCTTCTATCGTCGCCATATCGCTCTCTGATTTCCTCAAGTTCGTCTTTAATGATACCCATCCGGATACTTTCATCCCCTAGAATTTCATTCAAACGGGCTATCAATTTCTGAATTTCCTGGAATTCCGCAACGATTTTATCACGCTCAAGACCTGTCAACCTTTGAAGACGCATTTCCAAAACAGCTCTGGCCTGAATTTCGCTCATCGCAAAATTTTCCATCAAACCATTTCGTGCAATTTCAGGATCTAATGAGTTTCTTATCAGGGAGATAACAGCATCCAGATTATCCAGAGCTATCAATAATCCTTCTAAAATATGCGCTCTTTTTTCAGCTTCCTGTAAATCAAATTTAGTTCTTCTTACAACTACTTCATGTCTATGCTCCACAAAGTAGTGAATCATTTCCTTCATGTTCAAGGTCAATGGTTTTCCTTTTACAAGGGCCACATTGTTCACTGAAAACGAAGTTTGTAGGGCAGTCATTTTATACAAAGTATTGACAACCACCTGTGAATTGGCATCCTTTTTCAGATCAAAAACCATTCGGATACCATCTCTGTCAGACTCATCCCGCACATCGGCAATGCCTTCCAGAACCTTATCATTGATCATGTCGCCGATCCTTTCGATCATGGCGGCTTTGTTTACCTGATACGGAATGTCGTAAAATATGATTTGCTCTCTGCCAGTTTTTGAAGTTTCAAAACGGTGGTTGGCTCTTACCACTATTCTTCCGCGACCAGTTTCAAGCGCATTTAAAATGCCGGTGTATCCATAAATGGTTCCCGCCGTAGGAAAATCCGGACCTTTTATAAATTTAGCGAGTTCCTGAATTGTAATGTCAGGATTGTCAATATAAGCTTTAATCCCATCTATTACTTCTCTCAGATTGTGAGGCGCCATGTTGGTGGCCATACCTACTGCAATGCCTGAGGTTCCGTTTACAATCAGATTGGGAAACTTTGCCGGAAGCACAGTTGGCTCTTGCAATGAATCATCAAAGTTTGATTGAAATTTTACTGTATTCTTTTTGATGTCAGCAAGAAGTTCCTCCGCAAGTCTTTTCAATCTGGCTTCGGTATATCGCATTGCTGCTGGCTCATCGCCATCTATTGAACCAAAGTTACCCTGTCCGTCAACCAGAGGATAGCGCAGAGACCAAGGCTGGGCCATACGCACCATGGCGTCATAAACGGAAGTATCGCCGTGTGGGTGAAATTTACCAAGACACTCTCCAACGATACGAGCAGACTTTTTGTGTGGTTTGTTGTAGTTCACACCAAGTTCTTCCATGCTGTAAAGAACCCTTCTGTGTACTGGTTTTAGTCCATCACGGACATCAGGAAGCGCACGACTGACAATAACTGACATCGAATAATCGATGTACGCAGTGCGCATTTCCTCTTCAATATTGATTGGGATAATATTTTCTGTTCCGGCCATTCTTTAGAATTACAATTCTTGAAAGGCCGCAAATTAATCGCTTTTGTGCTTTATTACGAATATTCGTAAATTATTGCGTCTCTTTTTCTTCTTTGTCCTCCTCAGGCTCCTCTACTTCTATGTCCTTTTCCCGCTTTCTGCCATTTGGATCATGCGCCTTTATACCAGCAAGTTGAGTAGATTTCTTCTCCTCTCCGGCCTTCTTTTTTCTATTCCACCAATGGTCTTTTTTTATCAAATTTTTATCTTTGGTGTACACATATGTTTGCCCAACTTTTGGATTCTGTTTCTTGGGTTTCCACCAGGGCTGACCTCTGAAAGTAACCCCATTGTGGGCATGCAGCATTCTTACCTGACAACCCGGAATGGGGCAGAGCTTATGCACAGCGCAGGACTGAGAAAGCCCCAATACAATGAGCAGGCATAAAAACAGGTGGTACGGACGCATTTGCAATTTGTTGAGTTCTGTTAAGGAAACAGTATTAAATGTGCTCCTAATTTGATCGTATTCAAAATGAAAAGAGATGAAAAGTCAAAAACCAAAGTTTTGATCTAAATACAAGTTTACAAATTATGAGCCAGACATTGTTTACATGCCATCAAAACGGAATGGCTTGAAAGGTAAGTTTTTAGGAAGATGAATACTTTAAAGATGATCAGAATTCATTTTGGGAGGAATTTGATTCAAAATATAGAATAAAATAAGGGAGATTGATATTCAAGGTTTCCAATACCGATACGTGCGTGGTGGGGGTTTTGGTTGGATTTTAAATGCTGCAAAGGAGCCCCGAGGCCACAAATATAAGTTCGAAGTTTACAATTTCTAACAGGCTAAAAATCATTTACTTAATAGATTCTCCACTTTTAATTTAAGAAGTGGCAGGTTATACTGTATGATATTCCATACCAGATACTCATCTACCCAAGATATTCATGCACAACAATATTTCTAAATCCAGCCACACTATGCTTCGGAATATCTGTATTTTGATCAATTAGTTCCCTGCTAATATGGATACTCGCTTCTCCCACAATTTCAAGCTGCCTAAGTGTGACGTCATAGCGCATTGGTTCTTGCTCCCATTTCTCCTTTGTAATACCAGAGGTATAATCTTGAATTGCCAATATTGCAATTCTGATGTGCTTGAGCCGTTCCCTATCTTTTAGCGAAACGTTCATAAATAAGCTGTTTTTCGGCTTCAACATATGGACCAATAAAGGGTGATAATCCTCTGGCCGATACAAGATCAACTTTGGTTTCGAGTAAGTTTTCTAACTCGGATTGCATAGAAACAAACTCCCAACCTATTTTTTGATCATAATCTAATTCAACCCAAATATCCAAATCACTTTCTTTGGTAGCATCTTTCCTTGCCTGAGAACCAAACAGGTATGCCCGAAGCACAGGCTTATTTTGAAAAAAAGCCTCAACGGACGAAATATGGGCCTTATTTAAAATCATTTTACCATTTACTAGCATAAATGTAGGAAATTGAAAACCTGCTTTCCGGCATTTTATGAAAGGAATGTCCGACTTTAGATTGGGTGGATTTATTATCCGCAAATGACAAGCTCCAATTTAAAGAATAGCTTTTGCAGGTTAAAACAACAGCAACGTTTTAAATCGGAAGGCCACTCGTGAATTTCAATACTTCACCTTCACACCATGAAATATTTCCTGCTGTACATAATTTTTGCGCAACGGAAATCCTTCCCAGGACGCGGGCAAAAGCAAATTTTTCTGTCTGGGATGGCCTTTAAAATCTATGCCATACAATTCGCCCGTTTCCCTTTCATGCCAAATGGCTGTTTTCCATAAGTCAGACACAGAATCAAACTCAACCCGCTCTGAGGTATTTATTTCTTTCGATATGTGCAAATGCACCTGATAACCAGTGGTGATCGAAGCCAAATGATAGTGAACTGTGATCTGCTCTGCAAGGCCAATTGTGTGCTCACCAGAAATTGAAACGAGATAGTCGCACCAAAATTCCTGGTTCCGGAATAGAAAATCAAGAAAGGCTTTTGCCAATTCAGGCTTTATTTTGATTTGATGACCTCCAGCCAAAGTATTGTAGCCCAGGTATTCATACTCAAACCGATTGCTTAGGTCAGGAAATATTTCTTTCATGGCTATTTCTTTGAATCAGATTTGGAACAGGAATGTCATCGGAGATAACATTTCCCTTAATTTTTTCTTGCAATTTCAATATGCCGCCGATTAATGCTTCTGGCCTTGGTGGACAGCCTGGCACATAAACATCGACTGGAATTATTCTATCTACGCCTTTTACCACATGATAACCATGTTCCCAATATGGGCCGCCACAATTGCTGCAACTGCCCATGCTGATCACATATTTCGGCTCCGCCATTTGCTCATATAGCCTTTTGATTCTGTCGGCCATTTTGAAAGTGACAGTGCCTGAGATAATCATCACATCGGCTTGCCTGGGTGAGGCCCGAGGCAAAACACCAAACCGATCTACATCAAAACTGGAAGCATAGGTACCCATCATTTCGATGGCGCAACAAGCCAGGCCAAAACTAAGGGGCCACAAACTTGAGGCATTTGCCCATTGAAGCAAATCATCCATTTTTGCCATGATCAGTCCGCCCTCACCTGTTTTCTCTTCCATTAATCTGTAAAAACCGCTAAATTAGGTCAAATGAAATTGCTCAGAAAGAAATGCGATATTCAAGTCCCTTAAAAAGCAAAAATATTTCATAAACGAGCAGGTTGATTTGTGACCAAAAATGCATCTCTTTGTGCCTTAACACTTTTCCAATGGTCAGAATCTTCATGCTTTTGTTTTTGCTTTTCATTTGTAGTGAAAGCATTGCACAAAAATCGAAACGAATCAAATGGGAGGAAATGGAAGAAATGATGGGAGATTCAACCGACTCACTAACAGTTATCAATTTCTGGGCTACCTGGTGCAAACCCTGCTTGGAGGAATTACCCTTTTTTGAGCGTATCAGGTTGAAAACGAAAGATAAACCAGTCCGATTTTGGTATATCAGCCTTGACTTTGCCGAGCAACAAAAAACGAAACTGGACCCATTTATCAAGGCTCGAATGCCAGGGGCAAAAGTTTTTCTATTGGATGAAACCAATTATGACAAATGGATTACCAAAATTGATTCAAGCTGGCAAGGCTCAATTCCAGTCACTTTAGTTGTTAATAATTCTAAAAAAATCAGGAAATTTCACAACAGTGAGCTCAATGAAGTGCAATTAAATGAAATCATATCATCACTTTTGTAGTCACATATAGCAATTCAAACCATGAACAAATTTCAAAAAACAATTTCAATCGGGGCGCTTCTCATTGCCGCCTCAGCCGTTTTTTCACTTAAACCTGCAGAGAAAGGTTATAAAATTGGCGATATCGCCACCGACTTTGAGCTAAAAAATGTTGATGGCAACATGTTGAGCACCAGTCAAATGAAATACAGCTCTGCCAAAGGATTTATCATTGCCTTTACCTGCAACCATTGTCCATTCGCTCAAAAATATGAAGATCGGATTATTGCGTTGAGCAAAAAATATGAACCACTTGGTTATCCGCTTATTGCGATCAACCCAAATGATCCTGAGCGGGAGCCTGAAGATAGCTTTGAAAATATGCAGAAAGTGGCCAAAGAAAAGAACTACCCGTTTCCATATTTAATAGATGAAACGCAAAGACTATCCTTTACCTATGGGGCAGAAAAAACACCTCATGTCTATGTGGTTAAAAAGGAAGGCGGTAAATTGAAGGTGGCATACATTGGCGCAATAGATGACAATGTTCAGAACGCCAAAGAAGTAAAGGAGAAATATGTAGAAGCAGCCGTTGATGAATTAATCGCCGGAAAGCCTGTAAGTAAGCCGCTTACGAAAGCAGTTGGCTGCATGATCAAATGGAAACAATAAAAATATAAGAAAGACATTGAAATAGGAGAGTTCAAAAGATTCTCCTTTTTTTATGCGCAATCATTGCTGAAAAACGACTGAATATCATGCGATTAGCCCCAAGTAAAATAAATAATACGAATAGCTTTTAAAATTAGGCCAGACTTATTGAATTTGCGGCCACATTTCAGAATAGAATGGGAAGAGTATTTGAGAAAAGAAAACACAAGATGTTTGCCCGCTTCGACAGGATGGCGAAGGCTTTCAGTCGTTTGGGAAAAGAGATCGCAATAGCCGTAAAGCAATCGGGTCCATTGCCAGAAAACAATCCTCGTCTGAGGGCTGCCATGCAAACTGCAAAAGGAGTTAACATGCCTAAACATCTCATTGAGAATGCAATAGATCGATCTGGAAGCAAAGAAGGCAAGAATTATGAAGAGGTAGTTTACGAAGGATACGGGCCATATGGCGTTGCAATTTTATGCGAAACGGCGACAGACAACATCAACCGGACGGTGGCAAACATCCGAACCATTTTCGGGCGTGGCGACGGAACATTGGGCAAAACAGGTTCTCTGGATTTTATTTTTTCCCGAAAAGGTGTCTTTAAAATTAAAGATACAGGGATTGATCCAGAGGAATTTGAGTTCGAACTGATTGATGCAGGCCTTGAAGAATTATTTACAGATGCTGAAGAGAAAACAATCATTATTTACACACAACTTGCAGACTACGATTCCATGCAGAAGGCCTTGGAATCTAAAGGTTTAGAATTGTTGAGTTCTGAAATTGAAAGAATTCCACAATCGTACAAAGATGGCCTGACCGAAGAACAGGAAAACGAAATATTTGAATTGGTTGAGAAATTTGAAGAAGATGATGACATACAAAAAGTATATCACAACATGAAGTAAATGCTAGCCCATCAACTTTGGATCGTCATTGGTCCAACGGACTGAATCCCAATTAAATCCATTCTTAGCTGCCCTGGCTGGAGACCCGACTGCAATACAATTGGCTGGAATCTTGCCATTTACAAGCGAACGAATGCCAATGGTTGAGTTTTCACCCACATCGGCTCCACCCATTATTTGGGTATTGGCCCCTAGCCAAACATGATTGCGGATAATGATATCTTTGGCCCAATTCATTCTCTTTCCATTTTCAATTTCGAATAGCGTGTGGCTATCGCCGTTGCGAATATCTACATTGAAACTGAACATGCACCTTTCCCCTATTTCAATGCAACGGTTGGGTTCCGTTACTGCAATGTGGCCATATCTTTGCATGGTTGTTCCTTTGCCTATTTGGATTCTGCAATTGCTGTCTTCAAACCAAATAACACTTTGCGTAAGAACAACATCGGCTTCGATTATTAGCTTATGATTGTTACCACGAATTTCTATCTGGCAGTCTTTTACAGAACTTCCAGAGGCAAAAAACAAGCTATTTCCAGATCCATTGATGTTGATGACACAACGTTCGAGTTGAGCACCATCCATTTCGATGGAGTTGTTAGAACCGATTTCATCTTTCTCATTGTCTCTGAACCAAAACAGAAATATGTAGGAAAGCTTCCGAAAAAACGGAATTTGCTTAACCAGATTTTTTATTGCCACCCGATTCTTAAATATTAGGCAAGAATAAGAAAAATGAATGAGACCCTATTCATTGAGCAGCATTTTGAAATCTAAATCGGAAATATCGATTGGCTCGAAGGCACTAAATTGAACTTCCTTCGTTTCACCTGGAAGTAAGTCGAAATAGTTGTCCGAAAAATGAATGTAGCTCTTTTTATGACTGATATAAAGGTTCTTGACCAAAGAACCTGAACTGATTTTAAGATTGTAACCAGTTGGTGTTTTCATCAAAGATTTAGTTAATTCTACTTCATTTAGCGTCAAATACTTGGGCAATCGGTAAAAAATATGATCTGTTAATTTTGCGCTTTCTGATTTAGAATTGGCTTTCACTTGTCTAAAGATTGAGGAAGAATCGCTTGGATTCCAATTCAGGCCAATGAAGGCATATTTCTTATTCCAAACCGTATTGTCAGCGATTTTGATTTCTTCAACAATTTCCTTCTTACTGAGTTCTTTGCCGGAAAAATTTTTCCACAATATCTCAAATCCTTGAAGCGCAATAGATTTAAAAGATTCATTGGCTATCGAAATTGCTATTGAATCTTTTGCAAGCCGTGCAAATAGCAGCAAAGGTTCATTTGCCTTTTTTGCAAAATACTGAGTGGCCTTCCAGGTTCCATAATAATCGATGGAACTCCACGATGCAGCAGGCCAGCAGTCGTTCAATTGCCAATACAAAGTACCCATGCAATATGGCATTCTGGACCGATGCGTTTCTATTGCAAATTTCATAGCCTCAGCTTGTTGCAGTTGACTGATGTAGGTAAACGATTCGAAATCTTTGGGTTTATTGTAAAATTGGGCAGAGAATTTTCTGATCTTGCTGTTGCCATTTGGATGTTTCTGATGCACATCCATCACATCAGAATCTTCAAACCAGTCATGCTTTTCAGAAAACTTTTTAATGCTTTCCATCGCAGGAAATGATTGATAACCATATTCACTTTGAAAGCGGGAAACATTACTGGCATATTTTCTATAGTCGCCAGATCCAAACCAAACATGCCAGTCGTGAATGTCTCCAAAACCTATCTTATCAGGTTTGATGGCGTCGTCGTTTGCGCTTGGTGAGCTTCTGGTATAAAATCTGGAAGGATCCTCAGCCTTTACAATTTCAGGTATTATCTTGTGGAAGAGTGTTTTATGGTCTTCATAAATTTTGGCAGAATCAGACGGACTGTATGGATTTCCACCCATCATCCACCTTTTAATCCAACCAGTTTCGTTTTCATTGTTTCCACACCAAACGGCAATTGAAGGATGATTTCTAAGTCTTTGTATGTTTTGTTTGACTTCCTGCTTTATTCGCTCCATGGTTTGGCTATAAATTTGTTTTGGAAAGGGCAAATATGGCGTAGAAAAACAAAACCCCTACATTTTGCGAAGGGGCTTTGAAAGAAACGGAGAATGTAGAACTGCTATTTATCTTTGATATTCTTCTTGACGTAATCCATAATATTTTTTAATGGCCTGTCACTGGGACCTGAGAGCAAAGTAGGTACCTGCTTTTCAAGTTGCTTAATAGCGTCTACAAATGTCTCAAGATCAGGCGACTCTGAAATTGATGCGTTTAAATGTTCTGACTCTTCAGTAGGCAACTCGCCACTTTGGTTTTTCAGAACATCATTTGGGGTAAAGTTTTTGATCATATCGTTTTTCTTTTGGTACAAGGTATTTTTTTAACAGTTGAACTGCTTTGTGCATGCGACCAAGGCAGGAATTCTGATTCACATTTATAAGTTCAGAAATATCTTTGTAAGACATTTGAGCAAAGCATCTTAGCAAAACCATTTCCCTCACTTCGTCGGGCAATTTATGAATGGCCCATCTCAATCTTTCCTTCTCAATATCGCCATCAAAATCATCTAACGAGATTTCGGCGTCAATATTTAGAAAATCAAAAATATCTTTTCCGTATACATTCGTAATGAGCGGAATTTTAGCTGATTTCCTGACATAATCAATGGCCAAATTATGAGAAATTCGAACCAAATAGGCTTGCATTTTATTTCTTTCTTCATACCTGCCAGTACGAAGTTCTTTAAAAAATTTGATAAAAGTTTCCTGCAAAATATCTTCTGCAACATACCTATCCCTAACTACCACCAGCGCAGCAGTATATATTTGCTTTTGATGCCGCCTGACCAGCGTTTCAAAAGCTTTTTGATTACCAGAATTAAAGGATTCGAGAAGTTCTAAATCCGTGGAAGCTCTGAGGGTATTCATTTAATTTACGTTCAATTTTAACGTAAAATTTTAAACCATGTTTTACTTGAAAAAGTAAAGTTGCTTCCGTGTATGTAGAATTTAAAGTGTTATATTATAATGTGATCCCGAAGAGATTCGAACTCCCAACCTTCTGATTCGTAGTCAGATGCTCTATCCAGTTAAGCTACGGGACCGTTACTTAAGTAATGCAAAACTAACAAAATTTTAATTCTTCAAACATTTCAATACAATTATTATAAAAATAACATTTCCCAAATTGGCAATTACTCAAATTGATGAATAAAACTGAATCTACTGCTGAACTATAAATCAAATGAAATATTCATTTCGAGGGTTACATTTGCCGCTTAGAAATTTAATAAATGGAACATTCTGCCCACCAGCACAAGACCAACATAGCAGGTCTTCTGGTAGCATTGGGGATTATTTATGGTGATATTGGGACTTCTCCGCTCTACGTTTTAAAGGCAATTCTTGGAGATCATTTGGTAACAGAGGAATTGGTGCTTGGCGGCCTTTCTTGTATCATTTGGACGCTCACTTTACTTACCACCATTAAGTATGTCGCCATAACCTTAAACGCAGACAACAATGGTGAAGGCGGAATTTTTTCGCTTTATGCCTTGGTAAGGAGGTTTAGGCCGACTTTGATTTTTCCAGCCATTTTGGGTGGTGCAGCGCTACTGGCCGATGGTATGATAACCCCTCCTATTTCAGTATCTTCAGCGGTTGAAGGATTGTTGATTTTAAATCCAAATATCCCTACAATTCCCATCGTGGTGACCATCATCACCTTCCTGTTTATCTTACAACGTGTTGGTACTTCTGTAGTTGGAAAAACATTTGGACCAGTAATGTTCGTTTGGTTTGCCATGCTTGCTTTTTTTGGCATGATCTGGACCCTTCAGAATCCATTCGTACTGAGTGCCCTCAACCCATGGTATGCCTTTAATTTACTGGTTAATTTTAAAGGTGGATTCTGGTTTCTGGGCGCCGTATTTCTTTGTACAACAGGGGCCGAAGCCTTGTATTCTGACCTTGGTCATTGTGGCAAAAACAACATTAGAATTTCCTGGGGCTTTGTAAAAATTTGTCTCGTTTTAAATTATTTGGGGCAAGGCGCTTGGGTACTTAACAACCACAACAATGAGATTTTTCCGAATAAATTAAATCCATTTTATGCAATGATGCCCATTTGGTTTCTGCCAGCAGGTATCGTAATTGCATCATTGGCAGCAATTATTGCAAGTCAGGCACTCATTTCTGGTTCGTTTACGCTGGTTTCAGAAGCCATTCGATTGAATGTTTGGCCTAAGGTTAGAATCAAGTTTCCGTCGGTGCTGAAGGGGCAATTGTACGTTCCAAGCGTGAATTGGATTTTGCTGGCAGGTTGCCTGGGAATCGTGTTTTATTTTAAAGAATCGAGTGCCATGGAAGCTGCATATGGCTTGGCCATTACGCTTGCCATGTTGATGACAACCTATTTGTTAAGTCAATATTTGATCTTGAAAAGGATAAAAAGCTTTTGGATCATCCTTCTGCTCATTGTATATCTTTCTTTAGAGTTATCCTTTTTCGTAGCCAATGTTGTTAAATTCACCCATGGAGGCTGGGTTTCTTTGATGATAAGTGTTTTCATCATTGGCATTATGTGGGTTTGGTATAAGGGCAGAAAAATCAAAAACCGATACATTACTTTCACCCATATCAATGAGCACCTCAATATGCTCAAGGAATTGAGCCACGATCAATCGATTCCTAAATTTGCCACGCATTTGGTCTATCTCACTTCGGCTGACAATCGGGATGAAATTGAATCCAAAATCATGTATTCGATCTTTCAAAAACAACCAAAAAGAGCTGATATTTATTGGTTTATACACATCCATGTAGAAGACAAACCATATACCCAGGAGTATAAAGTGGACATCCTGGCCAACAACGATGTGATCAAGGTTGAGTTCCGATTGGGATTTCGAATTGATCAAAAAATAAATCTGTATTTCCGCAAAGTGGTAGAGGAACTTGTGGCAAATGGAGAAATAGACATTACCTCACGGTATGCTTCGCTGGCTGAAAAAAACATCACCGGCGACTTCAGATTCATCGTAATCAAGAGACACCTGAGCTACGAAAACGAACTGCCTTTGTATGAAAACTTAATAATGGACGGCTACTTTATGCTGGATAAATTGAGTTTACCAGAAGACAAAGCTTTTGGACTCGACACAAGCTCTGTTAAAATCGAAAAGGTGCCTTTGGTGATTGCGCCACCCAAAGAAACCAGATTGAAACGGGTGTATTCCAGCCATTAAGAAAAACTCTTTTTACGTTAATTCAAGTTAAAACAGACCTACAAATGGTTTGCATCGTTGAATCCCTTTTAGATTTTAATAAAAAATGAAGGCGTTTTTCGGTTACAAACTTAAAGCTGGATTCTTAAGCATTTTTATACTTATATCCTTCCAAACATTTGGCCAAACCCTTGATTATAAAATTGTTAATTCGATATACCAAAACAGAAATCAGAATTTAGATCCATTTTTTCATGGCCTTTCTATTTCAACTGCGTGGGTATGCCTCGCTTACCCCATTGGTTTAGAATCTGCTGCACTCTTCAGATCCGATTCAGCCTTATTTGTAAAAGGTATTTCAGCAGGCATCGGCCTTGGCGCAAGCACATTAGCAACCTACCTGGCCAAGGAAACGATAAAGAGGAAAAGACCATTCAAAACCCATTCCAATATCATTCCTCCATACGAAATCCCTATAACGAGTAGTTTTCCCTCCGGACACACCAGTTCGGCTTTCGAAACTGCCACACATTTCAGTTTAACGTTTCGAAAATGGTATTATATAGTGCCAGCTTACACATGGGCAAGTTCCGTAGCCTGGTCCAGATTGCATCAAGGGGTTCACTACCCGAGCGATGTTTTGGTTGGTGCCTTGGTTGGAAGCACTTTTGCTTGGATGAGTTATAAAACCAACCGTTGGCTGGGACACAAAACCGTGAAAGTGAGGCGCAAATTTTTGAAGAAATGATTAAAAGTCCGAAGACAGGGCAAACGCATTTAAAATTCCAAGTGTGTTGCAGACTGGATTTCGGCTCCAGCGGAGCCAACTGTGTATAGAAAAACAGAAAACAAGAAATAGAAAGCTCCCTCAGAGCGGCCCTTTGGTCGCCTCTATGAGGCTTTATTGCATATCTAATACTTTTTCTAGACACAGTAGGCCGTTCTACGGCCTGGGAACCAATACATATCTCTAAATGCGTTTGCCCTGGTCCAAAAACCCGATATTCGATTATGCCAGCCTAAAAATGGTATCTCACAAAAGCTTCAATGGCTTCGTAATCGGCCAGGCCTAGCTTTTTGTATCGATCGGCAGTTTCTTTGTTACGGTCTTCCGCTCTTTGCCAGAATTCACGCTTATCCGCACCCGGAAACATGGCGGAATCTTTTTGACTTTGATGTTTGAAAACCGCCCTTCGCTTCCGGAATAGTTCGTCTGGACTTAAGGGAACAGCCATTTCAATCTGATGAAGATCCCATTCCTGCCATGCGCCACGATACAACCAAACCCAGCAATCTTTGGCCCATGCATCGTTTTTCACAATCTCAAAAGCTTCAAAAATCGCAGCTAGACAAACGCGGTGGGTGCCATGCGGATCTGACAAATCACCAGCTGCATAAACCTGATGAGGCTGTATTTTTCGCAACAGCTCTACTGTAATTTCCACATCCTCAGGCCCAATCGGTTTCTTTTTGACAGTTCCTGTTTCATAAAACGGAAGATCTTGAAAATGAATATTTTGCTCAGGTACGCCAACATAGCGACAGCCGGCTTTTGCCTCCCCTCTTCGAATCAGGCCTTTTATAGACTGCACTTCCTTGCTGTCGATTTGGCCTGGAGTTTTGTCTTTAATTGATTTTAGAATACGCTTAAAAACAAGCTCTGACTCACTTTTGCTTGCGCCCATCATTTCATTGTAATCCCTAGCAAAATCTGCAAAACGGATGGCGTCTTCATCAAATACTGCTATGTTTCCTGAGGTTTGATAGGCAACATGGACATCGTGACCCTGATCGGCAAGGCGGATAAAAGTGCCGCCCATTGAAATCACATCATCATCAGGATGCGGAGAAAAGATGACTACTTTTTTGGGGAAAGGCGTTGCCCGCTCAGGCCTGTTGGTGTCGTCGGCATTTGGTTTGCCGCCTGGCCAGCCCGTTATGGTGTGCTGCAACTTGTTGAAAATATCGATATTGATCTGATAAGCAGGCCCAAACTCAGTAACCAAATCAGACATGCCATGCTCAGCATAATCTTTGTTCGTCAGTTTCAAAATTGGCTTCTGAACCTTCTGACAAAGCCAAACGACCGCCTTTCTGACCAAACTTTGAGAAGACCAATCGCAGGTATCGAGCAACCATGGGGTTTTGATGCGGGTAAGTTCTGCCGAAGAAGCATCGTCCAGAAAAACTGTTACATTGGGATGATTCTGAAGAAATGTGGAGGGAATTTTATCTGTGATCGGCCCTTCAACTGCTTTTTGAATGATGTGTGCTTTCCCTTCGCCCCAAGCCATAAGCAGCAATCGCTTTGCCTTTAGAATGGTGCCCACGCCCATCGTAATGGCTCTTTGAGGTACGTTTTCTTCCCCAAAAAAATCACTGGCTGCATCCACTCTAGTAACCTCATCGAGGGTAATCATTCTGGTGATGGAATTGGATGGAGAGCCTGGTTCATTGAACCCGATGTGGCCCGTTCTTCCTATCCCAAGTACTTGCAAATCAATTCCTCCCAGGGCATCTATCTGTCTTTCATAATTCTGACAAAAGCCAGCCACTTCCGCTTTTGATAATGTGCCATCCGGAATGTGAATCTGAGTTTTTGGTAGATCAATATGGTCAAAAAGATGCTCATTCATAAAGCGCACATAGCTTTGCAAAGAATCTGGATTGATGGGGTAGTATTCATCCAGATTGAAGGTATGCACGTTTGCAAAACTTAGACTTCCGGCCTTCACCATAGAAACAAGCTCTTCATATACCCGTGTTGGGCTCGAACCTGTCGCAAGGCCCAAAACACATGGTTTTCTTGCTTTCGCTTTTGCGTGAATGACAGCAGCTATTTCTTGAGCCACTGCCAAAGATGCTTTTTCAGAAGTTTCAAATATGCTGGTTTGAATTTTTTCGTGTCGAAGGTTTTGGTTCATGTTAAAATCAGTTGGAGCGGCAAGTTTACAGAAAATTGGATGGTTTTGTCTTTAAAAATTGAATTAAGTCAATTATACTTTCAACGCTATGGAAGTGATTTAAAACTTAAAGCTGAACCTCAAAATGTTCTTCCAATTAAAGATGGCTTCTTATCAAAGCACGAATAAAAAAGAATAAAACCCTTTTCAAAGCTTTACAAAAACAGATTATTCAAAAGAATTCCTGCTGCATTGTGAAAAATTCAATTCTACATTAAATTTTGAAAACACTAACTTCGCATCCATTAAAATAAAGAAAATACGATATGTTCGACATGATGAAGATGATGGGCAAGCTGGGCGAGGTGAAAGCCAAAATGGCTGAAGCTCAGGCCAAAGTTGCTCAACTTCAAGCCAGTGGGGAGTCTGGTGCAGGAATGGTAAAAGCAACAGTAACCGGAACCAAAAAGCTTGTTTCCTTAAAGATAGATCCAACTTTATTGAATCCAGATGACTCAGGAATGATGATTGACCTTGTGATCGCAGCCGTCAACATTGCCCAAAACAATGCAGAAGAACTGGCAAAAGAGGAGATGAAAAAAAATACAGAAGGCATTCTGCCCAACATTCCAGGATTGGATCTGAGTGCTTTTGGACTATAAAACCACCGTTGCCATACTGAACTGGAATGGCCAGCATCACCTCCAAACCTATCTTCCTTCCGTTCTCCAACATTCTGAAGGTGCCGCCATTTTATTGATCGACAATGCATCGACCGACGGCAGCGTGGCTTGGGTGAAAGAAAATCTTCCTTCGGTTGAAATTGTCATAAATCCTTCAAACAATGGCTTTACCACGGGTTACAACCTTGGCCTGAAAGCCGTTAAAACGCCTTATGCCATACTTCTAAATTCTGATGTGGAAGTAAGCGAAGGCTGGCTGGATCCTCTGTTCGGAAGGATGGAATCGGATGTAAAAATAGCGGCCTGCCAACCCAAAGTATTGTCGTACAAAGACAAATTAAAATTTGAATATGCAGGGGCATCTGGCGGATTTATAGACCATCTGGGCTATCCATTTTGCAGAGGTCGGGTTTTTAACCAATGTGAAACCGACCAGCTTCATTACCAGGATCCAAGGGAAATTTTCTGGGCTACAGGTGCCTGTATGATGATTCGAATGTCCGCATTTGAAGAAGTGAATGGGCTGGAGGAGCAGTTTTTTGCCCATATGGAAGAGATTGATCTCTGTTGGCGTTGGCACCACCAAGGGTATCAAATTTGGGTAGAACCAAGTTCTGTTGTTTTTCATCTTGGCGGGGGCACGCTTCAGGAATCCAGCCCAAGAAAAACATATCTCAATTTCAGGAATGGACTTACCCTATTATTTATCAATACATTAACGCCAATTGTTTATTTTAAAATATTGCTTCGCTTGTTGTTGGATGGCGTGGCAGGTGTCTGGTTTTTAACAAAAGGTCAAGGCGCTAGTTGCCTGGCCGTGGTGCAGGCGCATTTTAGTTTTTACAAAAACATATTGTATTGGAAAGAAAAGCGAAAGCAAAATCTGACCAATTTCAAAACCAAAGTACCATGCCAATTGGTGTATCCAAAAAGCATCGTTGTCTCCTTTTTTGCCTTGGGTAAAAAAAAGTTCTCTGATTTGGATTTTGATACGTAAGGAGGGGTTTTGAAGTAAAGTCGATACTTTTTGATTTAGGACGGGCAATTTCAAATCCTATGATCCCACTTCGAAATTACAAACTTCGAAGTGGGATAAAGCAGGCCATACCTTGCTTTAAAATAACGAAAAGTGCCATCTTTTTTTCCAAACTATTTTCAGACTTTCAACCATTGATTTATCTTCTCATCTTCCTCCTCCATTTTTTGCAGGTCCCACTGAAAGTCAAATATCTGGATACTAATTTTCTCAATTTTCTCAACAATCAAATCATGGGCCCTGCTCAATAAGGTCTTGTCCCTTTCGTCTGCTTGGGTTAGCAATACCCTGGCCAGCAAAGCCTCAGATTGCCATGCGCCTTTTAGGTCTTCGAAGGCGTTTTCAAGTTTAAAAGCAATAATTTTTCTCTTGTGGATATTGCCTTTAAGAATATTCTTCATTTTTTTTGCCAGACA
>Ga0105046_10003361_pt1 | contig 25382 bp, 21 predicted proteins | sample MAT03_FD_78385 | JGI IMG/M metagenome (GOLD analysis project Ga0105046, IMG submission 78385) | Freshwater microbial communities from Lake Fryxell liftoff mats and glacier meltwater in Antarctica - MAT-03 (megahit assembly) | ecosystem: Environmental > Aquatic > Freshwater > Ice > Liftoff...
AATGCGTGCCTTGCAGACGGTCGGCGGCGCCGCAGCGCCGGGCACCAACCCGTTCGGCCCGCCGAGGGGGACCTGATCGACTCCTCGGACGTCAGCCAGCCTATCTGGCATCGCGTCAGTCGCCTTGAGCAATGTCAAATGGACGGTCTACTCGCACCCGAAGAACGCCGATCTCAAGGTCATCGTGGGGTATGCCGCGCTGAGCTCCCGGGCGAGCTCCATCATGACCATGATCCCGCTCTACGATCTGCGGGACTCCGACTACGACGGGAGTGTGGGGTTTGCCGAAACGATCTGGCCTTTCATCCCCTTGATCGGTGGCGCGCTGGAGCCGATGGCCGAAGCAGAGCTGATGATCACGATCGGCATGGACATGCACGACCCCGAGTTCGTGCAGGCGGCGCGCATGAAGGCGCTGGGTACGGCCTTCGCGACGGCGGACAAGGCGTTTCGAAAGAACACGCTGCTGCCGCTCCTCACCGGCCCGGCCGAGGCGGCGCTCGGCGCCTTCAAGCTCGCCACGATCGCGAACTACATCCTAAAGAAGGGCTTCGAGACCGTCGTGGAGAGACTTCTCGGCGTTTGAGTAGCAGCCGAAGTGGAATGCTCGAGGAGCAGGAGCTGATGACTCCCATTCATCCCCAATTCATCCCCTGTCGTCCGTCGACACTTCCGGGCTTCTGCTCGCCGAGCACGTCACGAAGCCGGTCTCGACGAGGAGCCGAGCCAGAGCTCCTCGTCGGGTCGTGCCACGTCAGCGGTACGCGTACGTCCTCGGCATCCGCAGTCAGGCCAGCGAGATCGAACTGGACAACTCGATTCATCGCATGGTCGAGCCACGCTGGAACAAGGCGCGCCGTGGAGAACTGATCATCACGCCGCCAGTGGGCTACGAGATCGATGACCATGGCCTGTTGGTCATGACGAGCGACGAGGCGGTCTCGAACGCCATCCGTCTGGTGTTCAACAAGTTCGATGAGCTCGGCCCCCCGCGTTGCGTGCTGGGATACCCGGCGTTCAGCGGAGCCGGAGCACGGCCCGTGGCGCCAGCGGAGCGCCGCCGTCGTCGACCTCGATCTGAACGCCGCGCTCGATCTCGCCTTGGAGCGCTGCGCCGAGGGGGACGGGGACGGTCGCCATCGATTCGCCGTCCCACGGCATCTCGTCGAGCGGCGATCCGCGCTGGGGGCGGGCGCTTGCCGAGAGCAGCAGACGAGGAGGCGTGGCCGTGCTGAAAACGCGCACGGTCACGAGGGGAGCGGGGAGGCCGCCGATCTCGCTGGCAGGCGCCGACCGCACGATGGGCCCGCGTAGCTGGAGCCGGATCTGAAGTCGATGGCTCGCGAACGCGCTTCGGTCGATGTGGACGTTGACCGGGATCGCGCGCGGCGCGCGGCTCGTGACCGCCAACGCCAGAAGCGTGGGCGCGCTGGTCTCCGCGGTTCGGCACCGCGCGTCAGTCATGAAGACTCGGTCGATGCCCAGGCTCATCGCGGGACTGGACGCGGGAAAGGTGAAGTGCGCGGTGAAGGACCGCGGCCCCGTCTGCTCGATGCGGCTAGCCAGGCTGGGCATGCTCCCCTTCTGGCGATCTGCCTCGAGAGCGCCGAACGGCGAGCTGGGGCCGAAGGTGGGGTTGTCGTGCGCCGAGGTAATGACGCCGACGCTGGTCATCGCCGTGTCGTGGTCGATGTCGAGGAGGAGCTTGGCCGTGGTGGGCCCGGATGAGGTGTCGAGCGACGGAGATGCCTTGCCGGAACGGGTGGAAAGCCCGACGAAGGCGAGCTGGCGAAAGCGCACAGGGAAGGAGCGACGGAGGTTGCTCGCCGTACGCGAGAGCTCCTTGCCTCGGGCGTCGTAGGCCGTCATTTGCAGGGTCCACGCGCCGATCGCGCCACCGCTCGGGTCGGGAACGGCCGCCGAGAAGACTCGATACTCAGGATACTGGGGGTGGGGTGGCCCCGCCGTCGTCGACACCACGGGGAGGCTCGCATAGCGCGAAGTCGCCGGGTCGCCGGCGCAGTCCGGGCGCAGCGCGAAGTCGACACGCGCGACGATGCGGCGGGGATCGTCTTCCACGTGCGCGACCGCGTCGAGCTGCATGAGCCCCATCGTCACCGAAGCGCCGTTGAGGCGGGGACCGGACTGCGCCTGCGCGTCGTTCACCAGGAGCGCGAGGACGTGCATGACGACGAGCCACCCCAGGGCGTGGTAGCGCAGGATCATGATGCTCCCCTACCGCGTCGTGACGGCGACCCTTTGTCGCTCACGCTCGCATCTGCTCGCTGACCGGCTCCGCGGCGTCGCGGCTGCCTGTCCCGTCGAGGCAGCGGCCGTGGCGTGCGAGGAACTTCTGCACGCGACGCGCGGTCCTGGCTGCGACATCAGCGCACCTCGTCGGCAGTCGGCGCGTCGCGATCGGTCGACCGAGACAGCTCGACAAGCCCGCCGTTCAAGACGCTTGCGAAGCCGAGCATCGCGTTCGACTCACGGCCCCAGGATGTCGCGATCGCCTCGGGGAGCGCGTGAAACGCGCGGTGCGCGAGGTTGTTGCCGTCGATGACCCACACGTCACGTCCGTGCGCCGGCGCGTCGCCCAGATCCAGGGGCTCACCAGCCAGCGTCTTCGTCATGTTAGAAAGTCTCCATCATGATGCGCGGCGCGAAAAAGGACATCACCGAGGCCGTCGGCAACACGCCGATCGTGAAGCTGAACAAGGTGAGTGAAGGGCTCGCCGCCGATATCTACGTAAAATGCGAGTACTTGAACCCTGGCGGGTCCCACAAGGATCGCGTGGGCGTGAACATGCTGCGCGAGGCCGAGGCGAACGGCCTCAAGCCGGGTGGCACCATCGTCGAGGCGACCAGCGGAAACACCGGCGCGGCGCTGGCGATGGCCGCGGCCGTCAAAGGCTACAAGTGCGTCTTCGTCATGCCCGACAAGATGTCGCAGGAGAAGATCAGCACGCTGCGTGCGTTCGGCGCCCGCGTCATCGTGTGCCCGACCGCGGTCGAGGCCGATGATCCGCGGAGCTACTACCAGGTCGCGAAGCGCGTCGCGGCGGAGACGACCAACGTCTACTACGCCAACCAGTACCACAACCCCGCGAACCCCGACGCGCACTTCAAGTCCACCGGCCCCGAGATCTGGGAGCAGTGCGGTCACGAGCTCGACGTGTTCGTCACCGGCCTCGGCACCGGCGGAACCATCAGCGGCGTCGGCAAGTACCTCAAGTCGAAGAAGCCCGAGATCAAGCTGGTCGGCGTCGACCCGGTGGGCTCGATGTACTTCGACTACATCAAGGACAAGCGCCTCACCAAGCCGTTCTCGTACAAGGTCGAAGGCATCGGCGAGGACTTCTTCCCGAGCACGATCAACATGTCGATCATCGACGACGTCGTGCGCGTCGACGACAAGGAGTGCTTCCTCATGACGCGCGATCTGGTGCGTTCGGAGGGTCTCTTCGTCGGCGGATCGTGTGGCGCTGCAGTCGCCGGCGCGGTGAAGTACGCGCGAGCCAGCGGCAAGAAGGAGAACATTCTCGTGCTGCTCGCCGACGGCGCGGGCAAGTACATCTCGAAGATCTTCAACGACGATTGGATGCGCGAAAACGGCTTCCTCGAAGAGGAGCGGGGCATGGGCACCGTGAAAGACCTGCTCGCCGGCAAGGGCGGCACCGCCCAGAAGATCGAGACCGCCTCCTCGAAGGACAGCGTCCGCACCGTCGTCCAGAAGCTGAAGGCCTTCGGCATCAGCCAGCTCCCGGTGGTCGACGACGGCACGCTGCGTGGCCTCGTCCACGAGAGCGATCTGCTGCGCCACCTCATCGACGGCAAGGGGCAAGACTCGGACATCTCGGAGCTGGTCGAGTCGGACTACGCGACGGTCACCACGTCGACCAAGCTGGAGCTGCTCAAGGGCATCTTCAACGACGCCAAGATCCTCCTGGTGATGGATGCCGGCGCCATCGTCGGCGTCGTCACCAAGATCGATCTCATCGATTTTCTCGCGAGCCGCGTCGCCGAACCGGCGGCGTGAGCTTGCATCGAGCGGCCGGACCGGGCGAGGCACGCGGTGCTGCCTGAGCCTGGATCGAAGAGAGGCGCGCTCGTGCGCGCCTTCTTCGATCGCGCGGACAATCATCGGAGCGCCGCGCACGTGACGCGGCTGCGCGCGCAGATCGTTCGCCAGCTGCTCGGCGACATCTCGGGCGACACCGTCCTCGACGTCGGCGCCGGCGACGGCTCGGTGACGATCGATCTCGCGCACGGTGCGGCAAGCCTCACCTGGCTCGACGTCTCCACCGAGATGCTCGCGGCGGCGCGCGCGCGGATCACGCCCGCCACCGCCGATCGCATCCACGTCGTCGAAGGAGACCTCGCGACCTTCGAAGGGTCATTCGACGTCGTCGTGTGCATCGGCGTGCTCGCTCACGTCGAAGACGTCGGCGCGACGATCGCCGGGCTCGCCGCGCTCACCCGCAATGGAGGGCGCCTCGTGCTCGAGCTCACCGACCACGCGAAGCTCGCGTCGCTGCCCGCGCGGATCGCTCATCGCCTCCGAGAGCTCGTCGCGCCGCACTACGGCTACACGATGAACGCGACGCGTCTCGTCGACGTCAATGCCATCGCGTCGCAGCACGGCCTGCAGCGCGCCGATCTGCGTCGCTATTGGAGCACGCCGCCCCTGATGCGGCGCTTCACCAGCGCGATGACCCGATCGACCTTCGAGCGCATCACGATGGAGACGCCGCAGCTCAGTCGCTCGGGAGCGAGTGTCATTGCGCTGTATGACAAGGCCCACTAGCAGATCTTGCGCCGCTAAGTGAGCAAGCAGGATTCTCGTACAGCTCGTGCTCGTGCTCGTGCTCGTGCTCGTGCTCGTGCTCGTGCATGACAGAGAATCAGGCTCCTTGATTTAGCCGCGCGGCACGATGGCCGAGAGGTGCCGCCCGCTCTTCGGCCCCTGTCTCCGGCACGAGAAGAAGCGCTCGGGATCGCACACGGTGCAGCCACGAACATCCTCGATGTTCGCGTCGGCAACACCCCCTTCGACGAGCTGCGCGCGTAGAATCGCGCGCAGATCGACGTGCGCCTTGCCGGCGGCCTGATCGCTCACCACCGCGTCGCCGAGCGACGAGCAGGCGGAGAGCTCGGCGGCGACATCATCGCCCACCTCGAAGCAACAGCGCTCGATGTGTGGACCGATCGCCGCGACGATATCCACCGGCGCGCCGGCGATCTGACGCAAGCGCATGACGCCGGCCCGCACGACGCCGCGCACCGTGCCGCGCCAGCCGGCGTGGATCGCGCACACGGCGCCGCTCCTGGCGTCGCCGAGGAGCAACGTGCCGCAATCGGCACTGCGGACACCGCACGCGACGCGCTGCCCGGCGCGCGCCACGACGGCGTCACCCTCCTGGTAGAGCGTCGTTTCCCGGTCGTTGGCCTCGGTGACCTCGACCACGCCGGCCCCGTGGACCTGGGACAGGTACAGGATCCGTTCAGGTTCGACGCCGAGTCGCGCCGCTGCGCGCGCTACGTTCTCACCGACGTTCTCCGGGGTGTCGCCGGTGGCGACCGCGAAGTGCAGCGACGCGAAGGGGCCCTCGCTGACCCCGCCGCGGCGGGTGAAGAAGGCGTGGGCGAAGCCAGCACGGGACAGGACAGGCGACGACAGGGCCGCGGCCGCGGCCGAACCGGGGGGGGAAGTCGCCAACTCGCCAGCCGGTTTTTTTTCCGGTTCCGAGCGCCGGTCGGCCATGGTTGCGGCGATACCACCGGCGCGCCCACGACGTGGTATTTGTCTCGCTTTCCTGCCCCATGACCGCTCCCGCCAAGCCCGACCCCTACGTCGGCCGAACCATCCTCGGCGGGCAGTTCGTCATCCAGAACAAGATCGGGTCGGGCGGCATGGGCGCCGTCTACAAGGCGCTGCAGCCCGCGATGAATCGCTCGGTGGCGGTGAAGATCCTTCACCCCAAGCTCGCGAATCGCAAAGATCTGGTCTCGCGCTTCCGCCGCGAGGCGCGGGCGATGAGCCACCTCGAGCACCCCAACACGGTGCGCGTCCTGCTGTACGGCGAGCTCGAGGACGGCTCGCTTTACATCGTGATGGAGCATCTGGAGGGCAAGAACCTCAACCAGATGGTCCGGCGCGAAGGCCCGATGGGGGTCGAGCGCGCGGTGCCGATCCTGGTGCAATGCTGCGGGGCGCTGCAGGAGGCGCATCTGCAGGGCATCGTTCACCGCGATCTGAAGCCGGAGAACATCTTCATCACGACCAACGGCGGCCTCATCGACTACCCGAAGGTCCTCGATTTCGGCCTCGCCAAGGTGACCGAGCGCGAGCTTCGCCCCGGCTCGATCATGCTCACCCAGGAGGGCATGGTCTTCGGCACGCCGGAGTTCATGTCGCCCGAGCAGGCCCAGGGCAAAGTGCTCGACGCACGCAGCGACATCTACTCGCTCGCGGTCATCCTCTACGAGGCGCTCACTGGCAAACTGCCCTTCGACGCCAAGACGCCGATGGAGTTCATCCAGCTCCACGTCATGAAGCCGCCGATCCCGATCGACCAGCGCGTCCCCGGTAGGACGTTTCCCCCTGGGCTGTGGGCGGTCATCGAGAAGGCTCTCACCAAGAAGCCCGAAGATCGCTACGCGAGCGCCGCCGATTTCGCGCAGGCGCTCAAGCCTTACGCCGGCGGCAAGACGTTCACGGTCATGATGCCGAAGGGCGACATGGCCCCGCCGAGCCAGCCTGCCGGTTCCATCGCCATCGCCAAGACCGTGCGCATGAGCCCGGGCGCGATCGACGACGTGAATGCGGCCGTCGCTGCGAACCTCGCCGCCAAGGCGCAGCAAGGAGGCATGCCGCAGTCGGCGCAGAACCCGCAGGTGTCGGTGCGCTGGGTCGACCCGCCGAGCCGGAGCGAGCCTTCGGGCCGCACCGACAAGAAGCTCCTCGTGTTCATCGCGCTCGGTGGTCTTGCACTGGGGATCATGGGCACGGTGATCCTGTTTCTGATCCTCGACTGAGGCTCGGCGCAGCCAGCCCCGCCGCTCCTGAAGCTCGCGACCTGCGCGCGCATCGGTGAGGCCAAGTTTTCCGCGCTTTTTGGCGAATCGGTGGCGGCGCGGTAGGGTCGGGAAGCCGCGTGCCCGGAGCGACGTTTCCGGCGAGCGACGACAAGCCCATGGCCACCGACCAGACCCCTTCACCGCCCAAGACCAGGGGCTCGGGTGTCCGGCGCGCGGTCGTCTGGGTCCGGCGCGCGTTCATCCTGCTCCTCACGCTGACCGGCCTCACGCTCATCGGCGGGGCGCTCGTGATGCGCCACCTCGAGCGCGATCTCCCCGACCCGGCGGAGCTCAAGGCGTATGCGCCGCCGCAGGTGACGCGCATCCTGGCGCGGGACGGCACGCTGCTAGGCGAGGACTACACCGAGCGGCGCACCGTCGTACGTCTCGCCGAGGTGCCTGCGGTCGTGAAGCTTGCCTTTCTCGCCGCGGAGGACGCGCACTTCTACGAGCACGAGGGTCTCAACTACCTCGGCATGCTGCGCGCGCTCTGGGTGAACCTGCGCGGTGGAAGCCGGCAGGGCGGCAGCACCATCACCCAGCAGGTGATCAAGAACGTCCTGCTCACGCCGGAGGCGACGCTCGATCGCAAGCTCAAAGAGGTCATCCTTGCGCGCAAGATGGAGCAGGAGCTCACCAAGGACGAGATCTTCGAGCTGTACCTGAACCAGATCTACTTCGGCCACGGCCGCTACGGCGTCGAAGAAGCGAGCCGCTACTACTTCGGCAAGAGCGTCAAAGATCTCTCTCTCGCCGAGGCCGCGACGCTCGCCGGCATCCCCAAGGGACCGTCGATCTACAACCCGCGCGACCGACCTGCGAACGCCACAAAGAGGCGCTCGTTCGTGCTGTCGCAGATGCGCGACAAAGGATTCGCTCGATCCGAGATCGTCGAGGAAGCGAAGAGCACGCCAATCGTCCTCGCGCCCGAGCCCGAGAGCATCCCGGAGCTTGCGCCGGAGATCGTGGCCGAGGCGCGCAAGGTCCTCAAAGAGGTGGTCGGCGAAGCCGCTGCCAAGGGCGGATACACGATCAAGACGAGCATCGACCCCAAGCTGCAGGCGGCAGCGCGCAAGGCGATGCAGAGCGATCTCGACGCGGTCACCGCGCGCCGCGGCGGCATCGCTCCGTTCAAAAAGGCAAAAAAAGGCGCCGCCAACAAGCCGTTCGAAGGCGAGCCGAAGGGCGAAGGCCAGTCGGTTTACTTCGCCGAGGTCACCGCCGCAGACGACGCCAAGAACGAGGTCGCGGTGCGGGTCGGCACCACCCGCGGCACGATCGATCTCGCCAAGGCGGCGCGCGCCAACCCCAAGAAGCTGCCCGCCACGCAGTTCGCCGAGCCGGGCGCGATCGTCCGCGTGTCGATCGCCCAAGCCGGAACGCTCGCCGACGGCGGCGGCCGCACCGGCGCGCAATTCCGGCTGGCGATGGCGCCGGAGGGCGCGCTGGTCGCGATCGATCCGCGCACGCGCGAGGTGCTGGCGATGGTCGGCGGCTACGAAGGGGTGCGGGCCGGACTCGATCGCGCATCGCGCGCCAAGCGTCAGCCCGGGTCGACCTTCAAGGTCTTCGTCTACTCGTACGCGATCCACGATCGGTCGCTCACCGCGGCGTCGCTCATCGAGACCGACCCCGCGAAGATCGAGGGGTACAAGCCGAAGAACTACGACAAGAGCGTCGAGCACGACAAGATGCGCCTGCGCGCCGCGCTTGCCAACAGCGTCAACGTCAGCGCGGTCTGGACCTTGAACAAGGTTGGTCCTCAAAAGGTCGTGGACTGGGCCAAGTCGCTCGGTCTGGAGGACAGCGCGATGCAGCCCACGCCCTCGCTCGCCCTGGGCGCCTACGAGGTCACGCCGCGCGAGCTCACCAATGCGTACGCGTCGCTGGCCGCGGGGGGCGTCGCCTCTGAGCCGCGCATCGTTCTCGAGATCGTTTCACCCAGCGGTCGACAGGTCGCCTTGCCCACGTCGGCACCCCCGCGGCGCGTGATGACGCCCGCCGAGGCGGTGGTGACCACGTCGCTCCTGCGCGAGGTCGTGCTGAGCGGCACCGGCAAGGCGGCGCAGTCGCTCAAGCGCCCGGTCGCCGGAAAGACCGGCACCTCGAACGGCGGCAAAGACGCATGGTTCGCCGGCTACACGACCGACATCGCCTGCGCGGTGTGGGTCGGCTTCGACGACGGCGCGCCGCTGGGCCCGGGCGAGAGCGGAGCGCGCGCGGCGCTGCCCGCCTGGATCGAGTTCATGAAGGTTGCTCACCAGGGCAAGCCTGCGACTGACTTTCCGTCAGCCGCAGGGGTCGTGCGCGCGAAGGTCGATCCGAAGACGGGTCTGCTCGCGCGCGACGATCAGAAAGACGCGATCGACGATGTTTTTCTCAAGGAGACGGCGCCCACCGAGACTGCGCCCGAGGACGCCACGTCGGACGAGACCGAGGGCAAGACGCCAGAGGAGATCGTTGACGCCGAGGCGAAGGCTGAAGCCGAGGCGAAGAACGAAACGGACAAGCCGAGCGGCGGCGAGCGGGAGGGCAAGCCCGCCAAGAAGAAGCGCGGCAAGGACGACGCGTCTCCGGCAGCCAAGCTGGTCGGTACCGAGGAGGGCGAGGCTCGGACCGAGCTGCCGCCGTTCTAAATTTAGAAGCCGCGGCGGCTAGCGGCGGGCTTGTCCACCAGGCCGGTGTCATCGAGCGACCCGGCGCCCTCGCGCACGACGACGGCCTCGCCGCTCGTCAGGTCGACGATCGTTGTCGGGATGAGCCCGCCGGCGCCGCCGTCCAGCACGAGATCCAGCTGCGGAAAGCGCTCGTCGATCTCGTGCGGATCGAGCATCGCCTCTTCACCGGGAAGGGCCGCCGTAGACGAGATGATCGGCCGGCCCAGCGCGCGACACAGAGCGCGAGGGATCGCGTGATTGGGCACGCGGATGCCCACCGTCTTCTGCTTGGTGAGCACCATCTTCGGCACCTCACGTGTCGCATCGAGGATGAAGACGAAGGGGCCCGGCAGCACGCGCTTGAGCAGGCGATAGGCCTGGTTGTCGACCACTGCGTACTTTGCGATGTCACTCAGATCGCAGCACAGGAAGGCGAGGGGCTTGCCCTTGGGCATGCCCTTGACCTGGTGGAGCTTCTCGATCGCGCCCTTGTTCGCAGCGTCGCAGCCGATGCCGTACACGGCGTCCGTCGGATAGGCGATGACGCCCCCCTTTTCGAGGATCTGGACGGCGCGATCGATCTTCCGCGGCTCGGGATGGAGCGGGTTGATCTCGAGAATCATGTTGGCCTCAAAAGCGATCCAAGCAAGGTGCGCGCCCAGGCGAGTGCGGAGCCCGCACCGGAAAGAAAAAGAACCCCGACCGCGGAGGATCGGGGCTCTTGACGAGAGCTCTTCGAAAAGGAGCAAAGCAGACGTTTACGACTCGCCGCCCCACGCGGGCGCACGCGCTCACTCCTTGAGAGCCTCGCTGCCGCTCACGATCTCCATGAGCTCCTTGGTGATCCCGGCCTGGCGCGCCTTGTTGTACTGGAGCGTCAGGCGATCGATCATCTCCTTGGCGTTCTTGGTCGCTGAGTCCATCGCGGTCATGCGGGCGCCGAGCTCGCTGGCGGTCGACTCGTAGAGCGCGCGAAGGATCGAAATGTCCGCGTACATCGGGACGAGACGATCCAGCAGGATGGGCTTGCCGGGCTCGAACGCGAACGCGGCGGCCGCGCCCGCGCTGGTCGCCGCCTGCGCGACGTTCGACGGGGGAACCGGCAGGAGCCGCTCGCAGACCACCGTCTGCGTCATCGCGGTCTTGAACTCGTTGTAGACGATGTATATTGCGTCGACCTCGCCCTTGAGGAATGCCGGCAAGACCTTGTCGCCGACCCGCTTGGCCGTCGCGTAGTCGAGCTTGTCCCACACGCCCGCGTGGTACTCGACCGGTGCGCCGCGACGCTGGAGGAAATCGCGACCCTTGCGCCCGACGACGGCAAGGCGGACGACCTGGCCCTCCTCCACGCGCGTCTTCCACTCGCGCTCGGCGCGCTTGTTGACGTTCGTGTTGAACGCCCCGCACAGGCCGCGGTCGCTGGTCAGCACGAGGAGCATGACGCGCTTCTCGCGGCGGACCGCGAGGAGCGGGTGCGCGAGATCTTCGGCCGAGCCCTCGTCCTGCTGGGTGGTGCCGGTCGTGACGCCAGCGAGGACCTCGAGGGTCTTGAGGGCGTACGGGCGAAGCTCGGTGATCCGGTTCTGCGCCTTGCTGAGGCGCGCACCGGCGACCATCTTCATCGCGCGCGTGATCTTCTGCGTCGATTTGACGCCGGCGATCCGCTTGCGAATGTCCTTGAGAGACGGCATCGCTCAGCTCTCTTTGTCTTTGTCTTTGCCGTCGCCGTCGTCTTCGTCGCCGTCGTCTTCTTCCTCTTCGTCGTCCTCTTCCTCGTCCTCTTCCTCGTCGTCGGCCGGCTTCGGAGCCGCCTTGGCGGGCGCAGCCTTGGCGGGCGCAGCCTTGGCGGGTGCCGCCTTGGCGGCGGGTGCGCCAGCCTTCTTCTCGTCGAGGACGAAGCGCTTCTTGAACTCGTCGATCGCCTTCTTGAGCGCCGCCTTGATGGGGTCGGTAAGCTCCTTCTTGGTGGCGATGTCCGTGAAGATCGAGGCGTACTTCTGGTCGATGAATGCCGCGAGCTCCGACTCGAAGCGACCGAGCGATGCGACCGGCAGATCGTCGAGGAAGCCATTGGCACCGGCGTAGAGGATGACAATCTGACGTTCGACGCTCTGCGGGACGTACTGGCCCTGCTTGAGGATCTCGACGAGGCGCGCGCCGCGATCGAGCTGGGCGCGCGTCTTGGCGTCGAGGTCGGAGGCGAACTGCGCGAAGGCGGCCATGGCGCGGTACTGCGCGAGGTCGAGGCGAAGCGTGCCTGCGACCTGCTTCATCGCCTTGATCTGGGCGTTGCCGCCGACGCGGCTGACCGAGATACCGACGTTGATGGCCGGGCGGACGCCTGAGTAGAAGAGATCGCCCTCGAGGAAGATCTGGCCGTCGGTGATGCTGATGACGTTGGTCGGGATGTACGCCGAGACGTCTCCGGCCTGCGTCTCGATGATCGGCAGCGCGGTGAGCGAGCCGCCCGAGAGCGGGTCCTTGACGATCTCGTGGCCGTCGCCGAGCTTCTTCAGCGACTCCTTCGCGGTGCCGTGGCCCTGCTCGCCGATGTGGATCTTGTCGTCGGCGCCCTTGAACTGCGAGCGGTCACCCTCGGGCAGCTTGGTGCCCTTGGGCAGGACGTAGAGCACGTCGGCCATCTTGGCGGCACGCTCGAGCAGGCGGCTGTGGAGGTAGAAGACGTCGCCGGGATACGCCTCGCGGCCCGGCGGGCGGCGGAGGAGAAGCGACAGCTGGCGGTAGGCGACGGCCTGCTTGGAGAGATCGTCGTAGATGACCAGCGCGTGGCGCCCGCTGTCGCGGTAGTACTCGCCGATGGTGACGCCGGTGTACGGCGCGATGAACTGGAGCGGAGCGCTCTCGCTCGCGGTCGAAGCGACGATGGTCGTGTATTCGAGCGCGCCCTGCTGCTCGAGACGATCGACGACCTGACGGACCGTCGACTGCTTCTGGCCGATGGCCACGTACACGCAGAAGACGCCCTTGCCCTTCTGGTTGATGATCGCGTCGACGGCGACGGCGGTCTTGCCGGTCTGGCGATCGCCGATGATGAGCTCGCGCTGGCCGCGGCCGATGGGGATCATCGCGTCGATGGCCTTGATGCCGGTCTGCATCGGCTCCTTGACCGGCTGACGCTGCACGATGCCAGGCGCCTTCACCTCGACGCGGCCGCGGTGCGGCGTCTCGATCGGGCCCTTGCCGTCGATGGGGATGCCGAGCGCGTTGACGACGCGACCGAGAGTCGCCTCGCCGATCGGCACCTCCATGATGCGACCGGATCGCTTAACTGCCGTTCCTTCTTTGACGAGCGACGTGTCGCCGAAGAGCGCGCAGCCGACGTTGTCCTGCTCGAGGTTGAGGACGAGGCCCATGATGGTCGAGCCGTCGGTTCCCTGGAACTCGACCATCTCTCCGGCCATCGCCTTGGAGAGACCATGAACACGCGCGATGCCGTCACCGACGATCAGGACGGTACCCGTCTCGCTGACCGTCGTTGCGCGATCGATGTTCTGGATCTGCTTCTTGATGATCTGGCTGATCTCTTCGGCACGAAGCTGCATCGGGCGATCCTTCGGGAGCTGTCGACTGCGGAAACCTTCGAGGTTTCCGCCTCGTGGGCGGCGGGTGTGGCGTGAGAGCCGAGCGAGTCGGCGGGGAAGTCGGGTGGCGCAGCGGGCTTCAGCCGATGCGATCCGCCTCTGCGGCGCGGGCGAAACCAGCGAGGCGGCTCTTGAGACTGCCGTCGACGACACGGTCGCCGATCTGGGTGACCACGCCGGCGAGGAGCGATTCATCCACGCTGGCCGAGATGACGACCTTGCTGCCGGTCGCCTGCTCGAGCTGGCCCTTCAACCGCGAGAGGTAACTCTCGTCGAGGGGCTTGGCGCTGGTGACGGTGGCCCGGAGGATCTTCTGGTCGGCGTCGACGAGGAGCGCGAGGTTCGCCGCAATCTCGCTGAGGGCGCGCAGCCGCCGCCCGCGGAAGATGACGCGCAGGGCACGCTTGACGACGTCGCTCGCGCCGACCCGATCCGCGACATCGAGGAGGATCTCGAGGCGTGCCGGCTCGGGGAGCAGAGGATTGTCGAGGGCGTCACGCAGCTCTCCGTGCTCACGGTAAGCCTGCGCGAAGTCGAGCACCTGCTGGGCCGTCGCGGCGACGCTCCCGTCTTCCTTGGCGATCTCGAAGATCGCCTGGGCGTAACGGCGACCTACGGCTTCGAAACTCACGATGCACCTCCAGCGCGGGCGCGATCATCCGAGCGGACGACGGCGGCGATCGAGCCGAGGTATTCGTCGGCGAGTCGATCGTGATCGCTCTGCGAAAGACGCTTCGAGAGGATCTCCTGGGCGGCCTGGGTGGCACCCTGGATGGCTTCGTGGAGGAGGAGCTGTTGCGCCTCTTTGAGCTCCTGCTGGACGCGAAACTCGGCGTCCCGACGCATGCGGGTGCGACGCTCTTCGGCCTCGGCGAGGATCCGCTTCTTTTCGGACTCCCACTGGAGCTGCGACTCTTCGCGCAGCTCGACGCGGCGATCTTCGAGGTTCTCGAACTGCTCCGCGTAGTCGGCGAGTCGCGCTTCCGCTTCGTCACCCAGCGCCTTGGCGGCCTGGATGTCCTCGACGATGGCCTTTTTGCGCTTGGCGAGAGCCTCGGCGAGCGGCTTCTTCCCGAACTTGGCGAAAAGGAGAATGAGGATCGAGAGGTTGATGATCTGCGCGAGGATCGGCGGCTCTTGGTTGGCCGGATCGCACTCGTTTTCGGTGTTTTTGTAGCGGTAGAGCAGCCGATCGAGGCCGCTTGCGCTCTTGGCCTTGACGTTGTCGACGCCGAGCAGGCCCTGCCACCAGTTGATGTGCGCGTGCTCGCGGAGCGAGTCCATCGGGCCGTGCCCAGGGCAGTGGCCATGTGCGTCCTTCTTGGGACCGGCGACCGGCTTGGCGACCTCGAGACCGCCGACCTCGGGGTGCCCCGCCGGCAGCTGCCCCTGCGGACGACCTCCGCGAGGGTCCATGCCGGGAGGAAAGCCCGGGGCGATGCCAGGCCCACGAGGGCGGGCCGGAGGCCGACCACCAGGAGGCTGCGCACCGGGGGGCACCGGCAACTGACGACCAGGTTGGGCGCCGCCAGGCTGCCCGCCAGGACCGGGAGGTTGCGCTCCGGGGGGCGGACCGCCGGGAGCCGGCTGCGCGGCGAGAGGAGCCGCTGCCACGCCGATGACGAGTGCGATTGCCGAGCCGGCAAGCCAACCGCGCGCCTTCACGACTGCACCTCGCGGCCGAGCAGCTTGGATGCGATTTGTGCGGCAAGAGCGGGGCGCGATGCGGACAGCTCGGAGCGCAGGCGCGCGACCTCCACCGCGATGGCCTTGTTGCCGTCGTCGAGGATGCGCTGGCTCTCCGCCTTGGCTTCCTCGAGGATCCGCGCCTCCAGCTTGGAGGTTTCGGCGCGAAGTCGCTCGCGCTCCTGGGCGGCTTCACGGCGGACCGTCTCCATCGCGGCCTCGTACTTCTGGAAGAACGCCGCGGCCTTCTCGTCCATCTCCCGCGCGTGCTTGCGGACGCCTTCGGTCCGCCGCTCGCGTTCCTCGAAGAGCCGGAGCATCGGGTCGAACACGATCGGCTTCAGAAGCACGATAAACGCCCCGAAAAGGACCAGCTGCACGACGAAGGAGTAGTCAAAGTCGACGTTGACGTCTGCACCAGAGGCCAAGAGCGGGTGTCCCGACAGGGACATGAGCAGGGGCATCGGGCTCGTCGGGTTCACAAGGGGGGCTTTCGCGTACGCTCGCCAGAAGGACGAGGACCGCCGAAGAAGAGCGGGTTCGAGGCCCGAGGGGGCCCAAGGCGCGCCCGAACTAGCACGTACGGAACTCTGTTGGAACCGCTGATGGCGAGGTCGGCGCTGCCGATCCCTACCGGCGCAGTCGCCGATGCTCTTGGGAGCCGCTCAACCGGCCGTCCAGTCCTCCACCCGAAGCTGGGCGAAAGAGGTGAAGGCCTCGGGGCGGCGGGTCACCAGGACGAGCTTGTGGGCCGAAGCGATGGCGGCCGTGGCGACGTCTTCCACGGGAAGGTCGGGCGACGAGCCTGACCGCAGCTTGGCGAAGGCCTGCGCCGCAGGGAGGTCGAAGGCCGCCACCCGGACGGCGGCGACCAGGCGCAGCACGTCCTGCATCAGACGGGGGTCGGCAGCCCGACGGGCGGCAGCGAGGAGCTGCCCCACCGTGAGCACGCTGGTCCACCGCTCGCCGGTCGGCACGGAGGTCAGCCGGCGGACAAGCTCTCGCGACGGCGACGCCCGCAGGGTCTCGGCCAAGGTCGGCGTGTCAAGGAGAAAGGGCATGGTGGACCGGGGTCGCTCAGCGAGGGAGCCAGATCCCGGTCTGGCCGTGATCGGACATCAGGCCGTCGACGAAGTCGTCATGCTTGCACTTGCCGCAGAGGGCGAGAAGCGGGTCGGAGCCGGAAGCTCCGGGATCGGGGGGGTCGATCCGGTCGAGATCAGCCATCGGAACGATCGCGGCGATCGATTGGCCACCACGCACGATGAGCGTGCGGGAGTGGTTCCGCTCGGCAGCGTCTACCGCGTCGAGGCAGTGGCTCGGCAGGTCCCCGATCGGGATGCCGTACTTGTTGGGCACGATCGGACGCTACCAAGCCAGCTCGGCCCGGCTCAAGGCCCCTGAGCATCGCGTACGCCGATAGCTGCCCGAGTCAGAGGCCGTCGACCGTCCGACGCAGGGCGGCCAGACTTCCGTCGATGTCCACCTCGCCGGCGCGAAACGCGGCGCGGTGCTCGTGATGCGCGTGACGGAGCAGGTCGGCGGCGCGAGGGCTCGCGAACCAATCGTCGTCGAGCGCGTCCACGATGCGCTCGCGGTCGGAGTAGGCGAGCACGCCGCCGACGAGGCGAACCGCGTCGCCCGGACCCATCCGCGGAACCACGTATGCGAGCTTGGGCGGCACGACCGCCCCCATCGCGCGCGATACGATCTCCGCCGTGCGCTCCTGGGCTCCTTCGTGGCGAGGGTCGACCTCGCGAGCGAGCACACGTGCGGCATCGAGACGAAGCGCGGCGAGGAGGAGGCGCTCGGCGGCGCTCGCCTGATCGCGTGCGGCGCCTCGGCTCAGCTCGAGCTTGCGGCGCAGGAAGGGCGCGTGTGCCACGAGCGCGCCGAAGAGCCCGGCGCGCCGCGCGATCAGCAGATCGTGGGGAGCGCGCGCGATGCAGCGCGGCAGCCCTCGCGGGATGTCGGCGGCGGCGATCGCGCCGCCCAGATCGGCGAGCGCACGCGCAAAGGACGATGCCCCGAGGAGACGCGGAGGCGCCTTCACGTCCGGCGCGAGCCCGTCGATCAATCCCTCCGGCAACGTCGAAGCGAGCCATCGCGTCGTGAGCTTGCCTGGAAAGCCTTCGTGACCGGTGCGCCCGATGGATGCGACGATGGCTTGCTCCCACGAGCGAGCAGGCGGAACGACGTCGCTCGTGAGATCGAGGACACCGCGCGCGAGCTTGTAGAGGAGCGCCGGCTCGGCGACTGGCGAGTCGTGGCGATCGAGGTCGAAGTCGCCGATCAGGCGCGCTGCTTCGAGCCGACGGCGAAGGAGAAAGTGCGCGGCCGTTTGCGTCGATCGCGCCGAGTCTTCCAGGGTGCGCGCCCAGGCCTCGACCAGCGCATCGACGCGCGAGACCATCACCGCGTCGAGCATCGACGCGACGGTCCGCTCGCCGCGGACTGGGGACTCGATCGTGTGGAGGTCGACGGCTCGGGCGAGCGCCTCGCGCCGTTCGTCGACGAAGGTCGCGCGCGATAGCACCAGCTCGCGCACATGCGGCACCGCGGCGGGCCACATGGGCTCGTCGGCGCGCCGCTCCGCGAGGTCCGCGAGCTCGACCAGCTCGTCGCGACGGCTCACCCGATCGTGACCTGCGAGCGGCCGCTCTGGGCTCGCCTCCGGTTCGGCGCGCAACGTCTCACGCGCGCGGCGGATCGCGAGCGACGCCGACGTGATGGCGCGGTCCAGCGCGTAGGGCTCGATCAAGCAGCGCCTCTCTCTTCGTCGGTCAACCGTGGATGGACGCGCCGTCGCCGGTCGCCTTCGCGACGTCGGCTTCGATCGCGGCGAGCACGGCGAGCCTCGAGCGCGCAGGCTCTTCACCGCGCACGCGCGCTGCCAGATCCACGAACGTGCGGTGGTGGCGCGCCTCAGCGACGAACAGCTCTTCGTAGAACGCCGCCAGCTCGGGGAGATCGCGCGCCGCGAGCTCGTCGGCCAGCAGGCGAAAGCGCTCGCAGGATCGCGCCTCGATGAGCGCGCCGACGAGGAGCCGATCGGCAAGCGACGCGGCCGCACTGCGGTCGCGCGTGGAGGCGAGCACGCGCTTGAGAAGCTCGGCAGCGTAGGCGTCGACCGGAGGCTTGCCGAGGGCGGTGCCGCGGCGGTCCAGCTCAAGGACCACCTGGCGGTAGTGTCGGATCTCCTCCTCGGCGAGATCGACCAGCGCCCGCGCGACCTCGGGGAAGTCGGGCGACCGCGCGGCGAGACCGAGCGCGTTCGACGCGGCCTTCAACTCGCAATGTGCGTGATCGACGAGGACCTCGTCGAGCTGGTCGGCGGCACGCACCGCCCAAGCCTTGTCCGTCGCGTGGCGAAGCCCGAGCACGGCCGGACTCTACGTCACGCGCCGCGCGCGATCGAGCACGGCGCCGCGCGGGGCCACGATCAGAACTCGTCACCAGCGCGGGCGAGGCCGCTCGACTCGAGGAAGTACGCGATGGAGAAAACGATCGTGGTCGCGTCGGGCCCCACGAGGGTGCGCCGGACGGCGCCCTCGATGGAGAACTCGCGACCGAGGTAGCCGACGCCTGCCGAAACGGCGTGACTCGCCGCGCCGCCGTCGAAGCGATAGCCGCCGCGGATGGGCACGCTGTCGGCGAGGAGCAGCTCGCCGCCGAGCATCGCGCGCGGCGCGATCTCCTCGTACGACGTGAAGTCGGCGAGCCCGTCGGCTTCGATGGTGAAGTCCTCGGTCGCCACCGCGACGCCTCCCCCGAACGTCGTCGGCATGATGCCGTCGTTCGGGTAGCTGAGGTTTTGCCCGGCGATGCCGAGGCGAACGATCTCGCCAAGCCGCACCGCGAAGCCCGCGTCGAACGTCGGGACGTTGGCGAGGGCGAAGCGCCCGCCGTCCGGATCGGTCAGTCCGCCCGAGGCCTTGCTGTCGCCGAGCGGACCGAGCCCGTCTTCCACGACCTTCATGTACCGACCGCCGAGGCCGATCGAAAACGCGTCACTGAGGGCGTACGCGAGGGCGATGCGCACATCGATGAACGATCGATCGATGCCGTCGGGATCGAGGAAGCCGCCCTGAACGCCGAGACCACCAGCGAGGCGGCTGGTGACCGAGTCGACGATGGTGCCGCCGTAGACCTGGCGGCCGTACTCGGGCGTCACCTGGGCTTGCGCCTCGATGTGATAGACGCGCGTCATCGCCATCCCCGCGGGGTTCATGTACGGCGCCGTCGTGCCGTTGCCCGCAGCGCGCAGCGCGCCTCCCATCGCGACCCCGCGCGTCGTCTCGGTCTCGCCGTAGTTGAAGGCGAAGGGGGCGGGCGTATTGCCCGCCACGATCTCGCTCGAGCTGGTCTGCGCTCCGGCCACGCCAGCGATCGCCGTCACGGCCGCGAAGGCGGAGCAGACGACCCCGGCGCGCGAGAGACGAGACGTGGGGCTACGCCGGGTCGAGCCACGGCACGGCGAGAGCATGGAAGGCGCCTTACCGAGCCGACTCCCTCTCGGCCAAGTTTCCGTCCGTCCGCTTCGGGTCAGGGGCGAGCACGGCTTCCGGCGACCGGGCACGGAGGCGCCGAGGCAGGCGCCGAGGCCCACCTGTCCCGATGTCTGTCCTGATTTCCAGATCGGGCCGACCGGATCGACGAGAAGATACGTGACCAGGGCGGGGGCGAAACTTCGACTCAACCCAATGATATGACGTGGCTTTTTCGAGCTTGACACGGAGGGTTCACGTTCCGGTCACTTTGGACCTCCAACGACCTCGGCAGCCCCCCGTGGCGATGCGGGCGTCTGTCCAGCCCCGAGGCGCGGAGCCCGTAGCGATCTGAATTAATTCCATACTTTAGCTAAGTTGAACGAGATCGCCGTGGACGCGCGGACGAGGGCGGTGGTACCCCCAATGGGTCCTGTGGCGGTGCCCCAGGGCACCGGGCAACCACCACTCGGCGGACTCCGTTGGCCTCCCCGCCTTGCTGGTTCGTCCGACAGTGTGTGCCTTCGACAATCAAGCCCGAACGGCGGCGGTTCTTCTCTCCTCACTCGTGCATCGGCTCTTGCGGGGCAGCCCGCGCTGAGCACGCGTCGCAACGTTCTCTGGGCGATTTCTCCAGGCGCCGGCACCGTCGATCGCGACGGCGGCCGACAAGCAGAGCTGTCCGCACGTTGCTTTTGGTGTGGAGAGCGGCTCTTTGCGTTTCCGTGACCCTGAAGGTGTGGAAGGTTCTGTGGAAAAGCTTGTCGCAGAGCGGGGATTCCCCCACGGGAACGTACCGCAATCACAGCGTTTTCTGCCCAACTGCCAGGGAATCGAGCGCGCTCGACCTGTGGATAACCTGGGGGCATCTCACAAGCGGCTCCAATGTGGGGAATATTCGTGACGGAACGGTCTTCCGATCAGGCGGCGCGGGGCCCCGAGCCGCGGCCGTCGCTCTCGGACAATGCCGATGCCGCTCGCTCGCGGGGAGCCTTCGACCGCGCGGTGCAGCGCACCCGGGCACGCTCCCCGGCCACGTTCGACCAGTGGTTCGGCGGTATCCAGTTCGACGACCTCACCGACGGCGTCTTGTCGCTGCGCGCGCAGAACGAGTTCGTCCTGGAGTGGGTAAGGACCAACTACCTGCCCGAGCTGTGCGCCGCACTTCGCGAGGAGACGGGATGGTCGGTCGAGGCCCGTTGGACGCTCGACCCCGATCTGCGCGACCCGGTCGGCAACGTGGTGCAGCAACCGCCGGTGCGTCCGCGTCACGTGAGCATGCGGCCCTCCACGACGAGCCCGATGCCGACCGGCGCCGATGCGAGCCAGGACGCGGCATCGCCGTCTTCGAGCGACGCGGGCCCGGCCAACGGACCGGGCAGCGATCCGCGTCCACGCCAGGATTCGCGCAGCGACGGTCCGGCGTCCGCCCGACCGATCCGCGCGATGGACACCGGGCTGCTCGACGAGCTCAACGCGAAGCAGACGTTCGCCAACTTCGTCGTCGGCCCCTCCAATCAGCTCGCGCACGCCGCGGCGGTCGCGGCCGCGGGCGGCGCTGGGCGGCGCTACAACCCGCTGTTCCTGTGCGGCGGGACGGGTCTCGGCAAGACACATCTCATGCACGCGATCGCGCAGCGGGTCATCCGCGAGCGTCCCGAAGCGCGCATCCTCTACGTCTCGGCCGAGCGGTTCACCAACGACTTCATCAAGTCGATCCAGCACCACAAGATGGACGAGTTCCGCGCGCGATACCGCAGCGGATGCGATCTTCTCCTGGTCGACGACATCCAGTTCCTCGCCGGACGCGAGCAGACGCAGGAAGAGTTCTTCCACACGTTCAACGCGCTGCACGGTGTCGATCGGCAGATCGTCGTGACCAGCGACAAGTATCCACAGCACCTCGAGCGGATGGAGGAGCGACTGGTGTCGCGCTTCTCTTGGGGCCTGGTCGCCGACATCCAGGTGCCGGAGCTCGAGACGCGCGTCGCGATCGTTCGCAACAAGGCCGCCCAGGAGGGCATCCAGCTCGACGACGAGGTTGCGCTTTGGCTGGCGCAGACGGTGCGCTCCAACGTGCGCGAGCTCGAAGGAACGCTCATCCGGCTCGCCGCGAAGTCGTCGCTCACCAATCGTCGGGTCGACCTCGCGTTCGCCAAGGCGGAGACGGCGGGCACGACGGGCGCCAAGCACTCGTCGATGTCGGTCGAGGACATCCAGCGCGCGGTGTGCCACCACTTCCATCTGCGCAGCACCGATCTCACCTCGAAGGATCGGCACAAAAGCGTCGCCTTTGCGCGTCACGTGGCGATGTATCTCTGCAAGCAGCGCCTGAAGTGCAGCTTCCCGGAGTTGGGCCGCGCCTTTGGCGGCCGCGACCACACCACGGTCATGTCGGCCGTGCGCAAGATCGAGGCGCAACGCGAGGCCGACCCCGAGGTCCGCGCTCATCTCGAGGCGCTGGAGCGCAAGCTCGCCGAGGGTTGAGCCGTCGCAGGGGACGGCGGCCCGAAAGCGGCCGTCAGCTCGAGCAGGCGTGGTGCAGCACGAGCGCCGCCAGGAGGAACGCGAGGATCGACACCGCCTTCAACCACCGCATCGCGCGGGTGTTGTCGTCGAGCGAAACCGCGGTGGTCTGGAGCTGGATGAGAGCGAGAGAGGTGATGGCGCCGAGGCGCTTGCGAGCGTCCTCGCTGCGCGTCGCGAGACTGCGGTACGCCTCGTTCTGACCCGACACGGCGCGGTACTTGGTCGCGGCGAAGCCGAGCTTGCTGGCGAGCTGGCAGCGCGCGACGAAGTCGGCATGGCGAGCCGGATCGTCCCAGTCCTCCAGTACCGCGGACCACGCCGTCTCGAGGTCATCGCCCTCGCTCATCGACGAGACGATACCAAGACGGCGACCGCACCAAAAGCGCCGCTCGGCGACTCGGCCAGGTCCGGATCGCTCAGCGGACGTTGTCGCCTTCGTCGCCCTCGTCGGTCGAGTCGCTCAACCCTTCAGGATCCAGCTGGGGGTCTGCCACCTCGGCGATCGACTGGAGCGCCTTGTCGGCGTCGTCGACCAGAAGGGTGTTTCCGGCGCGCTCGGCCTCGGCGCGAGCGCGGGTCAGCACCGTGCGCGCCCCGGGGTGTTTGCGTCGCGCCATCAGATCGCCGAGGAGCGATCGCCCCTCGACCACGTCGTTGACGAAGCCGCGATGCTCGGCAAACGCGACGGCGTCCTCGAGCAAGCGCATGGACGGCTGAGCGTCCTCGGCGCGCAGCCCGTCGAGGAACGCGAGGAACATGCGGCTCGACGCTGCGAGGCGATCGAGCCCGGCGCTCTCGCCGATCTCGCGCGACTCGCTGAACGACGCGTAGGCCCGGGGCAGGTCGCCCAGGCGCTTCTGGGTGTCACCGAGGTTGTGCAGCGCAGCAGCGAGCTCGAAGCGAGCGCCTGCGGCGCGCGCGAGATCCACTGTGCGAATAGAGGCGTCGCGCGCCGCGGGGAAGTCCCGCAGGTACGCGTGAACGAGCACGAGCCGGCGCTGGCGCGTCACAGCCAGCACGAGGTCGGCGTCGCTCTCCGGGATCGCCTCGGCCCGAGCGGCAGCGATGCGTGCAGCTGCGGCGTCGCCGGAGGCGGCGTGCACGAAGGCGATGCCGAGCCAGAGGATCGGATCCTCGGGCAGCGCCTGGATCTCAAGCGCTCGCGCGGCCTTCTGGGCACGCGTGAAGTCGCCGCGGCGTGCCGCCAGCTCAAGCTCGATGCCGAGCGCGCGCACGCGCACGTCGGGCGCATCGCCGGCGAGATCGATGCAAGCTGCGAGCAGCTCCCAGGCGCGCTCGAACTGGTTGATGCTTCCGAAGGCGCGCGCGGCGGCCAGGCGCGCGGAGGCCCCCGCCCGGGGCGCACCGCCATCGTCGACGCGCTTGATCGCCCGGGTCACCGCGTCCTCGAGCGGGGGGGCCGATCGCACAGCGAAGACCGCGTCGGCGAGACGCTCGAGCCACACGAGCACCTCGTCCGGCGAGCGCGCCGAAAGGTCGGCGAGCTCGAGCGCGCGCAGCGAGCTGCGGATGCCCTCGTCGCGGCGCCCGCCGAGGAGCTGCTGCCCCGCAGCGCGCGCGTAGTACGTCGCAGCGCGATGCCTATCGCCGGCTTCGTAGAGGTGCTGCGCGATGCGTGGCGCCTCCGCGGTACCCTCGGTGGGCGACACCGCGATGAACGCCTCGGCGACCGTCGCGTGAAGCTGCGCGCGCGCTTCGGGCGGGATTCCCTCCAGCACGATCTCTCCATAGAGGCGGGAAACGAAGGCAAAAATGTGGGGCCCGCGCCCGCGCAGAAAGTCGGCGAGGGTCGGGGCGCCCGGCGCGCGCGGTCGATCCGAGGCCCCGTCGACCAGTCGATCGATGCGCGCTGTTGTGATGCCGGCGAGCTGCGCCAGCACATCGCCAGGCACCGGTTCGCCGACAACGGCCGCGGCGTGCAGGAGCCGCCGCTCCAGCGGATCGAGGCGGTTGACACGCTCGGCGATGAGCGCGCGCAAGCTCCGCGGGATCGCGGTCGCACCATCGAGCCGGGTCGCAACCACGCCGGACAGCACGCTGACCGCCGCCGCATCGAGCAGCTCGCGAAGCAGCTCCTCCAGGAAGAGAGGATGCCCGCCGGCGCGCTCGCGACAGAGCGCGAGGAGATCGGGCGGCAGGATGCGCGCGCCGAGCCGGTACGCAACGAGCTTCGCCGACTCGTCCTCCCCCAGCTCGCCAAGCTCGACCACCTCGGTCGCCGGGTGATCAGCGATCAGCGCGGAAGGCATGTCACGGGTCGCCAGGACGAACATCGTCCGCGCGCGGGCCGGCTCGCCGGCACCGTTGCGCGTCGCCGCCAGGGCGATGGCGTCACGCGACTGCGCATCCATCGCCTGCGCGTCGTCCCACGCGAAGACATGCACGCGGTCGCCTCCGAGACGCTGGACCATGTGGGCGAAGATCACGTCGAGCGAAGCGCGCCCGAACCCGTCGTGGGCATCGCGGACGCCGAGACGCTCGAGGACGCGATCGGCCTCGTCGTCGCGCAGACCCAGCGCGCGCAACCGGGGACGCACCTCGCGGATGCGCTCCGGCTCGTCCCCTTCGTTCACTCCGCACAGCGACTGGAGCATGGCGGTGAGACCGGACCACGGCAGATCGGCGCCGTTGCGCGGACAGCTCGCGAGGTGGAAGCCCACGTCGTAGCCGCCCTTGACAAGGCGGCGCTGCACCTCGGCGACGAACCGGCTCTTGCCGATGCCCTTGTCGCCGACGACCGCGGTGATGCGGGGTGAGCGCTTCGATGCGCGCGCGAGGATCTCGCCGAAGCGTCGCAGCTCGCGGTGCCTACCGACGAAGCGTCCCTGCGCTGCGCTCGGCCGCGCGGCGCCCACCAGCCACGCGCCGTCCGTCGGGGCCGGGCGGGTCCGGTCGGGCGGGAGCTCTTCGGCGGAGAAGGCGGCGCGAACGAGCCGCGCGACGAGCGTAGAGACGACGACGCGCGACTCGGCCAGGCGCGACAAGGTCTGCGCGGTCGAGACCAGCGACGAGACGCGCTCGTCTTTCATCAGCTGGCCGCTGGCGTCGACCAGGACGCGGCCGGCGTGTACGGCAGCCGACTCGACGCCCCGCGCGCGCAACGCATGGAGCCCAGCGCGGACGGCCGCTTCGGCGTCGCGCCCGTCGGCGTCGGAGAGGCCGAACAGCGCCACGAGGTGGGTCGGCTCGTTCTCCGTCACCCGACCTCCCCAGCGCGCGACGATGTCGGCCAGACGCGAACCCATCTCGGTCGTCATCTGCGTGATCGATTGCGTCGACATCGCGAGGACGAGCGCGCTCACCTCGCGCCGCCCGGCGAG
>Ga0105046_10003362_pt1 | contig 25374 bp, 17 predicted proteins | sample MAT03_FD_78385 | JGI IMG/M metagenome (GOLD analysis project Ga0105046, IMG submission 78385) | Freshwater microbial communities from Lake Fryxell liftoff mats and glacier meltwater in Antarctica - MAT-03 (megahit assembly) | ecosystem: Environmental > Aquatic > Freshwater > Ice > Liftoff...
AATGCGGAATGCGGAATGCGGAATGCGGAATGACGACACTGTTTGGCTCTCCCAATTATTTTGTGCCATTGGACCTTTAAGCGGCTTTGTACAGGCCTTTATATTCTTTAGTTTGAATTAAAAATTTTATTTTTATACTATTGATAAAATATAATTCTGAAATAAAAACAAATTCAACACGTTTTTATTTACTGTTTTTAAAAATATTTTAATAAAAAAATGCGTCGTTGCTGTTTTTTCGCTGAAAATGCGTGTAATTTTGCACCGTAAAAGCATTTTAGTCTCTTTAGAATTAGAATTGAAGCATTTTTTACCTTTTATTTCTTATTGTTTTACTCCTATTTTCCTCGTTTTCGCTGAAATGGCATTTTTTACTATTTCAAAATAAAATACGGTTTGAGTGTCTGTTCAGGGCATCAAACTAATTTTTTTCACCTTATCAGCAACAGAACCATGTCGCTTACCCGTTTCAACGCACTTCAAACCATTGAAAACCGGCTTGAACCGCTGCCTGATTTTGCGAGCACCGGTGTCGAAACCATTGCCTCTTATTTTGGCGAGAACGTTTTCAACGACATTGCCATGAAAAAGTACCTGCCTGAAAACGCTTATTTGGGCGTTAAGGCAGCCATCCAAAGTGGGCAAAAGCTCAGCCGCGATGTGGCTGATGTGGTAGCCAACGGCATGAAGGAATGGTCGATGGAACACGGTTGCACACACTTTGCGCACTGGTTTCAACCACTTACGGGCAAAACAGCAGAAAAACACGACTCGTTTTTCACCATGACCCACGATGGCAGGGTGATTGAAGAGTTTGAGGGCAGCGCATTGGTACAACAGGAGCCCGACGGCTCGTCGTTCCCCAGTGGTGGTTTGCGCAGCACTTTTGAAGCCCGCGGTTACACGGTTTGGGATCCCAGCAGCCCTGCTTTCATCATGGAAGCCGGCGACGGTAAAACCTTGTGCATCCCCACCATTTTTGTAACCTACAGCGGCGAAGCCCAGGATTACAAACTGCCCCTTCTGCGTTCGCAAACCCTGCTCGACAAAGCGGCCGTACCGGTATGCCGACTGTTTGATGAAAAGGTGAGTAAAGTGACCGTTACGCTGGGCTGGGAACAGGAATATTTTGTGGTGGACGATGCGCTGTACAATGCCCGTCCCGACCTGAGTATGACGGGCCGCACCCTGCTTGGTCGCCCGGCCGCCAAGCACCAGCAGCTTGAGGACCATTACTTTGGCTCTATTCCCGAGCGAGTTTACGTATTCATGCGCGACTTGGAAACGGAATGCCATAAGCTTGGCATACCCGTGCGTACGCGACACAACGAAGTTGCACCATCGCAATACGAGGTGGCGCCTATTTTTGAAGAAGTGAATGTAGCTGTGGATCACAACCAGTTGCTGATGGACTTGATGGAGCGTGTGGCGCGTAGGCACAAGCTGCGTGTGTTGTTGCATGAAAAACCTTTTGCTGGCGTTAACGGCTCGGGCAAGCACAACAACTGGAGCATGAGCACCAACACAGGCGTGAACCTATTGTCGCCCGGCAAAGACCCTGGCCGCAACCTGCTCTTCCTAACGTTTTTTGTAAACACGATTGCAGCTGTTTGCAAAAATGCCGACATTCTGCGCGCAAGCATTGCACACGCCGGCAACGACCACCGTCTGGGCGCCAACGAAGCACCTCCGGCCATCATCTCAGTATTCATCGGCGAAGCGCTGACCAAGCTGCTGAACCAAATTGCCAATGGCAAAAAGACCGACGATGCCGCCGTGAAACGCGCACTCGACTTAATCAGCAAGTTGCCGAATCTTGAGCTCGACAACACCGATCGCAACCGTACTTCGCCGTTCGCCTTTACGGGCAACAAATTTGAAATCCGCGCTGTGGGTTCCAGCCAGAACTGTGCCGGTCCGATGACGGTGATGAACACCATGATGGCCATTCAACTGATCGAGTTTAAAAACGATGTTGAAAAACTCACGTCCAAAGGCACGGAACAAGACGAAGCGATCCTGATGGTGTTGAAAAACTACATCCGCAAGTCGAAAGCCATCCTTTTTGAAGGCAACAACTACTCCGACGAGTGGAAAGCTGAAGCAGCCGAACGCGGATTGAACAACTTTGCCAACACCCCCGAAGCGCTCGACGTTTTGGGCAGCAAACTGGCACAGGACTTCTTTGGCAAGTCGGGTGTAATGAACAAAGTTGAATTGGATGCTTTTTATGCCGTGCAACTGCACATCTACAACACCAAATTGAGCATCGAAGCCAAAACGTTGGAAGACATGGTGCATTCAATGGTAATGCCTGCGGTTATCCGTTACCAAACCGAACTGGCCCAGAACATTGCGGCCATGAAAGCCATTGGTATGGACGATGCCGTTGATTACCAAAAGGAAAAGCTGAAACAGGTGGTCAAGCACAGCAATGCCATCAAAGATGGCCTTGATAAAAAGCACAAAGCCTTGGAGAAAGCCCACCATACCGACAACGTGCGTGAGGAGGCCGAAATCCTGTGCAATAAGGTAAGGCCGCAAATGGAAAACATCCGCGAGGCGGTAGACGCTTTGGAGGCCATCGTAGACGATCAGTACTGGCCATTGGTGAAATACCGCGAGTTGTTGTTTGTACGGTAAGTTAAAATGTTAAGAGCCATCCCTGAAACCAGGGATGGCTCTTGTACTTCATGTCGTTGTTATTCACGGGTTACGTTTAGCCGGAAACGTTGGGTAAAACTAGAAGAAGGGAATAGGTCCGGTGGCAAAAGCCGCCGCTTCCTGGCTGTCGATGGGAAAACAGACTTGTTGGAAGATGAAGCAGAAACGCTGGAAATAAGCTGTGCGCCGGGCTTGTAAAGCCACTGCTTTTGAAGGTAGGTTGTTGGTTGTGGGGTATTCTGGATTAAACTTTTTTGCGCGCCTTGATTTCTTCCGGCGTTGCTTCGCGCACGTATTCGCCGTACTGGTCGATCCACATCCACATGCCCTGGAAAAGTACCATGGCCTGTTTGCGGTCGGGTTCAAAAGCCAACACTTCCTCAAATTCGTAAGGAATGATGACCTCGCCGCTGGGGCTAACGAAGCCCCAAAGGCCTTCGGGGTGTTGGATGCCGCCACGTTCGCAATGGAGGGTGCAAGCCATTTTCAAAAAGCAAGGCACCACTTCTTTGTTTTGGCGGTCGATGTAGCCCCAACGACCGTTTTTGCCCTTTACCGGCGCCAATTCATCGCACAAAACGCCGACGTATTTGTACTGGGCGAGGGCGGATACCTGACTCGGTTTTTGCTGCACATATCCAGAATTGCTGACCCGTTTGGCTTTCGCCTTTTGGTTGGCCATTTGTTCCAATCTGGCAATGTTTTTTTGCAGGATGTTGAGCAGGCTGTCACGTTCGGACTGGCACTGTTGCAATTCCAACACGGTGCCGGTGCCGGGAACAAGTGGTGATATGGCATCGGTACGTGATGGAGAAAACAAGCCGAAAAGGCTTACCATCAGACCGAAACCGCCGAACATGTAGAGAAGAGGTTGTTGGTTTTTCCGAGAGGCCCAAAGGGCTCCGGCAATGCAGGCGGCTATGGTGGCATAGCCCACCCACGCATAATCGGGCGGCGCGTTTCCGCCCGTAGGTGCGAAAAGGAATAGGGGGGAGGTACACATACACTGGTTTTTTTAGGGCAGGAGGGTATTTTGCTTATTCACATCAAATGATCAATCAACCTTAAAAGCGATACACCTACACTGCTGCGCCACCGGATAGCCGCTGCAAGGTTGTACAATGTTTAGGGATAAAATTACAATTTATTGTTTCAGGCAAAATTTCCGCTCATACCCTGATGGAAATTATGTTGGCAAGAATACATAAACTTTGTGTAAACTCTAAGCATAGTTGTACGGTTTTGATTGAAAATGGTCGATATAAATCAGAAAACGGTCTATTTTTTTCAACGTTAACATTTCAACGTCGTTTTTGATGTTGGTTTGTGGTACGTAGGCCAGACTTTGGCCCATTCAATCCTCAAAAATACCCTTAAGTACCATTAATAAGTTACAATCAATTTAAAACGTTTTGTAGGAATTTTGGTTTTTTTAGCATTCCCGCAACAGGCCGGGCCAAACGAATGTTACCTTTCCATTATGGCAGAGCAAATCAATGAAGTTAAAGGATTCAGACAAACCGACACCCATAGCCTCGAGCGCAAAGTGGCCCGTTACAAGGAGGTTTTGGAAAACATACGCCTGTACCGCGAAGTCTGGAACGCAAGTTTCAGAGGTGAACTGGTTGATGTATTGAAACAAATGTGCTTAACTGCCGGGCTGGAGTGCATCGTTGATACCCGTGCCGACATTAAAAATCTGGAAGCCGTAGTGCTTTCTTTGGGCAGCCAGGACAGTGGTTTGGGCGAACCTGTGGGCGACAATGTACACCGCGCACTCATCAAGCAAAATGGTTCGCTGGTGTATCAGCAAATGTTCAACGGCAAAATTCTTGTGATGATCAACTATCCGTACATCGAAAAATACGGACAGCCATCCCAACCAAAAACCATTGCCATCTACCGTCCGGAAGAACTGAAAGAGCCTTATTTCCTGCGCCACCTTGAAACTTTCCTCAATGAAATCACCCATTGGGAAGACCAGGACGACGACATGCCCGACGCCAACCAGCGCATCGGTTTCAAACTCAATTTCGAAGACAACAACACCCCTCCAGCCTGATCTCAGGCACCATAACATGGGATTTATATTAAAAATGGCCTGGCGCGACAGTCGCCGCAACCGCGCCCGGCTTTTCCTGTTCGTTTCGGCCGTGGTGGCCGGAATCGCCGCCCTCACTGCCGTAAGATCATTCAGCGTGAACCTCACGCGCGACATCGACCGCGAAGCCAAAACTTTGCTTGGGGCTGACCTGCTTATTGATGCCCGTCATCCCGCTCCCGATACGCTGCTGGAGACGTACGTGCCAGAAGGATCGCAGGGTGCCTCCATCGTTAATTTCCTCAGCATGGTGCGTTTTCCGTCGAACGGCGGCACACGCCTCAGCCAGATACGCGCCATCGAAGGCAATTATCCGTTTTACGGCATCTGGAAAAGCGAACCTGAAAACAGTTGGAAAAGCTTCCGCGAAGGCAAAAAAGCCCTCGTAGAGCACGCTCTCATGCTTCAATACGGCATCAAACCCGGCGATTCGATCCAGGTCGGCAACGTTACCTTTGTTATCGAAGGCGATCTGCTGTCGTCGCCCGGCCGTGCAGGCATCGCTTCAGCCATCGCCCCCGTGGTTTTTATCCCGCAAGCCTGGCTCGATTCCACCGGACTGGTGCAAAAAGGCAGCCGAGTTGATTACCAGTATTATTACCAGATTCCTGCCGGCATCGATGTGGACGCTTTGCTCGACCCGAAGGAAAAAAAGATGGAAGACGCCGGTCTCAATTATGAAACGGTGAACAGCCGCAAACGCAGTTTGGGTGCAGCTTTCGGCAATTTCGGCACCTTCCTCAACCTTGTGGGTTTCATCGCCTTGCTTTTGGGTTGCATTGGTGTTGCGGGTGCCGTACACATTTACATCAATGACAAATTGCCCACGGTAGCCATCTTGCGTTGTTTGGGCGCCAGTGGCCGCAAGGCATTTTACATATACCTTGTGCAGGTGGCAGGTATAGGACTCCTGGGCGCTATTTTGGGCGCCGTTTTGGGCTCGCTGGTGCAAAAAATCCTACCCATTCTGGTACGCGATCTGTTGCCCATTGAAAATGTGAGCACCGAGTTCTCATGGTCGGCTGTAGGCCAGGGTGTGTTGCTGGGCCTTGCGGTGGCTGTTTTGTTTGCCCTGTTACCCCTTGCGGGTATTTTGCAAACATCGCCACTGCGCACCCTCCGTGCTTCAGTGGATGAGCCCACCACAACCGGCCGGCTGTTGCGCTGGGGCGTGTATGCCCTCATCAGCGCTTCGGTGCTTGGATTCACCTGGTGGCTTGTGCGCGACTGGCAGCAAACGTTGTATTTCATTGGTGGACTGGCGGCAGCATTCCTGATGCTTTACGGACTGGCCGCATTGTTTACCTGGCTGCTGCGTCGTTTTTTTCCAAAAAAATGGAGCTACGTGTGGCGGCAAGGCATTGCCAACCTTTTCAGGCCCCAAAACCAAACCTTGTTGCTGGTGGTGACCATCGGTTTAGGTACCATGCTGCTTTCCACCCTTTTCCTCGTTCAAAACCTTTTGCTCAAACAGGTTGCCTTTTCGGGCTCGGGCAGTCAACCCAACATGGTGTTGTTCGACATCCAATCCAACGAAAAAGATTCGGTGGCGGCGCTCGTGACACGAAACAGTATGCCTTTGATGCAACAGGTGGCCGTGGTGACCACCCGCGTGGAAACCATCGACGGTCAAACCAAGCAACAGGATGAGTTGGATACCTTGAACAGCAAGCCGCGTTGGGTGTGGGATCGAGAGTACCGCGTCACTTTCCGCGATTCGCTCATTGATACCGAAGAAATTATCGAAGGGGCTTGGGTAGGTACGCATGAGGTGGGAACACCCGTACCCGTTTCCATTTCCGACAACCTACAGCAGGGCATGAAAGCGACCATAGGCACCCGAATTGTTTTCAACGTGCAGGGTGCGCGCATCGAAACCGTTGTGGCAAGTGTACGCAAAGTGAACTTCAATCGGGTGCAGACCAATTTTATGGTGGTGTTTCCCAATGGCGTTTTGGAAAAAGCGCCCCAGTTTCACGTCGTGGTTACGAAAGTAAACAGCGCCGAGCAGTCGGCAACCTTTCAATCGGAGCTTGTGCGCAGGTTCCCGGGCGTGTCGGCCATCGATCTTACGCAAATCCTGCGTTCGGTGGACGAGGTATTGCGCAAGGTGTCGTTTGTGATCCGGTTCATGGCCATGTTCAGTATTCTGACCGGATTGCTGGTGCTCATCAGTTCGATTTACCAGGGCAAGTTTGCCCGCATCCGCGAAAGTGTGTTGCTGCGCACGCTGGGTGCTTCGCGCCGGCAGATTTTATCGATCAATGCCATTGAGTATTTCTTGTTGGGTGCGTTGGCGTGTTTTGCCGGCGTAGGCTTATCTGTAGCCGGCGCCTGGGCATTGTCGAAGTTTGTGTTTCAGATACCTTTTGAGCCCGAGTGGTGGCCCTTGTTGCTCACGTTTGCAAGCATTACCGGACTTACGGTGTTGATGGGTTTGTTCAACAGCCGGGAGGTGGTGAATAAGCCGCCGTTGGAGGTGTTGCGGAATGAGGTTTAGGTCTCGTCAATCGAGCTATTGCACGTCGGTGGTAATTCACCTGTCCCCAATGGTAATTCCACGTGTGGTGCTTTCAGGATCTCTATGTTTTCAAAACAGTTTGGATGGGTAAAGACCTTTTTTCACCATGTCGGAAAGCGCGTTTTGCACCGTTGTTTTGTCGTCCGGATACGTTACGCCGTACCATTGTGCATCAGAGTGCAAAACCTGCAGGTCGATTTTGCCAGCGATGAGCAGGTTGTTCACCACCGTTGGGATGTAGAATTCTGCTTTGGGGTTGTCGAGGTTGTCGTGTACAAAGCGGCGAAACATGGCGTCGGCCTCGTCGAACATGTTTTGGTGAAACCCCCAGAGGTTCATGGAAACGGGTGTGGTATTGGGCAGGGCGTGGTGCTGGTTATCGTCGTCGGTAAACGTGATGCCTTCGGGGTAACGCTCAATTTTGGTGCGTTCAACCACATCATTGAGCAGGTTGCCGTTTTTGATGCTGCACACGCCGCGCGACACGGCGCCGTTTTCAGACAAGGTATTGGCGAGTTGGTAGGCCACCATACCGTAGCGCTCAGGAGTGCACTCAGATTGTAAAAAACGGCCCAATTGAAGGAAGGCATCTGCGCCGTAAAAGTCGTCGGCATTGATGGTGGCGAAAGGTTCGTGGATGGCATGGCGTGCGCAAAGCACGGCATGTCCTGTTCCCCAGGGTTTCTGGCGATCGGGTTTTTCCGGGAGCCAATCGAGCTGGGAATCGAGCTCCTGAAAAACGTATTCCACTTCAGCGTGGGCTTCAATTTTACGGCCTACTTTTTCACGGAAAGGTGCCTCGATGTCCTTGCGGATGACAAATACGATTTTACCAAAACCTGCGCGCAAGGCGTCGAAGATCGAAAATTCGAGGATGGCTTCGCCGTTGGGGCCCATGCCGTCCACCTGTTTAAGGCCACCGTAGCGACTGCCGATGCCGGCTGCGAGAATGAGTAGTGTGGGTTTCATGGTTCCTTTAAGAATGACAAATTCAGCGTGAGAAAAACGAAAGGTAAAATGTAAGGAAAAATGAGGGGCAATAAATTACAATTTTCCCTGACTACATTTGCCTGTTCCGGGCGGTAAAAGTAGCCATTTTTGAAACCTTGTTAGCAGTACCTTTTCCCATGACGAAAACTTCCAACCCTACGTCTTCGCTGATCATCATCGGCGTGTTGTTTTTCATTTTCGGGTTTGTAACCTGGGTAAATAGCATTTTGATTGCGTTTTTTAAAAACACGTTTCAGCTCACCAATTTCCAGTCGTACCTCGTCACGTTTGCATTTTTTATTTCCTACACGGTGATGGCGATTCCTGCATCGGCGTTGCTGAAACGCACGGGTTTCAAACGCGGCATGTCGCTCGGACTTGCAGTGATGGCAGTTGGTACGTTGTTGTTTGTGCCTGCGGCAAAATCGGCGTCCTACGAGGTGTTCCTCGTAGGATTGTTTGTGATCGGCCTTGGATTAACGGTTTTGCAAACAGCATCCAACCCTTACGTCAGCATTTTGGGCCCGATTGAAAGTGCCGCCAAACGCATCAGCTTTATGGGCATAGCCAACAAAACTGCGGGCATCATAAGTCAGTTTGTGTTCGGCGGATTGTTGCTTACGGGTGTGAGCTCGGGCGATGCGGCAACTGACCTGTCGCGGGTGATCAGTCCTTACCTCATGCTCACCGGCGTACTTTTGCTGCTCGCGGTGCTCATCACGTTTTCGAGCCTGCCCGACATCAATGAAGAAGAAGCAAACGTGGATTCGTCGGAAGGCGCCTCCGACCGCACGAGTGTATGGCAGTTTCCGAGCTTGGTTTTGGGCGTGATCGCCTTGTTTTTGTACGTAGGCGTAGAAGTGATTGCTGGCGATACCATCATCAACTACGGCATCTCGCAGGGCATCCCTGAAACCCAAGCGAAAAACTTCACAACCTTTACCCTGTACGGCATGCTGGTGGGTTACATCTTGGGCATTTTGGCCATACCCAAATACATCACGCAGCAAAAGGCGCTGCAATGGTCGGCCGTATTGGGTATTCTGTTCAGCCTTGCTGCGGTGCTGACCAACGGCTACACCTCCGTACTTTTCATCGCCTTGCTGGGCTTAGCCAACGCCATCATGTGGCCTGCCATTTTTCCGCTGGCCATCACCGGTCTGGGGCGTTTCACCAAAATTGGTTCGGCTTTGCTCATCATGGGCATCGCTGGCGGTGCCTTGTTGCCGTTGTTGTACGGTAAGCTCGCCGACGGCATGGGTACGCGCGAAGCCTATTGGGTGCTCCTGCCGTGTTATGCGTTCATCGCCTACTATGCGGTAGCGGGTTACAAGCGTCGGGCATGGTGAAAATGTAAAGTCCGAAGTTCGAAGTTCAAAGTCGGCGTTCGGCCTGGCTTTTAGATAAAAAAATGCCCTATCGCTTGGTTTACAAGTGATGGGGCATTTTTTTTCGGACTTCGGACTATTATTTCACAATAGTTACGTCTCCTTCTTTTTGAATATCCATGATACGGCCACAAATACCGAGTCGGACCTTGATGAAGTAAACGTACACGCCGGGATTCATGTCCTCACTGCGGAAAACGCCGTCCCATCCGTCTTCGGTATTCTGTGTTTGGTACATGAGGTTGCCCCAGCGGTCGAAAACAGACATCTGGTAGTCAAAAATGGTTAAACCGGAGGCAAAATACGGTTTGAAACGGCTGTTATCGAAATCGATGGACAAAGGAGCAAACACGTTGGGTACGTATACCAACGAACCGTTGTTTTCAAGTTCCGACCACATTACGATGGCATTGGTGCTTTGTGTTTCACACACGTTGCTCACATCCACCCACACCTGACCCGCTTCTACAGCGGTATAAGACGGACCCGTTGAACCATCAAACCACAGGTAAGCCAACCCTTCCGGATCGCCCTGAATTTCCGGCGTCATTTCCACACCGCTGCTGTCGCAAGGCAGGATGCCGTTGGCCAGGAAAATGCTGAGGGGCACCCTGGCATCAATCTCAGCGGGAACCTCGTACACGCAGGCGTGCGAATCCTCAAGGTACACAGTGTAGTCGCCGGCGGCGAGCCCTGAGAACAAGGGAGCGTCCTGGAAAATACTACCGTCCATAGAGTACCGGTAAGGTGCCAGTCCACCCGAAACGCTGGTTGCCAGCAAGGTGCCGTCGGGTTTGTTCGAGCAACTGGGCTCAGCTTCCACGGTAAATAGTACTGCCGGGTAAGCCGCTACATTTACAGTGAGCAAAGAGTCGCAACCCTGCCAGGTTTGCAAAAGGATGGTTTGGTTGCTGCCGGGAGGGATGGTTACGCCATGGATGGTAAAGGTTTCATTCGGACAAATTTCAACCGAAATGGTTTCTGCACCGGTCATCAGTATTGCAACCGCAACGGTCACCACGGAGTCGCAACCCACAAAATTGATGTAGGTAAATATTTGGCTGTTTCCCGCAGCTATGTTTGTGCCATTGTAATTGAAAGTTGTTCCCGTACAAGCACCCGCTTGTACCGTCGCCACAGAGCTTGTGAGCCCGATGACCGATACCGTCACTGTTGAGTCGCAACCCTGCCAACTGGTGTAAATGAAAGCTTGTGTATCGCCGGCGTTGAGCACCACTCCATTGTAGGTGTAGGTTTCACCCATACAAACACCCGGCTCCAGCAGGGTAGCCGGCTGAGTCAGGGCTATGGTATTGATGGTGAGCACCGAGTCGCAACCTACAAAATTGGTATAGGTGTACTGGACCGATTGCCCGGGCTGGATGATGTCGCCTTCATGGATGTATGTTTCTCCCGGGCACAAGGTTGGCTCAAGCAACGTGGCCGATGTTTGCAGCGCGGTTACGGTAACGGTTACCACCGAATCGCAGCCCAACTGGTTTTGGTAAATAAAATCCTGTACGGTACCTACAGGCAAAAGGTTACCTTGGTAGTCGTACTGTTGACCTGGACAAACCGTAAAGTCAGCTTGAATATCGGGACCGAGCGGCAAACTGAGCACCGATACGTGAATGACCGAATCGCAACCATTCAGAGTTTGGTAAGGAAGGATCACACTTTGTCCGGCAAGAATGGATGTTCCGTTGTAAACCACGGTTTCGCCTTCACAGGCCGACAAATCGAGGAAAACATCAAAGGTGGGTAATGCCAATACCGTGACGGCTACGGTTGAGTCGCAGCCTTGCACGTTTTGGAAAACAAACGAGTTTGATGACCCTGGAGGTAAAGCATTGCCGTTGTAGAGGTATGTTTCGTTGTCGCAAATACTTATCGTAAATGCAGAATTGGTGGGTGGCAAGGGCGCAACCGTTACGGTTACCGTTGAATCACAACCAAGGTAGGTGTTCAAAGGGAAAACAATGCTGCTGCCAGCTTGTATGTAAATACTGTTGTACAACACCGAGTCGCCTGCACAGGCGCTGAGTTGAACGGTGACGTTCACATCCTGACAGGAAAATGGCCGGATGAGCAGACCGGTGGCGACCTCTGTGCCGCAACCGCTTAAGTTTGCAAGAACTTGACCGATTACAATTTCCCATTGGGTAGGCAAAGTGGCGGCATCTATTTGCACGGTGTAGCTCGAACCGGGCAGATTCACAAAAGCATAAGCTCCCTGCGTATTGGAGGTGTTGTTACCGATGGTTGTAAATCCTTGTTTAAGCAAAACATCAATACCCGAAACCAACGTATCGGCACCGTCGATCAACCCGTTGTTGTTTACGTCCATCCACACTTCTCCAAGTACGTTGCCAAAACTGGCAAGCAGTTGCAAATCAAGCGGATCACTTTGGCGTGTGCAACCGTTTGCATCGGTGAGTTCGGCAAAATAGGTACCGCTTTGTTGTGCGATAAAATCGGTGGTGGTGGCCCCGGGGATGGCCATGCCATTGAAAAACCATTGCCACGAGGTGATGTCCGGTATGACGGGTAAGCAAAGGGTGTCGGGCGAACAGCGGGTGTGACATCCTCCAGGCACTGCACTTACAAACGGTCCGGGAAGCACCGTAAAGGGGTTGGATTCGGCCGAACAGCCAAATTCATTAAGTACTGTAATGGTGTACACGCCTGGGTTGTCGGTTTCCATGGTTGGACCGGTTTCTCCATTGCTCCACAACAATTGCCAGTTGGGAGGTGTCGGGCCTGTGTAGGTGAGGACATTCAGGTTTCCGGCACAAAAACCGCTGCCGTTGATCGAAAATCCGGAAGGTACAGGATGGACTTCCACGGTAAAAGGAGTGGTTACCGATGTACATCCGGTAGAGGCTTCGGTTACGGTAACAGTGTAAACATAAGTGCCTTGGCCCAGCAGGTTGTTGCGTATGTCTGAAAATTCGAGCGTACTGCCTGCGGCGCCGGTCGACCACAGGTAGCTGTACAAACCACCGCTTTCAGCGAAAAGAAAAACATCTTCGCCTTCACACGAACTCAGTGAAGGATAATCCACGCCCACCACCTGGCCAAGGGCATTTTGAAGAAGGGCTTTGATCACTGCATCGGGGCCCGGCACCACGGATACCTGCACGGCGGGCGGCGTAAACGAACATCCATTGGCGTCGGACAGGGTGACCGTGAAGGACCCTTCTTGCTGAATGACCAGGGTTGTTGTTGTGCTGCTGTTGTCCGACCAAAGATACGTGACACCTCCCGCTGGAGCCGTTAGAGTGATGCCTTGGCCTTCACACAGGTTTAAGGGACCAACAGGCGTAATACTTCCTGCAAGTGTATTGTTGCTCACTGTAATCTGTTGTGTGTAGACCGCCGTACAACCATTGGCCATGGTGGAGGTAGTAGCAACGGTATACAAACCTCCTGTTGAAAAAGTATGAAAAACAGTATCGCCGTTGCTGAAGTTTGCACTTCCGCTGCCAGGGTCACCGAAGTCCCAAACGACGCTGACCATGCCCGGGGTCAAAGTTGTTGTAAACACCAGTGCGTTGCCAGCGCAACGGGCAGGCGGTTCGCTGAAAAAGGCCGTATCAGCTGCAATGATGTTCATACTTTCTGTTTGGGTAGCCGTGCAGCCGCTGTTGGACGTTACCGTGAGCGTAATGTCGTAAATGCCTGGAGCATCAAAAGTATGGCTCGGATTGGTGGCCGAGGAGGTATTGTTTGCGCCACTTGCAGGGTCGTCAAAATTCCAAAGCCAGGCGCTTATGCCGCCTCCCGGAAGGAAAGTACTTTCATCCTGTAGAGCTACGGAGGCACCCACGCAGGCATCGGGCACGGTAAATTGCACTACAGCGTCAACCGTTACGGAATCGATCAGCTCACAATTGCTGCCACTGCTCAACTGAACCTGTGCTATGGCTATGTAGTAACCCGCATTGGGAAATAAAAAACCAAAATTGTCGCCAGAGCCTGTTCCCAGCAGTATACCACCCGAAATTCCGAGTTGCCAGGTTGCTGATCCGGCCACGTACAGCGGTCCGGCAACCGAAAAAACAAAGGAATCGCATTGGGTGGTAATGGCTGGTACAATAGACACAGAACCCGGAGGGCATTCACTTCCGCCGCCTGGAAAACCGACGCCACCACCCCCGGTGCCGCAATAATTGAAAAGGAGGATGGGCCCGCCCGTTGCCGTGCAACCAAAACTGTTGGTCACCTGAACCGTGTAGTTGCCGTATTGGTTGGTATTGTACGTCTGGCCCGTTGCTCCCAAAGGCACGCCGTTTACAAACCAAGCATACGTCAAACTACCACCTGTATTGGCCAATGCACTGAGTGTTACAAAGGAGGCATTGTTGCAAAAACCGGTCGGGTTGGGTGTGGTTACACTCACGTTGGGTGTGGTGTAGTCGGCTATGGAAAAATCGGCCGATCCTTCACAACCATTGGCATCGACCACTTTAATGGAATAAATTCCTGGTCCCAAAACGATGTTCGAAGCTGAGGAAAGCTCAACGCCAGCCGCATCCAGCCACGAATAACTGCTGAAACTGCCGCTGGTTTGAACCGTTGCTGTTTGGCCCGAACAAAGTCCTGAGGGATATTGAACCATGGGGTCGGGTGGCGCAAGTACTGTTACCGGCAACATAGCAGTCTGGCCGCATACGTTTGCATTTAAAGCATGACCGCCGGGTTCGTACCAAAAAACCTCGGAAGCTCCACTGCCCTGGCCGATGGTAACCGTTCCGGCTGAAGCAGGCGTTACACTCCAAACAATATTTACACCCGGAGGAGCATCCACCAAGGTATAGCTTCCTGCATGGTCTTCACAAACCACGATTGAACCAGTGATGTCGGCTGCTGAAAGGGGCAATATGTTCAGGGAAACGGTGTCCGATGAACATTTCAACGCATCAGCACTTTCGTACCAGGCCTGCAAGGCATATGGTCCTGCGGCGCCGAAACTGATGTTGATGGGATTGCCTTCGTCGGCCACAGCGGCGCCCGGTCCGTTTTGTATGTTCCATTGTACATTGACACCTGCAGGCGCACCGGGGATTTCGTAGGAAAACGGCAAAGAAGGACAAATGAACGTCGGGCCGGAAATGCCCGAAGGCGCAACAGGGGCGGCAACCACCGAAACACTCCACGATGCCTGTACGGTGCAGGAAAGCGTGGGGTCATCGGGTACGGCGAAAAGCCTGTAATAGCCGGGTCCGTTGTTGAACACCACGGTTGGATTGGCGGTTGGTACCGGTGAGGTCCATACGGTCGCACCGGTCGGGTCGGTGAGTGTCCAATCGCACAACAGGTTGTTGCTGTTGTAGGTCAGTCTGGAAGTAAATGTCCCGCTTCCGCCTTCGCAGCGTTCCACCGGACCGTTTACGATAAAGGGTGAAACAATGCGCACGGGAATCGAGTCGCGGCCGCCACAACCGAGGTAGCAGTTGTCGTATTCCACAACCAACCAGAACACTGTGCTGGGGTTGGGGAATGCGCCCCAGGCTATGCGTACACTGTTGGTACCCTGGCCTCCTTTGATGGAGCCGCCGCCGCTGAGTGTCCAGGTAAAACCTGTACCGCCGAAGGCGTCGATGCTGTGCAGGGTTTCTTCAGATGGGCAAACCTGTTCAGGGCCTCGGATTTCGGCGTTGTTGTCGATGACGGGTACCTGGAATGCTGTTTCGAGCGGACAAGTGCTGCCCGTGCAAGCCAATGTACCGAGGGTAATGATGCCTGCTGGTCCAGAGTTCCATTGCACGGTAATGCTGTCGTCGGTGGTGCTGCCTCCGGTCAGGATGCTGCCGTTGGGCGACACCTGCCAGTTGTAACTGCTGCACGGTGGGCTGCTGGTGTAGGTTACGGTTGCGCCTGGGCACACGGTGCCCAGGCATTCGAGCGCGGGTGCGTCGGCGTCGAGCACGCGCACGTAAACACTGGTTGTATCGGCGCAAAGGCAGGCGCTCGTGGCGCTTAAGTCGACGGTGAAAAGGCCATCAGTATTGAAGGTATGTTGGGTATTTATGGCAGAATTTTGACTGTTGTTGTCGCTGAACGACCAGTTAAAATAGCTGGCATACTGGCTGTTGTTGGTGAACCAAAGCGTTTGTCCGCGGCATATTTCAATGGTGTCACCTGCAGCTGCAGGGGCGCCCACAGTGGTAAAATCGGCGATGGGCTCGGGTACAATGGTAACACAAAGGGAGGTTTCGCCGCTGCAACCAAAAATTGAATTGACCACCACACTCACCGATCCGCTGCCAGCTTGTTCCCATGTTACGGTTACCGACCTGCCATTGGGTGCTATGCTAAAATTGGAAGAGCCGCTTACCGACCATTGCGCTACAGATCCTTGTGATCCTCCGGGGGTACTGGGGTCGCCGGAAAGATAATAGGTTACCGTAGTGTTCGGGCACACCTTTTCGCAGAAGTCGAGGCTGTCTGCGCAATAGTTCAGGTTGGTCGATAGGATGGAGACGGGTTGGTAGGGTACGGTTTGCACAATTTGTGTTGCTGTAGCAATGGTACCGTTAGCCGTTGCTACACTCACGGTGTACGTACCACCAGCGCAGGCGGTTATGGTGGGAGTTGTTGAACCCGCAATAATCAAACCACCGGTAGTTGTCCAGAAGAAAGTAGTGTTGGTGGGATTGATACCTCCCGTATATACGGCGGTGAGGTTGAAACATTCGCCATCACAAACAACATTTGGACCATTGATGCTCAATTGGTCGTCTTGAGAAACAAGTTGCAGGGGCAAAAAAGCAATAAACAAGGCAATCAGAACGGAGGTAAATCGATTTTCCATACTTCAGCGTGGACTTGGCGGGATGAAACAAACACTTATTGCGCTAAGATACACAAGAAGGTAGGTTTGCTGCTTTTTCCGGCAGATGCATGTGCACCGAAACCAAAAAAAAATCCCATCCCATCACCCTAATCTCCTTACCCCCTCAAATCCTCATCCCAAAATCCTCCAAATCCCGGTCTTAATTGGATTTGAACGGCGCCGCCAATTGAAACTCTGGAATGGCAACTTCAAAAAGGCTGCCATCGTCGGCGCGGCTCATGAGGTAGGTACCCGACATTTTACCGAATTCGGAACTCAGGTTGCAAAAAGAAGTATAGGCATGTACCGCGCCGGGCTCAAGTACAGGTTGCTGGCCCACCACCCCTTCGCCTTCCACATCGTGCAGTTGGCCGTTGCCATCCTGAATCACCCAATGCCTGCGCATCAGTTGCACCGTGTGTGGACTGGCATTTTCAATCGTGATGTGGTATCCGAAAATATATTTGTTGTAACGTGGATCTGAGTGCTCGTCGAGGTATTGCGTCGCTACACTCACGGTTATGCCATTGGTGGTCCGGGTTGCCATACGTTGAGATGTTAAACAACGTAAAAATAGCATTATGGCGGCAATTGTTCATAAAAGATCAAAATATCAATAAAGGGAAAGGATTTTTCTGGATAAGTGGGGTTGTGCAAAAAATGTGGAATGCCCGGTGTGAGGTGACACCTCACAGAAAACACATCCTCCAGTTGTCGGCCTGAAGGCTGACCTCCAAAAAAAAACCGAGCGCGGAACTTTCCCGACTCGGCTGGTACGAATTACTAAACACGGGTATAATCTTAATTAACCTCGTGTAAGAGGTCTTTGTTTACAAATTTTTGATGAAATCGATCACCGCATTCATGCTACTTTCTTCAGGAGTGATGGCAATGGTTGCATTGGTACCGATTTCGGTTTTTTTGTAGCCAATCAAAAAATCGGTGTCGATTTTGCTGATGGTAAGGATTTCAACAGGATATCCCAATGGGGCATGGCCGATACAAAATGTATTGGAGCCAGGGTCTCCTGTCAGGTATGCCAGCGACAATACATTTTGGGTTAAAACATACACGACACTGTTGTCGCGGGTTGAATTTTCAGGTAGTGTAACGCAAAAAGTAGTTAACGGTTCTTCAAAAGGTTTGGCAAGCATTTGCAAACCAAGTTGAGTTGCTAAGAATTCATAGCCAAGCTGCAAACTGGAATTGCCTGCTTGCCAATCGGCCCAAAAAACTTCGTTGACCCCTTCGTCCCAACCTTTCAAAGTATCTTTCACCAGGTTGCCGATGTAGGTATTCAGTCCGTTTTTCAAAGGTTGGTCGGAAGGTATTTGTATTTTGATGCTTCTGCCCGGTAAAAGTTTAAGCGGTGTCCCGTCACATTTGGCGGTAATGTCCACCATGCCGAGACTTTCGAGGACGGCGCCTTCTGTCGTCATGGTATGCCTGCCAAGAGCGACCAAATCACTCCGTTTGGTGATGTAACGGATTTCAACGCTGATGTTCTGACAAACGCTGAAAGGCACGGTGTTGCCGTTGCTGTCGGCGAAAAGCTCCTCGGTGTCGGACAGGAAAACACGAACGCCTCCGCTTGTGCTCAGGATGGTATCTTCCACAGCGGCGCTGAACGCAAAAGTTTGCGGCTTCGAGGTAGTTGGCACCTGAGTAAACAGTCGGCTTATGTCGGCAAGGGAATCGTCGTAGGGACGGAATTCTTCCACGTCCGGACGGCAACTCCACAACCCCGATAGGATAAGGATGCTTAAGTACAGGTATGTTTTAACGTTGTTCAAGTTCGGTCGTTGTTTCATGGTGTACTGCGGTGCTCCATGTTTGTTGTTTGGTTTCTGAAGTTAACGTGTACTGCTTAGGAGATACGCCCTACATGTGTGACGCTGCTTTAACTTCCAAAATTTGTAACTATTTACCGTGTAAGATTTTGGTCATACCCAATTTCAGGCCGCCTATGCCGTACTGCTGGTCTACAGGGTGACCGTTCAGCGTAAGCGGTTTGACAACCTGGCGGTAATAGGGTTCAACAAACAGTCGCAACGTGGGCTGGATGTGGTAAAACCATTGAACACTTCCGTTGATGCTGACTCCGGCGTTGGTTTTAAATACCTCAAGGGTGCCTTCTTCGGGGGTAAAATAGGCCGGTTGGTTGTTGTCGGGCGACAAAATGGCGCCGCGTTTCCAAAAAAGCAAGTTTACCGATACACCACCGTTTATGCTTACGCCTGTGCGGCCGCGCCGCAGTTCGATGCCCAGTTCAAGCGGTATGTCAAGTACGCCAAAACGGTTGTAGGTTTTAATGTAGTTGTCGCCGTATTCGATGCTGAGCGTGTCGATCACCGTCTCCCACACCCCATTAACGAGTTGTGTGCGTGTGCGGATGTTTACCTCAATGGAATTGGGGTCGGCCCATTCAAATTTTTCAACAAACTGGTCGTAATGAAAGCCGGAGCGCACCACAAAATTTTCCCTGAAAAGCATGTTTGCCCTAATGCCTGCATTGAAAGCCATTTCGGGTCTTTCGGTTTCGAGGCGCTGTTGAAGGTAGTTGTCGTACTCCGAATCTTTGGCGCTGAATTGCCGGCGCGTAATCGATGGACCTACGTAGGCGTCGAGCCACCATACAGTACCCATATGTTCGAAGTCGTAACAGTTTTTAGAATCCTGTTTTTTCCTTACGATGGGTTTTACCTTCGGGTGTTGCGGCGAAGGCCGTTTCCACCCACCCAGTTCGGTTTCTACTGGAGGAAGGGCGGAAAAAGCGGAGATGGTCTTTTCGGTTTCGGTACCTGCTGCCTGCTGCATGGTTCTCACGTTTTGCTGGGATGACAATTCCTGCCCGCTGCCTGCTGCCCGCTGCCTGCTGCCTGCTGCCTGCTGCATGGTTCCCACGTTTTGTTGGGATGACAATTCCTGCCTGCTGCTTGCTGCCTGCTGCATGGTTCCTACGTTTTGCTGGGATGATAAGCTTTGTTGGGTACCCGCTGCCTGGTTCCCGGTTCCTGCGCTTTGCTGGGATGACAATTCCTGCCCGCTGCCTGCTGCCCGCTGCCTTGTTCCCAAGCTTTGTTGGGATGACAAGCTTTGCTGGGTTCCTACTTCCTGATGCCCAGTTCCTGCGTTTTGTTGGGATGACAATTCCTGCCCGCTGCCTGCTGCATGCTGCCCGCTGGTTAACGCCCAGAGTCCTGTAGCGGAGAGTCCTATTCCTAAAAACCACCACAATGCGACAAACTTGCGCCGTTTGCGCCGAAGTTCTTGTTTGATGTTGGTCCAGACAAAATCCGGGGGAGCGATGCTGTGTTCGTACAGCCGATCCTGCATGATTTTGTCCAGTTCAGGTTTTGATTCCATTTTTCTTATGATGTCCCAAACTTGCGTTTGGGTATGTTTCTTTGGTTTATACTTTTTGCAACAACAGCACTTGTTCACTCAGCCACCTTCGCGCTTTGGTAAGTTGCGATCGGGAGGTGCTTTCCTGGATGCCCAGCAGATCGGCTGCTTCGGCGTGGGAAAAACCTTCGATGGCAACCATGTTGAACACCATGCGGTAGCCGTCGGGCAACTTCGCGATCAGTTTGAGCAGTTCGGCTTCCGAAAGTGCCGAAATGGCATCGGGCTCCACCGGCATGTCGGGCAGGTTTTCGTACCCTGTGGTTTCCTGATCGAAGCGTTGTCGCTGGTAGGTGCGCAAGGCCGTGTTGATCATGATCCGCCGAATCCAGCCTTCAAAGGAGCCCTGAAAATGGAACTGCTCGAGCTTGGTGAATACCTTTACAAATCCTTCCTGCAACATGTCCGAAGCATCTGATGAGCTGCGGGCATAGCGCAGGCAAACGGCATACATCTTACCTGCGAAACGCTCGTAAAGGCTTCGCTGGCACTGCGCATTGCCGCGCAAGCAACCCCGGATGAGTTCTTCTTCGCTCAAAACGGATGGACCATGGGTTCAATTTGTACAGTAGAGGGCTGGTTTTTTAGGGTTGATGGTCGAAGGTACTGACTTTTAAACTCGGTTGCCGGGATTTAACCAACAACATTTCAGATACGACTGGATGCTGCATCGCTGCTTTCATGTAAAAAGATAAAGCCTGTTGTGTGCAGATTGCTGAAAAAGGCGGACTTTTCGGTCTTGTTTCAAACTTTAAACAAACACAACCATGAATTTGAGGCCCCTTTTGCCAGTATTTAGCCTGTTCCTGCTGTTTCCTACATTTACCCATGCCCAAACCCTTCAAAAAAAACTGGGCGACGAGTTTTGTAAGGAACTTACGAAGCAAAACCTTGAGGAAAATATGTCGGAAGCGAACATGCAAAAAATCGGCATGCTCATGATTCCTATCGCAGGCAAGTATTCAGAGGAAATTAAAAAGGAACTGGGGCTGGACATGACCAACCAAGAAGATTTCACAAAACTTGGTGAAATTATTGGTCAAGAAGCCAGTCTGAATTGTCCGAAATTCAGACGCATGATCCAAACCATGGTCGAACAAGGCGCCGCACAAGTCCAAACCATCGAATCGCTGGAAGGCACCTTCATCGGCATCGAAACGTCCGGAAGTTTTTCCTTTTTTAAGGTAAAAGACGCCGCTGGCCTCGAACAAAAAATATGGTGGATGGAAAAATTTAAAGGTTCCGAACAACTCACGACCAATCCTGCCTCCCTGAAAGGAAAAAAATTGATTGTGCGGTATTTTGAAAAAGAAATGTATTCGCCTACGGCAAAAAATTACGTCAAAATGAAAGTAGCGGCGGGAATTGAAATACGATAAGTCGACTGTCGACTTCTATTTTTCCCTCAACCTCAGCAATTCAATCGACGCATTGATGTCATCCGCGGCCCACAAGGCGAATTTGACAGACTGGAAAAGAAAAAGCGGGGTAAGGATCACCGACAAAATGCAAATCAGCCACCAGAAATTCGACTCCGCTGGTTGTAAAAACAGGCATTTGAAAGCCGAAAACATGGCTACAATCATTGCTGCAATGCAAAAATTGTGGGCCATGCCGCACATAAAATTCCAAGTTTCCACGTACCGGAAATTGTTGGGCGTGTATTCGCGGATCAACACGTATTTCTCAGAAATATTCAGTCCGTTCGTCGCCGGAAGTTTGCGCCCGAACATCCGAAATCCTACGCGGCGGTAGAGCTCGCGCCCAAGTGGCGTGATGGCAAAGCCAACAGAATAACCGATCACAACGATCAAAACGGCTGCACTGATTTTAAAACCCGCAGCCACCGTCAGGTAATCGCCCATGGATACCAACCGCGGATCTAGGATGAAAAAAGCGACGACAATGAAGCTGCCCGGCAAGGCGTAGGTGAAAAAATCGAAGGAAGAGGATAAAAATTTGTTCATAAATTACTGGTCTGTTAAGTCGAAAGTAGCAGTCAGCAGTCGACAGTCCCATACAAAGGTATTGAAAGACTGTCGACTATTGACTTCCGACTGCCGACTTAACCAATCAATGTTCTTCCCCTCCCCCATGCTCTTTCGCGTAATCCGCGATGAGTTTGGCCTGAAGGTCGCCGGGTACGGAACCGTATTCAGCAAATTGAATGCTGAACTTCGCTTTGCCCTGGGTGAGCGCGCGCAAGGTGGATGAATACTTGTGCAATTCCTTCAAAGGCACCCGAGCCTTGATGATCTGGTAATGCCCTTCAGCATCCATACCCATGATGATGGCCCGGCGTGTTTGAAGGTCGCCCATCACGGCACCCATCACTTCGGCGGCGCACATCACCTCGAGGTTGTAAATGGGTTCAAGGATTTGCGGACCGGCCTCATGGAAGGCCTCTTTGAAAGCCATGGTGGACGCGATCTGGAAGGCCATGTCGTTGGAGTCCACGGGGTGCATCTTGCCGTCGAAAATGGATACACGCACGTCGCGGCAATACGAACCGGTGAGCGGACCTTCATCGAGTTTGGCCATGATGCCTTTTTTGATGGCGTTGGTGAAACGCGCGTCGATGGAGCCACCCACAATGCACCACTGGAAGTTGAACTTACCGCCCCACTTCAGGTCTTCCACCTCGCTGTTTTTCACCACCAATCCTGCCGGTGCGGGCATGCCTTCGTGGTAAGGCTCTATACGCATGTGCACTTCGGCAAACTGACCGGCGCCGCCCGATTGTTTTTTGTGACGGTAATCCTTGTTGGCCACGCGCGTGATGGTTTCGCGGTAGGGGATGCGCGGTTCCATGAAATTGAGGTGCACGCCGAAGTTTTGTTCGGCTTTGTAACGGACGATGTCAAGGTGCATTTCGCCTTGCCCCTGGATGATGGTTTGTTTCAGTTCCAGACTTTGCTCCACCAGCAGCGTAGGGTCTTCTTCCTGGATGCTGTGCAGGGCGTGGGCCATTTTTTCCACATCGGCTTTGCTGGGCGGCACCACAGCCATGCGTATGCGCGGACTGGGGAAATGGATGCGTTCGACGCGGGTTTCGGAGCCTTTTGGATTGAGGGTCTGGTTGGTGTGCGAATGTTTGAGTTTTACGGTGCAACCAATGTCGCCTGCGCGCAGTTCGTCTACTTGGTCGCGGTTTTTACCTTCGCTTTCAAACAGTTGTGAAAAACGTTCGCCGGTGCCGTTGTCGGCGTTCACCAACTCATCGCCGGTTTTCAACACGCCCGAATACACTTTGAAATACGATACGTTGCCTACTTTGGGTTCGTTCACGGTTTTGAAAATGAAAACGCATGGACGGGCGTTGGGGTCGCAGGGCTTCGAGCCGCCGTTTTCAAGCGATGCGGCTGGGCGCTGGTCGGGACTTGGACAAACATCGTGGATGAAACCCATGATGCGGCCGGAGCCCATGTCTTTCAAACCCGAAGCGCAGAACACCGGAAAAAACTGGTGATGTGCCAGGCCGATGCTGAGGCCTTTGGCGAGTTCTTCTTCGTCAAGCGTGCCACTTTCGAAGTATTTTTCCATCAAACCCTCGTCGTTTTCAGCGGCGGCTTCCACGAGCGCGTTGTGCATCTCGTCGGCGCGGGACTGGTGTTCGGCCGGGATGGGTTTTTTCTCCGGTTTGCCACCTTCTGCGGGAAAAACGTACATCACCATGCGCAGGGCATCCACAATGGCATTGAAACCTATACCTTGATTTACAGGAAACTGCACCGGCAACACCCGGCTGCCGAAGCGGTTTTTGGCCTGATCGAGGGTGTTTTCAAAATCGGACTTTTCGTGGTCGAGCTGGTTGATGACAAAAAGCGCCGGGGTATCGTATTTATCCACATATTCCCAAATAAGTTCGGTACCTACCTCTACGCCCGAACGTGCATTGAGCATCACCACCGCCGTGTCGGCCACCTTAAGGGCGGTCACCACCTCACCAACGAAGTCGTCGAGGCCGGGCGTGTCGAGGATGTTGATTTTGGTGTCCTTCCAGGAACAATGCAGCAGGGAGGCGAACAGGGAGTGTCCGCGTTGTTGCTCCAGGGGGGCATAGTCGCTCTGTGTGTTCCTGTCGCTCACCGAACCTCGACGGTTGATGGCTTTGGATTCGTAGAGCATGGCTTCGGCGAGGGTGGTCTTACCGGAGCCGGAGTGGCCGATGAGGACCACGTTCCTGATCATATTGGTGGCGTAGGCTGCCATGGGTAAAGAACTTATATGGGTGAACGAATGGCCGGGAAGAAGTTTAAAGTTTAAAGTTTAAAGTTTAAAGTTTAAAGTTTAAAGTTTAAAGTTTAAAGTTTGGACATACCCTATCAATTGCAAACGAAGCAAAAGGGCATTTTTTTATTCAAATCCCAAGTCGAACGCCGACTCTAAACTTTAAACTTCAAACTTTAAACTTTAAACTTCTGCCCGGCAGGAGTGTAAACGGGATAATGTCATGACGGCATTATTTTGTTTGGTGAAAATTATGGTTTCGAGCCGTTAATGTAGGCTTATTTGAAAAATATTAAACATTTATGTGGAAAAAAAATAAGGTTTCTACTTCGATTTCTGATGCTTCAATGAGATGCGAAGCAACGGCGCTCATCCGGGCTGCACGATGAAGCTCGTCAGCATACGCGCTGACGGATGGTGAAAATATTTTTTAATTTTTTTGAAAACACGGGCAGCGTTTGGCACAGCGCCCCCGTTTCTTAAAGGTTGTTAGGAAAAAAATCATCCAAACACCAACCTTTCTCCTTGATAATCGAGTCTAACCAATCAAAACAAGAACCGCGATGACAGCCACTTTCACTTACACACTCGTTTTGGCCGTGATTTATGTTGCACGCAAAGTGTTGACCTTCAAAACACAAAACGCCTGATTTTATAGGTGTTTGAGCGTTTCGCGCCGTGTTAAAGGCGCTAATTTTTCCCTTTCCGCATAAGCACGCACGGCACCATGATTGGTCCGTGCATATTGGCGCAAGGCCCAGCCTGCGCCTTTTTGAAGGGAAAACTCCTTCGACCCCGCCACCCGGCGGATGTAGCCGAACAGCAATGTACTGTCGGTATTTTCCTTGTAAGTCAACTGAAAGATCAAACACACCCGTTGCAGCCACAGCTCGCCGGAGTCCATCCAACGTTGGCTGACGTGTAAAATCAGTTCAGGGTAACGTTTGAAATGAACATGGGATAAATATCCGTTTTTATTCCGGCATGGCATTGATGCCCATTTTTACCGGCATGGTAACCACTGCCCACACGTCGTTTTACTGTAACCGTAACTGAACATGTAAAATGCCAAATACCAGCGAAGAGCCAGTACAGCGAAATCGAATAGTTGTGCCTTGGAAGGTGTTTGCATGGCCGTTGAGATTGGGATATTCCATCACAACAGACCATGCAAACGTTTTATTTTTTCAACGCACCACCAATTTTTCGACCCAACTGCCGCTTGCAGTCAGGAACT
>Ga0105046_10003363_pt1 | contig 25367 bp, 26 predicted proteins | sample MAT03_FD_78385 | JGI IMG/M metagenome (GOLD analysis project Ga0105046, IMG submission 78385) | Freshwater microbial communities from Lake Fryxell liftoff mats and glacier meltwater in Antarctica - MAT-03 (megahit assembly) | ecosystem: Environmental > Aquatic > Freshwater > Ice > Liftoff...
CCGCTGAACGGCATCGCATGGCTTCGCGACGCTCTGCGCCGCCTCTATCACGGTCGCTCGCCGACCGCCGTAAGGTTCCAGGTTGCGGTCATCCTGGTCGATCTTGCGATCATTGCGTTCTTCGTCGCGACGCCGGTTCTCTCCGAGACGCGGTCGTTCCTCTGGATCGACTATACGGTGGCCGCGGTTGTGGCTGCTGACATCATCGCCAGGCTGCTTGCCTCGACCGACATGCTGAGGCTGCTGCGCCAGCCCGCATCATGGGTCGATATCTTCATCCTTGCCACGCTGCTGTTTCCGCTGGCGCTGGCCAATCTCGGCTTCCTGCGCATCCTCAGGCTGTGGTCGCTGGCGCATAGCCGCGCGCTTTGGCACCCGCTCCAAAGGCGCGGAATGCTCGCCTGGCGCGATCCCATAGTGGCGGTCGTCAACCTTCTGACATTCCTCTTCATCGCCACGGGCTTCATCTATACGTTTTTCTTCATCGACGGGGCGGGTATCGAGGGCTATGTCGATGCGCTCTACTTCACCGTCACGACGATGACCACGACTGGCTTCGGCGACATCACGTTGCCCGGTATCGCGGGCAAGCTGACATCGATCGTCACAATGATCGTCGGCATATCGCTGTTCGTAAAACTGGCGCAGGCGGTGTTCCGGCCCAACAAGGTGTTCTACGAATGCCACCATTGCGGGCTGCGCCGGCACGAGCCCGACGCCGTGCATTGCAAGGCGTGCGGCAACCTTCTCAAGATTCCCGACGATGGCGTGTTCTAGTCCTCAGGACGTTGCCAGTTCCGGTTCGCGCGCGCGGCGCGGCATGTTGAAGAGATTGCCGGCGAGGATCAGCGCCGCGCCGATGGCTGTGAACAGATCGATGCTCTCGCTGTAGAGCAAGTAGCCGATCAGCGCCGAGAGCGGCAGGCGCAGGAAATCCATCGGCATGACAACCGTGGCGTCAGCGTAGGTGAGCGCGCGCGCCATGCAGAAGTGCGACGACATGCCGGTAAAGGAGATCAGCACGATCCACGGCCACATGTCGGGCGTCGGCGTTCGCCAGACCATGATGGCCGGCACGATGCCGATGACCGACTGGATGATCAGCATCCAGAAGATGATGGTGACGACCTTGTCGGTGCGGGTCAGCGACTTCACCATGATCACGGAGATGCCGAAGAATACGGCGCCCGCAAGCATGATCAGGTGGCCCGGCTCGATATGCGTGGCGCCGGGACGCACGATGACGAGAACGCCGATCAGGCCGAAGACGATCGCGGCGATCTTGCGCATGTTCATGCGCTCGCCGAGGAAGAAGACGGCGAGCAGCGCGCCCCAGATCGGCGTTGTGAACTCGATCGAGATCAGCTGCGCCAGCGGTATCAGGGTCAACGCCTGCAGCCATGCGAACTGGCCGGCGTAGTGGACGACGTTGCGGCCGATATGCTGCATGGGACGCCTGGTGCGCATGGCCGCGAAGCCGCCGGAAGCGAACACCAGCGGCAGCAGGATAAACCAGCCGATGATCGAACGCATCTCCATGACCTGGAAGACATCGAGCGCGGGAATGACTGCTCGGCCGGCAACCGTCATGATCATAAAGGAGACTATCGAGCCTCCCATCCAGAGCGCAGCCTTGAGTGTGGATTGGGTCTCGGGCATCTGCGTTCTGTCGCAGGCGACGGCGCGCCGTGCAACCGCAAACAATGCCAATCGACTGGACCAGACGATCGCGGCCTATTCGTCGTCCCTGTCGATGAATTCCGGCGGGTGGGCGTTGCGGCCCTTGCCGAAGGTGTAGCCGGTCTCGACGGCCTTTTTGCCAAACTTCTCGCGCAGGCTGTCGATCGCGCCTTCGGCCATCGCCCGCTTGCGCGCCGGCTCATCGACCAGATCGGGCGGATCGGCCTTGTCTGAATCGCTGAGGTCGCCGACGCCGATGCCGAGCAGCCGGTATCTCGTGGTGCCATCAGCCTCCTTTTCCAACAGGTGCAGGCCGGTCTGGAAAATACGGTCGGCGAGGCGAGTCGGGTCGCCGAGCTGGCGGTTGCGCGTGCGAAGCTTGAAGTCCTGCGTCTTGAGCTTCAGCACCACCGTGCGACCGGCAATGCCTGATTTCTTCAGCCGAGCGGAGACCTTTTCCGACAGCGCGCGCAGCACGGGCACGAGGTCGGCCGGCGAGGCGAGGTCGGTATCGAAGGTCGTTTCGGCCGACACGCTCTTGGCGTCGCGGTCGGGGTGTACGAGGCGCTCGTCCTGGCCGCGCGACAGGTGATAGAGTCTGTCGCCCATCGTGCCGTAGCGGCGGATCAACTCGCTGCGGTCGAGCTTCTGCAACTGGCCGATCGTGCGGACCCCGTCGCGCTCCAGCGTGGAGGCGAAGGCTTTCCCGACGCCCCAGATAAGCGTCACCGGCTGTTCGGCGAGGAAGCCGACCGCCTCTTCCTCGCCGATCACCGAAAAGCCGCGCGGCTTGCGGAAATCGGAGGCCACCTTGGCGAGGAATTTGCAATAGGAAAGCCCGGCCGAAACGCTGATGCCGATCTTCTTCTCGACAGTCATGGCGAAGTCCGCGAGCACCATGGCGGGCGGCCGCCCGTGAAGGCGCTCCGTGCCAGAGAGATCGAGAAACGCTTCGTCGATCGATATCGGTTCGACCAAAGGCGTCAACGACTGCATCATCGCCCGGACTTCACGGCCGACCCGTACGTATTTCTCCATGTCGGGCGAGATGACGACCGCCTCGGGACACGCCGCCAGTGCCTTGAACATCGGCATGGCCGATCGCACGCCCTTGATGCGGGCAATATAACAGGCGGTGGAGACGACACCACGCTTGCCGCCGCCGATGATGACCGGCTTGTCCCGCAACACCGGATTGTCGCGCTTCTCCACCGCGGCATAGAAAGCGTCGCAATCGATGTGCGCCAGATGCAGCCGGTAAAGTTCCGGATGCCGGGCGAGGCGCGGACTGCCGCAGTGCTCGCAGCGCGGCGATCCGCCTGACTGAAGCGCCATGCAGTCGCGGCAGAAGCCGTGCTCGGGAGAGTTGGAAGAAGCCGCCATCGCGCCGAACATAAGAGGAACAGACCGCATACTATGCCGCCGCGCGAGCCCGAACAAGGTGCGCGGCCGAGCTGGACGGTCGGAATGCACCACCCAAGTGATCCGCCATCGACCGACCACCGCAATCGGGTGCGGAACGCGTTGTTGCGAGAGGCGACCGATGAAAAAGCATTCCCAGTTAGCTGCCGGCCTGGTTGTCTTGCTCGCACTCTTGCCGGAAGCTGCGCATGCCGTGTCGCGCTATGTCTCGACGAGCAGGACCTGTGCGGAAATTCAGGCGACTATCAGAAACGAACGCCAGGCGGTTCTCGCCTGGAGGGACGTGAAGACGAACGTCCCACGAAGCGGGCTCTACATAGCCAACCGCAGCGTCTGCAAGCCAGGGTACGGGACGGAACGGGTCTACGTGCCAGCGAGCGACTAGAAGCTGTGCCTTGTCAGGCGCTGCATCTCGTTCGACTTGCAGTCCTGAGGTCGGTCGACCGAAGAAATCAGGTGTCCGCGGTCAGTTTCGCGTCAAGGCTAGCGTTCGTGCTGGTCGTAACCGAAGGGCAGCGCGCGCAACGCGGCCGAAATGCTGCCGGGAGGCGTGCCCGTTTCCTCGCAGAAGCGCAGCAGCGTCGGCTCGTGCGCCGCGATGAACTGCAGGACTCCGGCGAGGAAGCCCGGCTCCCGCGCCGCGTCGCGGATCGAAGCAGCCTCGATGCCTGAAATAGCCAGGAAGCGGGGCAGCAGTTCCGGGTCGGATGCTATGAACGCCAATGCCCGGATCGCAAGCGCCTCGGCGCCTTCGAGGTTTTGCCGGTCGTTTGCCATGCGTCCGTCGACCTTTCAGATCATCGTTGGGTGTTCGCAAGAGGGGTAGGTACCAGCTTCAAGGCGCGGCGTCGCGCAGCAACTGAATTTCCTCGGCCACCAGGCGCTGCAGATGCCAGAGGTTGCGGTCATGGATGCCGAACTCCTCGAGTTTGGCGATCGTGTTGTAGAGATAGGCGGCGTTCGAGCCGAGATGGCCGCAGGCGCGCGCGATGCGCCGCGCCGTCTCTTCGGGCGCCAGCTTGAGGAACGGAAAGCCGGGCGTCGGCGCGGCCCAGAAGGCAAGCGCACGGATGCGGCCCCCGGGGGTTTCGGCGTTCAGCCACCGCATGTTGTCGAGATCGCCTTGATATTCGGCCTCGCGGTAGAGCATGCGGAAAAGCTGGACCGGCCGGTTCGCGTCGGGCAGGCGCAGCGCCACGCCGTGGCAGGTGCCGCCGCGCTCGATCACCATCATCTGCCCGGGCTGTTCAGGCGAACCGCGCCAGCGAGGCAGTTCCATGCTGAACGAGCGGTGCCAGCCATGCGCGGTGGCGCGCCGCGTTTCGGTTGCCTCGAACTCGGGCTTCCAGATCAGCGAGCCATAAGCGAACAGCCAGAACGGGTTGTCGCCGCATTCGCGGTCGAGTTCCGCAGCCTTCTCGGACACCTCCGCATCGGTAAGCTGTAGGAGGCGGGGATCGGGGCCGGAGTCGGCCACTCCGCGCTCGCAAAAAGCGACGAGGTCCTGCGTGAGCGATGGAGAATGTACTTTCGACATGGCGAATCTCGGCTGAGACCAGATGCTATATCCGGCATTTCGCGTGTAAAGCGCCTGAATTGAAGCGGTACGGCCCGTTGATTCCTTGTTCTCAATTTCGCGGTAGGTTGCACATCTGCCCCGCAAGGACGAGTGCCCGATCGTGACGAAGATGGCAAAGCCCCAGATCCTGAAGGCAAACCGGAAATCCGCAAATGTGCTGTTTGCGGTGGGCGTCGCGGCGGCAATGATCGCTGGATGCACGTCCACGCCCAAGGACTACGCGACGACGCTTTCGGCGCAGGACCCGAAGTGGACGTCGCCGGAGTGCCAGCAAATCCGTGCGCAGGCGTTGGACTACAAGGAGCGGAGCGTCAATTGGGCGGCCGGTCTCCTGATCGGCCCCTATGGGCTCGCCATCGTCGCGGCGGGCAAGGAGCATCAGGAAAAGCAACGAAAACTGTTCGCCCGCGATATGCACATGCTTTGCTCAAGCCAGCCGCTGCCCAAGAACCTGGAGATCCAGGCCACGACGAAAAAAAGCAATTCCCAAAAATAGCGCGCGATCGGTCCAGTCTGTTCGATGCGTCGGTGCCTTGCTCCGCAAGCCCGAATCCTGCCAGTCAGGTCCATGGAATTCTCTCCACAGCAGGATGAAGCCCTGAAGGCGGTCGCTCGCTGGCTCAAGGCCGGCCGGCCCCAGATTTTCCGCCTGTTCGGCTATGCAGGCACCGGCAAGACGACGCTCGCGCGCTATTTCGCCGAGCATGTCGACGGGCAGGTGCAGTTTGCCGCCTTCACCGGCAAGGCGGCGCAGGTGCTGCGCTCCAAGGGCGCCACGAATGCCCGCACCATCCACTCGCTGATCTATCGTCCCAAGGGCGAGGAGGCGGTCGAGGACGAGACGACTGGCAGGACCTCGATGTCGCCTACCTTCGCGCTCAACCGCCAGAGCCCGGTGGCGCGCGCGAAACTGATCATCGTCGACGAATGCTCCATGGTCGATGACCAGCTTGGCAAGGATCTATTGAGCTTCGGAACGCCGATCCTTGTGCTCGGCGATCCGGCACAGCTTCCACCGATTTCGGGCGGCGGCTTCTTCACAGAGCACGAGCCCGACATCCTGCTGACTGAAATCCACCGCCAGGCGCGCGACAACCCGATCATCCGGCTGGCGCTCGATGTGCGCGAGGGCCGCGAATTCATGCGCGGCGACTACGGCACGGCGCGGGTTATCGGCAAGGAAGACGTGACGCAGGAACTGGTGTTGAAGGCCGACCAGGTGCTGGTCGGCACCAACCGGACGCGCCGCCGCTACAACGCGCGGCTGCGTGAACTGAAGGGCTTCTCCGCGAGTTATCCGCAGGCCGGCGATAAGCTGGTGTGCCTGCGCAACGACCCGGCGAAGGGCCTGCTCAACGGCTCGCTGTGGAAGGTCATGACCTCATCGCGCGAGACGGTGAAGCCGGGCATCAACCTGCTTGTCTCGCCCGAGGAGGACGATCCCGACCGGGGCGTCGCCAAGATCAAGCTCCTGAAGGCCGCTTTCGACAATCCCGACGAGGACATTCCCTGGCAGCAGAAAAAGCGGTTCGACGACTTCGACTACGGCTACGCGCTGACCGTGCACAAGGCGCAAGGGTCGCAATGGAACGAACTGGTGCTGTTCGACGAGAGTTTTGCATTCAAGGAAACGCGCCAGCGCTGGCTCTATACGGCGATCACCCGTGCGGCGGAGCGCCTGACGGTCGTCAGGTGAGTGGTTGACCCCGGCCTTCGCAGTGCGAATTTGCACGGGTCGCGAAAGGCGGCTATTGCAATGCAGCATTGCCAATGACGGGCCGGTCGTGTAGAGCCCCGCGCGCTTCGTCGGAGTAGCATTGATGAGCCAAGTACCAGCCGATAGCGACAAGGAAGCTGTCGGCCAGCAGGGACACGGGACGGCCGCACCGGCCAGAACCGGCGTTCTGATGCTAGGAGCGCTCGGCGTTGTCTATGGCGACATCGGCACCAGCCCGATCTACGCCTTTCGCGAGGCGCTTCACGCTGCATCAGGCGATGCGCCCGCCGTGCGCATGGAGATACTCGGCGTCCTGTCGCTCATCGTCTGGGCGCTGACCATCATCGTCACCATCAAATATGTGGTCTTCGTGCTGCGCGCCGACAACCAGGGCGAGGGCGGCACGCTGTCGCTGATGGCGCTGGCCCGCCGCGCCTATCCGCGCGCCAGCACCGCCATCCTGATCACCGGCGTCTGCGGCGCGGCGCTGTTCTTCGGCGACGCGATCATCACGCCGGCCATTTCGGTGCTGTCGGCGGTTGAAGGTCTCAAGGTCGCGACGCCCGCGTTCGATCCCTATGTCGTGCCGATCACGCTTGTCATCCTGGCAATGCTGTTCGCGGTCCAGCGCTTCGGCACAGGCCGCGTGGCGATCGTGTTCGGCCCGGTCACCGCCATCTGGTTCCTGGCGATCGGCGTTGCCGGCCTTTCGCATATCTTCGACGATCCGACAGTCCTCTTGGCGGTCAACCCCTATTATGCGTTTGCCTACCTCTTCGGGCAGCCGAACGTCGCCTTCGTCACCATCGGCGCGGTGTTCCTGGCGGTTACCGGCGCCGAGGCGCTCTATGTCGACCTCGGCCATTTCGGCCGCAGGCCGATTGTGATGGCCTGGGTGGCGATCGTGTTTCCCTGCCTCCTGCTTAACTATTTCGGCCAGGGCGCCTTTGTCCTCGCTCACCAGGGCACGCCGCAGAATCCCTTCTTCGAGATGCTCCCGCAGTGGGCGCTGCTGCCGATGGTCGGGCTGGCCACGGCCGCCACCGTCATCGCCAGCCAGGCGGTCATTTCAGGCGCCTATTCGCTGACCCGTCAGGCCGTGCAGCTCGGGCTTCTGCCGCGCTTCACGATCCAGCACACGTCGGAGATGCAGTCGGGGCAGATCTACATGCCGCGCGTCAATTTCCTGCTCGCCATCGGCGTCATGCTGCTTGTCGTCGGCTTCGGCGCCTCCTCCGAACTGGCGTCCGCCTATGGCATTTCGGTCACCGGCGAGATGTTGGTCACCACCATCCTGCTGTTCATCGTGATGCGTCACCGCTGGAAGTGGCGGCTTGCCTCCGCGATCGCCCTGATTGCGGTGTTCGCAGTCGTCGACACCGGCTTCTTCCTTGCGAACGTGGTGAAGGTTGCCGATGGCGGCTGGGTGTCTATCGGTGTCGCCCTTCTCGTTTGTTTGATCATGTGGACTTGGGTTCGCGGCTCGCGGCATCTCTTCGACAAGACGCGCAAGAACGAGATCCCGCTCGATTTCCTGGCCGGCAACCTTGCCAAGAAGCCTCCCAACCTGGTTCCCGGCACCGCCGTGTTCCTGACCAGCGATCCGCAGAGCGCTCCGACCGCGCTGATGCACAGCCTGAAACACTACAAGGTGCTGCACGAGCAGAATGTGATCCTGAGCGTCGTCACCCTGCAGCAGCCCACTGTGCCCGAATCCGATCGCGCGACTCTCGAGCCGATCAACGACCTGTTCATGCGGGTGACGCTGAATTTCGGCTACATGGAGCAGCCGAACGTCCCCAAGGCGATGGCGATCTGCCGAAAGAAGGGCTGGAAGTTCGACATCATGACGACGTCGTTCTTCCTGTCGCGGCGCTCGCTCAAGCCAGCCGCCAATTCCGGCATGCCGCAATGGCAGGACAGGCTCTACATTCAGCTTGCGCGGACTGCGTCCGACGCGACTGAATACTTCCAGATCCCGACTGGCCGCGTGGTCGAGATCGGCACACAGGTCGCCATCTGAGCGGATTTAAACGTTCAGGCCATCCGGCCCGGCCTGATTTCGCTGATTTCCAGCTCCACCAGTCGCGCATGGCTGAACCCTTGAGTAGCTGCAAAGTAGCATTTGTTGTTGCCATGCAGCAGGCCTACAAGCCTTTCCGCTCCTTAAGGAGGGGCTCTCGATGAGTGCAATCACTCCGGATGGGCAGGCATCCGATCCCAATCCCAATCACCAAAAGCATCCTCTGCAGACGACCGCAGCACTGACGCTCGGCGCTGTCGGCGTCGTTTACGGCGACATCGGCACGAGCCCAATCTATGCGTTGCGCGAAGCCATCAAGGCTACGGCCGGCGAGGGCGTTCCCACCGAAGCTGACGTGCTTGGCGTGCTGTCAATCATCGTCTGGTCGCTGACGCTCGTCGTTTCGGCGAAATACGCGCTGTTCGTGCTACGCGCCGACAACAACGGGGAGGGCGGCACCCTGTCCATCATGACGCTCGCGCGGCAGAGGGCGGGGCGGCTTGCCCCGGTGGTGCTCGGCCTGGGCGTGGTCGGCACCGCGCTCTTCTACGGCGATGCGCTGATCACGCCGGCAATATCCGTCCTGTCGGCCGTCGAGGGGCTTAAGGTCGTCACGCCCGCGCTCACCAGCGGCGTCGTGCCCATCACGGTGGTCATCATCATCTCGCTGTTTTCCGTGCAGCGTTTCGGCACAGCGCATGTTGCGCGGGTGTTCGGACCGATCACCGCGCTCTGGTTTGCCGCCCTGGCTTTGGCAGGCATCATACACATCATCGACCATCCCGCCGTGCTTTGGGCGCTCAATCCGCTCGAGGCTGCAACATTCCTGTTCGTCCACTGGGACATCGCGCTGCTTGTCGTCGGCGCGGCCTTTCTGGCGATAACCGGCGCCGAAGCGCTCTACGCAGACCTCGGCCATTTCGGCCGCAAGCCAATGGTGCTCGCATGGTTCGCGCTGGTGTTCCCGGCACTGCTGATCAACTATTTTGGCCAGGGTGCTTACGTGCTTTCGCAGGGCGCGGCAGTCGGCCAGCCGCTTTTCGAGATGGTTCCGTCATGGGCGACGCTGCCTATGGTCGTTCTCGCCACGATGGCGACCGTCATCGCAAGCCAGGCGACGATAACCGGTGCCTATTCGGTCACGCGACAGGCCGTTCAACTGCAATTGCTCCCGCGCATCTCGATCCTCCATACCTCCGCCGCGCAGTCTGGCCAGGTCTACCTGCCGCGGGTCAACTGGCTGATGATGGCGGGCGTCCTGTGGCTGGTGTTGGCTTTCGGCTCGTCGAGCGCGCTCGCGGCCGCCTACGGCATCGCGGTCACGGGTGTGATGATCGTGACCACAATCCTTCTGTTCGTCGTCATGTGGCGCATCTGGAATTGGCCGCTGTGGCTGGCATCGCTTGTCATGGCACCGTTCGCGGCGCTCGATCTGGCCTTCCTGGTCGCCAACGGGCTCAAAGTAGCGGATGGCGGCTGGGCGGCGCTCCTGGTTGCCGCGATCATCATTCTGGTGATGGCTACATGGCGGCGGGGAACGCGCATCCTGTTCGACAAGACGCGCAGAGACGAGATCCCGTTCGATCTGCTCGCGGCCAAGCTTGCCGGAAAGCCGCCGAAGCTGGTTCCCGGCACGGCCGTTTTCCTGACCAGCGATCCCCAGAGTGCGCCAACAGCGCTGATTCACAGCCTGAAACACTACAAGGTGCTGCACGAGCAGAACGTGATCCTGAGCGTCGTGACCGAAAACAGCCCGCGCGTGCGGGAGAGCGATCGGGCGACCATCGAAGTCATCAACGACCTGTTCATGCGGGTGACGCTGAAGTTCGGCTACATGGAGCAGCCGAACGTCCCCAAGGCGATGGCGATCTGCCGAAAGCAGGGCTGGAAGTTCGACATCATGACGACGTCGTTCTTCCTGTCGCGGCGTTCGCTCAAGCCCGCCGCCAATTCCGGCATGCCGCAATGGCAGGACAGGCTCTACATTCAGCTTGCGCGGACTGCGTCCGACGCGACTGAATACTTCCAGATCCCGACCGGCCGCGTGGTCGAGATCGGCACACAGGTCGCCATCTGAGCGCAAGGTACCGGCGCGGGACATACCCGCGCCGATATCGGCAAAGGTCAGCCGAGCAGGGCGGTCTTGTTGGCCTCGAGGAAGGCGGCGAGCATTTGCGACTTGCGGCCGGATAGCTTCTCCACGTCGTCCGTCACCATTGCAAGGTCGCCTGCCCGCGCCGCTGCGTCGAACGATACGAACGTCGGGATAAAGGCCTCCGGCACGCCTGCCGCCTTCATTCCGCCGGCCAGCTGTTCGTCGGTCACATCGACCACCTGGATCGGCCTGCCGAGGATCTTCGAAGCCAGCGCGGCGATCTCGCCGTTGGTCAGAGCCTCGGGTCCAGCGAGCGTGTAGGTGGCGTTCTCGGCCGACGGGTTGGCGAGCGCAGTTGCGATCGCAGCGGCGATGTCGTCGCGCGCAACATAGGCGGTGCGGCCGCTGCCCGCCGACGTGTACCAATGGCCGGAGGCGAGAGCCTGCGGCAGGCTCATGAACAGATTCTCGGCATACCAGTTGTCGCGGAAGATCGTGTAGGGCAGGCCGGTTGCCTTGATGGCTTCCTCAGACCGCAGATGGTCGGGCGCGAAGCTGACTTTCGAGGTCTCGGGTACGGGCAGCGATGTATAGGCGAGCCGTTTCGCGCCCGCCTTGGCCGCCGCGGCGATTGCTGCCTTGTGCTGGCGCTGGCGCGTACCGGCGCCGTCGAGCGCATCGGTCGAGATGACCAGCACGGTTCCGGCTCCCGCGAACGCCTTTTCGAGACCTGCCGGATCGTCGAAATCAGCGTGGCGCACGACCACGCCCTTGGCTGCGAGATCTGCGAGTTTGTCGGGGTGGCGCGTGCCGGCGATGATGCGCGATGCCGCCACGCCCTTCGTCAGCAGGTGATCCACGATAGCGCGGCCGAGATGGCCAGAGGCGCCGGTGACGAAAATCGTTTCGGTCATTGCCGATTGTTCCTTTGTTACGTTTTGATATATGCTCTCAAAATGAGACCACATCTAGATTAGTAATCGGCTGCGTCGCGTAAAGAAGGCAGTTTTCGAGCAGGTAGTTACGCAAAGGGAACCACCCATGGATGCCAGGATCGCTTCAGCCCGCCAGAAGATCGCCATCTATCGGGCAGGCGTCGAACAGGGAGGGCTCGCCAATTGCCCCATTCGAAACGTCGTCCAGAGCGTCTTCGACAAATGGAGTTCGCTGCTCCTGATGGCGCTAGCCGAACAACCCTACCGGTTCGGCGCGCTGCGGCGGCTCGTCCCCGACATTTCGCAGCGCATGATGACACAGACGTTGCGCGACCTGCAGCGCGACGGCTACGTGCACCGCGAGGTGTTTCCGACCAAGCCGCCGAGCGTCGAATACAGCCTGACCGAGATGGGCCACCAGATGTATGATTCCCTGCAGCATGTTCTCAACTGGGCCGAGAACAACCACGATCGCGTCCGCGCGGCGCGCGCGCGTTTCGACGCCGCCGCCAACTGACGGCCTAGGCTTGCGGACGCACCATATCGCCATTGTTGGCGCTGGCCCCGCAGGGCTTGCTACCGCGCTCTTCCTGCACAGGGCAGGGCACCGCGTCACGATCTTCGAACGATTCGACAAGCCGGCGCCGGTCGGCTCCGGGCTGATCCTGCAGCCGACCGGGCTCACTGTTCTCGGCGCTCTCGGGCTGTTCGACGAGATCATGACGCTCGGCAGCCGCATCGACCGGCTCTATGGCGCCGATGCCAGGAGCGGCCGAACAGTGCTCGACGTACGCTACGACGCACAGCGCGGCGGACGCTTCGGCCTCGCGGTCCACCGCGCCGCGCTGTTCGGGGTGCTTTACCGCGCCGTCCTCAGGGAAGGGATCTCGCTGGAGACCGGCGTCGAGCTCGACGCGATAGATGCGTCAGGCGGGGCAGCGAGGCTTTCGGGCCCCAGGGGTCCGTCGGGCGGCTTCGACCTTGTCGTCGACGCCAGCGGATCGCGTTCGAAGCTCAGGCGCGCCTGCAGCCATTCAGAAGAGCCGCGGACGCTTCCCTACGGAGCCTTCTGGGCATCGCTCGCATGGCGCGGCGAAGGTTTTGAGGAAAACGCGCTCGTGCAACGCTACGACAGGGCGAGCGTCATGATCGGGGTGCTGCCGATCGGACGCCCGGAGTCCGGGGCCGAAAAGATGGCCGCCTTCTTCTGGAGCTTGAAGCCTGACGATGCCGACAAGGTGCGCGCCGAGGGCCTACATGCGTGGAAAGAGCGCGTCGTCGGTCTTTGGCCCGAATGCCGGGCCTATACGGACCAGATCGAAACGTTCGACCAGCTTACGCTCGCCCGCTACGGGCATCACACGCTCAGGCTGCCAATCGGGCACAGGCTGGCGATCATCGGCGACGCCGCCCATTCGACCAGCCCGCAGCTCGGGCAGGGGGCGAACATGGCGATGATCGACGCCGCCGCACTTGCCTACGCACTTGAGCGTTCGTTAGACATCGATCATGCGCTCGACGATTATGCACGTGCGCGCCGGACGCATGTGCGAGTCTTCCAAGCGCTGTCCTTCATGTTCACGCCCTTCTACCAATCGGACTCGACCGTACTGCCATTCATGCGCGACCGACTGGTCGCGACGATCGCGAAGATCCCGCCGGTCCCGCAATTCCTTGCGTCGATGGTTGCGGGAACGGCGGTCGATCCGTTCAAGGGTGCGGGGCTTGTGGAGCGGGATTGGATCGTAGCGGTGAGCCAAGCCGCCATTGACGCAGGCAATCGTTCAGGCTAATCGACCGAACCGTAACGTACGGTACGGTTCAAAAGTGTCCGCAGCAGTCGAAACCGAAGCTCCCACCGAGCGCCAGCAGGCGGTGCTCGATGCCGTGCTCGACCTGCTGGTCGAGGGCGGCGACCAGGTCACCATGACGGCTGTGGCGCGGCGGGCGAGCTGCTCGAAGGAAACGCTCTACAAATGGTTCGGCGACCGTGACGGACTGCTCGCCGCCACCGTGCGCTGGCAGGCGTCCAAGGTTCGCGCCGGCAACTATGACCGCCAGAAGCTCGACGCCGAAGCTCTGCGCGACAGTCTGGAGGCCTTCGCGGCCAACTGGCTGAAGGTCATTTCCAGCCGTACCTCGATCGCGCTCAACCGCGTCGCGGTCAGCCACGCGGCATCCGCCAAGAGCAATCTCGGGCGCATCGTGCTCGACAATGGGCGCTTCGCCATCGGCGAACGGTTGAAGCCGCTGCTCGAAGCGGGCAGGGCAGCCGGGCTGCTCGCCTTCGACGACGCGGAAGAGGCGTTTCGCAGCTTCTTCGGGCTGGTCGGCCGCGATGTGCAGATCCGTGTCCTGCTCGGCGACCCGCTCAAGCTTTCCGCCACGGCGATCGAACGCGACGCCAAACGCGCCGTCGACCAGTTTTTCACCCTTTTCGAGGCGGACAAAAATCGCCCGAAAATCCGCTCGCTCTGAAACCAGGAAGGAAACGTATCCATGCGTGTCTATTACGATCGCGACGCCGATCTCAATCTCATCAAGGGCAAGAAGGTTGCCATCATCGGCTACGGCAGCCAGGGCCGCGCGCATGCGCTGAACCTCAAGGAATCCGGCGTCAAGGACATCGCCATCGGGCTGAAGAAGGGCTCGGCGACCGCCAAGAAGGTCGAGGCCGACGGGTTGAAGGTCATGTCGGTGGCCGATGCCGCGAAATGGGCCGACCTGATGATGATGGCGACGCCCGACGAACTGCAGGCCGACATCTATCGCGACGAGATCGCGCCGAACATCCGCGACGGCGCTGCGATCGCGTTCGCGCATGGCCTCAACGTGCATTTCGGCCTGATCGAGCCGAAGAAGACCGTCGACGTGCTCATGGTCGCTCCCAAGGGCCCCGGCCACACCGTGCGCGGCGAATACCAGAAGGGCGGCGGCGTGCCTTGCCTGGTCGCGGTTCACCAGGACGCTTCGGGCAACGCGCTCGACCTCGGCCTGTCCTACGCCTGCGGCGTCGGCGGCGGCCGATCGGGCATCATCGAGACCAACTTCAAGGAAGAATGCGAGACCGATCTGTTCGGCGAGCAGGTAGTGCTGTGCGGCGGCCTGGTCGAACTCATCCGCGCCGGTTTCGAGACGCTCGTGGAAGCCGGCTACGCGCCGGAAATGGCCTATTTCGAGTGCCTGCACGAGGTGAAGCTGATCGTCGACCTGATCTACGAGGGCGGCATCGCCAACATGAACTATTCGATCTCCAACACCGCCGAATGGGGCGAATACGTATCGGGCCCGCGCATCATCACCGCCGAGACCAAGGCCGAGATGAAGCGGGTGCTCAACGACATCCAGACCGGCAAGTTCACCTCGGAATGGATGCAGGAGTATCGTGCCGGCGCTTCGCGCTTCAAGGGCATCCGCCGCATGAACGACAGCCACCAGATCGAAGAAGTGGGCGAGAAGCTGCGCGGCATGATGCCGTGGATCGCCAAGAACAAGCTGGTCGACAAGGCGAAGAACTAGGCCCGCCAGCGTAGCTCCCGGTCGCGGTCTCCCGCCGTCTCGGCGGGGACCGTGGCCGGCAGTCGCGAATGACCAAGACGGCGGACTTTGTCCAGAAAGCAACTTCTGATAGTATTTTCTCTCATAATGCAATCTGAGGGGAATGCACATGAAGTTCGAATCCGCGCTGGAAGTACAGGCGCAGGTCTTTCGCGATGTCTTCGAGTACATGGAAGTGCCCGCTGCGGCTGGCATGACGCCGCTGCCGGGCCTGTTCGTCGATGCCAGCGCAATGGCGCTCGAAGAAGGAGTTGTGGCAAGACGCGCGCCTGCGAGCTCCGCGCTTATGGATATTGCGCTTGGCGTGACAGAAGGGGTTGGACCCGACGATTCCCGGCTTGCCGTGCTGCTGCAGGACGAGGAAGCGCTGCGCGGCGACGTTGTGGGCAGGATTGTCGATCTGGCACGTGATGAGGCCGATGTGCTATTCATCGGGCGGCAAAAGGCGGCGTGGACCCAGCTGCGGAACAATCCCTTGCGCCTGGGCTGCAGCGCTTCGCCTACAACCGTGGGTTATGCCGGCACGTTGGGCTGCTTTTGCGTTGACGTTCAGACGGGCAGCGTCGGCGTCCTGTCCAACAACCACGTGCTGGCCAACGTCAACAACGTGCCGCTGAAGACTCGCATCATGCAGCCCGGGGCCGGGGACAGGGTCGGGCAGGGCGGGACGATGTCGCGGAACTGACCCGCTTCGTTCCAATCCAGTTCGGTGGGATTCCGAATGCGGTCGACGCCGCGTTCGCGACCGTTCTGAAGCACGGTCGGCGGGAGGACCGCTCCACTCTCTATGACAGCGCCAACACTCCCGCCCCGGCCATAAGGGTGGTGCCTAGTTCCATTGCCACGGCGATGCCCGGCATGTTTGTGTTCAAGACAGGCAGAACGACGCGACACACGCGCGGGCGGGTGCGTGCGGTCAACGTCAACAACTACAACGTCAGTCTCCCGCCGTTCGGGGTCGCGCGCTTCGACAATCAGATCCTGATTGAAATGGCCAACAACCCGATATCTCCGTTCTCCATGCCGGGCGACAGCGGGTCGCTGATCGTCGACGCCTCCGGACAGCCCGTGGGCCTGCTGTTCGCGGGTTCGGCGAGCGGGGGCGCCGGAAATGTTGGCATTACCGGCTGCAATCCTATATCCTCCGTTGTTACGCAACTTGGCGTCTCACTGATCTGACGGACAGAAACATGGACGATCTCAAGCATTCGATGGCGCAAGCCACCGAGATTCAGCGTGCCTTCGAAGAGAAATTCGGTTCAGACAAGGGGCTTGTCGGTATTGGCATCGGGCTCAATGCGTCGGGCGACGATCTCGCGCTCAGCGTGCTGGTCCAGAAGCCGGAAACGATCGACAAGCTGCCTTCGGAGTTTCGCGGCCTCGATGTCGTGGTGGACGTCGTAAGCGAGACCTTCGCCTACTAGGAGCCGCCGCCAACCGGGGGAACGGCCCACGGCTGACCGTGTCAGCCGTATAGCCAGTGCGGCTTGGGTTCGGTTCCCGAAAAGCTGACGCCGCAGCGGTCATGTTTGCGCCAGCGCAGCGTGGAGCGATAGCCGATCCGGTCGGTCGGGACGTAAAGCAGAAATGTTGGCGGGATAGGCGCCCCAATCGGTACGATCAGCAAGGCGCCATGCTCGTGCATGTCGCGGATTGTGCATTCCACGGTCGAATCATTGACGCCGGCCACGATCGACGCGCCCTTCAGCACGCGCCGCCTGCGTTCCCTTGGTGTATGTGGGTCGGTCGGTTCGGGCATGCAGTTCCGCCGCTTCGTCTCCTTTACACTCGACACGATGGTCAAGCTTTGCAACTGGCTGCCGGGGGGAAGCCTGCACCCGATTGTGGTGGGCCCGTGAATCTTAACGCCTGCCACCCGCCCTTGTCATCGGTCTTCGTTGCGGGCAAAGGTCGCAACATGTCGCTGCGCCTCGCCACCTTCAATGTCGAGAACCTTATGAACAGGTTCGACTATTCAGGTTTTCGGAACGAATTGCACCAAGATCGCACGCTGGCGCTGTTCGAGATCGAGAATGAGGCGGAGTACCGCCAGCTCGAACAGGCCCGCACCATCGCTCATGCCGACGACATGCGCCAGTTGACCGCGCTCGCCATCGCCGCCTGTCGCGCCGACATCCTGTGCCTGCAGGAGGTGGACAATCTGGAAGCGCTGAACGCATTCGAATACGGCTATCTGTTCAAGATGGTGGGGCAGGGGTACCGCCAGAAGTACACCACCTCGGGCAATGATTCGCGCGGCATTGACGTTGCCGTCATGATGCGTGCCGAGACGGCGCACGGCCAGCCGATCGAGTTCGTGCGCATGACCAGCCACGCGCACATAACCTACGCCGATTTCGGCCTGCACACGCCGGAGCTTGCCGCGCTCGGCGAAGCCGAAAACGAGCGCATCTTCCGGCGCGACTGCCTGGAAATCGACGTCAAGGTCGGGGGCCGGCCGCTCACCATCTACTCCCTGCACTTCAAATCGATGGGCAGCCCGCGCAACGGACTCGACGGGCGCGAGGCGACGATGCCGATCCGTATCGCCGAAGCCCAGGCTGTGCGCCGCATCATCGAGGACCGCTTCGGCAAGGACCATGCAGGCGGCAAGCGCTGGGTCATCTGCGGTGACCTCAACGACTACCGCGAACGCGTTCTGATCGGTGGCGACGCTTACTCCGGCCACAGTTTCGAGCCGATCGTCGAGGCCCAATCGGCGGTCGACGTGCTTCTCGCCGACGGTTTCGCGGACAACATCATGGATCGGCGTCCAGAACTGGATCGCTGGACGCTCTACCACACGCGTGGACCGCAAGAGCGGCATCTGTGCCAACTCGACTACATCCTGCTGTCGCCGTCGCTGGCGCAGCGCAACGCCCAGGCGATCCCCGACATCGTGCGGGGCGGGCAGCCCTGGCGGACGCCCTTTCCGCCCGGCCAGGAAGTCGAGCGATTTCCGCGCACCGGGTGGGACCGTCCCAAGGCATCTGACCATTGCCCGGTCGCCGTCACGTTAGATGTCGCCTGAGGGTCGCGACATTGGATTTTGCGCTGCCGACCGACCTCATCCTGCCCGTCGATGACATCGATGTCGTGCTCGATCCGTCGCCGCATCCGTTCGAGCGCAAGAACGCTGAAGCAATCGCCACGAACTGGCAGCGCGAGATCGTTGCCAAGCCAGCGCTGTTCGACGGCACGGTCGTACTGCTTTCCGAGCTTGGCTATGCCGGCGGCAAGCTTTTCGGTCGCTGCCACGCGGTCCGCTACTCCACTTTCATGTATTGGCGCACGGACCGCGCAGGTAGCGCCGCACACGCTTTCGCTCATCCGATGTTGGTGACGAAGGACAATGCGCTGATCGCGATCCGCATGGCCGCGCACACGGTCAACGCCGGACGCGTCTATTTCGCCGCCGGTTCCTTCGAGCCGGAGGATTTTCCGGATGGCCGCGTCGATGCGCACGGCAACATGGTGCGCGAGGTTATGGAGGAAACCGGGCTCGACATTTCCAGCGTCAGGCGCGGCGAGCGTCACTTCGCCCTTGCGACCGAGCGCGGAACGGTGATCTTCCGCCGCTATTTTCTGGATGCCAACGCGGATGAAATCGCCGCGCGCATCCGCGATTTCGTTGCCGGCGAGGCCGAGCCCGAAATCGAAGAGCCGGTGATCATTCGCACAGCAAACGATCTGCCGGATGGGCTCATGCCGCATATGCAACCGATGATCGATTGGCATTTTTCTGGACGCGTGGCGTAGGTCGCCATCGCCCTCTCCATCAGCTCCGTCCTTGTCGGGGCTAGCCGCAAAATCGGCGCAATCTTCCTGTTTCCCGTGAGCCCACGGCGCGGCCTTTGCGCGCCGAAAGGACGATGCCGACATGGACTGACCACACCCCTTTTTCGCACCGCCTCCTCCCACGACGGGAGAGGTGCGTCCGAAAAGGAGAATGCCATGTCGAATGCGAGAGTCTACCTGGGCAAGAGCGCCCAGAAATCCAGCCACAACAGCGAAAAACTGCTGAAGCGCGCGGAGGCCGTGGCCTCCGGGCTGACCGTGCCTTCGGGCGTCAAATTTGCCAGCTTCGCGCATGAGGGAAAGACCTATGCGCTGTCGGTACGGCTGATCGTCGATGTCGAATTGCTGACGTCGCGAGTGCCGGCAATCGTCCTGCGCGAAGGCCAGCCGGCGGCGAAGATCGCCAAGGTGAGGGGCGCGGCGCAGAGCTGACCCGCCCTTGCCGTCGGGGCCGCACCGGCCTCGACGGCTATTCGTGCCGCAGCGCTTCGATCGGATCGAGCCTTGCGCCGCGCAGCGCCGGGAAGAAGCCGAAGACCATGCCGATCAGCGCCGAAAAGCCGACCGCGAGGAGAATCACCGCAGTGCTCGGCGCGAACGGTATCGACAGGGCAGCAGCGGCCATACCTGCGAGGCTGAGGCCCAGCGCAATGCCGATCAGCCCGCCGAGCAGCGAAAGCACCGTCGCTTCGACCAGGAACTGCACGAGGATGTGCCGCTCATGCGCACCGATGGCGAGCCGGATGCCGATCTCGCGGGTACGCTCGGTTACCGAGACCAGCATGATGTTCATGATGCCGATGCCGCCGACGAGCAGGCTCACACCCGCCACAGCGCCCAGCATGCCGGTCATGGTCGTCGTGGCGCTGGCCATGGCGTCGGCGATCTGCGTCATGTCGCGTATATCGAAATTGTCGTCCGCGCCGGGCGCAATGCGCCTTGTGTCGCGCAGGATCGTCTGGATGTCGGCCTGCACGGTGGAGGTTGCAACGCCGTCGGTCGCGGCGACGAAGATGGAGTCGACGTCGCGGTCGCCGGCGATGCGACGCTGAAAGCCGATAAGCGGCATCATCACCACATTGTCCTGGTCCTGGCCGAAGCCCGATGTGCCTTTCGGTTCAAGAACGCCGATCACCTTGCAGCTCGACTGGTTGACGCGGATCGACTGGCCAAGCGGATCGCCCGAGCCGAAGAATTGGCTGCGCACCGTCTGGCCGATGACGCAGACATTTGTGCCGCCGCGCACCTCGGATTCGGTGAAGATCCGGCCGAGCGCCACGCCCCAGTCGCGGGCGATGAAATAGCCGGTGTTGGTGCCGGTCACCTCGGCGGCGATGTTCTGCGAGCCATAGACCACGCGCACCGACTTGGACGCCGCGGGGGCGACCGCCTTGGCGTTGGTAAGCCCTTGCGCAAGCGCTGCCACGTCGCTGTCGTCGAGCTTCCTGGGCGTGAAGGAGGTCGAGCCCGAGCGGTCGGGTCGCGCCGCCCGTACGACCAGCAGGTTGCTGCCGAGCTTGGAGATGTCGTTGCGCACTTTCTCGGTGGTACCTGAGCCTATCGTTATCATGGCGATCACCGCCGCGACGCCGATCACGATGCCGAGCAGTGTTAGAAACGAGCGCAACACGTTGCGACGCACCGACAGAAGCGCTAGGCGGATGGTTTCCCAGAGCATCACGCCGCCACCATACTGGCCGTGTCGGACGCCACCTTCCCGTCAAGGAAGCTGATCGTGCGCTGCGCGTAGCGCGCAATATCGGCTTCGTGCGTGACCATCACGACGGTCAGCCGCAGTTCCTCGTTCAACCGGGTCAGCAGGTTCATGATCTCATGACTGCGCGCCGTGTCGAGGTTGCCCGTCGGCTCGTCGGCGACAAGCAGCGTCGGCCGTGTCACGATGGCGCGGGCGATCGCCACGCGCTGCTGCTGGCCGCCTGAAAGTTCCGCCGGCGTGTGCGTCTCGCGGCCCGTGAGCCCGACATCGGCCAGCGCCTTCATCGCGAGGTCGCGCCGCTCCGACGATCCGACGCCGCGATAGATGAGCGGCAGTTCGACATTCTCGACAGCCGTGGTGCGCGGCAGCAGATTGTAGCCCTGGAACACGAAGCCGATATAGAGGTTGCGAAGCGTCGCGCGGCTGCCCCGGTCGAGGCGGCCGGCATCCGCGTCGAGGAAACCGTAGCGGCCGGAGGTCGGCGTATCGAGGCAGCCGATGATGTTCATCGCCGTCGATTTGCCCGACCCGGACGGGCCCATGATGGCGACGAAATCGCCACGTGCGATCAACAGGTCGACTCCGGCGAGCGCGTGGACCTTCGCCTCGCCCTTGCCGTAGGTCTTCCACACCTTGTCGAAGGTGATGAGCGGCTTTGGCCGCACGGACAGGTTCATCGCTGCCCGCCTGATGCCGCGGCGCCTGTGATCACCTGGTCGCCTTCCGACAGCCCGGAAACGATCTCGATTGCCTCGCCGTCCGTTGCGCCGGTCTTGACCTCTGCCGCCTGCGGCGCGCCGTCCTTCAGCACGTAGAGTGTGCGCATGCCTGCCCGGGCAGGCTTGCGCTGCCGCTGGTCGCGGGGCGGACCCATGCGCGGCATGAATATGTCGCGCAGGCTGAAAGCCTTGCGCTCGGCCGCTGCCGCGGGGCTGAAGCGGAAGCTGGACGCCGGCACGGTCAGGACGCCCTTCGCCTCGCGGGTGACCACCGAAACGGTTGCCGTCATGCCCGGCCGCAGCAGCAGTTCGCTGTTGTCGACGTCGAGCCGCGCATTGTAGGTCACGACGCCTTCGGTCGTCACCGAGGCAAACGAGATGTCGCGAATTTCGGCGTCGAAGTTGCGTTCGGGAAAGGCGTCCACGGTGAAGCGCGCCGACTGGCCGGCCTTGACGCCGCCGATGTCGGCCTCGTCGATTGCCGCCTTCAGTTCCATGTTCTCGAGATTGGCGGCCAGCACGAACAGCACCGGCGCCTGCATGGACGAGGCAACCGTCTGGCCGGGGTTGACCGAGCGCGTCAGCACGATGCCGTCGATCGGCGCGTAGATGGTGCTCTTCACGCGGTCGGCTTCCTGCTGCTTCAACTGCGCCTCTGATATCGCAAGGTTGGCTTCGGCCATGGCGACATTGGCCACGGCGCGGCCGCGCGCGGCGCTCGCTGTGTCGAGCGTTTGCTGCGAGGTCATGCCGCGCTTCAAAAGCTGCTCTGCGCGCGCGAAGGCCTGCTCGGTTTCGGTCTGCGTCGTCTTCGCTTCGATCACCTTGGCTTCGGCCGATTTCACCGAAGCCTCGGCGCCGTCGATCTGCGCTGCAAGGCGCATGGTGTCGAGTTCGGCCAGAACGTCGCCCTGCTTGACGCGCTGGTTCTCGTCGACGGCGACCGAACGCACCACGCCCGACAGTTCGCTCGAAATGTCGACCTGGATCAGCGGCTGCAGCGTGCCGGTGGCGGAAACCTCGACGGTGATGTCGCCGGTCTTGGCCGGCGCGGTCACGTAGCTCACCTCGGCCGTGGAGCCGCCGAACTGCCAGTAGCCGAGCCCTGCGACAGCGATGACGACGGCCGCTATCGCATAAAACCAGCCGCCGCGTCGCCGCTTGAGGGTGCGAGCGTTCAGCCCCAACGCCTCTTCGACCGAGGGCTGGTTCACCGCCTCAGAGGGTGCGGCCTGTCCGCCAACACCGACGATGCGCCGATTGCGTTCGACTATCTGGTCCATTGCGCGTCCATATCGTTCCGACTATCCCTACGCGCCGGCACGCACGTCCCTACGTTCGACAGGTCGTGTCAAAGGACCGCGATTGCAAGTTAAATTTCGCCCATGTTTGGTCTGATTCAGGCAGCAAGCCGATGAAATCCCGTCAATATTTCGTCTACGACGTCTTCACCGACCGGGCGCTCGCCGGCAATCCGCTCGGCATCGTCACGGATTGCGAAGGGCTCGACACTGCGGCCATGCAGGCGATCGCGCGCGAGTTCAACCTGTCGGAATCGGTCTTCATCCTGCCGCCCGACAACCCGCGCCACCGCGCCCGCGTTCGCATCTTTACCCCCGACTACGAGATGCCCTTCGCCGGCCATCCCACTGTAGGGTCGGCCGTCGCGCTGGCCGAGCACGCGGGCGACGACGGCACGGCAGGCATGTTCGTGCTGGAGGAGGAGATAGGCCCGGTGCGCTGCATCGTCAGCAGGGGTGGGGGCGTCACCTTCGCCGAGTTCGACCTGCCGAAGCTGCCCGAGCGACTTGAACTCGCCGCCGACCCAGCCGTCGTCGGTGCGGCGCTAGGCCTTTCGCAGCACGAGATCGGCTTCGAGAACCACCGCATCGGTCTGTGGTCGGCCGGAGTGCCCTATGTGACCGTTCCGGTCGCCAGCCTCGATGTCGCGGCGCGCGTGCGCTACGACAACAATGCCTGGATGGAACTGGCGCCGTCGAAAGGCGAGAGGATCGTTGCCTCGGCCTATGTCTATTGCCGCGACACGATCCATCACGAAAGCGCTTTCCACGCACGCATGTTCGTGCCGGGCAACCCGTCGTATGAAGACCCCGCAACGGGCTCGGCGGCGGCAGCCTTCGCCGGCGCCATCCTGCATTTCGACAAGCCGCTCGACGGTTCGCAGCGCCATTGGATCGAGCAGGGCTTCGAGATGGGCCGCCCCTCGCGCATCCGCCTGGAAATCGACGTGGAGGGCGGACGCATGGCCCGCGCCCGAATTGGCGGCCATGCGGTCAAGGTCGCCGAGGGCATGCTGTTTGCGTGAGCGTATCGCCGCGGCAGGGGACCGCGCCGCATAAACCGCGGCGATCGACCTTGCGGCTGCGGCCGTACAAGCCTTTTCGTCGCAGCGGCGAGGCTTTTCCTCCATCGGGCGGTTAAGGGCTGGACAGGGCGGGGCGTGGTGGCTATATCCGCCGCGACCTCCGGTTCGCCGGACGCACGGGTGCGTAGCTCAGTTGGTAGAGCAGCTGACTCTTAATCAGCGGGTCACAGGTTCGATCCCTGTCGCACCCACCAAGGTTTTCATACAGTTATTGAGGAAATCCTCTCCCGTTCGGAGGACATTGGCGCTGCGGGCTAACGGGCGGCTAACAAAAGCCCGGCCACGTTTCCGCAGCCGGGCTATTTTTTTAAGTGTTCTGTTCGAGATAGCCGAGCGCGGCCAAAACCATCGACCCGACCAGCGAGTTTGCGTAATAGTCGCTGTTTTCCTTGATCGCGAGGCGAAGCGCCTCCACCGCGCCTTTGCGAGTGATGGCAGGCGCTTTCCACGCTTCCAGCCGCTCCATCGGCGGGCCGTAGCTGACTTCGATGTAATCGTCCGCGCCCTGGGTATCGTCGGGCGAGTTGCCGTTGTAGTCCTGCATCCCGGCGCGATAGGCGTTGATGGCTTCCACCAGCGGATCGGAAACCGCAGGGGCCGCAACCGCGATAGTCGGCAGAGCTACGGCAGCGCCCGCTACGGGCATGGCGCGCAGGAAAGAGCGGCGGCTCAGGTTTGAAGCGGGCAAGCCTTCGGCGGCTGCCCGAAGAGATGTGTTCGGCATGGTTTTTCCTATCAAATTGTGTTATTTGCACTTGTGTCTTTATCACAAGGAAGCGACATTGTGAAGCCTGCACAAGTGAGAATGGCAAGAGCAGCACTAAATTGGTCACTTGCCGACTTATCGAAGGCTGCGGGCGTTCATCGAAACACAGTCTCCAACTTCGAAACGGAAAAGTTTGCAGGGTCGCAGAATGCTCTTGAATCCATCCGCACCGCGCTGGAAAGCGCCGGCGTGGAATTTATCGCGGAGAACGGCGGCGGCGATGGCGTAAGGCTGAGAAAGGCATAATTGCCATGCAGCGCCGTAAAGCGCGGCGCGGTATTTCGGCTTGTCGGCAAGGCGCTTGGCCCATTTCGAGACTTGCTGCGGAGAAATGCCGGTTTGGGCTTGGGCGTCATCAAACGACAGCAAGTTCGCGGGACGGGGAACTTGCCTGTTACCGCCATGCCCCTTGCTGACATTCTCGCGCCAAGACGGCAGACTTTACGGTCCCCCCCTCTGCCGTGATGGTCCAGCCGTCCGGTGACGTGCCGAGCCTAAGCGGCCTTCCGGTGCTGCCGCGTTCCCATTTGCTCTTTGCGCCATGATGCGGAGCACGTAGGCTTTGGAAGTTCGCCGGATCACGCTGAAGGCTATGGTCGCCGCACGGCCGACGAATGGTAATTACCCACCCTCTTGCCACCAGGCCGAAATGCTGAATCCATGACGTCATGGAACGCGGTGATTTGCAGCGGCTTTCGAAGGACGAATTGATCGATCTGGTGTTGCGGTTGCAACGGCCGGAGAAGACGTCGCGGACTTCGTCGAAGCCACCCTCTACGGATCGCAAGGAGCGGCGCGACAAGGCGAAGCCCGGCGGTGCGAAGCCGGGACATGAGGGTCACAGCCGTGCCTTGAGCGAGGATTTCGATCGCATTGTCGATCACCATCCCGACCAATGCCCTTGCTGCCGGGCCAGCCTGGCAAGCGATCTTCCCGCCGAAATCGTCAGCGAGCACGAGACAATCGATCTTC
>Ga0105046_10003364_pt1 | contig 25367 bp, 24 predicted proteins | sample MAT03_FD_78385 | JGI IMG/M metagenome (GOLD analysis project Ga0105046, IMG submission 78385) | Freshwater microbial communities from Lake Fryxell liftoff mats and glacier meltwater in Antarctica - MAT-03 (megahit assembly) | ecosystem: Environmental > Aquatic > Freshwater > Ice > Liftoff...
CGCGGTGAGGACCTTGTCCCACAGGGCGGTGCTTTCCTCGACGCGCATGGCGGCAAGATACGCATCGGGAATCATGCCGCGATAGGTCGTGCGCCACGCATCGACGCGCACCTGCGCGACGCTAGCGGCATCGGCAGGTTGGGCGGGGCGGATGCGCGCGTCGCTCATGATCTGCTGCGTCATACGACGCGGCGCACGACAGCCGCGACGTGCTCCACGGTGAGACCGAAATGCTTGAACAGCACCGGGCCGGGCGCGGACTCGCCGTACCTGTCGATGCCGATGACGGCGGCGTGCGGATCATCATAAGCACCAACGTAGCGGCGCCAGCCAGCGGTGACGCCGGCCTCCACCGCGACTCGCGGGATGCCTGCGGGCAGCACTGACGCGCGCCACGAAGCATCCTGCCGGTCGAACACGCTGGTGCAGGGCATCGACACCACGCGCACGTTGATGCCGGCGCCGGCCAGCTGCGTCCGTGCGCCCAGCGCCAGTCCCACCTCGGAACCGGTGGCGATGACTACCACCCGTGGCCCGCTGACGGCAGCATCGAAATCGGCGGCGACGTAGCCACCGCGATCGATGCCCGCGATCTGCTCGTCCGTGCGCGGCACGAATGGAACGTTTTGCCGCGTGAACAGCAGGCACGACGGACCATCGTAACGCTCGATGGCCGCCGCCCATGCGGCGGCAGACTCCACCGTATCGCACGGTCGCCATAAATCGAGGCCCGGGATGAGCCGCAGGCTGGCCGCGTGCTCGACCGATTGATGCGTGGGGCCGTCCTCGCCCAGCCCGATCGAATCGTGCGTGTAGACAAAGATGGCGCGCAACTTCATCAATGCGGCCATCCGCACCGCATTGCGCGCGTAATCGGAGAACGTGAGGAACGTGCCGACGTAGGGAATGAAGCCGCTGTGCAGCGCCAGGCCATTGGCAATGGCGCTCATCGCGAACTCGCGGACACCGAAGTTCACGTAGTTGCCGGGCTTGTCACGCGTGACGATCGTGCTTCCCGACCAATTGGTAAAGACCGAACCGGTCAGATCGGCGGAGCCGCCAATCATTTCCGGCAGCAACTTCGCATACGCCTCGATGGCCTGCTGCGATGCCTTGCGCGTAGCGATCGTCTCGGCCTTGGCCGATTGCGCCGCGATGAAGGCATCGGCTGCCGCGTCGAAATCCGCAGGCAGCTTGCCCCACGTGCGGCGCATGAACTCCGCCGCCAGTGCCGGGTGCGCGCTTTGGTAGGCGTCGAAGCGCGTTCTCCAGTCCTGCTCCAGCTGCGCACCGCATTCGCGCGCATTCCAGCCCGCATAAATGTCCGCGGGAATCTCGAACGGCGCATGCGGCCAGCCGATGGCAGCGCGCGTGGCGGCCACTTCCTTCTCGCCCAGTGCCGCGCCATGCACGCTGTCGCTGCCCTGCTTGTTGGGCGCGCCCTTGCCGATGATGGTCTTGCAGCACAGCAACGACGGACGATCCGTGACGGCCTGCGCGGCCGCGATGGCGGCGTCAACCGCCGCGACGTCATGGCCGTCGATGCCGGGGATGACATGCCAGCCATAGGCCGCGAAACGCTGCGGCGTGTCGTCGGTGAACCAGCCCTCGACGTGACCGTCGATGGAGATGCCGTTGTCGTCGTACAACGCGATCAGTTTGCCCAGGCCCAGCGTGCCCGCCAGCGAACAGGCTTCGTGCGAAATGCCTTCCATCAGGCAGCCGTCACCGAGCAACACATAGGTGCGGTGGTCGACGATGGCGTGGCCGTCGCGGTTGAATGCCGTGGCCAGCAATTTTTCGGCGAGCGCCATGCCCACCGCATTGGCGAGACCCTGGCCAAGCGGACCGGTGGTCGTCTCCACCCCCGGTGTGATGCCTACTTCCGGGTGGCCTGGCGTGCGCGAGTGCAGTTGCCGGAACGCGCGCAACTCGGACATCGGCAAGTCGTAGCCCGAAAGGTGCAGCAACGCGTATTGCAGCATCGAGCCATGGCCGTTCGACAGCACGAAACGATCGCGATCGGGCCAGTGCGGATTGGCCGGATTGTGGCGCAAATGGCGCGTCCACAGCGCAACGGCGATTTCCGCCATGCCCATCGGCATGCCGGGGTGGCCGGATTTTGCGGCTTCCACCGCATCCATCGCCAGCGCGCGGATCGCATTGGCAAGATCGTGATCGGACGCTTGCGCGGTCTTCGTGGCGGTCATGGATAAGTGAGCAGAAGGGCGGACGTGTGTTACAACGAAATGGCTGGGCGGAATGATGCGCGGTGCCAATGATGATGTTCCGGAGAGCCGCAAATTATCGCTGCTGCAACTTCAATGTGCAATAATCGCACGATTGATGACCACGCCTCCCGTCCGGCGCGTTGGATCAAGTCGAATTTGAAGGGAACGCCGCATGGACGGCATCCATCTGCTGGGCGAGTGGTACGGCTGCCCTGCCGACGCGCCCGTGTTCACCCGGGCCGATGCGCTGCGCCAGCTGTGCGTCGATGCTGCGCGCGCAGCCGGCCTGACCGTCGTGGGCGAGCGTTTCCACCAGTTCGAACCCCAGGGCGTTACCGGCACCGTGTTGCTGGCCGAATCCCACATCGCGATCCATACCTGGCCCGAAGCGGGATTTGTCACGGTCGACGTCTACGTGTGTAATCTTCTGACCGACAACACGGCCAAGGCTGAACACGTGTTCCATGCACTCGAAAGTGCGCTGAAGCCGACGGAAGTGCGCTTCCAGTCGATCAGGCGCGGTGGACGCCGTGCCTGACCAGCCAGCGGACGGCACTGCGCCAACCGCGGACGACGTCGCGCCGGGTCTGCTGACGGAATACCTGACGCCCGATTGGGCGCATTTCGTGCGCTCGGCGCGCGAGTTCGAGCGTTTCCGCTCGCCGTTCCAGACGGTCGATGTTCATGACACCGCCACGTTCGGCAAACTCTTCCGCCTCGATGGTCACTTCATGACCTCCGAGCGCGATGAGTTTTTCTACCACGAGAACCTGATCCATCCGGCGGCGATCACTCATCCGCAGCCCACCAGCGCCCTGATCATCGGCGGTGGCGATGGCGGGTCGGCCGAGGAGCTTTTGAAGCACCCGTCCATCGCGACGGTGACGCTCGTCGAGATCGACATGGCCGTCGTCGACATTGCGCGCAAGTATCTCGCCCACGTGCATCGCGGCGCTTTCGACGATCCGCGCCTCACGCTGCGCATCGAGGATGGCTTTGCCTTCGTCTGGAACGACATCGCGCACTACGACCTGATCGTGCTCGACTTGACCGACGCCGGCGGGCCGTCGGCCGAACTCTATACCGCGGAGTTCTACCGCGCCTGCGCTGCGCGGCTGACGCCCACCGGCGCGCTGACGCTGCATGTCGCGAGCCCGGTCGCGCATCCGGAACGCATCCAGGCCACGCTCGCCAAGCTTCGTGGCGCCTTCGCGGTCGTCACGCCCTACCTCACCGCCATTCCCCTCTATGGCGGGCTGTGGATGATGGCGTGCTGCTCGCGCACACTCGATCCACGCTCGCTGACCACGCTGCAGGTGGACCGGCGCGTCGCCCAGCGCGGATTGAAGCTCCTGCAGTACTACAACGGGGACACCCACCGCGCCGCGATGGCGCTGCCCAACTTCGTCCGGACGCTCGTCGCCTAGGTGCGGAGCGGCACCGCACCCCTTTTGTAGGCGAGGCGTCAGCCTCGCACGTTTGACGTTGCATTGAACCCGCTCTTGTAGGCGAGGCTTCAGCCTCGCAGGTTTGACGTTGCATTGAGCCCGCGAGGCTGAAGCCTCGCCTACATGGCCTGGTCCGGCGACCCTTGAACCGTCTTTGAGTACCCCCATATTGGCCTGGTCCGGCGACCCTTGAACCGCCTTCGAATACCCCCATATTCGCTATCAAGAAGGGCCGCTTCCCGCGGCCCGAGCCCCCGCGGCCAGCCTACGACCATGCCTTCGCTCTATGCAACGATGACCGATGCCTCCTTCGTGCTGATCGACGGCGAGCTCTTCGCGACCGGCTACCTGCGGGTGCCGGACGAGTACACCACGGCCGACGACGTCGTCGTCGAGGCGCGCCATGGCGATCGCGAGATCGACATCACGTGCGCCGAGATCGAGGGCGCGCAGGATCTGGGTGAGGGCGCGTTCCGCCTGCGCAATGGCCTGCAGGTGCGCTTCCTGTCCACGGCGGTCGTCCACTGAACGACGGGGGCGCTATGATGGCGCCCTCATGTCGCGCCGAATCCGCAAGTCCTCCACCTGCGTCACGCTTGTCCTGATCGGCGCGGCCGCAGTTTCCGGCTGCAGCGACCCGCCGCCGCCGTCGCGCAAGGCCGCGTACGCCAACCCGCAGGAGTGCCTCGCCGACTGGGGTGACGAGAAGGAGTGCGACGAACAGGTCGCGCGCCGCGCCGACGGCACCCGTTCGCACATCTACTGGGGTCCGTCCTTTCGCAGTCCCAGCCGCATCGGCGGGGGCACCAGCAGCTCCGCGAGCCGCAGCAGCAGCTCGGGCCGCAGCAGCTCTAGTTCCAGCAGCACATCGCGCGGCGGCTTCGGCTCGCACGGGTCGTCGTCCGCGTCATGATCCGCGAACTGATCACGCCGCGCGCCAACTGGCGCGAAGACTGCGAGGAAGCCGGCTTCTCGTATCACTCGATCGACGGCGTGTACTGGGACGAGTCGCGCTGTTACCGCTTCACCGCGGATGAAATCGACGGGCTGGAGGCGGCCACCGCGGAGCTGCATGCGCGCTGCCTCGACGCCGCCGAGCATATCGTCACGCACAACCGCTTCGATGCGCTGCACATTCCCAAGGCCTGGCACGAACGCGTGGCGCGCTCGTGGCGAGCCCGCGATCTCTCCCTTTTCGGCCGTTTTGACTTTGCCTACGACGGCAGCGGGCCGCCGAAGATGCTCGAGTACAACGCCGACACACCCACCGCGCTGCTCGAGGCGTCGGTCGCGCAATGGCGCTGGCTCGAGCAGAAGATCCGGCCGCAGGAACCCGACGCCGACCAGTTCAATTCACTGCACGAGAAGCTGATCCAGAGCTGGCGTGCCTTCGCGGTGACATGGTCCGCGGGCACGCCCGTGCACTTCACCTGCGCGGCGGAGAGCGAAGAAGACTGCGGCAATATCGACTACCTGCAGGATGTCGCCACGCAGGGCGGCGTGGCGACGCGCTTCGTCGGCATCAACGACATCGGCTGGAACAGCACCGCTGGCGTCTTCGTCGACGATACGGACGAAGAAATCCATGTGCTGTGCAAACTCTATCCGTGGGAGTGGATGGTCGGCGAGGCGTTCGGTGCCAACCTGCGCACCTCCAGCCTGCGCGTGATGGAGCCCGCATGGAAGATGCTGCTGGCCAACAAGGGCCTGCTGCCGATCCTGTGGGAGCTCTTCCCCGATCACCCCACCCTGTTGCCCGCGTATTTCGAGCGGGGCCGCATTGCGGGCGACTACGTCGAGAAGCCGCTGCTGTCGCGCGAGGGTGCCAACGTCACGCTGCATCGCGGCGGCGAGGTGATCACGTCCGGCGGCGAATATGGCGAGGAGGGCTTCGTCTACCAGGCCTACGCGCCCATCCCGCGCTTCGGGGACGACTACGTCACGGTCGGTTCGTGGATCATCGGCGACGAGCCGGCCGGCATCGGCATGCGCGAGGACGAGGGTCCTATTACCCGCAACACCAGCCGCTTTGTGCCGCACTACTTCATTTGATTCCAACCATGACGAGGTCTTGAGATGACGATCACGCAATCACTGGCGGGCCTGCCGGCATTCCTGCTGTATTTCGCGCTGGCCCTGGCGCTGCTCGGCCTCTTCCTTGCCATCTACGTGACGGTCACGCCCTATCACGAGCTGACGCTCATACGCGAAGGCAACGCTGCCGCGGCGATCTCGCTGGCCGGCGCCGTCATCGGCTTCGTGTTGCCGTTGGCGCGGGCCGTCACGCAGAGCGTGTCGGCGCTCGATCTCGTTGTCTGGGGTGTCGTTGCGCTGATCGTGCAGGTGGTCGTGTTCTTCGTCGTCGGCAAGTTCGTGCCGCGCTTTGTGGAGGCCATCAAGGAAGGTCGCATCGCGGCCGCAATACTGCTGGCCTCGCTGGCCATCGGCGTGGGGCTGCTCAATGCGGCGGCAATGACGAACTGATCGCCCGTAAGGGCGACAAATCAAGGGTGCGCAAATCGGCCATCGGCACTCGTTTGGGACCGCCGCCATTGAAGCCACGAAGCGAGGCCGCAACGAACCCCACGCAGCAGCCCATCGAGCCTTGGTGACTCGTTGCGAGTCCAACCACGGAGCTCCAGATACGACGGGTAAGGTGCGGCCAACCCACTCAGTTGGCGATCTGTGGATCGCTAGCGGACACGTGCCGACGCCGTCGCGACGTCCCTGATTTGCCTTGTACGCTTCTTTCCGGGTGTCCGAAGGGCGGGCTGGGCGGGCGCTGCAACATCGCTGTCACGCATGGGCTTGACGCCTTCCCAGAGCCCGGACACTACCAGTTCACGTACCGTGCGTCGCAGCTCCATGGCCACTGCGGAGGCCGCGGCAGAGAGCCGACTTGGGGGCAGCGAATACAAGTGGCTGAGGCGGGTCATGCGCGCGTCAGAAATCGATAGTGTTCGAAAGCGTCGGCCACGCATTCCCTCCGGCGACACCGCTGCCATGGGCTGGATCGTTGCCGCAATCCCTGCGTGCACGCAGTTCATCACCAGCGACAGGGAGTCGATCTCGGCCACGATCCGCGGGGTCAGGTTGCGGTGCTCGAACTCGGCAGAGATGCGGCGCCGCAACCCGTGCTCGCCGGTCGGCAGGATCATGGGCAGTGCAGCCGCCTCGGCGATCGTCATCGTCGTCCGGTCGGGGGGGAACAGCGTCCCGTTCTCGGCGAGGAAGACGAACAGCTCCTCCTCCAGCAGCGGTTCGATGAAGGCGTCATGCATGACGTCGTTGCTGAACAGGATCGCGAGATCCAGACTGCCAACGCGCATCATTTGCGTGAGGTGCCCGCTCATCGCTTCGACCACGTTGAGCAGGATGCCGGGATAGCGCTCGCGCACACTGCGGACTAGCGGCAGCCCGAGCGCGGCGACTGTCGTCGCGGGCAGCCCGACCGACACCATGCCCTGCACGGCGCCCGACCCCCGACGGGCAATGGACATTGCCTGCTCCATCTGGCGGAGCATGAAACGCGCCTGGTGATAAAGCGCGAGGCCGTGCTCCGTGGGCGCGACGCCAGCGGGTGAACGCACGAGAAGTTGGCGTCCTACCTCGCTTTCCAGTTTGCTTATCTGCTGGCTCAGCGCGGGCTGGGCAACAAACAGGATGCGCGAGGCCTTCGACAGGCTGCCGCTCTCGACGATCTGCGCGAAGTAGCGCAACTGACGCAGGTCCAATGGTCCCTCCGCGGGCGGTTCCCTAGGTATACTCGTAGCTTATACCCAGTCACGCAATTCGGTATTGTCCAAACGAGTGGCCTGGCTCCTACACTTCGGCATGCATATTCGCAGGAGTCCTGGATCGATTGCGCAGAACCCGTGCGCTGCGCCACCGGCTCCAACCTTCTGCCCGACCTGAAGGAGCAGACAACATGAATGACCGTCGTGATGATCCATCCGCCACCATGGCCCGGATGACCGGCGACCCGCTGATCGGGGGCGAGCGCGTGCCGGGCAACGGGCCCCCGCTGACGGTGCTCGACAAGTATCTGTTGACGCCTGGCGGCACGGTGTCCACGCCGGATCGCGATCAGGTGCGCAGCACCGTTGATGCTGCGCACCGGGCCTTTCGCCGCGGCGTCCTGTCGCCGTTCGAGCGCGGCGCGGTGCTCGACAAGGCGGTCGGCCTGGTCGAACGCGATATCGAGGAGTTCGTCGGCCTGATGCAGATGGAAGCCGGCTTCCCTGCCGCCGATGCGCGCGGCGAGGCGCGGCGCTGTCTGGAAACGCTGCGCCTCTCCGCCGAAGAGGCGCGTCGGCTGGCGGGTGACGTCATCCCCATGGCAGGCGCACCCGGCCAGAGCGGGCGCATTGGCTTCACCATGCGCGTTCCGCTCGGCGTGATCGCCGCAATCACGCCGTTCAACTCGCCGCTCAATACCGTGGCGCACAAGATCGCCCCGGCGTTTGCCGCCGGGAACGCGGTGATCTTAAAGCCGTCGTCGGCCACGCCTTTCACCGCACTCAAGCTCGCCGCGCTGCTGGTGGAGGCGGGTGTGCCGTCCGGATTCCTGTCGGTCCTTCCGGGCGGAGCTGCCGTGGCGAACGTACTGCTCGAAGACGAACGCGTCCGTTTCTTTGCATTCACCGGCAGCACCGAGGTCGGGCGGCAGATTCAGCAGGCCGCAGGCCTTCGCCGCACACAGATGGAATTGGGCTCCATTGCCTGCACGATCCTGTGCGAGGACGCGGACCTCGAGGCAGCACTGCCCAAGGTGGTCAACGCCGCCTACCGCAAGGCCGGTCAAGTCTGCACATCGATCCAACTGCTGCTGGTACACGCATCGATCGTCGGTGACGTGCAGTCGCGGCTGACCACGACGGTCGCCACCCTGCCCTTCGGCGACCCGCGCGAAGCTGACACGGTGTGCGGGCCGATCATCAGCGAGAAGGAGGCGACCCGCATCGATGAGTGGATCCGCGAGGCGACTTCACGCGGCGCCGTGCTGCTGGCGGGCGGCGAACGCAAGGGTTCAGTCGTGCCACCCACGCTGCTCGCGAACGTCGATCCGTCGATGTCGGTCGGTTGCCGCGAGATTTTCGGCCCGGTCATGTGCATCGTGCCATTCGATACGCTGGACCAGGCGATCGAGCGCGTCAACGCGACGCCATATGGACTTGCGACCGGCATCTTCACCAACCGCCTGGACGCCGCTTTCGCCGCGGCCCGGCGACTGGAGGTCGGCGGCGTGCACATCAACGAAACGTCGAGTTCACGCGTGGACCTGATGCCGTACGGCGGCTCCAAGGACAGCGGGTTCGGGCGCGAAGGGCCGCGCTATGCCGTGCACGAAATGACCGAAGAGCGGATCGTGACCTTCGCGACGGGCGGTCGGTGAAGTGTCCCGGCCCCTCCCGGTCCCGTGATCGATGTGCTGGTGGTCGGCGGCGGCAACGCAGCGCTGTGTGCCGCGTTGGTGGCGCGCGAGGCCGGGGCAACCGTCCTCGTGCTGGAGTCGGCGCCGCGCGAGTGGCGGGGCGGAAATTCCGTGCATACGCGCAATCTGCGCTGCATGCACGACGTGCCGCAGGACGTGCTGACCGACACCTACCTCGAGGAGGAGTACTGGCAGGACCTCCTCAAGGTGACCGGCGGGCAGACGAACGAGCAGTTGGCGCGACTCGTGATTCGCGAGTCGTCGCGTTGCCGCGACTGGATGCAGCATCATGGCGTGCACTTCCAGCCCTCGCTGTCGGGCACGCTGCACCTTTCGCGTACCAACGCGTTCTTTCTGGGCGGTGGCAAGGCCATGATGAATGCTTATTACCGGAGTGCTGCGAGCCTTGGTGTGGAAGTCCGCTACGCCTCCCCGGTCGATGCGTTGGAGATCGCCGATGGCGATTTCGTTGCCGCGCGCGTCGGAAGTGAGCGCATCAAGGCGCGGAGCTGCGTGGTGGCAAGCGGCGGCTTCGAGTCCAACCGGGAGTGGCTGCGCGAGGCCTGGGGCCAGAACGAGCGCGGCGAATGGCCTTCGGACAGCTTCGCGATCCGCGGCACGCGGTTCAACATGGGCGTGGTGCTGCGCGACCTGATCGACCGGGGTGCGGACGCCATCGGTGACCCCACGCAGAGCCATTGCGTCGCCGTCGACGCGCGTGCACCGCTGTACGACGGCGGCATTTGCACACGCGTGGACTGTGTTTCGCTCGGCGTCGTGGTCAACCGTGACGCACACCGCTTCTACGACGAGGGCGAGGATTTCTGGCCGAAGCGCTACGCCATCTGGGGGCGCCTCGTGGCGATGCAGCCGGGGCAGGTCGGCTACTCGATCATCGATGCCAAGGCCGTCGGTCGTTTCATGCCGCCAGTGTTTCCGGGCGAGCGGGCGGACACATTGCCCGCGCTCGCGCGCGCATTGGGGATTCCCGAGGCGGCGTTCGTGCAGACGCTGACCGATTACAATGCGTCGTGTCGCGTGGGCACATTCGACCACTCGGTACTCGACGACTGCCACACCGAGGGCTTGGTGCCGCGCAAGACGCATTGGGCGCGCCCGATCGACACGCCGCCATTCTTCGGCTATGCGTTGAAGCCCGGAATCACGTTCACCTACCTCGGCGTGAAAGTGGACGAGCGCGCAGCGGTGCACTTCGCCGGGCATCCGAGCCGCAACCTCTTTGCCGCCGGCGAAGTCATGGCCGGCAACGTGCTCGGCCAGGGTTACACCGCGGGCATCGGCATGGCGATTGGGACTGTATTCGGGCGCATCGCCGGAGCATCGGCCGCGGCAGCCTCAACGTCGAGAGGCGTCCATGCCACGCATTGAAGAACTCGTCCGCGAGGCCGAGGCTCTTGCCGGGGCCAACCCTGGCGGGGTGAACGCGGTGGCAAGCCCTGAGGCAGAGGTGGCGCGCATGCTCGAGATTTGCAACGCGTGCCGCTACTGCGAGGGCTTCTGCGCGGTCTTTCCGGCGATGACGCGTCGCCTCGCGTTCCCGTCGTCCGACGTCCATTATCTGGCGAACCTTTGCCACAATTGTGGCGCTTGCCTGCATGCGTGCCAGTACGCTGCGCCGCACGAATTCGCGATCAACGTGCCCGTGGCCATGGCGCGCGTTCGCCGGCGAACCTACGCCGACTACGCGTGGCCCCGTGCTTTTGCGCACCTCTACGAGCGTGCAGGTTTGACGAGTGCACTGGCACTCGCGTTCGGGCTTGCGCTCTTCCTCGTGCTGGGCCTCGCGCTCAACGGTACGCTATGGCACCCGCCGATGGCCGGCGCATTCTATTCGGTGTTTCCGCACAATCTCATGGTCGGTCTGTTCGCGCCGGTCTTCCTCTTCGCTTGCATCGCGCTGGGGATCGGGGTCGCACGCTTCTGGCGTGGCCAATCACCTGGCGAGGCGTCATCGGAGGCGATAGGCGAGGCGGTTACCAACAGCCTGCGCCTCACCTACCTCGATGGCGGGCATGGCGAGGGATGCAACGACGAGGACGATCGCTACACACTGCGGCGCCGGCGCTTTCATCACTTCACGTTCTACGGCTTCCTGCTCTGCTTTGCCGCCACCTCGGTCGCGACGGTGTACCACTACGCGTTCGGCTGGCCCGCGCCCTACGGTTACGCGAGCGCTCCGGTGCTGCTGGGGACCGCGGGCGGGATCGGACTTCTGATCGGCCCGGCGGGGTTGTGGTGGTTGCACCGTCAGCGCCATGCATCGCACCGTGACCCCACCCAGGGTGCAATGGATCAAGCGCTGGTCGGCCTGCTCTTTTTCACCAGTCTGACCGGGCTCGCGCTCCTGGTGTTGAGGAACACGAGTGCAATGGGATTGCTGCTGGCGGTACATCTTGGCTTCGTGATGGCGTTCTTCCTCACGTTGCCTTATGGCAAGTTTGCGCATGCGGCCTATCGCTGCGCGGCCTTGCTCAAGTGGTCGATCGAGCGGCGGCAGCCGAACCGGTTGACGTTGGGGTCGGAATGATCGAACGCGACGCCTGCGCCGCGTGCCGGGCGGCCAGGTAAGCAAACGTCATGGCGATGCCGATCTGCGTTCCGGGACCGGGATACTCGCCGCCCATGATCGATTGCATGTCATTGCCGCAAGCGTAGAGCCCGCCGATGGGAGCCCCGGTTGCGTCAAGAACACGACCGTGCACGTCGGTGCGCACGCCGAGGGTGGTGCCGAGCGGCGTCGGATACACCGGGACCGCGAAGTATGGCGGGGAATCGATTGGCCCCAGGCACGGGCTCGGGCGTGATTCCGGGTCGCCATTGCCGCGGTCGTAGCTCGTGCTGCCCTTGCCGAAGTCGGCATCCACACCGGCGCGAGCGAAGGCGTTGTTGGCGCGCACTGTCTCGACGAGACCGGTCGCGTCGACGCCAGCTTGCTGCGCCAGCGCCTCGAGCGTCGCCCCCTGCAGCAAGTACCCGCGGCGAACGAAGGACGCAAGCGATGGCGTGCGGGGTCGGATGATGCCAAGCCCATATTTCCAGACGAAACGGCGGTCGCATACGAGAAACGCCGGGATCGAGGGAACGCTGCGATGCGCGCGGTACATCGCGCGGACGAACTCGTGGTATGAAACCGCTTCGTTGACGAAGCGTCGCCCGCTCACGTTGATCGCCACCAGTCCGGGTTTCGAACGGTCGAGCGCAATGTGCGGATAGACCAACGTGCTGCCGTCCTCGCGCCGTGCGATCGAGCTGGGGAACCACAGCGCGTTGTCCTCGCCTTCGGGCCCCAACGCGGCGCCGACTTCCTGTGCGAGCGACAACGTTGTTCCCGTGCATGAGTCGCACGCGGCCGTGTGCTCGGCCACGGGACTCGGCAGGTAACGCGCCCGCCAGGCGGCACTTGCCGGGAAGCCGCCGCCGGCAAGCACGACGCCTTGCCGCGTGCCGATGCGCCGCTCGCCTTCCGGGCCAGCTACGTGGAGTGCGGTGACGCGGTCGCCTTCGCGGACGAGCCGCGTTGTTCGGGTGCCGAGGAGGATGGGCACCCCTCGCGTTCGCAGTTCGCAAAGAAGCCGCGCGGCAAGCGCATTGCCGAGGACGAGGCGGGTTCCGCGGGGATAGCGCAGGCGGTCGCGAGCAAAGCGAAGCACGAGGGAAGCGCCGAGCGAAAACGCGTCGAGGGAGCGGTGAGCACGCAGTAGGCGCGTCGCCTCCCCGCGCGTCACCATCATGCTGCCGAACAGCATCATCTCGCGCAGCGGCCAGCGGAGCCTCGCGAAGTCGTCGCCTAGCACCCGGCCATCGAAGGGCAATGGCTCGAGCGGACGGCCTCCTTGCGCGGCGCCCGGCAGTTCCTGACGATAGTCGGGGCTCCGCGTGTAGGGACGAAAACGAACATCGGTCCGATCGTGCAGAAAGTCGATCATCTGCGGACCGGCGACGAGGAATGCCTCACGCAGAGCCCGCTCCGCGCGGTCGCCGACGAGGGCGTCAAGATACGTGCTCGCCGCCTTCGGGTCGTCGGTCGGGGAGAGCTCGCGTTGATGCCGGTTGTAGGGTGTCCACACCGTCCCGGAGGAAAGCGCGGTCGTGCCGCCGATCAGGTCACTGGTCTCGACGGGCAGCGGGCGCAGGCCTTCGAGCGCGGCGACGAGCGCTGCGGTCATGCCGCCTGCGCCCGATCCAAGCACAACGAGGTCGAAGGTGTCGTCTGCGGGCACGCCTGCGCTCATGATTCAGGGGGCCATGGTGCGGCCCGGGTGCAGCAGAGGTTCACCGCAGCTTCGCGGATGTACCCCCGGAGTAACCGAGCTCGGCGGAGAGTTGGGCGGCGGCTGCAACCACATCCAGCGATTTCTCGTGGAGCGATTGCAGCGAGAGCCGCCACATCGGTCCGGACACACCGATCGCTCCCGACGTACGACCCAGGAAGTCGTACACCGGCACCGCGACGCAGCGCGCTTCGGCGTTGTATTCGCCGTCATCGAAGGCGATGCCGTTGCGGCGGACTTCGACGAGTTCGGCGAGCAGCGCTTCAGGATCGATCGTGGTCTTCGGCGTATAGCGCTGGAGCGGGATCCTGGCGAGATATCGCTCGAGCTGGTCCGTTGGGAGAGCGGCGAGGAGCACCTTGCCAAGGGCCGTGGCGTTTGCGGGGCGCACGGCCCCCGCGCGGTCGGACATCTGGAAAATGCCCGGCCCGTCCGTCTTGGCGACGACCACGATATCGTCGCCCGACCGGATCGCGAAGTGGGCGCTTTCCCCTGACTGCAGCGAAAGCAGCTCGAGGGCCGGCACTGCGCGCGCGACGAGCTCGATTTCATCCAGCGCGCCAGCAGCGAGCGAAAAGAGCTTCCTCCCGATCTTGTACTTCCGGGTTTCCGCATCCTGGCTTGCAAATCCGAGCTGCACCAGCGTGCGCACGAGATGGAAGGTGGTGCTGCTGTGCAGCCCGACCTTCTTGCAGAGTTCGGCGAGCGCGATACCCTCGGGGCGTGCCGCAATCCTCTCGAGAATGGCAAAAGCGCGCTCGAGCGACTGGATGCCGCCTTTCCCCTTGTCCTTCGTGACCGGTACGTCGGCGAGGGGATGGACCGTCGCAGGAGTGCTTGCCGCCTTTGATGTGGCCTTCCCACCGGCGGGCTGCACGCGCCGGACCGCCGGAGTCCGCGTCCTAACCTTCGTATCCATCGCGTACCGGCCTATGTCGGCCTCGTTTGTTTCGAATGAGCCATCATACATTGCTTCGCTGGCGGTCGCGGTCCGGGACTTGGTGGAAGAAGTGTCCGGGTGAGCTACGTCTTCGATCGGATCCGGCGAATGCACCAAGCCAGGACCGCGCGCTGCCGCTGGACGAACGGGCCTCACCAAAGCATGCCGCTCAAGTTGAAGTACATCGGCGCGGTCGTTTCCGGAATCGGCAGCATCGACTCGTTCCACTCTTCGAGAGCAATTTTGTCGCACCCTCCGGCTGTTATTTCGGGATGAATCGCTTGCCGAAGACAGGCTCCTTGTGCGGGATCGGCGGAAGTTGCCACGCCCCGGTAGACGGCGGGCGGATGTCGGCGTCGACGTGCACGTCGATCAGGCACGGCTTGTTCAGTCGTATCGCATGCTCGAGCGCGCCACGAAATTTGCGCGAGTCCGTGACGGTGATTCCTTCGACCCCGGCGGCGCGTGCCCAGGCGGCGAAGTCCGGGTTGTAGGGTTTGCGGTCGGCACCCTGGTAGAACGCGGTGCCGATCTCCCGGCCATCGAAGTAGCCGTACTGCAGATCGCGGATCGCCGCCCAGGCAAAGTTGTTCCACACGACCCACACCACCGGAATGTCGTACTCGACCGCGGTGCACAGCACGTGCGGCACCATGGTGAAGCCCCCGTCGCCGCAAATGGACACGCACGGTCGATCGGGCGCCGCCAGCTTGGCGCCGAGGATCGCGCTCGGGCCGAAGCCCATGCCCGAGAAGCCCCACGTGTTGAGCATCGTTTGCGGACGGCGTGCTTTCCAGAACTGCATGAACCAGTTGTGGTGGATACCGGAGTCGAGCGAGATGATCGCATCGTCAGGCAACACCGATCGGCAGTCGGCGACGATGCGCTCGGGACGGATGGGGGAGGCGTGCTCCTCGAAGCCCGGGCGGATGTAGTCTTCCCACTCAGCGCGCCACCCGGTGATCTGCTCGTGCCACTCGGCCAGCGCCGGTGCCGGCCCCGGCTTCAACACGCCGCGCTCGCACTCCTGCAGCAATTGGGTCAGGAACGTTCGCGCATCGGCGAGGATGCCTAAGTCCGGCGGGTAGTTGCGTCCGATCTCGGCGTGATCGACGTCAACGTGAATCAACTTGGTGTGCGGGAAGTTCCACGAATAACCCGGTAACCAGGACGACGCCGAGCGGTCATCGAAGCGCGCGCCGATGGCGATGACCAGATCCGCATGGCGTCCCGCCTGGTTCGCGGGAAACGCACCGTTGCGTCCGATGAACCCGAGGGAGAGCTCGTCCGTCATGTCGAGGCAGCCCATCCCGTTCGGCGAACTGATCACGGGGATGCGCAGCCGGTGGACCAGCGCTGTCAGCTCCGGCCCCGCTTCGGACAGCGTGACGCCATGACCGATGAAGAGGACTGGGCGCCCGGCGGCAAGGATCATGCTCACCGCGGCGTCGATGTCCGCAGGCGAGGCACCGCTGCGACGCGGATTGAAGGCGTTGAGCGGGGCTTCGAGCTCGACGTCCGCCTCTTCCTGGAACACGTTATAGGGGATGTCGAGGTTGACCGGCCCCGGTCGTCCGGTCGTCATCGTCGTCATCGCCTGACGCAACGCCAGCGGCAACATTTCCACGCGCGTTGGCTGGAAGCTGCGCTTCACGACCGGCCGCAACACGTTCGCGAAGTCCGCCTGGTTATGGCGGTTGATCTCCTGGAACGGACTGCGGTTGAACTGTGAGGTGGGAACGTTGGCGGTGATGGCAAGCAGTGCCGAGGAATCGGTCTGCGCCAGCGCCAACGCCATGGTCAGGTTCGCCGAACCCGGTCCGGTGGACGTCAGTGTCGCGACGGGCTGATGCTTCACGCGAAAATAGCCGTCGGCCATGTGCCCGGCGGTTTGCTCGTGCCGCGGTGAAATCAGCTGCAATTTGTCGCGCACATCATAGAGCGCGTCCAGCATGCCGACGTTGCCGTGCCCGCAGATGCCGAAAACGTAGGGGATTTTCTCGTCGACGAGGAACTGGGCGATGACCTCGGCGCCCTTCATTTTTGCCATGGCCTGCAGGCCTTTCCGGAAAGTGACAAATGCGGAACCTGTGGCGGATATTGCGTGCCGCAGGGCTGGATCAATTCGAATGCCCTTGCTTTTATAATAGTTCACATGGTGAAATGTCAAACTATATTATCGCAAACTATGATGGAGTTCACCTTCATATGACTATCAAGCCATGCGCATTCTGATTACCGGGGCCATGGGGCACGTCGGCTACGAGACCGTGCGTCAGGCCGTCGAACGAGGGCACGAGGTGGTCGCCCAATACCGCAATACCTTTGCTGCGTCTGACGCCGACGCACTTCGTGGCAAGGTCGACTGGGTCCGTTGTGACCTCTCCGATCCGGACCAGTTGTCCAGTTTGCTCAACCATGAGCGAATTGAAGGATGCATCCACACGGCCGCCGTGCCCAACGAGCAGTTCGCGCGCGGGGATCCGATGGGTACCATCGACGCCAATGCCGTCGCCGTCAGCCGCCTGCTCGATGCCGCGCGTAACCAACGGTGGCGGCGCTTCATCTTTGTCAGCACGGGTTCCGTCTTCCAGAACGTCACCGATGTCGCGAAGCCGATACTCGAAGATGCGACCCCGGGCGTCACCAATGTCTACAGCACCACCAAGTACATAGGCGAATTGCTGACCACGATGTACCGCACGCAATTCGAGCTGTCCGCCGCCGTCGTTCGCGTGTCGTGGGTCTACGGGCCGCCGCTGGTGCCGCGGGTGCGGCAGAACCCACGCGGGCCCATACCCATCTTCCTCAAGCTGGCGCTTGCGGGTGAGGCGATTCGTGAGCCGGGCGGCGCGGATTTCGGCGCGACTTATACCTATGTCGCGGACGTCGCCAGCGGACTTCTTGCGGCGTATGAGGCGGGCGGGCTGGCCCATCCCGTGTATCACCTCAGCAGCGGCCGCAATATCTTCACCCCGGAAGTGGTGGCCGCTGTCCGCAAGGCGGTTCCGGGTTGCGTGATCGAGGTGGGCCCGGGCATGGCGCCCTGGACGGACCACACCCGTATGCGCGGGCCGCTGGCCGGGTCACGGCTGCTCGAAGACACCGGGTTCACCCCCCGGTTCACGATCGATGAGGGCATCGCGGCTTTCGCCGATTGGATGCGTGCGCATCCGGACGTCTACAGCAAGTAGCAGGAAACAGTGGACCGCGCTGCCGGGGGCACGCCCCGCGCGAAAAACCGGAGGGAGGACGGATGAATTTCGCCAATGTGCTGGTGACAGGTTCGACGGGGTTGCTGGGACGCTACGTTGTCCGCGACCTCGTCCCGCACTGCCGGGTATTCGGGTTCGATCTCAATCGTTCATCGGAAGACTTTCCCCAGACGATCGGCGACGTCACCGATCTGGCGGCGCTGCGCCGGGCTTGCACAGGCATGGACGCGGTCATTCACGTGGCGGCGATGCCCAACATATGGAGCGGTACCGCCGACCGGATCGTGACCGTCAATGTCACCGGCACCTGGAACGTGCTGCAGGCGGCGGAGGAGGCAGGTGTCAAGCGCGTCATCCTGTGCAGCAGCGACTCGGTTGTCGGTTTTACGGTCTCGTCCGGCTCGATGAAGCCGCCCCTGTACGCGCCGGTCGATCTCGCGCATCCGCTGCGGGCGACGGATCCCTACGCCGTGAGCAAGGTGCTTGGAGAGCGCATCGGAAAGAGCTTCGTCGAGAGGGGCAAGCTCGAAGTCGTCGCGCTGCGGCCCGTGTTCGTCCTGTATCCGGAAATGATCAGCGAGGTGAAAGCCCGGGCGCAGGATCCGGCCGCGTACAAAGGCCCGGCAGTGGGCGGCCCCAGCGCCGCGGGCGGAGGACCCCTGTGGCACTACATCGACCCGCGCGACGCGGCCCGGGCCTTTCGGCTCGCCCTTGAAGTTCCCGTGTTCGCCGGCTTCGAAGCCTTCTTCATTTGCGGGTCGTCGACGCTCGCGCCTGAACCGACGCTCGAGCGTCTCGAGCGGCACGTGGGACACCGCGTCGATGTCCGACGTCCGGAGGTTTACGCGAGCAACCCGCATGCACCGCTCTACGACCTCACCCGCGCGCGCGACGCCCTCGGCTTCGAGGCACAACACGATCTGCGGCACTTGCTTGGCTGAGTTCCGCGCGGGAATGCGAACATGATGTTCCACACGGCGCATCTGCGGGTCCATGCCGACGCAGTCGAGGTTTTCAAGGCACGCATCGAGCGTCATGCCCGCACGAGCCTCGCGGAGGAGTCGGGTTGCAGCCGCTTCGATGTCTACCAGCAGAGCAGTGATGCGTCGTTGTTCCTGCTCATCGAGTGCTACGACGACGACGCGGCGTTTGAGACGCATCGCGCATCCGCGCACTACCTGGCCTTCCGGGAGGACGTGAAGGACTGGGTCGTTGAGCGCAGCTGGTGGTACTGGAACGCCGTCACCGGGCGGACCTGATGCAACTTCTCGCGCAGCGACCGCCGGTGGTGGCACAAGTGGGTTCAACCCAAGCGTACAACCGCCCGAGGGGCAGCCCGTCCACGCCTTCGTCGTCAAAGCTTTTGGTTGACAGGCGACATGCAGCGTTGATAATTGCGTAATCTCATATCGTCGCAATCGTTGCTATATTGAAAAACGTTGCCCGGGGGATCCTCCCAGGCAGAGGGGAGACGCAACCAGTGAATGCCCGCACGTTTCGTCTGGATCGTGACGAGAAGCCGATTCAACAAGGAGCTCTGTGATGCGATTCGAAAAAGTGGTGTGCACCGGCGGCAGCGGCCGCCTCGGCAAGTACGTCACTGATGAGCTTCGTACCCAGTGCGAACTGACGGTGCTGGACGTCAAGCCCCCGGCGGCAGCCGGCGTGCGTTACGTCGAATCCAGCGTCACGGATTTCGCGGCGCTGAAGCGCGCGTTCGCCGGTCAGGACGCAGTCGTCCACCTGGCCGCGATTCCCAACCCGCGCACCTTGCCTGCAGACGTCACGTTCCACACCAATGTCCAGGGCACCTGGAACGTCCTGCAGGCCGCCGAGGACGCAGGCGTGCGGCGGGTGGTCGTGGCATCGAGCGACGCCGCGCTGGGGCTCCACTACAACCCGCCTGGCTACGGGCCGCAATTCCTCCCGATCGACGAGACCCACCCGCTGCGACCGATCGAGTTCTACTCGCTCAGCAAGGAAGTGACCGAGGTGATGTGTCGCAGCTACGCGAACCGCGGCAAGCTCGACGTGCTGGCCATTCGGCCGACGCACATCGTGTTTCCATTCGAGTACCCGGAATTGGAGGCGAGGGGTGCCGACGTCCAGAATTACCACCTGTGGACCTATGTGTCGCCGGAGGATGTAGCGCAGGCATTCCGGCTCGCGCTCGAAATCGCAGAAGCGCCGTATCAGGCCTTCCTGATCTCGGCCGCGGACGGACTCAATCGTCGTCCAACGCTGGAGATGCTCCGCAAACGTCTGGGCACGTTGCCCACCATCCGCAAGCCCGAACATTTCGCAGCCAACCCGCAGGCCTCGCTATTGGACATCAGCCGGGCGAGAGACGTCCTCGGCTTCCGGCCGACGAGCGACTGGCGCGCGATGGTCGCCTCCACCCGCTCAACCAACCTCGACTCCTTGCCATGACCCGCGATCCTTCCCTCTTTGCCGTAAACACGTACTCGTACACGCTCACCCATTCCGCAACGGACTGCGTCCTCTCACTCATGGACCGCGGCTACTGCGAGTTCGAGCTGATGATGTATCCCGGCCATTTGTGGCCCGCGGATACCGATCAGGCTGCCCGTCGGCAACTGCGGCATCTGATCGAGTCGAATGGGCTTCGCGTCGCGACACTCAACATGCCGAACATCGACCTCAACATTACCGGTGCAGCCGCCGAGATGCGCGCGTTTTCGCTGGCCAACCTCCGCGGCGTTGTGGAGCTCGCGGGGGATTTAGGCGTACCGGGCGTGGTGATCGGACCGGGGAAGGCCAATCCTCTGATGCCTGCACCTACGGACCGGCTTTTGGGGTACTTCCATGCGGCACTCGACGAGCTCGCACCGCTCGCCGCGAAGCACGGCACGTCGCTCTACGTGGAAAACATGCCCTTCGCGTTCCTGCCCGGTGTCGACGCCCTCATGGCCGCGCTTGACAGTTACGGCAGCGACCACATCGGCATTGTCTACGATGTCGCCAACGGACACTTCATCAACGAAGACGTCTGCGCGGCGCTGCGCACGTGCCGCCGACGGCTGAAGATCGTCCACCTTTCGGACACGAACCAGAAGATTTATCGCCACGATTCGGTCGGCCTCGGCACGGTCGATTTCTCCGGGATTCCCGCGGTGCTCGCCGAGATCGGGTTCGCGGAGCGGCCCATCCTCGAGATCATCTCTGCCGACGCCGACCGCGACATCGACGACAGCGCGACGAAGCTCGCCAAGCTCGGTTGGCGTCGGGCCGGTGGGCATTGACTGAAGGTGCGCACGTGCTAGCGATATCCCTCCATGAGTTCAGTCCGTCGGCGTCCCGCGCCCTGTTCAGGAGGAACGACCGCCTGCGCCGTGCAACGCGTACTCGTGGAGGGACCATCAGTTGAGGAGCGTCGCACCGTTCGAGTTCGGTCTGGTCGTCGCCGACATCGACGCGCTCCTCCCGTTCTACGTCGACGTGCTCGGCTTGGCGCTCCTGAGCGACATCGTCGTTCCGGCTGCAACGAGTCGCGCGACTGGCCTCGCACCAGAGGGTTATCGCGTCGTGCGGCTGCAGACGAATCGCGGGGACCGGCTGAAGCTTGCGCGCGCGGACGGGTTGCTCGATGACCCAGGCATCGCTGCATACCCCATGCAGCGACGCGGCAATGCGTACTTGACCCTCATCGTCGCCGATGTGCAATCGACCTTCGATGCACTGCGTCGCGCGGGAGCTTCAGTGAGGAGCGAAGGGATCGTGACCTTGCGGCCCGGCGTCCGCCTCGTACTGGCGACGGACCCGGAAGGCAACTGGCTCGAATTCCTTCAGTACGACGACCTCGCCTCCTATCGTCCGGCGAGTCTTCAATCGTGAGCGACGGCACCGTCCACCCGCAGGTCGTCGAGCGCTCGGCGGCGTTCGATCGACTCAAGAACGCGCCCGGTGCGTTCTATCTCCTCGCGTTGATGGCACTCGTGCTGACGGTATGGGCTCCCGGATTCTTCACCGCGGCGAATCTCACCAACGTGCTGCTGCAGGTGGCGGTGCTGACCATTGTCGCACTCGGCATGACGCTGGTGATCCTCACCGAAGGCATCGACCTCAGCCTCGGTCCGGTACTCGGTTTGTGCGGCGTCGCCGCCAGCCTGCTCGTGGTGGGTGGATATCCATTGCCTTACGCGATCGGTGTCGCCGTGGGCATCGGCGTCTGCTTCGGGCTGTTGAATGGCATGCTCGTCGCTGTGGCCGGCATGCCGCCGTTCATCGTGACGCTCGGTACCTTCGGCATCGCGCAAAGTGTCGCAAAGGTGCTCACGCGTGGCGACTCGGTGGTCAACCTGCCCGGGTACTACCGCTGGTTTAACGAGGGCGTGTTCCTCGGTGTTCCCGTGCCCCTCTGGGCAACGGCATCCGTGTTCGCGTTGACGTGGCTGTTGCTCTACCGCACGAAGTTCGGTCGCTACGTATTCGCGATCGGCGGAAATCGGCAGGCGCTGCAACTGTCCGGTACGCGCGTTCGCCTCTACCATGTCGCGGTCTACGTCTATGCGGGAGCGTTGGCCGCAATCGCCTCGTTCATCATGACCGCGCGCATGAACGCGGCCCATCCAACGATCGGTGTTGGAATCGAGTTTGACGCAATCGCAGCCGTGATCCTGGGGGGCACCCGTTTCGAGAAGGGCCACGGTGGCATCGCCGGAACGATCGTCGGGGCGCTCGCGGTGGGCGTGCTGCGCAATGGACTCAACCTGATCGGTGTGAGCGCGGAGTGGCAGGTCGCCATCGTCGGCATCGTGATTATCGCCGCGGTCGGCATCGATTCGGCGCGTGGGCACCCATGAAGACGCCAATCCTCGACATCGTCGGGTCCGTGCGCGGCCGGCTCGACCACGCGCTTTTCATCGCCCTTTCCCGCGTCATCGCCATCGTCGCGATCATCGTTATTCTGTCGATCCTGAGCCCGCAGTTCTTGTCGTGGGGCAATTTTGTCAACGTGGCGCGGCAGGCATCGTTGCAATTCCTGATCGCGGCCGGCCTGACAATCGTCGTCCTCACCGGCGGCATCGATCTCGCGATCGGGGCCATCCTCGGTCTCGCTGCCTGCCTGTCGGCATCCCTGATCAGTCAGGGCCACGTGGCGTGGGGTATTGCCTCAGCACTCCTTGCGGGTCTCGCGGCCGGCGCCGCGAGCGGTACGCTGATCACCTACGGTCGCATCCCGGCGTTCATTGCAACCTACGGGATGCTGTGGATTGCCCACGGGCTCGGCTACGTCTTCATGCGGGGTGAGGTCATCTACGGCTTCCCCGAGTCGTTCCGATTCATCGGTGCCGGTTTCGTCGGGCCGGTACCCGTGCCGGTGATCGTCGCGGTCGTGCTGCTGGTTGCGCTGCACGTCATGCTGCACAAGACCGTGCTCGGCCGCGCGATCTACGCGATTGGCGGCAATCCCAATGCGGCTCGTCTCTCAGGCATGCCGGTCCAGCGGAGACTGATCACGGTGTACGCGCTGTCGGGGTTGCTGTCGGGTTTCGCCGCGCTCGTGGTCATCGCGCGCGTCAATGCCGCCGACTCAAGCCTGGGCGAGGACCTGCTGCTCCCGGCGATTGCCGCGGTATGCCTGGGCGGGACATCGCTGTTCGGCGGACAGGGCGGCATCGTCGGAACGGCAGTCGGTTCGATCATTCTGGCACTCGTGATCAATGGCATGAACCTGCTCGGCGTGGAGACGTTCTGGCAGAACGGAGTGATGGGTTCCATCATCCTGGCGTCGGTGCTGGCCGATCAGCTCGGTGGATCGAAGCTGATCGGCAAGCGATGAAGCAATAAAACATCAAGGAGGATATCAAACATGGATCGCAGAAAGTTCCTGAAGACGTCGATCGCAACGACCGCGGCCGCGGGGATCGCTTCAAGTATCGGCCAGGCAATGGCGCAGGCGGGCAAGCCGCCCACGGTCGCCTTTTTCGTCAAGAACGTCACCAATCCGTTCTGGAAGGCCTGCCGCATCGGAGCCGACAAAGCCGCGAAGGACTTGGGCGTCACGCTCGAAGTGGTCGCACCGACCAAGCCCGACAACATCGAGGAACAGACGCGGCTGGTGGAAGACTGGATCGTGCGCAAACCGGACTCTTTCGTGTTCGTACCCGTCGACTACAAGGCGCTGGTCCCATCCATCCAGAAGGTCAACAAGGCCGGCATCCCGGTCGTCAACTACAACAACAGGATGACCGACATCGAGATGGTCACCTACGTCGGGTCCGACGACGAGCTGATGGAGTACCAGATCTGCATGTATCTCTTCAAGGCCATGGGCGGCAAGGGCAAGGTTGTGCACATCGACGGCGTTCCGGCCGCCATCACCGCACAGGCGCGCAGACGCGGGTTCGAGCGTGCGGTGAAGGAGACTCCCGGCATCGAGGTGCTGGCGTCGCAGCCCGGGCAGTACCGCCGGCTGCCGGCCGTGCAGGTTTTCGAGAATCTCATGCAGCGTTTCCCGCAGATCGACGCCGTGGTGAGCGCGAATGACGACATGGCTGTCGGCATCGCGGAAGCGCTCGCCGCAGCCGGGCGCGGGGCCAATACGAAAGTGATCGGCATCGACGGCATTCCCGATGCGACTGCCGCGATCGCCGCCGGCAAGATGTTCGCCACCGCAGACTTCAGCGGCCATGATCAATCGTATCTCGCCGTTACCGCCGCTGTGCGTAACCTGCGCAAGCAGCCGGTTCCCAAGGACATCCAGCTGCCGATCGTCATCATCAACAGGGAAAACGTCCAAGGCTTCCTGAAGACGCCGGAAGAGCGTGCCGTGCCCAATTGGGATAAGGTCGTCGCCGCGCAGAAGTCCTGAATTTCCGTCGTCCCCAGGGAGGCGGGCAGCGCCCGTCTCCCTCTCTTACCGATTACAACCACATCCAACCATGGCCGACAGCATGTCACCGATCGTATCGATGCGCGGGATCCAGAAAGCGTATGGCGGCGTGCAGGCGCTGAAGGGTGTCGACCTCGACATTTACCTGGGCGAGGTGCACGCCCTGGTCGGTGACAATGCCGCAGGCAAGTCCACGCTGATCAAGACTCTGGCTGGCGCCGTCCGTCCCGACGCGGGGACGATCTCCTTCGATGGCCGCGAGGTGGTGATCGAGAGTCCACGCCACGCCAAGGCGCTGGGCATCGAGACCGTCTATCAGGACCTCGCTCTGGCCGACAACCTCGATGTGCCCGCCAATGTCTTCCTCGGGCGGGAGATGACCCGCTTCGGCTGGCTTCTCGACAACCGGTCCATGGAGGAACGCGCGCGCGCCTTGCTGACGCGCCTCAAGATCAATATCCCGAACGTCCGGCAGAAGGTGCGCGCGATGTCGGGCGGGCAGCGCCAGTCCATCGCGATCGCCCGGAGCGTATGTTTCAACGCCCGCGTTGTCATTCTGGACGAACCGACCGCGGCGCTGGGCGTGCAGGAGACCGGCAAGGTCTACGCGCTGATCCGCGAAATGCGCGAACAAGGTTGCGGGGTGCTGCTGATCAGCCACAATCTCAATCACGTGTTCGAGAACAGCGACCGCATCACGGTCCTGAAGACCGGAAGCCTGGTCGGTTCGCGCCGCGCGGAAGCGACGAGTCAGGACGACATCGTGCGCATGATCGTCAGCGGCACGGACGAATCGCCCCGGGCGACGCTGCCCGATCCGCAACGACAGTCCGGCTGAAACCTTGAATCGAACAGCGCTGATCGTCGGCTTTACCGGCGCAGTCGCACTGCGCCTGGTCGAGCGGCTGCTCGCCGACGAGTGGACAATCGTCGGGCTGTGCCGGCAACCGC
>Ga0105046_10003368_pt1 | contig 25353 bp, 21 predicted proteins | sample MAT03_FD_78385 | JGI IMG/M metagenome (GOLD analysis project Ga0105046, IMG submission 78385) | Freshwater microbial communities from Lake Fryxell liftoff mats and glacier meltwater in Antarctica - MAT-03 (megahit assembly) | ecosystem: Environmental > Aquatic > Freshwater > Ice > Liftoff...
GTACTGCGCGATGTTCTCGTGCAGGCCATCCATGAACTTCCAGCCTTCGGCTTCGCCGTAGATCTGCAGCCACGCGGTCACATCGAAGAAGCCGGTACCGGACGATGCGGGGTGCGGCATCACAACCTGACCCTTGTAAATCGGCTTGGTCAGGTCCTTCCACGTTTCGGGCTTTGGAATGCCGCGCTTCGCGGCTTCGACCGTGTTGAAGCAGATCGTCGCGCCCCACACGTCCATGCCCACCCAGCTCGGCGGGTTCTTGGGGTCGCGATACTCGGGCGCAATGCGCGAGAGGCCCGCCGGTGCATAGGGCAGCAGCATGCCTTCGTTGTCGAAGATGGCGAGGCTGGTGGCGGCGACGCCCATGATCACGTCGGCTTTGGGTGCGGCCTTCTCGGCGAGGATCTTGGCCGTGATGATGCCGGTGGAGTCACGAACCCAGGTGAGTTCGATATCCGGATGAACCTTGTTGAAACCTTCCTGATAGGCCTTCAGCTGGTCGGTCTCGAGCGCCGTATAGACGGTGAGCGCGGTCTTCTGGGCCATCGCCGTGCCACTGGCCAGCACAGCGGCCAACGCGATTGACGACAACCAACGGATTCCTTGGACGGCTTTCATCGTTGCTGCTCCCTGATCGTGGTGTTGAAAACCCGATGCGCGATCCAACCGGCGCACTGTAAAGCGCTGATGCTACGCGCGCCGCATGCTGCAACGCAATGCCCGTGCCCATTGGTGCCAGGACGCACCATAGCTGGTCACCGTGACACATTGTTGACAATCTACACGTGTCCGCGTCTAATCGAAAGTCGTAAGGTCCGGTCCGGCATGTGCCGCGACCTTGAATGCGCCGGTGCCGACCCGGATTCGCGGCGGCGCCTGGCTCCCATCCCCGGCCGTCGCATACCTTGGTCATCCCCCTCGACGTCACGCTTGCGGTCCTGGCCGCGGGCCTGATGCATGCGACCTGGAACGCACTGCTCAAGTCCTCGGATGGCGGTGACCCACTGCTCGACACTGCCACCATCGTGGCCGGGTCCACGCTGTGCGCGCTGGTGGCGCTGCCCTTCGTGCCGCTGCCCGCCGCGGCCGCATGGCCGTTTGCTGCCGTGTCGGTCTGCATCCATTTCGGCTATTACCTGACGTTGGCAGAGGCCTACCGCAGCGGCGATCTCTCGTTCGCCTATCCGCTGATGCGCGGCACCGCGCCGTTGATCGTCACGCTGCTGGGCGCACTATTCCTGCGCGAGCTGCCCTCGTGGCAGGTGATGCTGGGCATTCTTCTGATCAGTACGGGCATCGTCAGCATCGCCTTGGCCGCGCGCCATCATCATCCGCGCGCGGCCGTCCTGTGGGCACTGGCCAATGCCGGCATCATCGCGGTCTACACGCTGATCGACGGCACCGGCGCGCGCGCCTCGGGGCACGCCGTGTCCTACGTGTTGTGGATGACGTTCCTCGAAGGCGTGCTCTTCCTGGCCTGGCTGGGGTCCCGGCGCCGCATGCCTGCGGTCCGCTACGTGGCCGCGCGCTGGCAACGCGGCCTCACCGGCGGGTTCTTCAGCGTCGCCGCTTACGGTATCGTGTTGTGGGCCATGACGCGGGCGCCGGTCGCAGCGGTCGCCGCGCTGCGCGAAACGTCCGTGGTGTTCGCCGCCATCATTGGTGCGCTGGTGCTGAAGGAAGGTCTCGGCGTTGCGCGTATCGCCGGTGCGTTGCTGGTCGTGGCCGGTGTGGCCGCGCTCAAGATATGACGCCTTCCTGACCCTGACCCTCGACTGCTGACGACGCCATGAGCACACTCCCTTCCCAGGCCACCGTGGTGATCGTCGGCGGCGGCATTGCCGGCGTGTCCACCGCCTATCACCTGGCCAAGTTCGGCATCACCGATGTCGTGCTGCTGGAACAAGGCACTCTCACCTGCGGCACCACGTGGCATGCGGCCGGCCTGGTCGGCCAGACCCGCGCGACGCGTAACGCCACGCGCATGAGCCAATACGGCATCGAACTCTACGCTTCGCTGGAAGCCGAAACGGGACTGGCCACCGGCTGGAAGGCCTGCGGCAGTCTCAACGTGGCGCGCACCCCGGAACGCCTTGTGTCCATGCAACGCCAGATGGCCCGGGCGAAGAGCTTCGGTATCCAATTCACATTCGTGTCACCACGGGAAGCAGGTCGCATTGCACCGATCCTGCGCACCGACGACCTGGCCGGTGCCGTGCACATTCCGGATGACGGCAAAGTCAACCCGACCGACCTGACGCAATCGCTGGCCAAGGGGGCGCGCATGCGTGGCGCGCGCATCATCGAACACGTGCAGGTGACCGCGGTGGAAACCGCCGGTGGCCGCGTGACCGGCGTGCGCTGGAAGTCTGCGGACAACGAAGGCCGCATCGCCTGCGAGACGCTGGTCAATTGCGGCGGCCAATGGGCCCGCGAATTCGGCGCCCGCTCCGGCGTCACTGTGCCGCTCTATGCGGCCGAGCACTTCTACATTGTCACGCGGCCCATCGCAGGCGTCACGCCGGCGTTGCCCGTCATCCGCGACCCGGATGGCTTCATCTACTACAAGGAGGAAGTCGGTGGTCTCGTGATGGGCGGCTTCGAGCCCGTGGCCAAGCCTTGGAACGTGTCACCGATTCCGCCCAACTTCGAGTTTCAGCTGCTGCCCGAGGACTGGGACCAGTTCGAGCCACTGATGACCAACGCGATCCACCGCACGCCATGTCTCGAGACCGCGCAGGTGAAGATGCTGCTGAACGGGCCGGAGAGCTTCACCCCCGATGGCAACTTCATCCTGGGCGAGGCGCCGGAAGTGCGCGGCTATTTCGTGTGTGCAGGGTTCAATTCGGCCGGCATCGCCAACTCCGGTGGCGCAGGCCGGCTGGTGGCGGAATGGATTGTCGGCGGCGAGGCGCCGCTCGACCTGTGGGACGTCGATATCCGGCGCTTCGCCCCGTTTCACGCCAACCGGCGGCATCTCGCCGACCGCACCGTCGAGGCGCTGGGACTGCACTATGCGATGCGCTGGCCGCGCGAGGAACTTGCGACCGTACGTCCATTGCGCCGTTCGCCGCTGTACGACCGGCTGCAGGCGGTCGGCGCCGTGTTCGGCAGCAAGCTCAACTGGGAGCGCGCCAATTATTTCCTGCCGGCTGGTGCAACCCCATCGCCGCCGACTCTCGACACACCTGGATGGCTGCCGTGGGTACTCGAGGAACAACGCGCGTGCCGCGAGAACGTCGTCATCTTCGACCAGACGTCGTTCGCCAAACTCATCCTCAAGGGCCGCGATGCGCTGGCCGTGCTCGAGCGCCTGTGCGCCAACGCGATCGACGTACCGGTCGGCCGAATGGTGTACACCGCGATGCTCAACCGGCGCGGCGGCTTCGAAAGCGACCTGACGATCACGCGCACGGCACCGGATACGTTCTTCATCCTGACCGGATCCTCGCAATCGACGCGCGATGCGTCGTGGATCGAGCGCGGCATCGGCCCCGACGAACATGCGGTGCTGGTCGACGTGACGAGCGGCTATAGCGTTTTGTCGCTGATGGGCCCGCAGGCGGAAGCGCTGTTGCGGCTGGTGTCGCCGCACGACCTGTCCCGCGCAGGATTGGCTTTCGGCATGACGGCAGATATCGACGTCGGCCATGCCAGGGCGCGCGCTGCACGCATGAGTTACGTCGGTGGTCCGGGTTACGAGCTTGTCGTCACCACTGACCAATGCGTTACGTTGTACGACACGGTGCGCAATGCCGGTGCCACGCTCGGCGTGCGCGACGCGGGTTACTACACGATCGACGCGTTGCGCATCGAGGCCGGACGGCGGGCCTTCGGCGCCGAGCTCGGACCGGACGAATCGCCGTGGCAGGCCGGTCTCGACTACGCGGTGAAGCTCGACAAGGGAACGCCCTTCGTCGGGCGTGACGCGTTACTGCGCCAACGCGAAGACGGACTGCACAAGCGGCTGGTCCAGTTCACCGTCGATGACCCGGCTGCCTTTGCGTGGGGCGGGGAACCCATCCTGATGGACGGCACCATGGTCGGTGAGATCACGTCCGCCGGTTATAGCCGAAAATTCGGCCGCGCGGTGGCCATGGGGTACGCGCGCAATGCGCCGGACGGCCCGCCACTTACCGATGCCGCAATCCTGGCGGCGAATTACGCGGTCGACATCGCCGGCATCCAGTTTGCCGTGACCCCGCACTTGCAGTTACGCTGAGCGTCCTGCCATGACCCGGCGAGCCGCGCCTTGACGCGCACCGCAACTGCTCCATGCCCAATCGACTTGCCACTCCACCGCCCCGCCGGGGTCGCCTGCCCATCAAGGCCGTCACCGCCACCGGCCAGGTGCAAAGCCTCACGCGTGGCCTCTCGCTGCTCGAAGCGCTGGCGCGCGCCGAATCCGGCCTCTCGCTGACCGACCTGGCGCGCGAGGTGGAACTGGCGCCGTCGACGGCCCATCGGCTGCTGGCCACGCTCGAGAAAATGGGCTACGTCTACCAGGGCGGTGAACTGGGCCGCTGGTACGTGGGACTGCATGCATTCACGGTCGGCTCGAGCTTTCTCGCCAATCGCGATTTTGTCGCGCAGAGTCATCCTTACCTGCGCCGCTTGATGGAGCAATCGGGTGAAACGGCCAACCTCGGCATCCTCGACGGCACCGAAGCAGTCTTCATCGACCAGGTGCAATGCCGCGAAACGATGCGCACGATCGTCAAGCTGGGCAGCCGCGTGCCGCTGCATGCGTCCGGCGTGGGCAAGGCCATCTTCGCCGCACTGCCCGACGAGCAGATTGACGCGATCATGAAGGTCAAGGGGCTGCCGCGCATCACCAACAACACGATCACCTCGCCCGAAACGATGTGGGCCAGCATCCGCGTGATCCGCCAGCGCGGCTATTCCTTTGACGACGAGGAGCATCTGCCCGGCACCCGTTGCGTGGCGTCGCCCATCTACGACGAGCACGCGGAGACGCTGGGTGCGCTATCGCTTGCCGGACCGTCGTCACGTCTGCCGGACGAACGGATCAAACAGCTGGGCCCACTTGTGGCTCACGGCGCGGAGGAGCTCACTCGCCGCCTGGGTGGGCGCTGGCCGCATGGCCGCTGATGCGGCGACGCTCATGCTGGTTCCCGGCGCGGTGCCGATGGCTTCGCTGCTGCGGATTCATTGCGGTGGCGAAACGCTGGCACTCGACCCCGCGTGTGCTGTCGTCATTGAACGCAGCGCCGCCGTGGTGCGCATCGCCGCCGCGGGGTCTGCACCCGTGTATGGCGTCAACACGGGCTTCGGCAAGCTCGCCAACACGCGCATCGCCGCGGCGGATCTCGCAACATTGCAGCGCAATTTGATTCGCTCCCATGCGGTGGGCGTGGGTGCACCGTTGGCCGCGCGCGTGGTGCGCGTACTGCTGGCGACGAAGGCCGCGAGCCTAGCGCGCGGCCACTCCGGCGTGCGCCCGGTGATCATTGATACGCTGCTGGCCGTCCACAACGCCGGTATCGTGCCGTGGATTCCGGCGCAGGGGTCCGTCGGCGCATCCGGCGACCTCGCCCCGCTGGCTCACCTGACACTGGCACTGTGCGGCGAAGGCGAAGTCGTTGTCGCGGGGCAGCGGGTACCCGCCATGGCGGTGTTACGGTCCGCGGGCATTGCGCCACTGGTGCTCGAGGCCAAGGAAGGGCTGGCGTTGATCAACGGCACACAAGTGTCCACGGCGCTGGCGCTCGATGCATTGCTGCGCTTCGACACCGTTTTCGCGGCCGCGCTGGTGATCGGCGCAATGACGGTCGATGCCGCGCGTGGCAGTGACGCGCCCTTCGATGCGCGGATCCACGCGTTGCGCGGGCAACCCGGTCAGATCGTCGCTGCGGCTGCGTATCGGGGCCTGCTCGCAGGCAGCGAGATCCGCCATTCGCATCTCGTTGACGACGATCGCGTGCAGGATCCCTACTCGCTGCGTTGCCAGCCGCAGGTGATGGGGGCATGCCTCGACCAGTTGCGCCATGCCGCCACCGTGCTGTTGCGCGAAGCGAATGCCGTGACCGACAATCCGCTGGTCTTTGCGGGTGTCGATGACGCGGCCGGCGAAGTGCTGTCCGGCGGCAACTTCCACGCGGAACCTGTGGCGTTGGCGGCCGATGCCATGGCTGTCGCCATCGCGGAGGTCGGCGCCATCGCCGAGCGCCGCATTGCGATGCTGATCGACAGCAGCGTGTCGCGGTTACCGCCGTTCCTGTGCGCCGACCCGGGTCTCAACTCAGGCTTCATGATCGCGCATGTCACTGCTGCGGCACTTGCCTCCGAGAACAAATCGCTGGCGCATCCGGCCAGCGTAGACAGCCTGCCCACCTCGGCCAACCAGGAGGATCACGTGTCGATGGCCACGTTCGCGGCCCGACGGTTGGGCGCGATGATCGACAACACCGCACACATCCTAGGCATCGAATTGCTGGTCGCGGCACAGGGCATCGACTTCCTGCGGCCGTTGACTACTTCGCCGCATCTCGAGAACGCCCATGCATTGCTGCGCCGGCATGCCGCACCGATGCCGGTGGATCGCTACCTCGCCCCCGACATCGAGGCGGCGACGGCGCTGGTGACGGACGGCACGATCGCGGCACTGGTGCGTGGCTTGGCGGGTACGCCGCCGCTGTTCGACGGCCGTGCGGCCTGACGCCGGCGCTTCGGTCTAGCGACCCGCCATCCGTTCGGCGCGCCGCGCCAGGTCCGGTTGTGGCGCGGGCTTCCAGCGGGCGAGGAGGTCATCGGCTGCCGGGTGATCGTTGCATGTAAGCACCATGTCGCACCCGGCCGCCAGCGCCGCATCGGCGCGCGCGACGATGTCGCCAGCGGTATGCGCACCCGCCATCCCGAGATCGTCGGAAAAAATGATGCCGTCGAATCCGAGGCGCTGCCGCAGCACATCCTGCAACCAGATCCGCGAATAGCCGGCGGGCAGTGAATCAACCGCCGGATAGATGACGTGGGCAGGCATCACGGCTTCCATGCCTTGCGCCACCAGAACGCCAAAGGGAATGAGATCGTCCGCTGCAATCGCCGCCAACGTTCGGTCGTCGATCGGCACCTCGTGGTGCGAATCACCGGCCACGAATCCGTGCCCGGGAAAATGCTTGCCCACCGCCCCACATCCGCCGCGGCGCAGGCCATGGCACAGCGCCGCCGCCAGATGCGCCACGGCGTTGGGATTGCTGTGGAAGGCACGGTCGCCGATTACGCTGCTGCCACCGAAGTCGAGGTCAAGCACGGGGGTGAAGCTGAAGTCGACGCCCTGTGCCCGCAGTTCGGACGCCAGGACCTGGCCGAGGCGCTCGGCTTCCTCCGCGGCCGTGTCGACATCGCGATCCCAGAGCAAGCCCAGCGTGCGCATCGCTGGAATGGCAGTGAATCCTTCCCGGAATCGCTGCACCCGGCCGCCTTCATGATCAACCGCGATCAACAACGCCGGCGTGCGCAAGTCCCGGATGGACGCCGTGAGTGCCGAGAGCTGGGCGACATCACTGTAATTGCGGGAGAACAGAATGACGCCACCCGTCAGCGGATGCAAAAGGCGCGCGCGATCGGCATCGTCCAGCACCAGACCGGCGACATCGAGCACCACCGGACCACGTGGCATTGCAACACCCCTCATGAGCGCATCGCCGCTTCGCGCAGCAACGCTTTCATCTGCCGTACCGCTTCGCGCATCCCGACGAAGATCGCGCGGGAAACGATGGCGTGGCCAATGTGCAGTTCACGGATCCCGGTTAGCGCGGCCACGGGTTGCACATTGAAATAATTGAGGGCGTGGCCGGCGTTGAAACGCATTGACAGCGCGCGAATTGCTTCACCCGCCGTACGAATTTTCTGCAGCTCGGCGACGACGGCCGCGCTCTCCGGATCGCGTCCCTTGGCATGGAACGCATGCGCATACGGCCCCGTGTGCACTTCGCAGACGTGCGCTCCGATGCGGTGCGCAGCCTCGATCTGCCGCACGTCGGCATCGATGAACACCGATGACACGATGCCGGCATCGGCGAGCTGCGCAACCGCAGCCTTCAGCGGACCTTCCTGCGCGACGACATCGAGGCCGCCCTCCGTGGTGATTTCATGCCGGCCCTCGGGGACCAGCATCGCCATTTCGGGCTTCAGGTGGCAGGCGATCTGCAGCATCTCCGGCGTGGCCGCCATTTCAAGATTCAGCTTGATGTGGACGAGTTCGCGCAGGCGCCGCACGTCGTCGTCATGAATGTGGCGGCGATCCTCGCGCAGATGCACGGTAATGCCGTCAGCGCCACCCAGGTGGGCTTCGACAGCTGCCCACACGGGATCCGGCTCGTAGGTGCGCCGTGCTTGCCGCACGCTGGCGACGTGGTCGATGTTGACGCCCAGTTCGATCAAGAGTCGTGTCCTTCCCCATCCATGGCCTGCAGGTCCCGTACCACGCGACGACTGAAAATTTGGCGTGTGTCGAGGTAATGATCCAGTACTTCGCGCATCAGCCGCTTGGCTTCCAGCGCGCTGTCCGGGTCCGAGAAGTCCAGGGTGGCCAGCGCGATCAGCGTGGCACCACGAACCAGGCGCATCCGCGTGTCCGGCTCGCGTGCCTCGTGATGCGTGGCCATTCGTGGCCCCCGCTCCGGCGCGTAATGGTACATCCTGGCCACCTCCACCGCGGCCCCCGACTCGGTGTCGTGCGCCAGTGGCAACGCGTAGCCAAGCTCCGCCAGCAGCCGCAACTCGAAGCGCCGCAGCAGCGCCGCCTGGGCCGCCGCTGCGGTCTCACCGGCCAGCGTGCGCAGCGTCTGTTCGTACTCGGCAAAGAGCGTGCCGTGCGCGTCCTCGCGCGGCAGCAGTTTCAGCAACAACTCGTTGAGGTAGAAGCCGCACAGCAGCGATGATCCCCGTGGCAGCGGCATGCCCCCGCGCCAGTCAGCCTTCAGCAGTGTCTTCACCTCGCCGGCCCCGGCCCACGAGAGCGTCAACAACTGAAACGCCTGCAACAAGCCGCGCAGCTCGGAGCGGGGACGCTTGGCCCCCCGCGCCACCATCGGCACGCGGCCATGGCGCTGCGTGAACGCCTCGACGATCAGCGATGTCTCGCGGTAGGGATACGCGTGCAGCACGAAGGCGGGTTCGTCGTCGTGCCGCTGCGCCTGCACCCGCGTAACCATCGGATACCGGCGTCAGTAGCCGAAGCGCGACAGCGAGGCGTCAGTGTCGGCCCAGCCGCGCTTCACCTTGACCCACACTTCGAGGAAGACCTTCCCGTCGAAGAGCCGCTCCATGTCCTTGCGCGCCGTGGTGGCGATTTCCTTCATCCGCATGCCGCCTTCGCCCAGCACGATCGCCCGTTGGCTGGTGTGGTCGACATAGACGGTGGCGCGGATCCGGCGCATTGTTCCATCCAGCGTGAAGCTGTCGATGCCGACGGTGGTCGCGTAGGGAATCTCCTCGCCGAGCAGCCGGAAGATTTTTTCACGGATCAATTCGGCCGCGAGGAAACGTTCGTCGCGGTCGGTGAGCTCGTCGGCAGGATAGAGCGGCGTGGACACCGGAAGCCGCGCGTCGATCTCCGCCTGCAGTTCCCGCAACTGCGTGCCCTTTTCCGCCGAGATGGGGACGATGGCCACGAACGCACGCATCTGCGCGATCTCGCTCATCCGCGGCAGCAGTGCGGCCTTGTCGGACAGCAGGTCCACCTTGTTGACGGCGGCGATCACCGGCATGTCGGCCGGCAACAGCGCCGCCACTTCGTGGTCCGCGGCGACGATTCGCGTGGCATCGAGGACCAGCACCGCCACGTCCACCCCCGCAAGACTTTCACGCACCGTCCTGTTCAGACGGTCGTTGAGGCGCGAGCGATGCCGGGTCTGGAATCCGGGAGTATCGACATAAATGCACTGCGCAGTCGCACTGGTGGCGATACCAATGATCCGGTGTCGTGTGGTCTGCGGCTTTTTCGACGTGATGCTTATTTTCTCGCCGACGAGCGCATTGAGCAGCGTGGACTTGCCAACGCTGGGGCGGCCCACGATTGCCGCATGGCCACAGCGGAAGTCAGTCGGCGCGATCAACTTATCCGTCATGCCGGGCCTCTGCCGTCAGTCGGCCGAACGCGATTTCGGCGGCCACCTGTTCGGCGACACGTCGCGAAGCACCCGTACCCGTCGTGACCAGGTCGAGGCCCGCGATCCGGCATTCCACGCTGAATTGCTGCAGGTGGGCTTCGCCAGTCGTGGCGATCACCGCGTATTCCGGCACCGGCATGCGGCGCGCCTGCAACCACTCTTGTAGCCGCGTCTTCGCGTCCTTGCCCAGTACCAGCGGATCGGCGTCGGCGAGCACATCGGCATACGCTTCGACGATCACACCGCGTGCCGCCTCGAAGCCGCCATCGAGCATCACGGCGCCGAACACGGCCTCGAGTGCGTCCGCCATGATCGACGGGCGCTCCGCACCGCCGCTGCGTTGCTCGCCTTCGCCCAAGTCGATGGCTGCGCCGATGGCGAGTCGCTGCGCTACGCGTGCCAGGGCCTCCTGGCGGACCAGCGCGGCGCGCAATCGCGACAGGTCACCCTCCGGCAACGCCGGAAAACGCGCATAGAGCGCCATGCCGATGACGCAATTGAGAACCGCGTCACCGATGAACTCGAGGCGCTCGTTGTGGACGGACGAGGCGCTGCGGTGGGTGAGCGCCTGCCGCAACAACGCAGGATCCCGGAACGTATAGCGCAGTTGCCCGCTGAAGGCCGTAGCCGCGGACATCCGTGGCGCTAGCGCGACGCGGACGCGTCGAATTCGAGCAGGATGCTCACGTTCTTCACCACCGGCAAGCGTTTCTCCCAACTGACCGCGGCGGTGACCACACTGCCGTTCTTGGTGACTTCAACGTCCTTGGCGGTGATGGCGTCCGCGTAATCGGCCGCCAGGCGGCGATCCATCGCCCGGCGGATCGACATGACCGACAGGTCGTTGGAATCCGCCAGCGCGCCCTCAAGGGCCTTCTGGATCGTGAAGTACTCGATGTAGGCGGGCATCATTCTGAAGGCCAGCAGCGCAACGACAAGGACGACGGCCGAGACGAACAGGAAGCCGATCATCGACAGCCCACGTTGCCGGTTGGGGGTATGCATGGTCCAGTCCTTCGCTGGGTTCAACGGATGCCGCTGCCAACCCGTTTGAACGCAAGATTCGAGATGTCGTCCCAATTGAACCAAATGAAGAAGGCCTTGCCCCGGAGGTGATCATCCGGGACGAAGCCCCAGTACCGGCTGTCATCGCTGTTATCGCGATTGTCGCCCATCATGAAATAGTGGCCCGCGGGCACCTTGCAAGTGAAGCCGCGCTCATTGTAGTCGCAATTCGCGCGCCCCGGAAACGGCCGGACGTTCTGGGGATAGACCGGCGCCGCCTGCGGATTGACCCCCACCGTGTAGGCGTGCGGGCCGTCCTTGGCCGTGGCGGTCTCGATCGACTTCTGCAGGGTCTCGAAGCGCAGGTTCTCAAGGTAGCTGTAGGTGCCATCGGATTTTTCCGGCAGCGGCACACCGTTCACACTGAGCTTCTTGTCCTGGTAGGTGACGACATCCCCGCCGACGCCCACCACGCGCTTGATGAAATCCTGCGTGGGATTGACCGGATAGCGGAACACCACGACATCGCCGCGCTGCGGGTCGGACAGCGGCACGACCTTGGCTTCGACGATGGGCAGGCGCAGGCCATAGATGAATTTGTTGACCAGGATGAAGTCGCCAACTTCGAGCGTGGGCCGCATTGACGACGACGGGATCTTGAACGGCTCGGCCACAAACGAGCGCAGCACGAACACGACCAGCAGGACGGGGAAAAAGCTGGCGGCGTACTCGACCCACGCGGGCTCGCGGGCCTCCGGCGCGCGCCGCTTGGCGAAGTAGACGCGATTGAGCGCCCACAGCACGCCGGTGGCCAAGGTCAGCAGGAATAGGATCAGGGCAAAATTCATCGTTGGGCAATCACGTTGCTGGTTCGACGGCGGGCGGATTGTGTCACGGCAACCGCTTCTGCCGGCCGCCGTTCGAACCCGCGTCCGCGCGACTCATCTATTTTTCGCCGACCTGGAGGATGGCGAGAAACGCTTCCTGCGGGATCTCGACGCTGCCGACCGCCTTCATGCGCTTCTTGCCTGCCTTCTGCTTCTCCAGCAGCTTGCGCTTGCGCGAGATGTCGCCACCGTAGCACTTGGCCAGCACGTTCTTGCGCATCGCCTTGATCGATTCGCGGGCAATGATGTTGGCGCCAATCGATGCCTGCACCGCCACGTCGAACATCTGGCGCGGGATCAGCGAGCGCATCTTCGCCGCGACTTCGCGTCCCCGGTAAATCGAGACCGACCGATGGACCATGACCGACAGCGCATCAACACGCTCGCTGTTGATCAGGATGTCGAGCTTCACGACATCCGCCGCACGGAATTCCTTGAATTCATAATCGAGCGATGCGTAGCCGCGCGACACGGACTTCAGCCGATCGAAGAAATCCATCACCACCTCGGCCATCGGGAGCTCATACGTGAGCATCACCTGGCGGCCCAGGTACTGCATGTTCTTCTGGATGCCACGCTTGTCGGTGCACAGCGTGATCACCGGCCCCACGTATTCCTGCGGCATCAGGATGGTGGCCGTGATGATCGGCTCACGGATCTCCTCGACCCGGGAAAGATCAGGAAGCTTGGACGGGTTCTCGATTTCGAGGATGGTGCCGTCGCGCATGAGGACCTGATAGATCACCGTGGGCGCCGTGGTGATGAGTTCCATGTCGTACTCGCGCTCGAGGCGCTCCTGCACGATATCCATGTGCAGCAGTCCGAGGAAGCCACAACGGAAACCGAAGCCCAGCGCCTGCGACACCTCGGGCTCGTAGTGCAGCGACGCATCATTCAGCTTCAGCTTGTTGAGCGCGTCGCGAAGTGCTTCGTATTGGTTGGTTTCTACCGGGTAGAGGCCCGCAAACACCTGCGGTTGCACCTCCTTGAACCCGGGCAGCGCCGTCGCGGTGGGACGACCCGCCAGGGTCACCGTGTCGCCCACCTTGGCGGCGTCGATTTCCTTGATGCCGGCGATGATGAACCCCACGTCCCCAGCCGACAGTTGCGTGCGCGCCAGCGATTTCGGCGTGAAGACGCCGACCTGTTCGCAGTTGTAGGTGGCGCCCGCGGCCATCAGCAGGATTTTGTCCTTGGGCTTCAGCACGCCATCGACGACCCGCACCAGCATCACCACGCCCACGTAGTTATCGAACCACGAGTCGATGATCAGCGCGCTCAACGGCGCGGCGGGGTCGCCCTTGGGCGGCGGCACCTTCGCGATGATCGCCTCGAGGATGTCGTCGATGCCGATGCCGTTCTTGGCGCTGGCATGCACGGCGTCAGTGGCGTCGATGCCGATGATGTCCTCGATCTCGGCGATCACGCGGTCGGCATCCGCCGAAGGCAGGTCGATCTTGTTCAGCACCGGCACCACTTCCACACCCTGCTCGATGGCCGTGTAGCAATTGGCCACCGTCTGGGCCTCAACGCCCTGCGACGCATCGACGACCAGCAGCGCGCCCTCGCACGCAGCCAGCGAGCGTGATACCTCATAGGCGAAGTCGACGTGGCCCGGCGTGTCGATCAGGTTCAGCGCGTAGGTTTCGCCGTCTTTGGCGCGATACGACAGCGCGGCAGTCTGGGCCTTGATGGTGATGCCGCGCTCACGCTCGAGATCCATCGAGTCGAGGACCTGCTCGCTCATCTCGCGGTCGGAGAGCCCCCCGCAGCGCTGGATGAAGCGATCCGCCAGCGTTGATTTGCCGTGGTCGATATGAGCGATGATGGAGAAGTTGCGGATATGGCGCACGTGGCTTGTCGCAAAAGAGGGCGGGGGAAATGCCAAGGGCACCCGCAAGTGCCCTCGTGAAGCGCCGCGGCACTTCGCCGGCGGCTGCGGTTCGGACTCCTTCAGCTGACCCGCCTGATTGCCTCGACTGCCCGAGGATCGAGCCGGAAAGTATTGAATTTTAACCGATTTTGACCTGCCGCGCGAGCGGCGGATGGGGCCTTGTGTCCACGCCCCGCCGCCGCCCACCGGCGCAAGCGGCATCGCCGCTCACGCCGTCGCGCCTGCTACTCGCTGGCCGGGATACGCAACGTGGTGAAGAACTGCTGTTCGCCCCGCTTCAACTGCAGCGTGACGGACGCGCCCTTGTCCATCTTCCCCAGCAGGTCGTTCAATTGCGCCACGGTGCGCACCTCGGTGGACACGCCGCGATTGACAATGGCCAGGATCACATCGCCCGGCTGCACATTGCCACGCACGTTGGGGGCAATGTCGTCGATCAGCACACCGGCCTTGACGTCGAGCTCCTTCTTTTTCTCGTCGGTAAGGTCGGACAGCATGAGCCCCATCTTGTTGGGCTTGGCCTTTTCCTTCGGTGTCGATCCGCCACGATTCGGCGGGGCTGCCGCGTCTTCCTTCATCTCGGCCACCGTGACCGCGATTTCCTTGGTGACGCCCTTGCGCCAGATGCTGAGATTGACCTTGGTACCCGGACGTACCATCGTGATCACGCGGGGCAGTTCCTGCGAATTTCTCACGTCCTTGCCGTCCACCTTGAGGATGATGTCGCCGACTTCGACGCCGGCCTTGGCGGCGGGACCATCCTTCTCGATGCCGTTGACCAGCGCGCCGCGCGGAGAATCGAGCGCGAATGCCGCCGCGTCCTCCTTGCTCACGGGCTGGATCTGCACGCCGATGCGACCGCGCGTGACCCGGCCCTTCTCCTTCAGCTGGTTGACCGTGTTCATCGCCACGTCGATCGGAATGGCGAACGCGAGGCCCATGTAGCCGCCGGTGCGCGAATAGATCAGCGAGTTGATGCCGACGACGTCACCCTTCATGTTGAAGAGCGGACCGCCGGAATTGCCCGGGTTGATGGCCACGTCGGTCTGGATGAACGGCACCAGGTTTTCCTGTGGCAGGTCGCGGCCCTTGGCGCTGACGATACCGGCCGTCATCGTGCTGTCGAGCCCGAAGGGCTTGCCGATGGCCACGACCCATTCGCCGACACGCAATTTGTCCGGATCGCCGATGCTGACCTTGGGCAGGTCCCTGGCTTCGATCTTGAGCAGCGCGATGTCGGTGCGCTTGTCGGCGCCCAGGACCTTGGCTTTGAACTCGCGCTTGTCGAATAGCTTGACGGTGACTTCGTCCGCACCGTCCACGACGTGCGCATTGGTGATGATGAGTCCATCGCTGCCGATGATGAAACCGGAGCCGACCGACTGCGCCTCGGGCTCACGCTCCTGCCCGCGCCGCGGCGGCACCTGGCCGAAGCGCCGGAAGAATTCGTAGAACGGATCGTCCTCGGAAAGCTCGGGCATGCCAGTGCGCCCGCGCTTGGACTTCTGAGTGACGTCGATCGAGACAACGGCCGCGCTGTTCTTTTCGTAGAGGTCAGTGAAGTCGGGCAGTCCGACGCCACGGCCCTGGCCTGCGGCCAGGGGCGCGAATGCAGCGGACAACAAGAAGACGAAAGCCCCGGCCAGTGCGCCGGAACGAAGGTGAAAACGCATCGACATGGAAGTCCTCGGGCAGATGATTGGTACGAACGCGGAAATGATGGATGTGGGGGCGTGGTTCAAGGCGTGGACCGGCGCGACACCGACTGTGCGATCTGGCGCACGGTGGCTGGCGGAGCTTCGCCCAGTACGGTGACGATATAGGCTTCATTGCGCGTGCTGAAGACGTTGAGCGCGCCCTGCTGCGTGAGTCCGATCTGGGTCTGCGTGACGGTCAGGGGTTCGATGAACACGCTGACCGCCACCAGTCCATCGGAAAGCACGATATGGGCGACCGGGTCGCGCTTGCCGCGTAAGGTGCGGAAGCCTTCGTTGATCTTGGTGAAGCCGGGTGGCACCTTGCCGATGACCCAGCCGGTATCGTTCTGCACGACCTCGCCACCAGAAGACTGCCGCACTTTCCATTCGGGCTCGGTCGCCGTCCATGAGGGCTTGACCATGTCACGGGTGACCGGGGCATTGATGGTCAGGTCGGTAAAGGCGAACTGCTCGACGACCTCGCCGCGTTCGTTGACCAGGCGCGCCTTGACCAACAGACCGGTCACAGCGTCGGACCAGAACTTGTGGCCGTAGCGCAGGCCGTCCTTGGGCTCGAAAACGACGACGTCAGTGCGATGACCGGCGATGCGCTCGCCACTGACGACGCGAAAGTCGTAATACTGGGCAAGGCTCTTGACCTGGTCGGGCGACAACGAGGGGAAGGCGTTGCGGAAAGTGCGCGGTTCGACGCGCATCAGCTTGGCTTCCGGGAAGTAATAGCGAACCTCGCCGCCGCTGCGGATGATCTCGCGCGGCGCGCCATCCATGCTGATCAGCTTTTCCCACTCCTGTCCGTTCTCGCTCATGTGCACGATGCGGGAGGTTTCCATCCGGCCACCCAACTGGTACACGATCGTGCCGGTGTAGTTGAGGGTACGCGCAGCATTGGCAACACGGGCAAGCCATTGCGCCGCATCCTGGGCCAGGGCCGGCACCGGCGCCAGCAACAGGGCGAGCATCGCCGCACAGGCACCTGCACGGCGCCAGACGCCAGGAAACTTCTGCGACATCGGGATCATTGCTTCGCTGGCATCACGGGCGTGGCGACAACTCCGAGGACGCCGCCGAGCGCAGATACATGCTGCCACCCTGGATGGCAGTGGCAGGCGAATACTCCTGATGGGCGACCAGGTATTCGGACGGTACATCGGCGGCCGGTTTCACCTGCGCCGCGCGCACGGTGGCGGCCTCACGGGCCTTGGCCACGGCCGTGGGCGGCACGTCGACCATCGAGAAGGCGGTCCAACCCACGACGGTGACGGCGGCCAGGGTGGCGGCCACGGCCCAGGCGAAAGGCGCCGGGGCCAATTGGCGCGTGACACGCGCGGCGGCAGGCGCCAGCACGGTGGGCTCGGCCGCAAGCGTCGCCGCGAAGCGCTGGCCAAAGCCCCGGGTCACGCCGGCGGTACCGCGCAGGTGGTCACCGATCGCGTGGTAGGAGGCCCACGTCTCCATCGACGCGTCGGTCTTCAGTTCGGCGCACAGGCGCTCGAATTCGACGTCGTCGAGATCGCTGTCCATCAGGCGCGAAATATTGTCGTTCATCACCATCTCCGGTTCACATCGGTGCCAAGCTGCGGGCGCAACTCGGCGGCAATCGCTTCGCGCGCGCGGAAGATCCGCGACCGCACAGTACCGATTGGACAATTCATCACTGCGGAAATTTCCTCGTAGCTCAGGCCTTCGATCTCGCGCAGCGTGATGGCTGTGCGCAGATCCTCCGGCAGTGCATCCATCGCCCGGTTGACTGTTTCGGCGATCTGCTTGCCGACGAGTTCGTCTTCCGGGGTGGAACTGTTGCGAAGCTGTTCAGCGTCTTCAAAACCTTCGGCTTCCTCGTTGTCGAATGACGTCGTCGTGGGCGCGCGACGACCCATCGCAACCAGATAGTTCTTCGCCGTGTTGATCGCGATGCGATACAACCACGTGTAGAACGCACTGTCGCCGCGGAAGCTCGGCAGCGCGCGGTACGCCTTGATGAAGGCTTCCTGCGACACGTCCTCGACTTCCGCCGGGTCGCGCACAAACCGCGACAACAGCCGTCCCAGCTTGCGCTGGTATTTCACGACCAACAGCTCGAAAGCGCGCTTATCGCCACGCTGTGCCCGCTCCACGAGCTGCTGATCGATTTCGCGATCACCCATCCGCGGGTATTCCCTGAATCAATCGTTGTTCGTTGTTATCCCGCCGAATGGCGAGTGCGGCTGCCACGACAACTAGGCCCGTAACCGCCCGCAATGCCCGGCACTCGATATGGCGCACACTTGGCGTTACAGACTGTTTCACTGCGGTTAAGTTCATTGTGCCGGGGCGCCTGCGTGGCTCGCCATACTCGCCGGCGACTTGTCCAGTACAAACATGGAACGGATCTCGCCGACTGGGATACCGCGAAAATTGCGCAGTTGGGGCGTCGCCAACGATGCCAGCGCCTGTGTCGCCGTACCATCGAGCAGGCCCAACTGGTCCAGCGTAGCGATGGTCACGGCGTGGAGGCTGCGCGAACTGCCGTCAGCGATCTTAATGGCAATGCCCCATCCCCGACTGCGGATGCTCATGGCACGCACGCCTTCGGCGCCGATCTTGCTGACCCAGTCGCCACGGCCCGCGCGCGCCAGCGCGAAGTCCGCGCCGTGCTCGCCCGACACCATCTCCGGATGCATCGTCATCGCGTCGGCCAACTGTCGCGGCGCGTGGCCGTAGGTCGGATCGACACTGGCGGCACCCAGCCGCGCAAACCCGCCGGCGAGGTTCGCCAGAGGCATTGCGTAATTGGGGGCAGAACACCCATCGATGCCCACGACCAGCGCATCATCGCGCGTGCCGCTGAAGGTGCTGACAGCGGCGCGGATCGCCTGCTGCAACGGGTGGTCGAGCGCCAGGTATTCGTGCTTGTCGAGCCCGCACATGGAGCAGTAAGCCAGCATGCCGCTGTGCTTGCCGGAACAATTGTTCGCGAGCGGAGAATACGGCGGCGGGGGCGGAACCTCGCCGCGTGCAGCGAAGCGATACGGTGGATGCGTGCCGCATTGGAGTTCGTCGGCGATGTTGCCGGCCTTGGCCAGCATGTCCGCTGCAGTCTCGACATGTCGCGTCTCGCCGGAATGGCTGCCGCACATCAGCGCGACCTGCGCCGACGTGAAGCCAAAGCGCTCCACGCCGCCCGCGGCAACGAACGGCAGTGCCTGCAACGGCTTCAACGCGCTACGCGTGAACGTGATGGATGTCGGGTCGCCCGCCGAGTGCAGGAGTCGCCCCTCGTGGTCGCACACGGCAATGGAGCCGAGGTGCACACTCTCGACGATGCCGCCACGCGTGACCTCGGCGAGCGGAACGTGGGCAAAAGCGGCGGTGGATTCGGTGGTCGGCATGGGTGTGGCGAGTAGGTAACTTTTGATTATCGCCGATTCGACGGGGAAGGTCGCGCCGGAGGTGAACTTTGGCCGCCCGGTTCTTCCAATGCACTGGTCGCGGCCCGGCACGGGGCGTGCAACTGGCACACCCGCTGGTGGGACGCCCCCTTTCTGCAATTGGCACACCTGCTCGGGGAACGCCCTTTTCTGCAATTGGCACACCTGCTCGGGGAACGCCCTTTTCTGTAGGCGAGGCTTCAGCCTCGCAGGTGCACGTTGCGGCACTGGCGGCATACCCGCGAGGCTGAAGCCTCGCCTACACCGCACGGATGTCGCGCCTACTTTGCAAGCAGCGCGCGAATCTGCTCCAGTGCGGCGGGGTCCTCGATGGTGGTGAGGTCACCCGGATCGCGGCCCTCGGCCAGCGCCTGCAGCGACCGGCGCAGCAGCTTGCCCGAACGGGTCTTGGGCAGCATCGTGACGAAATGCACGGCACCCGGACGCGCGATGGCACCGAGTTGCCGGTCCACCATCGCCATCACTTCCTGCCGCAGCGATACCATACCGGCAGCATCGCCGATGCGCGCCGGATCCTTCACCACCACGAAGGCCACGGGGACCTGACCCTTCAGGGGATCGGCGACGCCCACGACTGCAACTTCAGCGATACCCGCGTGCGCCTGCACCGCCTCCTCGATTTCGCGCGTACCGAGCCGATGCCCCGCAACATTGATCACGTCATCGGTGCGGCCCAGCACGAAGTAATAGCCGTCCGCGTCGCGCGTCGCCCAATCGAAGGTGGAGTACGCGAGGCGACCAGGAAACGTACGGAAGTACGTATCGACGTAGCGCTCGTCGTCACCCCAGATCGTCGTCATGCAGCCCGGCGGCAACGGCGGCATGATTGCAAGCACGCCCTTCTCGTTCGCGCCGACTTCCTCACCCGTCGTTTCCCGCAACAGCCGCACGTCGTAACCCGCGGCCGGAAAGGACGGACTGCCGAACTTGCGCGGCAGGTCTTCCACACCGGGATGCGCCGACAGGATTGGCCAGCCGGTTTCCGTTTGCCAGTAGTTGTCGACGATGGCGACACCGCCCAGCGCATCGGCCACCCAACGCGCGGTCGGCTCGTCAAGTGGCTCGCCAGCCAGGAACAGGTGCCGCAATGACGACACATCGTGCTGGCGCATGAATGCCGGGTCCTGTTTCTTCAGCACGCGGATCGCGGTGGGCGAGCTGAACATCGTCGTCACCTTGTACTGCGCCACGATCTCCCACCAGATTGCCGGATCGGGACGGGTCGGCAGGCCTTCATACAGGATGGTGGTCGAGCCGTTGATGAGCGGGCCGTAGATGATGTACGAGTGCCCCACCACCCAGCCGATGTCGCTGGTGGTAAACATCGTCTCGCCGGGCTTCACGTCGAAGATGTCGCGCATCGACGCTGCCAGCGCCACCGCATAACCCCCGGTGTCGCGCTGCACGCCCTTTGGTTTGCCCGTGGTGCCCGACGTGTACAGGATGTACGACGGTTCGCTTGACTCGACCCATGTGCAGGGCACCTGCGCGTCGAGGTGCCGCGTACGCAGCGCCGCGTAATCGTGGTCGCGTCCGGCCACATGTGCGCCGCCGGTTTCGAGGCCGCGATCGAGGATCACGACACTTCCCGGGGGATGCGCGGCCAGGCGTATCGCTTCATCGACCAGCGGCTTATAGGCGATGGCCTTGCCGCCCCGCATGCCGGCATCCGCCGTGAAGAGAACCTTCGGACGTGCGTCGTCGATGCGCGTGGCAAGACTGGCCGCCGCGAAGCCGCCGAATACGACCGAATGCACCGCACCCAAACGCGCGCACGCGAGCATCGCAAACACCGCCTCGGGCACCATCGGCATATAGACCAGCACACGGTCGCCGCGCCCCACGCCGAGGCTTGTCAACACCGCGGCACAGCGGTTCACCTCGGCCGCGAGCTGGCGGTAGGTGTAACGCGTCGACTGCCCCGTTTCCGTCGACCGGTAGATCAACGCATCCTGATCGCCGCGGGTGGCGAGGTGACGGTCGACCGCGTTGTGGCACAGGTTGGTCGTGCCGCCAACGAACCAGCGCGCGAACGGCGGTTTCGAATAGTCGAGAACGGTCGAGAACGGCGTGTGCCAGTCAATCAGTGCCGCCCGTTCGCGCCAGAACCCTTCGCGATCGGCAAGCGAGCGTTGCTGGAAGTCGCGATAGATTGTCATGCCCGGTTGGCTCCTGTAATTGTGGTGCGATTGGCGGTCAGCCGCCGTGCGTATCCGGCGCAATGCGTACCACGGTGCGGCCGCGCACCAAGCCTTTCAGGTATGCGTCGAAATGGGTCGGCAGGTCATCGAAGTCAATCGTGCGCACCTGGTCGTGCACGCGATCCGGCCGCCATTCCATCGCCAGCTTGTTCCACGTCCGCTGCCGCAACGGCATCGGCGTGTTGGCACTGTCGACACCCAGCAGGTGCACACCACGCAGGATGAACGGCATCACCGTCGTGTTGAGCTTGAAATCCGCGGCAAGCCCCACCGCCGCGACGGTGCCACCCACTTTCGATGATGCCAGCAACCACGCCAGCAGGTCGCCGCCCAGGTTGTCGATCGCGCCGGCAAACGTGGACTTTTCAAGCGCGCGCATCTTCGTCAGGTCGATGGCCTGGCGCAGCATCACTTCCCTGGCGCCGATGCCCTTCAGGTAATCGACCTCCTCGGCCTTGCCGGTGATGGCGACGACGTGATAACCCATTTTCGCCAGCACTTCCACCGCTACCGAGCCCACGCCACCGGTGGCGCCGGTGACGGCCACCGGACCGCTGTCGGGCTTCAAGCCATTGTGTTCCATCAACGCGATGGCGAGGGCCGCAGTGTAGCCCGCCGTGCCAAGCGTCATCGCATCGAAGGCCGTCATCGATTCGGGACGGCGCACGATCCAGTCACCGGGCACGCGCACATGTTCCGCATACCCGCCGTCGTGGCCCACACCGAAGTCATAGCCGGTGACGATCACCTTGTCGCCCACTTTGAAGCGGTGGTCGACCGACGCCTCCACGGTGCCCGCAACGTCAATGCCGGCATTCGTGGGGAACTTGCGCATGATCTTGCCGGTACCGTTGTACGACAACGCATCCTTGTAATTGATCGTCGAATACTTTGTCCGCAGCAGAACGTCGCCCGGATCGAGATCCTCGATCCCCATCTCCACAAAGCGGCTCGACACCACCTTGTTCTCCTCGAACGTGCGATAGGCCTTGAATGTCGACATCGGAGTCTCCTTGGAGCAGGCTTGGATTAGAAAGGTGGAAGGATGCTGACGCCGCTAGGCGGCGACGTTGTCGTCCAGCGACGCAATGGGCGGCGCCACATCGGTTGCGCGCGGGCGCGCGATGTACTCGCGTGTGCGCATCTCGACTAACCGGCTCACCGTGCGCGGAAACTCCTGCGCGTTCGGACCTGCCGGGTAAAGTTGTTCGGCGGGCGCGGCTGCGGACACGACCAATTTCACGCCAAGGTCATAGAGGATATCGATCAGCCACGTGAAGCGGCGCGCGAGATCGCCTTGCTGCGGCCCCATCACCGGGATGGCGGATACGAATACGACGGCGAAGCGCTGCGCCAGTTCGAGATAATCGCGCTGCGAACGCGGACCATCGCATAGCGTGGCGAAGTCAAACCACACGGCACTGCCCGCGCGTTGGCGCGCCATCAAGGTCCGCCCCTGCACGATCAATCGCGGGGATTCGTCGGCACCACTCTTCATGGCTTCGAAGGCCACCGCCATCCTGCCATCGGCGGCGGGGCCTGCAGGAACGAGGTAGGTCTCCACCTGTTCGAGCGCACGCAGCCGGTAGTCGATGCCGCCGTCCACTTCCACGATGTCGAGATGATGTTCGAGCAGCGCGATCGTTGGCACGAAATTTTGCCGCTGCAAGCCGTTGGGATAGAGGCCCTGCGGCGGATAGTTCGACGTCATGACGAAGACCACGCCCGCGCTGAACAGCGCGGTGAGGAGGCGCCCGAGGATCATCGCGTCCGCGATGTCAGACACATGGAATTCGTCGAAGCAGATGAGCCGCCAGCGCTTGGCGATGCGTGCGGCCACCGCGGCCAGCGGGTCGATCTCACCCTTGTGCCCCTGCAGGTCGGCGTGCACGTCGCGCATGAACGCATGGAAGTGCACGCGCGTCTTGCGCTTCAATGGCACCGCCGTGAAAAAGCTGTCCATCAGGAAGCTCTTGCCGCGTCCCACGCCTCCCCACAGGTACAGCCCGCGTGGCACTTGAGGCGGCGAGAACAATCGCTTCAACCGCGATTGCCGGGCCACGCGGAAGGCCGTCAGTTGATCACAGAGGACCTGCAGCCGCACCAGCGCCGCCGCCTGCGCCGCGTCCAGCGTGGTACCGCGCTGGGCAAGAATGGGGGCCAAGTACTCGAACAACGAGCCCTCTGGCAATGCCATCGGGCCGGTATCCATATCCGCTGCAGGGATCATGGCCCCGATGCTAGAGATTCAGCGTACGGCCGTCTATGGCCAGTGCGGCCTCTTTCGTCGCCTCCGACAAGGTCGGGTGGGCATGGCAGATCCGCGCCAGGTCTTCACTGGAGGCGCCGAATTCCATGGCCACAACACCTTCGGAGATCAATTCCGAGGCCATCGGGCCGATCACATGCATGCCGAGGATGCGGTCGGTCTTGCGATCGGCCAGAATCTTGACGAATCCCGAGGTATCGCCCAGCGCCCGGGCACGACCGTTGGCGATGAACGGAAAACTGCCCGCGCGGTACTCGGCACCACGGGCTTTCAATTGCTGCTCGGTCTCGCCGACCCAAGCGATCTCAGGCGCCGTGTAGATCACCCAGGGCACGGTGTTGAAGTCGACGTGCGGATGCTGTCCGGCGATGCGTTCCGCCACCGCGACGCCCTCCTCCTCCGCCTTGTGCGCCAGCATCGGCCCGCGCACAACGTCACCCACGGCCCATACGTTGCGCAGGTTGGTGCGGCACTCGGTGTCCACGGTGACGAACCCGCGGGCATCGAGAGCCAACCCGACCGTATCGGCGCCAAGACCACCGGTGAACGGGATCCGGCCGATGGAGACGATCAGCCGGTCGAAGCTGGCTGACGTGGCCTTGCCCGCGCTGTCCGCGTAGTTGACCGTCACGTCCTTCTTGCCGGCGACCACACTGTCGATCTTGATGCCGGTCTCGATCTTGAGTCCCTGCTTGGCGAAGAGCTTCAGCGCTTCCTTGGCCACCGATTCGTCGACCGCGCCCAGGAACGTGGGCAGGGCTTCGAGGACCGTCACGTCGGCACCCAGGCGCCGCCAGACGCTGCCCATTTCAAGGCCGATGACGCCCGCGCCGACAACACCAAGGCGCTTCGGCACCTGCGGGATGGCCAGCGCACCGGCGTTGTCCAGCACGCGGTCGTTGTCGATGTCGATGCCGGGCAACGGACGTGGCTTGGAGCCCGTGGCGATGACCACATGCTGCGCGACCAGCTCCGCTGGCTTGGTGCCGGTAACATTGACCTTCCAAGCGTCGCCGTCTTGGCCGGCCAGCGCACCCATGCCGTGGAAGAACGTGACCTTGTTCTTCTTGAAAAGATAGAGGATGCCGTCGTTGTTCTGCGTGACCACCTTGTCTTTGCGTGCCAGCATCTTCGCGAGGTCGAGCGTCAGGCCCGCCACACCGATGCCGTGATCGGCGAAGCTGTGTCCCGCGTGATCGAAGTGCTCGGAGGACTGCAGCAGCGCCTTCGACGGAATGCAGCCGGTGTTGGTGCAGGTACCACCCGGGGCCGGCTTGCCGTCGGGGCGCGACCAGTCATCGATGCAGGCGGTCTTGAAACCAAGTTGCGCCGCGCGAATGGCCGCGATGTAGCCGCCGGGGCCCGCGCCAATGACGACGACGTCGAAGGCCTCCGCCATCACAGGTCCAGCAGCATGCGCGCGGGATCCTCGAGCACGTCCTTGATGGCCACCAGCGACAGCACGGCTTCGCGGCCGTCGATGATCCGGTGATCGTAGGATTGCGCGAGGTAGTTTATCGGCCGCACCACCACCTGACCGTTCTCGACCACCGCGCGTTCCTTCGTCGCGTGCACGCCGAGGATGGCCGACTGCGGCGGATTGATGATCGGTGTCGAGAGCATCGAGCCGAACACGCCGCCATTGCTGATCGTGTACGTGCCGCCCGTCAATTCCTCGACGGTGAGCTTGCCGTCCTGCGCGCGCTTGCCGTATTCGGCGATTTGCTTCTCGATATCGGCGATCGACATCTGGTCCGCATCGCGGAGGATGGGCACCACCAGGCCGCGCGGGCTGCCCACCGCGATGCCGATGTCGTA
>Ga0105046_10003370_pt1 | contig 25343 bp, 19 predicted proteins | sample MAT03_FD_78385 | JGI IMG/M metagenome (GOLD analysis project Ga0105046, IMG submission 78385) | Freshwater microbial communities from Lake Fryxell liftoff mats and glacier meltwater in Antarctica - MAT-03 (megahit assembly) | ecosystem: Environmental > Aquatic > Freshwater > Ice > Liftoff...
ATCGATCGCAAGCACGGTCATTGACCGGTCTGCGCCGACGAAGAACGAACTCGGCCTTCAACAGCTCGACACCGTGAGGCGCCGAGCTCTCTTCGTTCCAGAGGCTAGCGTCTCAGGCTGGCGACGACTCAGACGGGCATCTCGGGCGGGCACGGCGGTCCCCACGGGGTGCAGCCGAGCTCGCTGTAGGGCTCGAGGTGGTTCACGAAGACCACGACGTCGCAGCACGCCATCGCGAGCGGCGTAGGGGGCCATTCGACGACTTCGCGGGCCGCGCGAACGTCGAGCTCCATCTGGTGGCAGCACGTCGCCGTCTCGGCCGAGGCACGCTCGGCTTCGTTGGTGAACTGCGCCGGGCTCCAGTCCCCGTCCGATGCGGACGTGATCGCCAGCGACGCTAGATGCGCGTCGCATGCGACGGGCGCGACGGGCGCATCGGGCGGGACAGCGTGACCCACGTCGATCGGAGCGGCGGCGTCCGCAACGGCAGCGTCCGCGAGCGGCGCAACGTCCGCGAACACGGGTGGGTGCCCATGCTGCATCGCGCAGCCGACGAAGCTGCCCGTGAGCCCGAGCGCAAGGGTGGTGCGCAAGAGCGCGCACTTCGTCGATCGTCCATCGACGTCGCCGTGCTTGGTGGTCTTGAGCGCCGCGAGCAGCGCGCGCCTGTGTACTTGGGGATCCATCATGCTGCCTCTCTCTCGCTCGCCTCGAGCGTCCAGCCATTGACTCGTAGTCCCCGGGCTTCGAGCTCCGGGACGATCACCTCACGCACCGTGTCCGCGAAGAGCGCGCGCGCATCGCGGCCGCTGCACACCCCGAAGGTGGCGCCTTCGATCGGAGGCTCGCTCCCGATGGGCAGATGCGCGAGCTCGTGCGCCGACAGGTGCCGCAGCGCGTGCGGCAAGTAGCGAACGACTGCGTCGTGCTCGCTCGCATCGAGCACCGGCAGCAGCCGATCTAGCAGCGCCCAGCCGTAGCGCGCGTGGCCTACCTCATCGGCCCAGATCTCGGTCAGCAGCACACGCAGCTCGCCCTCGGGCATCAGCAAGCGCTCGGCACCGATCAGCGCGACTGCGACGGTCTCGCTCAAACAACAGATCGAGATCACGTTGCGGAGCATCGCGGCGCGCGCCGTCGTGTCCCGGTGCTCGGGCACAACCCTCGGCGCAGCGACCACGGCCGTCGCCTCGCCGCCCGCCGCTTCGACGACGGATGCACAGCGCACCCCGTGCCGCCGCTCCTCCTCGGCGAACGCGCGCGCCTGCCGGGCATCCTCATGCATCCCCAGCGCCTCGAGCTGGCGCGCGAGCCCATCGAAGACGAACGAGCTCATCCACTCGTTGACCATGCGTCCGTGCCAGGTGCCGATCACCGCGGGCCCCAGGGCGCCCAGCGGGGGCAGGTGGGGTCGTTCGGTGATGAGCGCACAAAGGTCGAGCTGTCGAGCGTGCATGTCGCCTTCCTTTCCAGGTCTCGTTTTGGCCCTCGCACTCTGTATGGTCCATCGATAGAATCTTCACGTGACCATCAACGATTCATTGACGCTCAGGCGCGTGCCCGACCCGGAGAGCCTGCGCTGCTTCTTGGCCGCGCTGCAGGCGCCCACTTTTCGCGCGGCTGCCAAACAGGTCGCGCTCACGCCCGCGGCGTTGGGCCAGCGCATCAAGCTCTTGGAAGAGCTCCTCGATGCGAAGCTGTTCTCACGCACCACCCGGAGCGTGACCCCGACCGAGGCTGCGCTCGCCTTGGCCCCCGCCGCCGAGCGAGCGTTGAGCGCGCTGGCCGAGTGCGTGACCGTCGCGCACGGAGGCGGTGAGCGCCCAGCGGTGGAGCTGGTGATCGGCACCCGTGACGAGCTCGGACGTAGCTGGTTGGTGCCAAAGCTCGCGCCCTTGCGACGCACCCTGCCGTGGCTTCGCGCGCATCTCTTCTTCGGTCAGGGGAACGATCTCTTGGCGCGGGTGCGCACCGCGGAGATCGACTGCGCGATCACCTCGACCCGCTTCGCCGACCCTCGGCTGGAGGCGCTGGTGCTGCACGAGGAGGCGTATGTGTTCGTCGCCTCCCCGCGTCTGTTGGCCAAGCATCCGTTGAAGCGCGAGCGCGACGCCGAGGCGCACACGCTGCTGGATGCGGGGCCGGACCTGCCGCTCTTCCGCTACTTCCGCGAGGCCGACGGTGCGCCGGTGCTGCGCTTCGCGGAGGTGACCCGGCTCGGCGCGATAGGTCCCATCAAGCACGAGGTGCTGCGCGGCGCGGGCGTCGCGGTGCTCCCGCGCTACTTCGTGGGACCCGAGCTGAAGGCGCGACGGCTGGTGGCGCTCTTTCCCAAAGTGATCCCGCACTCCGACTACTTTCGGCTGATCTTTCGGGCGCAAGATCCCAGGCGCCCGACGTTCGACGCGCTCGCAGAGCAGCTCCGCGCGAGCCCGCTCAAGTAGCCAGAGCGGCGACGTGATCGCCGAGCGCGAGGCACGCGGTCAGCCCGGGCGACTCGATGCCGAGCAGCGCGGTGACGCGAGGCCATCCGTGCCCTTCGCCCGACCACACCAAAAAATCGCGGGCCGGCTCGCCCGCGCGCGAGAGCTTCGGGCGGATGCCCGCCATCATCGGGTGCAGCTCGTGATCGCCTACCGCTGGATAGAAGCGGCGCAGCGCCTCACCGAACGCCGCGATCTTGTGCGGGCTCAGCGCGTAGTCCTCGCCCTCGACCCACTCGGTGTCGGGACCCGCGTAGAGGTAGCCGTCCAGATCGCGGGTGAGGTGGATGCCGAGGCCATCGCTCTTCGGCAAGGGATAGACGTGGCGGCTCACCCGCTTTCGATGGGCGCCATCGAGCGCCATCCACTCGCCCTTGCACGGGTGCTGGGTCAGGCCGAGCGCGTCCGTATCGAGGCCCGATCGACGCAGGATGGCGTCCGTGTGCAGTCCCGCGGCGAGGATCAGCTCCTTGGCTCGCAAGCAGGCCCCGCCGGCCAGCTGCACCGCGATCTCGGTGCCGGGCTCGATGCGAACGACGTCGGCGCCGATCAGCACTTGGCCCGCCATCGCCTCGATCTCGCTCTCGAGCGCGCGAACCAGGTCGGCGCTTCGTACGGCCCCTGTCTCGGCGATCTCCAGCGCGGCGTGCGCGATGAGCGCGGGCTCTTCCGCGGTGACGGCGTCGGACTCGAGGAAGCGGGTGGTCAGATGCAGCTCGGTGGCCCGCCGATGCAGCGCCTCGAGCGCCGCTCGCTCGCTCGCATCACCCGCTACGATCCACTTGCCTGTGCGCGCCAACGCCACGCCGTGGCGGGCGCAGAACGCTTGCAGCATCCCTCGGCCTCGGCGGGCCAGACGGCTCTTGAGCCAGTCGTTGGGATGATGAAGGCCCGCGTGCACCACGCCGCTCGATCGGCTCGACCCTCCCCGCCCCGCTGCGCTCTCCCGCTCCAGCACCAGCACCCGGCGCCCTTCGGCCGCCAGCGAGCGCGCCACCGAGAGCCCGACCACCCCGGCGCCGACGACGATCACGTCCTGGGTATCGAGCACGGACAACGCGCGCGATCCTACACGCGTCCCGAGTCGCACTGCGGACAAGACGACGGCCCGATCACCTCTCGATGATCGGGCCGCGTGTGTGGACGGACTGTCGCGAACTCAGCGCTTGCGGCGCCAGAGCATCAAGCCCAGCAGACCCAAGAGGCCGAGCGCGCTGGGGCTCGCGCTGCCGCCCTGAGCCCTGCAGCCGCAGCCCCCCGAGACGCCAGGGCCGCCGGTGTCGCCATCGACGATGCTGCCGTCCAGCATCGAGCCATCGGGGCCGAGGCCGGAGTCGCGGCGCCCGCCGTCGAAGGGAAGACCGCCATCGCCCACGCCGCCATCAGGACGGCCGCCATCGAAGCCGCTCCCGCCATCGACGCCGCATCCGAGGATCGGCGTGCTGGTGCAGAGGTCGGCGGCGCAGGTCTCCGCGGTGCAGTCATCGCCGTCGTCGCAGTCGCCGTCGGTGAGGCAGCAGCCCGCGATAGCTCCGTTGCCGCACGTACCGGTCGCGGCGTTGCACGAGTCCGAGGTGCACGCGTTGCTGTCGTCGCAGTCGCCGGCCGCGCTGCAGCAGCCGGGCACCGCCGCCACCACGCAGCGGTTGGTGGTGAGATCGCAGCTGTTGGTGGTGCACACGTTCGCGTCATCGCAGTCCGCGTTGCTGAGGCAGCACCCGGTGATCCCCGAGTTGGTGCAGGTGCCGCCGACGCCGCTGCAGCCGTCCGCGGTGCAGACGTCGCCGTCGTCGCACTCGCTCGCGTTGTTGCAGCAGCCAGGGATGGGCGCGGCGCCGCAGCCACCAGGCTCGGTGCACACGTCCGCGGTGCAGGCGTTGCCGTCGTTGCAGACGAGCGCGGTGCCGATGCGGCAGACGCCGGACAGGCACGACTCGCTGCCGTCACAGATCATCCCGTTGCTGCAGCTCGTACCGTTGGGGATGACGTCGTTCGCGGGGCACAGCACGTCCGAGCCCGTGCAGTTCTCCGCAATGTCGCAGCCACCGGCGACCGCGGCGCGGCACACGAAGCTCGAGGGCTGGATGCGATCGACCGGGCACACCGAGCTGGTCCCCGTGCAGCGCTCGAGCACGTCGCAGGTGCCGGCTGCTGCGCGGCAGGTGACGCTCGCCGCCGCGAAGCGAGGCACGCAGACGCCCGCGCCGTTGCAGGTGTCCTGGGCATCGCAGGTGCCGCTCGGCGCGCTGCCACAGGTGAATCCGCTCGCGGCGAAGGTACACATCGCGGTGCAGCAGCCGGCGGCACTCGGGCCGCCATCGCACTGCTCGCCGGGCTGGACGATGCCATCACCGCAGGCGCCGATGATCGCCGCGGGGGCGATGGTGACATCGTCGATCGCGATCTCGTCGTAGACCGTGGGAATGCTCGAGCCCGCGACGTCGCGGACCGTGAAGATCAGATCGAAGCGCGCGCCAGCCGCGATGGGGGTCGACGAGAGATCGATGGTCGCGACGTGCGGACGGCTCTGCCAGCCGGCGATGATGCCGATGGGTGCAGGCGTCTGATCGCTCAACGCCGCGATCGACACGGGCGAAGCCGCACCGGGACCGTCGGGGTCGAGCGCCACGCCGAGGCCGATGGCGCCCACGGTGTCGTTGTTCTCCGCGAACACGTAGCCCACCCGGAGCGCGGTGATGGGCGCACCCGTGGTGTTGGTGTATGCGGCGGTGAGGGTTCCCGGGGTGTACGTGGTGGGGCTCGGCTGCACGCCCAGCGCGGGGTTGCCCCCCACGATGCCGCCGATGTCGAACGAGTAGAGCGACGCGACCGTGACGCCCCCGGAGGAAGGCCCTCCGTAGAACGGCCCTGTGGGCACCATCGTCGGGACGGCCGCAGGGCACGTAGCGCCGAGCGCGCAGTTGCCGACGCCGGAGCTGGTGAACCATTCGTCCGAGTCGAGCGCGCCCGCGCCGCTCGGGCTCAGGCCCAGACCACGGTAAGAGGAGAAGTCGTGGACGATGGCGGTCCCCGAGTAGCTGACCTGCGCCGCAGCCTCGAGCGGAACGAACAACGCGAGTGAAACCAAGAGCGAACCAAGCAAGTGCTTCATGATCAACCGAGCCCCTTTCGAATGAGCGCGAACGGTAGCTGAGTCGGGGTCCTCGCGCACCGAGTCCTACGGAATGAAACGTCGCGCTCTCCGGCTGTTGAGGATGCAACACCCCAGGTGCGCCGCGCCGCGTGTCGCATCGCCTGGACGTAGTAGTGTCCGCCCGTGACCGCCATCAAGAAGCCGCGCCCCATCAAGAAGCTGCTGTGTGCCAACCGCGGAGAGATCGCCATCCGCGTCTTTCGCGCCGCCACCGAGCTGGGTCTCAGCACCGTCGCCGTCTACAGCCACCAAGACCGGGTGCATCTGCACCGCTACAAGGCGGACGAGGCCTACCTGGTGGGCAAGGGCAAGAGCGCCGTCGCCGCGTACCTCTCCATCGATGAGATCGTGCGCATCGCGGTCGAGGCCAACGTCGACGCCATCCATCCGGGCTACGGCTTCCTCGCCGAGAACGCGGGCCTGGCCGAAGCGTGCGAGAAGGCGGGCATCGCGTTCGTCGGTCCGTCGGCCGACGTCCTTCGGGTCTTCGGCGACAAGACCGAGGCGCGGGCCCTCGCGAAGGAGGTCGGGGTCTCGATGGTGCCGGGCTCCGATGGACCTGAGCGCAACGTCGAGGAGGCCAAGGCTTTCGTCGCCTCCCACGGCCTGCCGATCATGGTGAAGGCTGCGATGGGCGGCGGCGGTCGGGGCATGCGGGTGGTGCGCAAAGAAGAAGAGCTCGCCGAGTCCTTCGAGCGCGCTTGCAGCGAAGCGCTCGCCGCGTTCGGCGACGGCACGATGTTCATCGAGCGCTACGTCGAGCATCCCCGGCACGTGGAGGTGCAGGTGCTCGCCGACGCGACGGGCGAGGTCATGCACCTGTTCGAGCGCGACTGTTCGGTGCAGCGGCGCCACCAGAAGGTCGTCGAGATGGCGCCCGCGCAGCACTTGCCGCAAGCGACCCGCGAGGCGCTGTGGCGCGACGCGGTCACGTTGGCCAAGGCCGCGAACTACCGCAACGCGGGCACCGTCGAGTTCTTGGTCGACCCTGAGGGACGCCACTACTTCATCGAAGTGAATCCCCGCATCCAGGTGGAGCACACGGTCACCGAAGAGGTGACTGGCGTCGACTTGGTGCAGTCGCAGATCCGCATCGCGGGCGGGGCGACGTTCGCGGATCTCGGCTTGTCGCAGGACACGATCGCCATCCGCGGCGTCGCGGTGCAGTGCCGGGTGACCACCGAGGATCCTCGTCACAACTTCACCCCGGACACCGGTCGCCTCGAGGTCTTTCGCGCCGGCGAGGGGATGGGCATCCGCCTCGATGCGGGCTCGGGCTACGCGGGTGCGGTGATCTCGCCCGACTACGACTCGCTCTTAGTGAAGGTCACCGCGCACGCGCTGACGTTCGAGGGCGCGGTGAACAAGCTGCACCGCGCCTTGGCCGAGTTCCGGGTGCGCGGCGTCTCCACCAACATCCCGTTCTTGCAGAACGTGCTGCGTCACCCCGACTTCGTCGGCGCGAAGGTCTACACGGCGTGGGTCGACGACACCCGCTCCCTCTTCGAGCTGCCGTTCCGACGCAACCGCGGGCAGCGGGTCCTGCGTTACCTGGCGGACATCGCGGTGAACGGTCCGCAGATGCTGGGGATGGGGGCGACGGCGCCGAGCCGCATCGAGCCGCTCTTGCCGTCGGTGAACCTGCACCTGCCACCGCCGCAGGGGTTCCGCGACGTGCTGATCAACTTGGGCCCCAAGGCCTTCGCTGAGTCGGTGCGCCGTCATCGCGGGCTCTTGGTCACCGACACCACCTGGCGCGACGCCCACCAGTCGCTGCTCGCGACCCGGGTGCGCACCCGTGATCTCACCGCCATCGCGCCGCACACCGCGCGTCTGCTGCCGCAGCTCTTCAGCCTCGAGTGCTGGGGAGGCGCGACCTTCGACGTGGCGCTGCGTTTTTTGCACGAGTGCCCTTGGCAGCGCCTCGAGCAGCTGCGCGAGCTGGTGCCGAACATCCCGTTCCAGATGCTCTTTCGAGGCGCCAACGCGGTGGGCTACACCAGCTACCCTGACAACGTGGTGTTCGCGTTCGCCAAGATGGCCAAAGAGCGCGGCGTGGATGTGTTCCGCATCTTCGACTCCCTCAACTACGTCGAGAACCTCAAGCTCGGCATCGATGCGGTGGGCGAGGCAGGAGGCGTGATCGAGACGTCCCTCTGCTACACGGGGGATGTCAGCGATCCCACGCGCACCAAGTACTCGCTCCAGTACTACGTCGATCTCGCGGGCGAGCTGGTGAACCTCGGCACGCATCTGTTGGCCATCAAGGACATGGCGGGGCTGCTGAAGCCGCGCGCGGGGACGATGTTGGTGAACGCGCTGCGGCGGGCCTTCCCGACGATGCCGATCCACGTGCACACCCACGACACCGCGGGCACGGGCGTCGCGACGATGCTCGCGTGCGCCGAGGCCGACGCCGACATCATCGATCTCGCGCTCCCAGCGATGGCGGGCCTGACCTCGCAGCCCACGATGAGCGCGGTCGTCGCAGCGCTTCGCGGCAGCCCGCGCGACACCTCGCTCGATCCCGACGCCATCCTCGCGCTGAACACGTACTGGGAAGGCGCGCGCGCCATCTACGCCCCTTTCGAGACGGGCATGACGGGCTACGCGCCCGACCTCTACCAGCACGAGATCCCCGGGGGCCAGTACACCAACCTGATGTTCCAGGCGAACCAGCTCGGGCTCTCCGATCGCTGGTCGAGCATCAAGCGGGCGTACCGCGAGGCCAACCTCCTGCTCGGCGATCTGGTGAAGGTCACCCCGAGCAGCAAAGTGGTCGGCGATCTGGCGCAGTTCATGGTGCAGAACGATCTGACGCCCGACCAAGTGCTCGAGCGCGCCGAAGAGCTCTCGTTCCCTCAGTCGGTGGTCGAGCTCCTCGAGGGCCGCTTGGGCCAGCCCTACGGCGGCTTCCCCGAGCCGCTCCGCAGCCGGGTGCTGCGAGGCCGGCCGCCCATCGAGGGACGCCCCGGCGCGACCCTCCCTCCTTTGGACTTCGAGGCGGTGCGCAGCTCGCTGGTCGAGGAGCACGGCCCGGTGCTGCGAGACCACGACGTGATGAGCGCCGCGATCTACCCCCAGGTCTTCCGCGACTACCGCACCTTCCGCACCGCACACGGCGACATCTCGCGGGTGCCGACGCTGCAGTTCTTGGTCGGCCTCAAGCCCGGCGAAGAGCTCATGTTCGACATCGAGAAGGGCAAGACCCTGGTGATCGTGCTGCGCACCATCGGCGAGATCGACGACGACGGAAACCGACGGGTCTTCTTCGAGCTCAACGGCCAGCCGCGCGCGGTGACCGTCGCCGATAGGTCGGCGGTGAAGACCACCAAGACCAAAGAGCGCGCGTCTGGTGAGCCCGGCTCGATCGGCGCGCCCATGCCCGGCACCGTGATCGAGGTGAAGGTCAAAGAGGGCGCAAGCATCGCCAAGGGCGAGGCGCTCTGCGTGCTCTCCGCCATGAAGATGGAGACCGTGGTCGGCGCGCCGCTCGCGGGCACGGTGAAGCGGATCGCCATCGCCAAGGACGACGTGCTCAAAGCCGGCGATCTCTTGCTCGAGCTCACCCCGGCTGGCTGACACCCTCCCCATTCGAGCTCCGGGGGAGCTCGTCCCGCTCGCCTCGCGGGCCTGGGCTTGGTATACGGGCGCTCCTGTTTTTTACGTGAGGACGTGATCGATGACCCAGCACTTCCGCGGTGGAATGAGCGAGCTGATGCGCCAGGCGAGCCGCCTGCAGCGCAAGATCGAGAAGCGCAAGGAAGAGCTCAAAGCCGAGACCATCGAGGCCTCGGCGGGCAACGACCAAGTGAAGGTCACCGTGAACGGCGGCAAGGAGCTGGTCGCGGTCATCATCGATCCGGAGCTCCTCAAGTCCGAGGACCTCTCGATGGTGCAGGATCTGGTGGTGGCCGCCGTGAACGCCGGACTGAAGAAGTCGGGCGAGATGGTGGACGCCGAGCTCGAGAAGGTCACCGGCGGCCTCAAGGTCCCCGGCCTCTTCTGATCTCGCGCTCCCTTTTCTAGAGCCGGGCTACACGTGACGAACGATCCCATCGCCGAGCTGGTCGCGTTGCTCGCGCGCCTGCCCGGCGTGGGAGAGCGGACGGCCACGCGTTACGCGCACTTCGTGCTCGGCGAGGATCGTGCGCTTGCGGCCGCCTTGGCCCAATCGCTCGGGACGCTGCACGACCGCGTGCGGGCGTGCGAGCGCTGCGGCAACTGGTCCACCGAGAGCGTCTGCCGCATCTGTGGCGACCCACGACGCGACGGGCAGCAGCTCTGCGTGGTCGCGCGTGTCCCCGATCTGGTAGCGCTGGAGCGCCACGGGAGCTTTCGCGGTCGCTACCACGTGCTGCACGCGCTGCTCGCGCCGCTCGACGGAATGGGCCCCGAGCGCATCGATCTCAAACGCCTCCTTCAGCGCGTCCGCGACGAGGCCGTACAAGAGGTGGTGCTGGCGACCCCGCTCTCAGTCGAAGGCGAAGCGACGGCGCTCTACGTCGCCGAGGGCCTCAAGGACGCGGGGATCAAAGTCTCGAGGCTAGCGAGCGGCCTGCCGCACGGAGGTGAGCTCGAGTACGCCGATCCGATCACGCTGGGGCGCGCGTTCGATCACCGACGACCGGTCTGACGCGCGCGCGCGAGGTGGCCGGCGACCTTCGCCGCCGGCCACCGACCTTCGCTACCGAGTCAGCAGCACCAGCGCGCCGATGACGTGATTCAGCGCCGCCCGGGTCTCCGCCTCCACCTTGGTGTATCCCAGCGCCTCGCCGAGGTCGCAGACCGCCTCGACCTCCCGCGCGCTCCCCAGCGCCGTCAGCAGACGCGCCCGACGATTGCCCGCACGTACGCCCGACGCCTCCGCCGTGTTCAGCGCGATCGATGCTGCCGCCCGACGACCCTGCCGCGCGAGATCCGCATCCTTGTGCGCGATGCTGTCGAAGATGACCTTGAGCAGCGCCACCAAGACGATGATGACCTTGTAGAGCCGAAGCATGTGATTCGATTCTCTTTCTGCCTTCGCGCTGACTGCAACGTGCAGCCGCTCGGGGCGAAGCCCCCACCGCCGGCACGCTGGTGATCCCCGAGCAAGCCCACCCCAACCGGTGGAAATCTTTGGACGCGCACGCGAGCGACGGCGCCTGCGACCGCCGAGCGGTCTCGCATCACGCATCACGCATCTCACTCCTCGACGGCGATCGGCGGCGTGAAGAGCACCGGCGCCGGCAGGGGCCAGGGCTCCTCGTTGCCCGCGGCCACCCGATCGCCCGAGTCGCGCAGGCGCACGGTGCCCTCGAGCGCGATGTTGGGCCCGGTGCCCCCAGAGGTGACCCGGATCCCCATTCGCACGCCGACCAAGCCAGGGACGATCCCGGGGATGCACGCCGTCGATCGAGGATCGATCCCCGCCTGATTTCGGAAGTACACGATCTGGTTCGCGAGCGCGCTGCACATCTCGCCGTTGGTCACGGACGCCAGATCGACCGCGACTTCGTCGAGCTCCTCTTCGCGCACGGTGATCGTCCGTCGCGCGCCGGGCTCGAGAAGATACGTGCGCTCCCACTGCGCAAAATCGATCACCAGCTCGTCGTCGATCACCTGGGCGGAGGGCAGGTACTCGGTGAACTCGCTGATCCCGTTCACCGTCACGGTCACGATCTGCGGGGTGGTCTCGAGGTTGGAGACCACCAGATCCAGCTCGACCGCATAGTCGTCGCGTACCACCCAGGGCCGACGCGCAAAGGGCGGGACCACGTCGACGTCGAGGGCCGCCATCTCCACGTCGGTAGGAGGGCGCACTGGGAAGTCGATCCGGCTCTCTACGATGTAGAGCGAGCCGTCCTCCTCCGACTCGATGACCGCGGGGGTCTCCGCCGTGATCGCGGCCGCGTAGAGGAGGGCGCCATCGGGCGTCAGGTAGCGCTGCTCGAGGTTGCAGCCGGTCAGCTGGGACCCAGCCAGGCCAGCGATCGTGAGGAGCAGGGTGAGTCGGTTCATGGTGCAGCCTCCGGCGACGAGCCCCGAGGGTACCCCAAGAGCCCCACGCGGCGGTAGCGCGGCCCCGAGGTGGCGGCCTCGCCCTTCACGGGCTACATGGCCGCCCCCCGATGAGTATCGAGTGCATTCTCCTCGACTTCGACGGCACGTTCACCCGGGTGGACGACGAGGCCGCGCCCTTCGTTAGAGGCTTTCGCGAAGAGCTCGAGCAGAGCGTCGGCCCCGAACTGGCCCAGACCTGGGACGAGGTCGCGCAGCACGTGCTCAGCGAGCCCGACCGCTTCGGATGGGAGAACGAAGGGCGCATCGTCGCCCCCGCGCACGCCGATCCCTACATCCTCGCGACCACCGTGGGGCAGGTCCTGCTCGAGCGCGCGGGCATCAGCGAGCGCGCCCAGCGCACCGAGATCCTGCAGGGGCTCTACGCGAGCAACTACCCCAAGAGCGACATCGTCTTTCGGAGCGACGCCAAGCGGGTGGTCGAAGCGGTGCTGTCCACTGGTCGCCCCGTGTACGTGATCACCAACAGCAAGACCGAGCACGTGGTCGAGAAGATTCGGAAGCTCGCGCCCCGCGGCGGTGAGCACCTGGTGGTGCGCGGCGACGCCAAGAAGTTCGTGATCGCCGACCCCGAGCGCACCCCGAAAGATGAGTGGGCTGAGCGCTGGGCCGCCCTGCCCGAGTCGATCACCGTCGCGGGCCTCTCTCGCCCCGTGTACTTGCGTCGGGGCCACTACTTCGACGCGATCCGCAGAGTGCTCCAAGAGACCGGCGTCGCCCCCGAGCAGGCGATCGTGTGCGGCGACATCTGGGAGCTGGATCTGGCGATGCCCGCCGCGATGGGCCTTAGGACCCATCTGGTCGCACGCCCTGCGACCCCCGAGCACGAGCGCCACGCCGTGCGAAGCACACCCTTCGGCACCGTGAGCAGCGAGCTCACGGGCCTGCTCGAACAGCTCGATATCATCGGCTGAGTGCTTCGTCTCGACGTCGACGTAGACGCCGCGGCATCGAGCGTCGATCAGTCGACGATCATGCGGGCGACGACGGTGCTCCAGCTCTCGGAGACGCCGCCTATCTCGCCGACGGCGATCGCCTCGGCCATCGCCCGATCGGCCCGCGCGCCGTGCCGCTGGAAGTGGGCGGCCATGTCGCGGATGATCGCGACGCGGCTCGCGAGCTCGAGCTTCGCGTGGAGCAGCGATCCTCGCCAGGCCCACTCCACCGACCAGATCGCGTCGGCCACGAAGTCGGCGAGCATGCGCTCGGGATCGCCGGGCGTCGTCGCGCGAGCCTCCGCGCGATCGAACACCTTCTCCCAGGGACGAAAGCGCGCGTCGGCCACGCCTACCTCGAAGCGCTCCGCCAAGAAGACCGCGAAGGTTCGACAGGCCCAGCCCCACTGGGTGGCCGGCATGTCGAGCGCCAGATCGGTGGCGATCTGCGGCCAGCTCATGTCGCTCAGCTCGGGGAATGGAGCGACGTCGAGCGCGTCCTCGGCGCGCATCGTCTCCAACCTGGTGAGCAGCGCCTTCTCAACCTGCACGTAGCGCTTCCAGCCCACCCGGGACGTCGGGGTCAGCGGCATGCGTGCGGTGATCCGGCGATCGACCATCAAACGCCCCGAGGCGGTGCTCAAAGGATCTTGGGCGCGCTCCGCGGTCAGCAGCGGCCTCTCCCCCATCGTGCGGCAGGGGCAGCGATGATCGGTGCCGACCCGCCCGCCGTCAGGCGTCGCCACGAGCAAGAACGGATAGCGGTGGCAAGTGCGCGGCTTGGTGCGGCCCTCGTCGTGCTCGTAGATGCCGCAGCGCATGTCCTCGTCGAGGAAGCTGCAGCGACCGCCCGTGGTGTCGAGCAAGCGCAGCCCCGCGAGGCGGCTGATGGCCGAGGGGCGCAGGGCCTTGATCGCGTCCGCCTCGGGCTTGCTCAGCGGGCCGAGCAGATGGACGTCGGTGCAACAGAGCCCGTCGCCCACGCAGGAGAAGCGCGCTCCGTCTCGGATCAGGAGAGGACGCGCCAGCGACTCGACGCTCACGGGGACTCGTTGGTCACGGGGACTCGTTGGTCACGGGGTCAGAGCGCTGGGCTCAGAAGGTGACCTCGAGACCCAGGTCCAGATCGATCGTGAAGACGAACTGGGGGATCGAGAAGATGAGGGTGGGCATCAAGACGATGCCGACGTTGCGCATGAAGCGGTAGCCGATGGTGCCGCCGACATCGATGAAGCCGAGGCCCGACTGGGCCCAGGGTGAGCCCACCAGGTTGCCGTCCGCGTCCATCTCCTGCGCGGGCCAGCTCAGCGTGGTCTGCACCTGTCCGCCACCGCCATCGAGGTAGACGTGGGCGTGGAAGCCCTCGACCACGTCGGGGGTGAGGTTCACCTCGACGCCCGCGCCGATCAGCATGAACGAGAGCGGACCCTGTCCCGAGCTGGGCTGAAAGCGCGCCACGATACGGGGCGCCACGACGGGGTGAACGTAGTACCCGAGCTCGAGGCGAATGCCCCCGTTGACCACCAGGCCGGGCACCTCGACGAACACGCACGCGCGATCGCCCGCGTTGTAGTCGAGACTGCAGGTGTCGGACAGACCGATGTCGTACCCGTAGCTGGTCCCGCTGACCCGATCCATGCCGGGGCCGCTGACCGGATCGCGATCCGCCGCCAAGCCGCCGCTGATGTACGAGAGCGCGAGGCCGCCGCCGACGCGGACGAAGAACGCGGGCGCTGCGGTGCTCGAATCACCACCGCCACCACCACCGCCGGTCGACATGCCGCAGAGGTCGTCCTCGCAGTTGTTCGAGGCGCAGTCGGAGTTGCTGGAGCACGAGTCGCCCGGCTGACCCGCTCCTGCGCTGCAGCCCGCCATGCCAGGAGGGCACTCTTCCTCACCGCAGGTGTCGGGCGGCGCGCGTCCCGGCAGCGCGGGCGCGGGCTGGGTTCGGCTGCTCACGATGGCCACGGAGACAGGGTCGCTGGAGGTGCCGGCGAAGCCCATCGGGCTGCCGTCGGTCGCGAACGCCACGATGTAATAGCTGACCTCGGGCGCGAACACGTCGGCGCAGGGAATCTCGAAGCCAAAGCCGCGGCCCATGCTCTCCATCTCTTCGCGCTGGAACTCCCGCATCCCGTGGCCGCGGTAGTAGATGTACACGTGGGCCGGGCGCCCCTCGATCTCGATGTAGACAGGCACCGGGGTCTGCGCGAGCTGCTCTGGGACCGGTACGTGGGTGAGGTCGCCGGAGCCGCTCGCGCCGCTGGATCCGCCTCCGGTCGTGCCACCACCGGTCGTTCCGCCTCCGGTCGTGCCACCACCGGTCGTGCCACCACCGGTCGTTCCGCCACCGGTCGTTCCGCCACCGGTCGTTCCGCCACCGGTCGTTCCGCCACCAGTCGTTCCGCCGCCGCTGCCCGCCCGACCTCGCGCCAGCGCGAAGACCGAGCTGATGTCGGGGGTGCTGGTCAGCGGATCGAGCTGCACGCTTCCGTCGATGGAGAGCGCGCGGACGAAGAACTCGAGGCCGCCGGCGTTGTCGCCCATGCCGCCCACCGAGACCACGCCGAGGTTCACGTACGTCCTCGCGAGCGGCGCGCCGCTCACCCCACCTCGCTCGGCGGCCTGCACCGCCTGCTGCAAGAGGCTCATGGCCTGCTCGATCTCGAGGTTGTTGTACGCGTCCATCGCCTGCCGGTTCAGGTCGAGGACCTGCTGCAGGGCACGCTGCGCCGAGACGGTCGCAGGCATGAAGAGAAGGACGAGGCCAAGGAGGGTGGCGCAGACGCGCTGCATCGACGTGGTGGGGCGCATAGGAGCGCGCGAAGAATACGCCCTAACCGCGGAAATTTGGAAGTCGGGATCGCAGCCAATCAAGAGGGACCGCACAGGGCGCTTCGCGCTATGAATCCGCCCGATGTCCCAGCACTCCTCGCCGCCCGGCGCTCCGCCCAGCCAGAGCACCACCTCCTTCGACCCCAAGATCGCGCTCGACGAGCTGGATCGCCGGGCCATCGCAGGCGGCGGCCCCGAGCGGGTCAAGAAGCAGCACGACGCCGGCAAGCTGACCGCGCGGGAGCGGATCGATGTGCTCCTCGATCCCGGCAGCTTCGTCGAGATGGACCGGTTGGTGGTCCACCGCTGCACCGACTTCGGCATGGAGCAACAGAAGATCCCCGGCGACGGGGTGGTCACCGGCTACGGCGCCATCGACGGCCGCAAGGTCTTCGTCTTCGCGCAGGACTTCACCGTGTTCGGGGGATCGCTGAGCGGCGCCTACGCCCGCAAGATCACCAAGATCATGGAGCTCGCCATGAAGGTCGGGGCTCCGGTGATAGGCCTCAACGACTCGGGCGGCGCACGGATTCAAGAGGGCGTCGAGTCCCTCGCGGGCTACGCCGAGATCTTCCAAGCCAACGTGCTCGCGTCCGGCGTCGTGCCTCAGATCAGCGCCATCATGGGCCCGTGCGCCGGCGGCGCGGTGTACTCACCCGCGCTCACCGACTTCATCTTCATGGTGGAGAAGACCTCGTACATGTTCATCACGGGCCCGGACGTGATCAAAACGGTCACCCACGAGGAGGTGACCAAAGAGGATCTCGGCGGGGCCTCGACGCACAACGAGAAGAGCGGCGTCGCCCACTTCGCGAGCGCCGACGACAAAACGTGCCTCGAGGACATTCGCGAGCTGATGTCGTTCCTCCCGCTGAACAACCACGAAGACCCGCCACTGAAGGCGTGCACGGATCCGGTGGACCGCGCGGATGCCGCGCTCGACACGCTGGTGCCCACCGATCCCATGAAACCCTACGACATCAAGGGTGTGATCGCGTGCGTCGTGGACGAAGGCCACTTCTTCGAGGTGCAGGAGCGCTACGCGGGCAACATCGTGATCGGTTTTGGCCGCATCGGTGGGATGCCCGTCGGGATCGTCGCGAACCAGCCCCAGGTGCTCGCTGGGTGTCTGGACATCGACGCGAGCGTGAAAGCCGCCCGCTTCGTGCGCTTCTGCGACGCGTTCAACCTGCCGATCATCACCTTCGTCGATGTCCCCGGTTTCTTGCCCGGCACGGCCCAGGAGTACGGCGGCATCATCAAGCACGGCGCCAAGCTCCTCTATGCCTACGCCGAGGCGACGGTCCCCAAACTCACGGTGATCACCCGCAAGGCGTACGGCGGCGCGTACGACGTGATGGCGAGCAAGCACCTGCGCGGCGACTTGAACTTCGCCTGGCCCAGCGCCGAGATCGCCGTGATGGGCCCCGACGGAGCGGTGAACATCGTGTATCGAAGAGAGATCGAGAAGGCCGACGATCCGGTCGCGGCCAAAGCCCACTTCGTGAACGAGTACCGCCAGAAGTTCGCCAATCCGTTCAAAGCCGCCGAGCTCGGCTTCGTTGACGAGGTGATTCACCCGCGGATCACCCGTACTCGGCTCGCACAGGGCCTGTGGCTACTCAAGGACAAGCGCCTAGAGAATCCGCCCAAGAAGCACGACAACTTGCCGCTCTAGCCGCTTGGCCTTCTTGTCCTGCGGACGGCCGATCTCCGCTACACGGGCTTGATTGAATTGAGGCGGGTGCGCCTCTGTACCCGGGGGTAGGACCTAGCGGTCGCACCCCCGGACCCCCACCCCCTTACGCCCGCACTGGCGTTGGTTTTGCGACCCAGACGCCTCCTCGCTCGTCTACTGTGCTGGCGCTCCGCGGGGACTACTCTTCGGTCGGCCACCCCTGCCTTCGTCGAGACATCCACGCTGTGTCTGAACGTGGCCGCGCTGCCCTGCACCTTCCGACAGGTTGAGCGCTACCGACGTCGCCGCCCGATCGCACTGATCCGCGAGACCCGCGTTCTTGAGTTTGACCTGCTCGAGGACCGGATGGAGCAGCCGGATGCGGCAACCGTCGGCAGCGCTACCTGACCGCGCTCGGAGAGGACCTCGATTGCGTCTCCGTAGATTCGAAGCATTGGATTCGATTCTCCTTCTGCCTTCGTGCTGACTGCAACGTGCAGGCACGCTGGTGAATCCCGAGCGAGCCCCTCCTCACCGGTGGAGACTCCCGGGCGGCAACGCACAGAACGAAAACCGACGTTCATCCGGGGCCCGCGAACGACATCGGCGCGAAACGAGATCGCAACGCCGAGGAGCAAGCGCGCAGCACTCGCGCACACGCCCGCCCTCGCCCGCGCCCGCCCCTCACACCCGCGCCCTCGCCCGATCAGCGACTCATCCGCCCGCTGTACCGCGTCCCGTCTCCGTCCCTCCCACTCACCCGCCCATCCCCATCGATCCGCAGCCGCATGGTCGTGCTGGAGCTCGACCCCACGGTGTGCAGATCACACGCAGGCGCGGCCCAAGTCCCGGTGACCGCCTCGTCGATCACGTTCCCCGCATGCGCGGTGCTCCCCGACGATTCGGGTACTTCGCGCACCACCCAATGGAACAACCCATCGAGGGTCCCGCCGCTCCGATTCAAGGTCAGGGTGAAGTCGGCGACAATCCCGTTCGTGAAGCGACCGTTGCCGCGAAACACGTGCACGGCGCCGTCGGGCCACGCGAGCTCGCGGGACGACTCCGGCTCGGGATCCGCGTCGTGCGTTCGCGGACGACGTGGCACGCTTCGGACGTCCTCAGGGGTCCCCGCATCCGGCAGGCCCCAATCAATGGGCGATGCCATCCCGGCGTCGGGCGCCGCGGCGATGACACCGATGCTCGCGACGGCTCCGGCGTCGGGGCCCACCATCACCAAGCGTGGTGGCGGGGCGGGGGCCGAGCCGGAGGGTCCATACGTCTGCCAGACGTGCAGGGCGCCGAAGGTCATGCCTCCCGTGCATGCGAGCGCGGCGACGAACGCGCTGGTGTAGGCCAGGAGGCGTCCGAGCGTGAATACCGAAGATGGCGGGAGCGCGACAGGACCGGAGGCGACCGCGTACGGCGCCATACCGGGCTGGCTCGCGCCGACCTTCATCCCCGGCGCGCTCCCATACGGGGCCATCGCGCCAGGCGCGCTCGCGTACGGCGGCATCGCCCCCGGCGCGCTGCCATAGGGGGGATGACTCGTGCCGGGCGGGACCGAGGGATACGCGGCAAGCGGGACCGTCGGCGCGACACCCTGCATCTGCCCCGGCTGACTGCCCGGGTGCACGAAGGGTTGGCTCGCCTCCCGGCCGCTGGGATCGCGGTAGCTCATGCGCGGTCCGAGCGCGGCGACCGCCACCCGCGCGTCGGGAAATCGTTGGGACCGGTCGCGCGCGACGCAGCGAGAGAACCAGGTGTCGAACCCTGGCGGCAAGGGCTCGTGACGGCCGAGCTGCGCGGCGCGCACCGAGGCCGGATCCAGCGGCGAGACCAAGAGCTCCGTGAGCACGGTGAGCAGGCGCGTCTCCTCCTGGTTCGCGGAGCGCCAGTAGATCTTGCCCGTGAGCAGGTAGAACGCGATGAGCCCCAGCGCCCACACATCGGTCGCTGGTGTGAGCTCCGACTGTTCCGTCTGCTCGGGCGCCATCCACAGCGGCGAGCCCATGGCGGCGGTGCGGTTGCTCGTCGCGCGGCTCTCTTGGGTGAGCTTGGCTATCCCGAAGTCGAGGACCTTCAGCGTGAAGGGACCGGCACCTCCACCGATCCGACGGCTGGCCGCCAAGTACAGGTTCTCGGGCTTCAGATCGCGGTGGACGATCCCCTTGGCGTGCGCGATCCCCAGCGCGTGTCCGAGCTGGTGAAAGCACACCAGCACTTCCTCGGGCGGCATGGCCCCGCGATCGCGGACCACCTTGCTGAGGTCATGCCCTTCGAGCAGCTCCATCGCCAGCCACGGGATACGCGAGGCGTCGTCGATGCCCGCGCCGACCACCTCGACGACGTGCTCGCTCTCGATCTGCGCGGCGATGCGCGCCTCGAGCTCGAAGCGCTGACGCGCACGCGGATCGGACACTAGCTCCGCGAGCATCACCTTCAGCGCGCGGCGCTTCCCGGTAGAGAGCTGCTCGGCCACGTAGACGGCGCCCATCCCGCCCTCCGCGAGGAGGCCGACGATCCGATAGTCGCGAGCGAAGACGGCGCCGGGCGCCAAATAGGAGGGGGCGGACATCGAGGGCGGCGGCGCAAGGTAGTACGGTGCGGGCCGGCCGCACCACGTCGGGCCCGAGAAGCCGCAGCGGTGCGCTATCCTCGGCGAATGCGTGGGCCCGCAACATTCTTCCTCGCGCTCTCGTTCTCGCTGGCCGCGGGCTGCGCATCGATCGACGCGCAGCCCACCGCAGCGCCGATCCGGAGCGCGCGCTGGGAGGTCGTGACGACGCCCGTCGCGGGACCGCTCCCCAACGACGCAGCGCCCGCGGTCACCGTGTGGCTCCGCGATGGTGCGAGCGAACGAGAGCTGCCCGGGCGCTACCTCGGGGCGCTGCCCTTCGATGGCGCGGTCGTGGGGCTGGAGCTCGATGGGACCCTCCGCCGCTTCGTCGTCACCGATCGAGGCGAGCTCCAAAGCGAGCGGATAGCCGAGCACGTCACCTCGATCCCCATCGTCTCCCCCGATGGGGCCCACCTGGCGTACGTGGTGAGCGCCGATGGCCTCACCGGATCCCTGCGCGTCCTCGATGCGATGGGCGATCGGGAGGTCACCACGCCGCTGGGCTCCATCGGCGCCCTCGCCTTCTCACCCGACGGAGCGCGCGTGGCCTTCGTAGGCGTCGCAGCCGACGGAGGGATCGCCGGGGTCTGGATCGCCGACGCGCGCGGCGTCGATCGCGCGCGATGTCTCACCAACTGTGAGCTCGAGGCCGGAGACGACCTCACACGCGCGATGCCGCTACCGGCGGACGCGCTGCGCGTCGAGCACCAGCGCATCACTTGGATCGACAGCGACGGTGTCGAACACGAGGTGCGCCGGTGATGCGCCAGCTCGCATTGGCCGCGCTGCTCCTCACTGCAACGGTGTTGCCCTCGCGCACGGCCGACGCGCAGCGCTTTCGACGACCCACAGCGTGCGACAGCTGCATCGCGAACTGGTTTTACTTCGACACCAACGGCGCGGCCGCCGGTGACACCGATTGGAATTGCGGCAGCTCGAGCTACGACGGACATCGCGGCAGCGACTTCTCGCTCTCGGGCGGAAACGGCGCCATCGATGGAGGCTGGGGTGTGGTCGCGGCGGCGGATGGAGTGGTCGAGGCGGCGACGGACGGCTTCTACGATCGCTGCACCAGCTGCCCCGCATCGGGCGCGAGCACCACGTGTGGCTTGGGGTTTGGATTCGGATTCGGCAACCACGTCGTGGTGAACCACGGCAGCTACAAAGTGATCTACGCGCACATGCGCAGCGGCAGCCTCCGGGTGCGCGCGGGCGACACGGTGCGCTGTGGCGATCCGATAGGAGAGATCGGAAGCTCGGGCTGCACCACCGGCGCGCATCTGCATTTTGAGGTGCGCCCCCTGGGCGGCGCCTCCGGCACAGCGTTCGATCCCTTCCGCGGCGGCTGCACCGCGAGCGAATCGCGCTGGGTCGATCAAGGCGCCTACCGATCGATGCCCGCGCCGACCTGCGATGGCCCGGCGCCCCCCACGTGCCCGAGCGGCTGGTACGACCTCTGGACCTGCAACGGCAGCGAGCGTCGTCGCTGCATCGACGGAGTCACGATGACCGAGAGCTGCGCGCCGGGCAGCTGCGAGGGCCGCGCCGTCGGCACCAACGACGTGTGCGACGCCGACGGCGACGGATACGCCACCGATGAAGGCGACTGCGATGACCACGCGGCCGCGGTGCATCCAGGCGCGAGCGAGATCTGTGGCAACGCCACCGATGAGGACTGCAGCGGGGGCGCGGCCGCGTGTGCCGATGCCGACGGCGATGGCTACGGGCCCGACGTCGATTGCGACGACACCGATCCCTCCGTGCACCCCGGCGCGACCGAGATCTGCGGCAACGGCCGCGATGAGGACTGCATGGGCGGCGATCGATCCTGTACCGCCACGGACGCCGATGAAGACGGTTGGGCGGACGATCTGGACTGCGATGATGGCGATCCCTCGATTCATCCTGGTGCGCCCGACGTGTGCGACGACGGCATCGATCAGGACTGTGTGGGCGGCGACGTGGCCTGCAGCGTCGCCGACGTGGATCTCGATGGCTACCGCGTGGACGTCGACTGCGACGACCGCGACGCTGCGGTCCATCCTGGTGCCATCGACATGTGCGGCGACGGCGTCGATCAGGACTGCAGCGGAAGCGACGCGCGCTGCGGTGGTGTGCTCGATGCGGGCAGCGTCGATGCATCGGGGCTCCTCGATGCAGGGCCTCGCGACGGCTTGAGCAGCGGATGCGGCTGCCGCGCGGGACGATCGCCGGCGCGCGGGTGGACGCTCTCGCTGCTCCTCGGCGCGCTGCTCGGCGCGCTCGTCCGGCGAAGCGTTGCCATCTCGATGGGCGGGCACCACACACGCCGCGCGCCATGAACTTCGTCGGCCACAGCCACTTCGCGCGCCGCATCGATACTGCGCCGCGCTTCTTGCTCGGCGCGATGCTCCCCGATCTCGCGTCGATGGCTGGCACTCGCCTGATAGCGCAAGATGAGCCCACGATCGCTGCGGGCGTGCGCGATCACCACGCGGTCGACGACGTCTTCCACGCAGCGCCGACCTTCGTGTCGCTCCAGACCTGGGCGATCGAGGAACTCTCTGGCCGCGGGATGGCGTGGGGCGCATCGCGCGCGGTGGCCCACGTCGCGCCCGAGCTCTTCTTGGATGGACTGCTCCTCGAGGACGAGGCCAACGTCGAGCCTTACGTGGAGGCCGTCCGCGAGGCGGGGCGGGCCGAGACGCTGCGCTCGATGCGCTTTCAGAGCGACGGCGCTGAGGGCTTCGCCGCCGTGCATCGACGCCTCGCGAGCTACGGACCGCCGCACGGCTACCGCGATCCGGTGTTCGTCGGTGACATCCTGGTTCGGATCCTGAGCGGCCGGGCTCGGCTCGCGATCCGCCCCGAAGAGATCCCCATGTTGCAGGCCGTGCTGCCCTCGCTCTTTCGCGAGGTGGAGACGCGCGCGAGCCAGCTCCTCGGCGAGGTCCGCAGCGGCCTAAAAGGCTCGTGACCACGGGCGTCGATGGGCAGACGATTGCGGTGAGCCTCACTCCGGATCCTCGATCACCCAGGCCTCTCCCTCGAGCACGAAGGTCGCGTGCGCGCCCTCCCCATCGAGCACAGCCCTATCGAAGCTCACCTCGATAGGCGTGGTCATCGCTCCACGGAGCACGCCGACGATGCGATCCATCCGCTCCGCTTGTTCGGTCCACGTGGCGCGCAGGCTCTCTTCGGTGAAGCCCTCGCGATCCCGGCGCGGCATCAGCCGCAGGAGCACGTCGAAGCGCTGGTGCTCGGCGGCCCGCACGAACGATCGCAGCGCCGCGCGCGGGCTCGTCTGCGAGTAGTAGTCCACCACGTCGGTCTCGACGTGGAACGTGCTGCCCTCGGAGCGCAGCACCACTTCATCGCCCCCACCGAGCGTGACCCGCGCCTCGATCTCCGCGGCGCCGTCGCGCTCGCGCAGCGCGGCGATCGCGGCGAGCGCGTCCCCGTCTGGGTGCTCGACCAGCGCTCGAAACGTCTCGAAGGGCACCTGGGCTCGGTAGCTCCGCGACATCAACGCATAGGCGGCGTTCGCGTCGCGGGCCTCGAGGGCATCCGCGAGCGCGTCGAGCGTCGCCTCTGGTGACTGGCTCGCCCCGGCCCCGCAGCCGGTCAGCGCGCTGGGCAGCAAGACGCTGAACAGCAACACACACGCGAGCCCACGGGCGGTCCTCGGCGCGGGCACGGGCGATCTCGACATCCGAACCTACCGCGTCGCGCGCCGCGCCTCGGCGGCGTGACGTCCCTCGGGCGAGAGCTCGAGGTAGCGCTGGAACGCGGTCCGCGCCGCGGCCTCATCGTCGTCCTCGAGCGCGCGGCCGAGGAAGAACTGGGCGTCGGGCGGGCATCCCGCCATCTCGATGGCGCGGCGCAAGGTGGTGGCAGCGCCGCCCATGTTGCGATCCTCGAGCTGAGCCCGCGCCTCGAGGATGGCGAGCCGGGCCCGAAGTCCCGGGGGACGGATGCGGTGCTCGAGTGAGCGATGGGCGCCCGAGATGAGCTCCCCGGCATCGCGCGCGCGATCGCGCTCGAAGGCGACCTCCGCGCGGGCGATGAGCGCCTCCGGCAATCCGTCGTCGAGCGCGAGCGCGCGATCCAGCGCGGCCTCCGCCGCTTCCGCTTGGCGCGCGCCGAGCAGCGCCTCGCCGTACAGCGCGAGCGCCGCCGGGCTCGGGGTGTCGCCCTCGGTGAGCGGACGGATCGTCGTGAGCGCCTCACCGAACTGGCCTCGGGCCACCGAGAGGCGGGCCCTCACCATCAGCGCGTCGGGGCTGTTCGCGTCTTCGCCGCGCACGCCCTCGAGCTGCACGCCCGCGTCATCGAGGCGGCCCAAGCCGATCAGCGCCTCGACCCGACCGAGCCGCCCGGTGCGCGCGAGCGGTGCACCGCCCGCGCTGGCGCCCGATCGTGAGAGCTCGGTGTAGAGGGTGTCCGCCGCCTCGTAGTCGCCCAGATCGAGCAAGAGCCCACCGAGCGCGAGCCGCGCCTCGTGGTGCTCGGGGCGCAGCTCGACCGCGCGCTCGAAGCTCTGGCGCGCGCCCACTCCGTCAGCTTCCATGCGCCGCGCGCGACCGAGCAGCCAGTGACCGTCCGCGTTTTCGGGAGCGCTCGCCACGACGGTCGCGAGGGCTTCGAGCGCCTGATCTACGTGCCGGGTCCGCAGCGCCGCCTCGCCCATCGCCAGCGCCGCCACCGGATCGCCGGGGTTCTCGCGCGCCAACGTGGTCGCCGCCTCGTACGCCGCCGCGGGGTCCTCAGCGACGCCGATCTCGAGACGAACGCGCAGCGCCCGCAGCTCGACGCTGGCCTCGCCCTCGTGCTCGCTCATCCAGTTGTCGATCACCTGCGAGGCGCCCTGGGCGGCGCCGACGGTACCGACCAAGAGCGCCGCCTGCGCGGTCATCACCAGCACGTCGGGATCCTCCGCGGAGAGCTCGCCGAGGGTCCGCATCGCGCTCTCGCCATTGCGCCGGTCGAGGTAGATGGACGCGAGGAGCTTACGGAACTCGGTGTTCGCGGGGCTGCAGCGCACGGCCTCGGTCGCCGCGCGCTCGGCCTGGACGAAGCGGCCCTCGGCGCGCGCTGCGTGCGCCGCGAGCGCAAGCAAGCGAGGCTCTTCGGCGCCAGCAGCCAGCGCGGCGTCCACCGCGGCGACCGCGCCTTCGTGATCTCCACGACGCCGAAGCAAGTGCGCGCGGGTGAGCTGAAAGAGCACGTGATCGGTCGGCGCACCGTGCTGAAGGCGGCTCTCCATCTCGGTGAGCTGGGCGAGCCCCGGCTCGATCTCCGCGTCGCCCGCAACGAGGTACGCCTTCCACAAGAGCGCCCGAAGGTGCTCGGGCTCGCGGGCCAGCACTCCGTCGAGCAACGCGATCGCGTCCTCCTGCCGCCCCTCGTCGCTGCGGGCCTCGGCGAGGGCTATCGCGGCTGCCGTGAGGGTGGGCTCGCCCACGATGGCGGCCTCCAGGTGGGTGAGCGCGTCCTCGTCGCCGAGACGCTGTCCGAGACGACCCGCGATGTAGAGGATCGAAGGATCTTCGGGCGAGGCCGCGAGCGCAGCGGCCACCGCGGTCCGCGCTCCGGGGAG